>MDSV01000266.1_pt1 | contig 80994 bp, 96 predicted proteins | sample 810851 | NCBI WGS metagenome assembly MDSV01 (sample SAMN05326640, study PRJNA326480) | marine metagenome | isolation source: seawater | place: Atlantic Ocean: North East | collected 2012
CGGCTTCTTCTATGTCCTCAAACGCACCATCATTGGCGTTGAAGAACAAGAAGCGAGCAAGATTAAGCATAGACTTCGTAGAATTCAATGCTGAAGCATTATCCACCAATCCATACTCATTCAACTTGTATGCCGTGTAAGGCCATTCGTCATTCTCATCGGGTCGTATGATCATTGGGTAATTCAGGTTCTTCGCAATCGCAACCAGTCCATTTACCGATCCTGGATTGTGAGTGCGTTCCTGTGATTTTTCCTTCTCGGAAAAGCGGGTGGGAATGGTGGTTATCCCATCCAAAGTTTGAGCATTTCAAACACCACCAGATTTCGTAGTTCATTGGGTAAATCGGGTTCATTCTTCTTGGAAGTCTTCATCCGAAAACATAGCTTCATCGCCCGTAGGACAAAGTGCATCTGCTTTCGCAAGGGCTTCTGTAATTGCCATTCCAAGAGCTGTCATTTTTCCCCCTGAAATTATGAATGATGAAACATGGTGCGTTCTTTCAAACTCGTCCACAATTGCTTCTGGACAACCACCTTTGCGTAGCGTTTCGATCGCTTCTTCTTTGCTTTCAAAGGGCTTTGACACCCGGCAGAAGTATGGCGAAACCGTTTCTACGATCCACCATTCATTTTCATCTCGTTGTACGAGTTCTCTTCCCATTGGGTAATTTTCTTTCAGAGTAGGGGAGTTTCAGGTGGCTTCCCTACGAGCGAGAGGGTTTCGCTAACGTGATATTCAACTTGGTCTATCACTGCGCCAAAATTCATCAAATCCCAAATCGTGCCTTCAATTTGTGATGCGTGAAGTGTGTTTCCTTTCTCGTCTTTCACTTCGCCTCTCATCACGCGTATCAACACTTCAAGATTTTCTCCTTTCGACCAATCATTAAATGTCCCTCTGTCTCTTATCGCTTCTAGTATTGCGATCATTATGCTCATTGGGTAGTTCACTCAAAGTAGAGCCGTGTGTTGCATTTTGGACATCGCCAAACATCTTCATCCACACGCTCAAACCATCGTGGTCGTTTGCAAGTTTCACATTCATGCGGGAGCTTATCATCAACAATCTTGTTGATCGAAGTCTTCCGAGGGTGTCCATCACTCCACTTGCTCATTCTCTTCACTCCACTTCTTCAGGGCGTACACATTGTCGCCTTGAAAGCTTCCGACCTTAGCGATCGTAATGTCGTGGGCGCAAAGAGCTGAAATCCGCTTTGGCTGTTCCCGTTGCGTGTTGTAGTGTGATGCAATCTTGTTTGCGATTTCACTTGCTGTTGCTCCTTCTGGAGTTTCCTCAAGAATTTCTCTGATTCTCTTGACGATTCTTTTCATTGGGTAATTTGGTTTCACTCTGCAAGGCCCCAAACAGCGACATCGTAATGTCCACTCAAGATGCTCGCTGTTTTTTCAGCTCCAATCTTCCTGAATCGGGGATCTTTTGCGAGTAGGTTTCCGAGGATCTGTGAATTGGTTCCATGACGGAAATGTTTGTTGATCATGTCAAGAAGTTCGCGAGAATTCTTGTTTCCGTCTTTCAGTACCTTTGCGAGATAATCTCTGATTTTAATGTGTTTCATTGCCATATAATCACCGGGGTTTTCCACTAGAGGACACTCCCTTATGAGGTTGTCTCAAGTCGTGGTTGGGTAAATGTAGCGTCATTGATACTCGTTGTTTTCAAGTGATTCCCAAGCTTCAACGCTCAACATCACAACGGGTCCTCGAAGCGGCAACGGCCAAGTGTTCTTTGACCTTGCTGCTTTGCTGATTTCAGTTGCTATGTTGTTGATTTCACCAGGATTATCGCTTGTTATCACAAGACCGACGTATTTGTTGCCAAAGACTTCGTAGTCTGGTTCCACTCGTTGATTTTCGTTTGGAATCATAGGCAAACCGAGTTCAAACTCTTCAATTGCATCGCTCTGCGTGAAGTTCATCCCATGCCAGTCTTTCACATCCCATGTATGTACTCTGTTATCGGGCCAAATTGCTATGACAATGTTCTCTTTGTCTTTCATTGGGTAAATTGGTTTCATTCTTCCAGTGATAGCGACATGGTTCTGATTTCCATCTCGCTTTTTGGATTGAGTACACCGATCTGTTTGTTCATCTTCGCTATTGCAAGGCGCGTCCTTTTCTCCGTTGGAAGGAATATGAGTTTGCCGTTTTGCTCAACGATTGACTTCTTGCCGGTCAATCCACATTGAATCGTGAGTCCGAAGCCTCTTTCCTCTTGGAAGTTGTCTTCATCAAAGATGAATACGGCTTTCGTGATGTCCTCAACATAGTTTTCAATTTCGATCATTGGGTAAGTTTCCATCAGCTCATAGGGCCAGATGTGCGAATCATTGCTTCAATCTCTCTGCGTTCAAAGGTTTCTGAACCATGATCGGTCACGATTTCAAGCTGTTCGGGGATTGGTTGTACTTCCGTGTTGTCCGGTTCGTAATCCTGAACGATAGCTGATTTCGTTTCCTCATCCAGTTCTTCAGTTTCGTCTTCAGAAACCAATTGAAGTGGAGATTTTTTCATGAAGCTTTGAAAGTGCATCCGTGTGAACTCCCTCACTGCAAAAATGTAGGTGCTGGTGTTCATGCTGACTTCTTTGCACTCGCTAACGAGTTCTGGTTCAAGGCGCATGACTCTGGCGAAGATTGTCGGGTATGTGTCTTCAAACCACTCTTCGTCAAGGATTCGCCTGTCGTCAAACCTGTTTGTGTCCATCAGGACTTGGTTTTTCTCAAAAGGATGTGCATAGTTGGGCTGTTCGTCGCTCATTGGGTAAATTGTATCAAGCGTTCTCATCTATCGGGTGCCATGCGAGGATCTTGTTTGGATTCTCATGTGCGGCCTTGAATAGCAGTTGTTCGCAAAATGTCTCTACACAACCGATGTGGATGTGGAGGTTTTTGCTGAAGGCGATTTTTCCTGATCCTGGATTATTTGAGATTGAGAGGATTTTGGTTGCCTCTACATTCCCTTCTTCGTCCTTCGTTGCGATAAACTGATCACAAACGATGCAGCACTGCTTTTCCGTTTTTGAGTTCTTGACTTTGATTCTCGGATTATCGAGGTCTATGTTCATTGGGTAATTTGATTTCAGTCTTTCCACTGAAGTCTGGTGATTTCTCGGCAATTCGCTTTCACGCCATAGACGTCTTGTCCATTGTCTGTGATGGTAATTAGCCAACCAAGTGGGCCTTCGTCAATCATTTCTGAAAGTTTGTCTCCGACTCTGTTGTAGTATTCGCCGTCTTCTTCACTCAACTCAAAAATCGCGCTTCCGTATTCCGCAGGTGGGCCAAAGTAATCCAGAACCCATTTAATCGGTTCTGGTTTTGTTCTGTATCTCTCCACCCAGGATTCATTTTCGTATTTGTCGTGTACGACAACTTCCCAGTAAGGGACTTGAAGCTTGTGTTCGTTGTTTTCCATTGGGTAAATCAGTTTCACAAGATGTATTGCTTCCCTTCTGCATTGATACCGAAGAATGCGCCAACACCATTTCCTTCCTCATCTCGGCTTGGAAACAGCCTTGAGCCATCTCCTAGAACGAGAATCGTGCAGTGTTGAGTGTATTTTGCAACGTCTTCGCCAAACACTTCTGCAATTTCTTCCTTGGTTGCTTGTCTTATGTCAATCGTGGTTTCGATTGGTAATCGGATTTCCATTGGGTAATTGAGATCATTCTTCCTCGACGTCCTTGACACCCCAACTAGCGAGGCGGATGCGAACTCCATCAATCCTTCTATTCACTGTGTATGGGATTTTGTAGTATCGAGGATCTTTTGCAAGCATGTTGCACAAAATAGGCATTGATACGCCCTTTGGCACTACTTTGTTCATGTGTTTTCGAATCTCTTCTGTATTTTTCTCTCCATTGCGTGAGAGATAGGTGTAAAGCATTTGTTTTATCGTTGCTTTCCTCATGGGTAAGTCGGTATCATCCTTTTGTCGGTTGTGCCAAAAGTGCATCAAGCACATCTTCTCGGCACAGGATTCCGATTGTGTTGTCTCCTTCATCGGTCACGAAAACCATGTCTGCTATTTGCAAATGATTCGTGATGTCAAGAGCTGGTGTTGATCCTGGAACGCGCGCAGTGTGATAGACATCATATCCCACATCGCAACGCATGTATGCTGCGGTTTTTCCTGGTACGAGCGATTCAACGGTCGGACACTTGGAGTAATTCATCGGGATTTTGTAGTCGTCTTTGTTTGCGTATTCCACTGTTTCAACAATTTCAATCGGGGTCATGAGGTCTTCAACGGTTTGTCTGGAATAAACCAGAACGTTGTTGAGGATTTTCTCTGTTTTGATTTGTATGACACCTGCATCTCCGGCAAGCTCGATCATTCCATGCACATCGTCCAGCTCCAGCAACTCTTTGTCTTCGTCAGGGAGCAGACTTTTGATGAAATTGAACGGGGCTACGATCGGATATGTCATGAAGTTGATAACGGCAACCGAGTGGGCTGTGATGCCCGCAAGCGGTTTTGCATATCGTTCTCCAATTGTTTTGGGGATCAGTTCGCTGACAACAAGAATGAAGAAAGTGAGGACGGCAGAAGATACTGCCACTGCACTTTCCCCGTATGCTTCTAGTGTTGCTGCACCAACTCCACCTGCGCCGACAATTGAAGCGATCGTGTTCAAGGTCAAAACGCCAAACAGAGGTTTGGAGATGTCTTCCTTGTACAGTTCCCACTTGTAGCCAAGCTTCGGGTTTTTGTTGGATATTGCTGCGACTTGTGCATCCGATAGAGAGAGCATCACTGCTTCAATCACGCTGCACAAGAAACTCACGCCAACGGCGATGATTCCCCACATAAGTATGGTGATTAGTCCATTCATGGGTAGATAATGCTTCAAATCAAGTTCAGAAGTTTTCCGATTTCAAGCAAGCATTTTTGCTCAAAGTTCATGTCTTCTTTCTTGACTTCTCTTCTAAGTTCTTTCACATCGTAGTCTTGAAGAAGAGAAGAAATCTTTCGAAGGATTTCTTCACTGCGCCCTTCAAGGGCATCAGCAATTCTCTCCAAATGTCTTTCACTTCGAATAGTTGCATTCATTGTGTCCATTTCAATACGCGTGTGCGTCATTGGGTAAGTGAGCTTCAGCAGTTCTCCAGGTTTGAGATCCGCAGTGTGTGATTGTTGAGGGTGTCCATCATCTTTGCAAGTAAAACCTGCAAGTCTTTCGGAACCTTGTCAATGTCAATCAGTACATGCGTTCCTCTTCCGAGAGTTGCACTCATGTCGGCTGTCACGAAGTTTTGGTTCGGTTTGTCGTAGGTTGGAACGATTTTGTTCTCATCAACCTTAATCCAAGAACCGTATTCACCGGATTCCAAAATATCAACAATATCGGAGTAGTCATGCAATCCTTCTTCAGTCATACATTCCTTTCTAAGTTCAGCTTTTTCAGCCTCAAGTCGTGCAATCTTGTTTTCCAATCTTATAATCTGATTCTCCATTTTGAGGGTATCTTTAATCCATTTAGCGCGCATTCGTGCGTGGTAATCAAGATGTCCGGCAAGTTTTTGCTCACCCTCATCCATCTGTCCGTAAAGTCGTCGTCGTTGAATTTCCAACGCAGGTTCCTTGGGATAGATGTACCAACGTCTGATTAGTTGCATTTCATCCCTTGTGTTCCATTTCCAAAGACGGGTGTTGAAACACCCTCTCTTTCGCAGTAATTCAAACGCTTGTAACGCTTCTTCATCGTCTTTCGCAATCGCCATAAACCAACTTGCGGTTTTCATTGATTGCTTCACCGTTTTCGGTTTGCTCATTGGGTAAATCATTCTCCAAACGCATCAACGATGTAGCTTGGAGCCTTCCATTCAGGGGCGTTGGGTTTTAGATCCCAATGCCAACAATACTTGCATACGTTTTGCCCTTCATGTTCAAAGGGCGTGGGTAAATCCCAATTGCAGCATTCACAAGTCATTGGGTAATTCGCTTCAAGCGTATCGTTCCCAGTTTCCATTCACGTGCATCCACCAGGATCCGTCGTCCTTTTGGGCGACCCAGGTTCCTTGATGTTCCATAGGGCCAGAAGCCCAAACATGCTGTTGTACAAGTGATTGTTGGAAGGAAGGGCTTCGATCGGGAAGCAAGTTCACTTCTTGGGAATTGCCAAGATAGGGGTCGTCAATCGGCCAAAAGCAGAATACCAAAACGCTGACGTAGCCGATCAGGAAACCAGGAGTTCTGATTTCACTCGGTAAGTCGTATTTCGGTAGGTCGTACTCAAAGTGCCATGCGACAAGGTAGGCTATTCCCGCCAATAGTAGAATGAGGCCGGAAATCCGCCTCAACATTTTGGTGTTCATTGGGTAGTCGTAGGGTTTCCACCATTTAATCGTGTAGGATTTCTTCAACTGTGAAGTGTTCCTTTCCCGTAATCACCTTTCCTTCTTTTTGTGTACACATGATTTCGTGGTGAGGTGGACACAACAGTTGTGTGTTTCCAACACAGTGTATGGAAGTCCCTTCAAGGGCGCGGTCAATTCGGTCTTTCGGTTGCATGGGACGGTTCTTTGCAGGGAAAATCTGCACGCATCCACAAAAATTGCATCGTAGTTTGAATCGGCTCAATCGCTTCTCTCCTTTGTATTTCATTGGGTAGTCTTGCTTCAGGCAAGTGTCCACACTTTCTGCGTTTTTCCACCTAACTCGCTTTTGATGTTGGTGTCGCCAACTGAAATCACACCGATTTTCGGTTTGCAGTGTCCAGTTATCTCATTGATACTCGCAGAGTGTTTCGGGTATTTGTTGTTGAAAGCTTCAGTAAGTTCACCAGAGGTGGCTTCTCCATGTTCTTTCAAGTATTTCACGATGAAGTTCTTGATCATCTGTCTTCCCATTGGGTAAATTGAGGTTATTCTTCTTCCTCGTACCAGTCTTCGTTCTTACACCAAGAAGGGTATTTGCCTTCCCATTCTTTGTAAGCCGAAACTTTTTCGTGGATGTAACCATTGATTTCATCCTCATTTTCGATCCATTCAAGCTTTTGGAGCTTGAGAGAAGTTTTCTTCAACCATGCTTTAGCTTCAGTCCAATCATCCCCGTATTGCTCGTTGCTTTCAAGGAAATCATAAATCGCTTGCATCATTGGCTCACCTTCTCTTGGATTTTTTGTTCAATCACTTCTTCGATCATTTGCTTTGCTTCTTCGGAATCAATTTTCCCGTATTCCAGCATTGCAAGAATTTCGTCTGTGTTCATTGGGTAAGTCCAGGTCATTCTTCTTCGTCGCAAGGACATGATTTTACGCCTGTGATGGTTCCACAAGCTTCGCAATCAGCCCAACAACCGCAGTGATTACCAACCCGGCTGGATTTATCTTCGATCCAGCGCACGGCGGGTTTTTCACAATCGGCGCAAATGACTTGATCTGTTGTGAAATTGTCTTCATCAAATTTCGGTTCGTGATGGATTTGAATACCCGTCACGTAGGTTTTTGATTCAAAGGAGATTTCAAAATCACAATCAGGACATACTGTGGTCCATTGTGAACCAAACATGTCTGTGTCTTCTATTTCCATCCCTTTTTCTGAACCGCAAAACGGACATGTATCGCACATGTCATAACGACCGATTTCATCTCCAACCTTGTAATTTGGTTTCATTGGGTAAATTGGTGTCATTCGGGTGCATCGCATTCAACGATTTCCCAATTGATCGGTGCCGTAATACGGTAATGACCGCCTTCTTCTTCACGTGCGGTCAATTCGTCTTCCTTGATTTGTTCCATCAAGTCAGCACTGTCTCCGTAAAGCAATTCCTTCATGATCAACGACCACCTTTCGTCAGTTTCAGGCGTGTTTTCATCGGGTGCCTCGGAAAAAAGTTCTCCGATTTCCGCAAGTTCTTCTGCAAGCCAGTCATACTTATCCAATACGACACAAACACAGAATTCTTTGGCATTATCCAAATTGAAGTCAAGGAATGTTTGTTTCACTTCCTCGTCTTCTGCTGCTTTTCGTGTGTTGTGCAGACTCACTGCCACTTCACTGTACATGTTCGTTGAACATAGTGCGTAAATTTTACTCATTGGGAAAAACTCGTCGGGCCAAAAAAATAAGCTCCCCGATACGGCTACATTGCCGTGTCGAGAAGCTTTCTGGCTCTCCAAACCATGAGAGGTTTGTGGACGTGTCATTTGTTGGGTAAAGTCGGCTTCAAACGGAGTTTCGATCGCTCTCGTCCATTGCGTCAAGAATGCCTGTGAGGGATTCTGGACGGAGGACATTGCGGTTCGCTTCTTTGTTTGCTGCTCTGTTCTCTGCTGCAACTCTTTGTTGCGTGTCGCTGTTCGCACGTCGCTTCTTGACGTTGTTGCGGTAGCGTGGTTGGCGGAGGTTGTGTTTTGCAACGCAATCAAGGCAGATGATCAACTTCTCGTTTGAGTTCGGTTTGAAGTTGTTCTCTTCCAATGTCGTAATCGCTGCAAGATCTCTTTCCAGGATGTTCATGTGCTTTCCAGTGAATTTCTTCTTGCACATTCTACACTGTTTCGGTTTCTTTCGGCCTCTTGGCATTGGGTAAATCAGCTTCAAATGAACTCGCTGTTTTGAGCTTGTTTGATTGCTTCGTCCTTCTTGATTTCCATTCGTGCAAAGTACACTCTCCATCCTGGACCTGAAGGCCCGATGTAAAACCAATCTGGATCTGCTTCAATGGCAGGTAATTGCAAAACTGTTCCGTTTGGCATCTGCACGTTTCCCACTGCGGGAATTGAGATGTCGTGGAGTAAAACGACTTTCTCTCCACCAACCAGGCCACCATCGGCTTGTTGATAAAGGGGAATCGTCTGTTCAATTTCGTATTCTTTTCCATCGTAGGGGTTTTTCCAAAGTTCTGGATATTCCATTGGGTAAATTGCCATCAGAAGTCAAGCACTCGATCAATGATTGCTTGAAGAGTGTCCGTGTTTTGAGGGTACTTGCGAATGGTCGTTTTTTCACCGGCTTTGAATGTGCTAGTTCGCTCAAATTCATTCTTGTACTCGGTGTCCAAGGTGACATTCTTCCATCCAAGCGCGTTGATTTCAATTTTGTATCGTTGCTTTGGTTGTCCACGATCATCAAACTGCAAGTTTCCTTTGCTGTCCATGATTTGTTCAACAGTACCGTGCTTCTTGAAATCATCATGGAGTTTTCCATCTTTGTTCATCTGCTTTAGTTCGGTATCTATCACGTTCAAAATCTTCTTCAATGTGGCGTATCGTGCAACCCTCTGTTTGTATTGAGGGATGCTCTTTGCTTTCATCTTTGCTTTTGGCATTGGGTAAGGTCGTTCTCAAACGTCGAGGATGTCTTGTTGATCCAGCCAGAGGTCATACCAAGTCAGGTCCACTTCTTCAAGTTCCTTTTGGTGTTCTTGTGCAAAATCATAACACTCAACAGCCTTCTTGAAAGTTCGGAAACTGTATTCAGCAAGGCCATGTCGTTGAGTGGAGATTTTATCAAAGATTTCTTCTCGGACTTTATCTGGCAATTGAATTTCTGTTCGCTCACCAGTTTCGTCATTTGTTCTCATCGTTTGGATGAACGGGAGGCACTTTCGAATGTACGAGTGTGCCTCGTCACGCGTCAAAACAAGGTTTAGATCGTCGCATCGTGAACGGATTGCAGGGTCAATTTGGTCTGCGGTCATGTTCGAGATGAAAATGACCCGACTCTTGAACTCAAACTTCGTTGGCAAGTCCTTTTCTGGTCTTGCTGAAGACCATGAGATTACTCGTCGGCCTCCATTGTGAAGTGCAGATTTCATAATGTTCGGACTCTTGATTAGGGCATCATCACAGTCGTCAAAGACAATGATCCATCCCTCACGGTAGTCGTACAGGTTTTTGTAAATGCCTTTTGGGGTTGTGTTTCCAGAGAACATCACCATTGAAGGGGCGGGCTGGTCCACCAGCTCATCCAACTCTTCGTCAGTGTATTCACGTTGTTCATGTTCCCAAACTCGGCCAGATGCTTCCAAGGTCTGTTCAACCAAGAAGGTCTTGCCGATTCCAGCATCGCCCATAATGACAAGTGCATTTGAATGTCCAGACAACACTTTCATGACAAGGAGTTTCACCATTGCCATCTTTTGTTCCGGGTTCAAATGCGACAGTTTGTCTGTATTGACAATCACGATTGGTTTGCCATCTGGTGTTTGTCCATCGGCAATCAAAAATTCTTCATCATACAGCTCCTTCGTTTTCGCGTTTTGTAATTTCGCAAGTAATTCTTTTGCTTTACTCATTGGGTAGGTAGAGTTCATTGATTCACATCTACTATGACTTCAAGAACTTCTCCGATTCTACCGATGGTGTAGCCAAACAAAACAATCAAGGCTGCATCAATGTAATCAGAAAATGTTTCTCCCGTCGCTAAGACATATATCATGTAGAAAAAACCTGCTAACCAGGTCATGTTTCCAAATGCTTGGATTTCTTTTGCTCTCATTGGGTAATAGGGGGTTCATTTAGGGGGTAAAAACACCCGCTATCAGAATCCAAAGTGGTTCAAAGGAGCTTCCAATCCAGTTCTTTCCAGGCGTTCTGCTTCGTAGATCAATGCGTGGATTTCCGTGTCTCGGAAATATCCCTTCAATGATACCGTAGGCGATCCTGGGACGAAATCAATTCGTGGACGTGCGGAGAACTTCACAGGGAACTTGGTGTTCTGATCGGCTTTTGTCCAATCATCATCCTCACCGTATTTCACGGCGTTCACCATAATGTAAGCTTCACCATTCATATCCTGAATGTCTTCAATCAATCGTAGTTGTGGACAGGAGACTCGTCTTCCTTTGTGTCTTTTCATTGGGTAGGCAACTTCAAAATTGATGTGTGTCAAATTCATAACAGATACACCGAAGTTTTCCAATATCGTCTTCCATAGCTTTCGTTCGGCACGATGTTCTGATCCAGCCAGAACATGTAGTGCAGATCCCGCTACCTGTGTAGAATAATCGCACCTCATTGTTGAAATCAACATCTGCAACTGTTGGCTCACAAGAAGCCATTGTGTTTGCTTGGTTGATTGTTGTATCAATTGATGAGTGCTGATTCATAGAGTGGCGGGTTGATACAGTTACGATTTCTTTAATCAATGAGTCGTTTGTCATTGGGTAAATCACCTCACTCTCCAATGAATTCGCCTTCTTCGGGCATTTTTGGAGCGTCTTTGGTGTCATTTGAAAGTGCTAGATTCCACATAATTTTGTACATTGGGTAAATCACCTCTCAAATAGGGTACGGCGTGTCGCCAATCCTGTAAGTACAAGTGTTGCAGGTTTCAAGATACTGCGTCAAACGGCATGGTCGCCGGGAGTGACTGATCACTCCCCGTTTTTTGCATTTGGGGCAGGGTCTATCTGCAATTCTTGTGTGCTTCATAGGGTCAAGTTCCTCATCTTCGCCAAGCTTGTAAAGTGGTTTCAGAATGTGGTCCTTCCTTTCTTTTGCTGGTAATGTGATAATACGGACGAATTCGTCCATGTCAAAATCATCGGTCATGGGTAGATGGAATCATTGATGGTAAATGGTTATTTCGCCAGTTTCCTTGTTTTCTTCCATTGTTTCAACATGTAAGTTCAGTGGCAAGTGCATAATGTCCAATAGGGTTTGATTTTCCAGTTTTTCAATCAGCAGGGCATTGCCGTTTGGGGCAACGCCCCATGTGGTCACATTGAACAGGTACAAGCCATCTTCATCCCAAATAATTCGAGTTGTTCCTTCTTCAATCGGATGAATGTATGGCGTGATAATTGTCTTATGTGTGTTCATTGGGTAAAATCGGTTCAATATCCGACTTCTTCAAGGATTTGCATTGCTTTATCCCGATACATGGCCGAGTGGAACATGTCGTGCGGGTGCGATGCTTCCAAGCTCGCAATTTGTACTGCTTGTAGTTTCAATTCTGCCCTCTTCAGTGTCAGTTCTTGACGCTTGAGTGCGTTTGCGATTTTCATTTCGTGTACCAGTTGATCGACAGAAGATGTTTCAATTCCTTCAATTTCGGCAACCAGTAAGTCGGTGCTTTGCTGCATTGGGTAATTTTTGACAGTTCTTTGTCAATTTCAGCCCTGTTTCTGCAACTTGCGAAGGGCTGCCTGGAAACGGTTGTCGATTCCTTGCGATGCCTTGCGAGCTTGGCGCAGAGCTGATGCGTTTTTCTTGCTGGTCTTGCGGTCAAACGAAGTGTGTTGTTGGTTCAACTTCTTCAAGGAATTGACGTTTTTTGTCACAGAGTCGTTCAAAGCATTGATTTTACTCTTGATTTGATTAACATTGGACGCGCCCTGTTCGATTTTCTCTTCCAGGATCGTATCAATTTCAGTAAGTTGAGACATTGTTTCGCCTTTGATTCGGCTCATCTCTTCGTTTTCTCCACATTCAACTCTTCGCACCTTCACTGCGATGGTGCTAAAGTCAATTTTTTGCAATTCTAGCGTTGGTCGTAAGTCCATTGGGTAAATCAAATCAAAAGAAGGCCATTTTTGTAAGGAGGAAAAGCATGATTGGTTCATCAATGATCATGATGAACAGAAAAACTCTCACTGCTCTTGATTCTTTGGCCTTTTCGTAAAGTCGTTTCATGACAGGGTTTGATTCTGTGTGGGATAATTCATCCATTGGGTAAATCGGCATCATTGCTCGGAGTGGTAATCGCTAAGTTCGAGGGCCATTTCAGCCCACCAATCTTGGCATTCCGCTTTCTGTTCCTTTGTGATGTCTCCCATGCCGACCTTTTCAGCCAAAAGCTGTTGATGATCGGTGGTCCATTCGACGCCGAAACCGAGGCGAATCAAGTCGCCCATGATTGCCATTTGTGCGTGGCTTGCGTTCTTCATACATCCCGTAAGGGCTGTGTACATTTGCATTTGCAATTCGCTTTGCATTGGGTAAGTGAAGCTTCAAGCTTCTGGTTGCCACTCTGCGATGCGAGCGACACGTTGCCACAGTGGGTCGTGGAGCTTGTACTGTTCCGAGGTTTGAATCTCATCTAGTAGCCCACGAAGACTTTCCATGACTTCGGTGTACTGCTCTGCTTGCGCTTTGTAGGCAGGGTTTGACTCTGACGCTTTGCGTTGTTGGTCGAGAACCTTGCGAACTTCCGCCTTTGCGGTCGCAAATACGACTTCAATCGCATGATCCGCAGCGTGGTTCGTAGTTTCCGCAGGTGCTTCAGCAGGTTCCTCAAGGTGAGGCACATCAGATTCAACCACTTCAGGTTCATCCGAGACAAGATCTGTGTAATCAGGCTCGTCTTCAGTTTCCTCGGTGGTTTCTTCAGTAACCCAGTGCAACATTTGTTTTCCCTTTTCCTTCTTGATGAGGCCAAGGTCAATGAGTTCCTTCACGATGTCACGTGTGAACTCTTTTGTGCATTGGATGGTTTTTGCCAGCCTTGCGATTGGCATTGGGTTGCCATTCAGCACTTCCTCGATCTCCGTTTGGAGTTCGACCATTGTTCGTGCGTCAGGAACAACTTCCTCTGGTTCAATCACTTCAACTTGCTCGTTGTCGTTGTCGTTGTTGGTTTCTTCGGTTGCAGTTTCGTCAGCCAGTAGAACTTCTTCAAAAACCGCAGTACCGACAGAGATCAAGTCCTCATCAGTGAGGTCTTCCACTCCATCAAGTGTTTCCTTCAGTTTTGTCACGAAAGGTTCCTCAAAAGGAACCATGTCTTCTTTACTCATTCCAGTAGCTTCAGCAACATCGCCAATCAGATTGACGAATTTTTGCATCTCTTCGTTTTCCATTGGGTAAATTCAACTCATTCCAGTGAAAGAAGTTTGCGTTCAATATCGCAAAGCATGGAGTATTCACCGAGAGTTCTTGAGTGCCTCAAGGAAAAATGTCCAGGCTCTTTCTGTTTGGATCTGTCTTCATTCAATTTCTCAATTGCATGATCCACCATTTTCCTTGCCGTTTCAAGACATTTCGTAATTGGTTGATCACGGTAGAATTGTGATGTTATGAAAGAATGTTGAAGTACGGCTCTCTTTCCTTGAAGTAGCATGAGGTCATGCGGTGCTTCGTAGGAATTGTTGTCCTTTTCGTTTTCCATTTCTTCGATCAGGGCGAGCTGTTGCTCACACCATTTTTGGAAGGTCGTTACATTTCCTTGTAATTGGTTCATTGGGAAATCTCGTCGCGCCAAAAAAATGGCCCTCACGAAACAGGCTTTTGCCTGTTGTCGCGAGGGTGGCACCTTCGATGGTTCGGCCTTAGCCGAACGACTGTCATTTGTTGGGTAGAGCTTGAATCAAAAGTCAATGTGATTCCTTCTCTGCTTCTGCTTAGTTCGTTTAGTGGTTGCAGTTCTTTTTTGTTCACGAATTCTCTTTCGTCTTCGTACTGGGTTTTCCATGTGGGTAAAAATGTGAAACCGAGGTTAGTCGTCCCAAGTAGCAAATTCTTCGTTCCACGCATCTTGATCGGACTTGTGGCGTTTGGATCGCTTGTGTTTCTTGGACTTACCTTTGCGGTTTCGTCGGTTTTGTCTCTCTTGACGTTCCCAATCGTCTTCACGATGGCGTTCGGAGTATTTGTCTCTGTCAGACATTGGGTAGGGTGGAACTTGCGAATAAGTGCCGTTCAATTCACTCTGTTGGCACTACAAACGGTGTCGTGCGGATAAATCCGCATGATTTGTTTGCTTCACAAACACACATACGACTGGTGTTTCATTCTCGCACAAGGCTCAAATGAATCAGGTCCATACTTGTCTGCCAGTTTTATTGCAGCCTTCAGCATGTGTGTTGGGTAGTTCACTTGTATAGTCTGTGGGGGCCTTATGGCGTGTCGTCGTTTCTCCACCTTTCGGTGGGATATTTCTGCCAATTGTTCAACAAAGGCCCATTTTTCATGCGTTTCATGCGCTTTTGGTTGATTTTACGACCAAAACGCCTCATATATACGGTTCCTTTGTGGGGTACAGGAGTCGGGGTGTTGGGATCCTTTCGCCATGATACGCCTTTTGAGGGCGTTTGCATGAGCTTTTTCGGTTTCCCATTGGCCTTTTTCCTCTTTTTTCGTTTGTACTTCTTCTCACCGCCTACAATTTCGTTGTGAAAGCGGCGATTGAATCGGAATATGCGCTGTTTAGGCATTGGGTAAGGTTGCATCATTCGTTGTTGCTGTAATCTCTTAGGAACATGTCAGTAGCCCATTCAGTTCGTTGTTTGAGCCATTCTTCTGTTGTAGTTTCCCAAAAGCTTGAGGGGTGGTTTGTTTCGCTTCTGAAGGTCAGTTCAGCACGATACAAGTTTATTTGATGCGCGAATCCAGGAAGGACTTCGTTCCACAATCTGCGGAGTTCCTTCTCTAGTTCATGTTCGTTGAGGTTGGCAATGACGGTGTAAGCGTCCTTCACAAATTTTGCAGGGTATTTCTTGATCTTAGACAGATTCAAGTTGTCAAGATTCTCGATCTCAAGCATTTTTCCGTCCAAAAGCATTCGGACACCAGTTCGGTCCCAAATTGCGATGAAGTACACGCAAGCAATGAAGTACATTCGTTGAAAGCTCGCACCAAACGACCTGATTCCATTCTCAAGATCTTTAGTTTGAGTATTTCGCAACTCTCTTGCTCGTCCGTTTCTGTCCTTTACAGGCCATTCTCTATCATGATTTAACATTGGGTAAGTGTGAATCAGTAGTCCACGTTGAGTTCAATCCCAATCCTTTTTCCAGACTCATGACCCTTCGGGAGTGCGACTGGTGAGCATGTCAAGGACATGTCATATTCAGGATATTTGTGTTGTGCTTGATCAGGATCAAGCTCAACGCCGTTGATTCTCAATGCGCTGATATGAACTCGCATATTTGCAAATCCGTGTTCACAGTACCAAGGGTTTTCATCGGCTTTAGAAAGGTGATCGAACGTTGTTCCAAGTAATTGGACTCGGACTTCGACATGCTGTTCTTCCTTAGTCTCCTGACATACAGGGTTTTTCCAAGGCGTTGGTTGGTCGTGATCCGGGTTGTCGTTGCTTCGACGAACATCGTGATAGATTGGAAACCAGTCGGTTTCGTGCATCACAATGAATTCTTTTTCGTTTATCGTTATTGTCTCTTTGTCAGACATTGGGTAAAAGGGGTGTGTTTGGGGAGCTAACTCCCCAAACACACAGCTTTCCGAATCAAAATTGATTCAAAATGGTGTTGATGGCTTCTTCGTTAAGAACGACAGTTCCGCTTGAAGTTTTCCAAGTGAAGGTTTCTTCTGGCATGGTGTTCTTGATTTCATTCCAGTATTCCTTTTGGATGTTCTTCTCGGTGCGAGTGAGCTTGCTTAGACCATTCTTCCTACCCTTTTGTAGAGTATTGTTGTGGATGATCATAGGCATAATCAATCTTTGTCTTTTCGTTCCTCTTCGTGTTGTAATTGTCAATGGCTTGATTTGTGTGCCATTGACGCTGTTGGCTTCTCCAATCATCATTGGGTAGGGTGGAGTCAAGATTCAATCTAACAGATCATGTCGGCGGATTTTGTAGTCCTCAACTTCAAAATCTTGCCCCCAAGTATTTTTTTGTGTGGGGGGCAATTTGACAAAATGTTCTCTCGCCCCTTCTTCAGAGGCATGGATTGATTCAATCGTGTAATTTCCGTAGTAATTTTCAATGCACTGCTGCGTGTATGAGATGATCCAAACATGGTTCATTGGGGAGGGCGAAACCAGAGGCCGTGTAGAAACGACCTCTGGCTTCTGTGCCTAGAATAAGGCAGGGCGGGGGGGCATGGGCGGTCAATCGGCTTTCTGTGTGATTCAAAGTCCTTGGCTTTCGAAAATGTTGCTCAACGTTCGGTTGCAGTATTGTGGGTATTTCTTAGCGACCCAATTCACAAAGAGACTTGCTTCTTCTTCGTAGTAGCAAATTCTGAAATGCGAGTAGATTGGTTCGTTTTGAGGGTCCTCATTGTAGGCTTCCATGACGTTGATGATCGCTGTCCGAGGAATGTTCACCTGCACACTGCCACCAATGTAGCGTGGTGCGGCTGAATTCGGTTCAGAAATGTTCGGTCCATCGTAGCTTGATTCACTGATGCGTATTTCGCTCATTGGGTAAGGAGCTTGGCTGTTGCCTCACTCTGAAGGTAAGTAGATCCTGGAAAGGTGGTACTCGTAGGTTTTAGGATTCGGAACCCACTTGTTCAGCTCATCTTCGGTTGGCACTGGCATTCCAGCAGCCACAAGCTTTCCTCCAGGTCTGGTGTAGAACTGAATTGCACTCATGGCTTCTTTTTGGAGCCAATGTCCAAAGCAAGTCGGGGTGTTCCATTCAAATGGAAGGTCATTCTCTGGGAATTCGTGATCCATTGTGTAGAGCATGATGTTTTGCTCGTTGAAAGTCCAACCATTTTCAAGTTCAATCAGTTGGTCGGTCAATCTAGCAAAGCGTCGGTTATTCCTGATAACGTCGTCAATGATGTATTGGCGACTTGATCCATCAGAATACCGGCCTGTTCCGTGTTGCACGGTGAATGAGAGGCCAGTGCTTGCTCCTAGTTCGTGTTGTCCTTCTTCGTTTTCAATCATCGTGTGAACCTCCACTGTGAGTTTGACTCCGTGCATGAGCATGTAGTCTCCTTTCTCGTCAGTTAAGATTTCACCGAAGTTGTCTTCGTTGATGTCGTTTGACATTGGGTAAGGTTGAGTTCACCAACCACGCTGGAATCGCAACTCGCTCAAGTAGTATTGTGCTTGAGAAATGATACGTTCCATTTCGTAGGTGTCCGTGATGTGGTGAAGGTATTCCGATACGAGGCTTGCCGCCTCAAATTGGTCCACCGGCATTAGGTTTTTTCCGTTCAACTCGTCTAAAGCTTCCAAGAGAAGCTTCGTTTTCTGCCCGAATCCAGGATTGAGGACGATTCCAGTGTGATGGTCGTTGAAGTAACCGGCTAACCCAAGTCCACCCATAAATGGGCCAGGGAAATCGTAGTGGTACACTCGAAGCAAGTAACCATCACCAGTTTTGGCGATTGTAGTTCGTTCACATCTGAAATCTGGTTCTTCGATCCTAGTGAGGATTTTCGCCAGTTTCATCATGTCGTAATCGGTGTAACCAAGCATGTAGCCTAGTGTATTTTCGACCTTTTCGTTTTTAGGAACTCCGAATTTGGCTCCGGGGAACAGGGCGTTCACCACAGCATCATTCGTAGTCCTCGCGGTTTCGGGGTTTTCGTTGGCATGTTCCAAGACCTTTGAATAAAAGTCCATTTCATGTTTTTCCATTGGGGAGGGAGGTTTTCTTGTCGGCTGAAAGCTCCTTAACGTCGCACCATTCATCGAGGGTGATAGGGGGGTGGGGCAACTTGAATCAGAGGTGCGCCCCTACGCATCATGCGTATAACGGGGGAGCTAGGTTGATTGGTAGCGAGTTTGACTCACTCATGTTTCTTCCATTTTAACGCCTCCTTTGTGAATCTGTTCGGATGTACCGTTCAAGTTCATGAATTAAGGCGTGGCTCCTGGGTAAGTGAAGCTGTCTTTTTGCCGTTGAGGGGGCGGTGGCGGAGGCCACCACCCCCAATCTCACGGAGGGCGGAGGGCGGGCATTCAGACATCGGGCTTCAGGGGGGGGGGTCGCATCACTTCCAACGGATTCCAAGGTACTGGCCGTTTTCTTCAGAAATGAGAGGTTTGGCAGCGTTAGCAGCGTTGGATGCTCCTACCTTGGAGGCGGAATACATTCCGTGCTTGCTTGTGGTTGCTTGCTTGACATATCCGATTTTGTTTCTCTTCTTGTCAAGCCATTCAACGGCCATGAACTGTCCATCTTTACACTTCACTGCAAAGCGGCCTTTTGCACCTTTGGGGCAGATGAGGTCTTTGTCAGACCAAGGCGTACCCTTGTGTTGTCCAGCAATCACACGACATGCGTATGAGATGGAACATGGGGCGGTGCCTGTATCATTCTGCAATCGGTCCATTCCAGCAATAATCTGATTCTGTGAAACCATTCCAACTGCCGCCATAAGGTGCGCCCATCGGTTGAGCTTGTTCTTACGGTTCTTGTCGGATTGGCTTCCAAATGTGTACTGCTTGGCGACGGCTCGGAGGAAGGCGAAACCAGTGTTCTTGTGCTTCCTTGGGAGGAATTGTTGCACACTTGGTTGCTTCTCCTTTGCCTTTTCGGACTTGGATGGTGTTTTGGCTGCAACTGCGAAGGGATTGAACGGTTCAAGTTCATCCTCGTAATCGTCCACTTCGGCCCATGTTGTATCTTTGTTGTAGTCAGCGATCTCAAACTTAGCGGCTGCTTCGTAAGTGATCACGACATCTTCAACGAGATCGTCAAGGCTTTGGTTGGAGTGGTTGCGGTTGGTGTCGCTCTTGGCTTTCATCGCATTGGAAAGCAGAGGGTTGAGGTTGCGCGCAGGTTTTCCACGTTGCGATTGTCCTCGCTTGTGGTGCATGAACATCGGCATATTGAATGCCGACTTCTTGTGGAAAACAATCTTCAGCGTGTTGCCTTCTTCAATGGAAACGCTTGGTGGAAGGGTGAAGACACCCATCTTTTTCAAGTCGTTCACACAGAATTCAGCAAGCTTCTTTTGCTTTTCCAAATTTGTTCCTTTGCCGAACGTGGCGATCAGAACTTTCCGTTCGCCAATTGTTCTCACCTCGATCTTCTCTGCTTGCCAACTGGTAGCGTTAGCCAGAGCGTTCACAAGTTTTTGTTTGTCCTGGATGTTACCAGGTTCTAAACTCATTAACATTGGGTAAAATTGCACTTATCTTTGTGCGTTGAGGACAAGCCATTCGTAGCCATCCTCGTCAAAGTCGCTATCAAGCAACTCGTCTATGTAAGGTTGGTAGTTCAATTCAAATTCACTTGTGAATAAGGCTGTGCTATTTTCCTCACCATTATTCAATTTACGTGCTAATCCATACTCTGCTGCTGCATTTGGTATTTCCTCATAAACAGGAGGGAACCTGTTGATTTTGAGTTCACGGAGTTCAATGATTGTGAGTTTCACGGTGAAAATGTACCACCATATGTTTTTCCAAAACATTGGGTAAATGAAGTGTGTCCAAGCTCCAAGGTGGGGTGGCGACGGGAGGTAAAATCGTCGCCACCCCTCAAAAACGGAGGGCGGAGGACATCGGGCTTCAGGGGGGGTACGACTTCAAAACGAGTTTTCCTTTTGGAATTGCGCTAGTAGATTCTCCAAAGAATCAGGATCTTGCGCTTCTTCGCCAGTAGCTTCAGGGGCGGTCTTTCGTGGACCGCCACGTCGGGCTTGTGGCAATGGTCTGCGGCGTGGTCGTGATTCAACAGGGGTTTCAGTAGGCAATTTGATTCCTTCGTAGAAAGCTGTGACTTCATCCGTGTTCGTGTTTCGCAACTTCTTGCTTACCTCTTCAGGTGTTGCTTTTCGTCGTCGTAGATCGGAGTTTTTGAATGCCTCATTGACATCCACGTGCATCACTCCCGTTCGTACTCGTTCACCCGTTTTCTTGTTTGTTCTGAAACAAGGAACGACCAAATCAATTCTGCTTGTTCGCTTCCTTTTCTTGGTCGGTTGGGGTTTCACGGTGTTGAGGGAGCAATCTTCTCCGATACAGGTCAGCGTTTCCTCTTGGATTAGCTGACCGTCAAGTTGGATTACTGTCACTGCAAACTCGAACGAATGTTGTAGCCCACAATCGGGGCAGTATTCGTCTTCGTCGTGTATTTGAGTTGGCAACATTGGCAACCACCATGAGTTTCCTTGGTCGATCTGTTCATAGAGTTCTTGGTGGAGTATAGGTGTAATCCCTATTCCATTAGAACCAATGTGAACATGTTCCAGAAAAAGGTGATGTGCAGCAACGGCCATCCTTCGAACCACTTTGGGGCCTTTGGGGGTTGGAACTGTCACATTCCAACCCGAAACTCCGGCACCAAAGGGTGTTCTGGCATTGCACTGCTTCACATGTGCTTCAAAGTGGTGCTTGTGCTTGAGATAGTCCTTTCCACACTTGGGACAGGTCATCACATACACAGAGGCCAAAATTGCAATCAAAATCAAACTAATCGTTTGGTATAACATTGGGGAGGCGAGCGATACAGGATTCGAACCCGTGTTTTCGGCTTAGAAGGCCAAAGTGATCTCCAAACTACACTAATCGCTCTTGGGTAGTACACTTGTATAGTCCGGTGCGGCCTAAAGGCGTATCGTTGCAAGGGGGGGCGTGATGCCCCCCCACAGGAGCTTGGAGGCGGAAAATTGCGTTTCAACCTTCGATCAACGGGGTGTGTCCGTCTTCATCAGAAGGTGGCTTCTCCAGGTAGGTAACTCCAAAGATGTTTCCAGTAGGCTTGTTTTCGGGCTTGTAGTCGTTTGACATTGGGGAGATTCAACCAAGGGCGAACTCTTGGTTGGATCAGCTTCGGGAAAATCCCGTTGGCAATTAAGCGATGATTGAAAATCAGTTTTCGACTAAGGGGAGTGTTTTTCTTATCTCATCTTGTCTGTTTGCGACTTTGTACAAAAACTCTCGATAAACCCAGTATTCATCGTCAGTCAAAAGAATTTTTCCATAATTCTCTTCGATTTTACTGGGTCCAAAAGATACGTTCTTCCTCTCGTTGATGTACGCTTTCGCAACGGCACTGATTAAGTGGTCTTCTTCACTTTCGCTCATTGGGGAGATTCAACCAGGGGCGAACCCTCTGGTTGGATCAGCTTCGGGAGAATCCCGTATTCTGTATTGTGGGAATGTTCATTCCCAAAACTCAATTTCAATTTCAACTTTGTCTCCTAATTCAAACACATCCAAGACATGTGGAGCTATTGCACTAACCCTCAAGCCTTTTCTTTCCGCATGAAAATCCATAGCCGAAAGGATCCAAACCCCACCGATTTTGATTCTCACGTGAGAACCGCTTCCGTTGGGGTTTTTTATTGTGTCTTCTTTTTTAGTCCGTGTAATTGACATTGGGTAGGGGCCAGAGGTTTCGATCGTTCAAAACATGGCGGTTCCATCGCTCAAGGAGCGAAAAAGGCTTGGACGGGGAACTGATTCCCCGTCCAGGCGGCAAGCAGCGTTTTTAAGCTTCTTTAGCGGCTGCGACACAGAGTCGAACTCTGTCAAAGAGGATGTGCTGTCCTACCTTCAGTCAAACTTGACTGTTGGGTCCATGAATTTGGATTTCTTCATGATGAAGCAAACAAAGTTGTCAGAAGGGCCACTGCTTCCAGTAATCTGGCGTAGCGTAACGTTGTCTTCTTCGTTTCCATCTTTGTTCCATACTTCTGCATTAAAATCAGCAACAAGGTCATTCAATTCGTCCATTGGGACGACGACCTGTCGTCCGTATTGTCCTCTGATGAGGGCGGCAGGCAGTTGTTCAGCATATCCACCCAATTGTGGGTGTTTCAAGTCTTGCGACATTGGGGAGGACCCTTGCGATTCCGATCGCAAGAAGTCTCTACTGCGTGTTTAAGCCGTTTTACGGGAGGCAGTATCACTTGGGCTTTCACCAAGTCTGCTAAGCCTGTTTAGACCAATCCAATTTCTTCCCAAAAGTCTTCTGTTAAGTTTCCGTTCCAGAAGTCGTAATGCTTTTCCCAATAGTAATTTCGTGACCTTGTGGCAATGCACAATAGTCCCAAAACAGAGTACCAAATGAGTTGGCACACTACATTGGCGATGTGGATGGTTCGTCTTTTTGAAGTGAACATAAACGCTCTTACGGATTTCGGCAAAAATGCTTCTACAATTATCCAAATGATATGGATAACAAATAACAAAATTACTGCGGCTACGGGAGTGCCAGGAATCATCACTGCTAACAACCACGTTGTTACGGCAGGGTGTACTTCATATCTAAAACTGCTCAAGGTCAGGTATAGAACGGCTACGTAGTAAAGAATGACAACAAGCGCGCTCGCAAAAGCGGCAGAGTTGTATCTATCTTCATCAGATAGTGGTTTATGTGGTTCAGGCTTCTTTTTATTCAAGTCTTTCGACATTGGGTAGTTGGACTTCCAGGCAAGCCTTTCCGTCCATCAGGTGCCGCCTACTGGCGGCAGTTACTTCCGATGCTTTTTCATCTGATTACGTTCCCAAACTTCCTCGGCTTGCGCCGCTTACAAACTCGATCGTAGGTCAAAGACCCGTAGATCGGAGTAGCTAGAGTTCTGTTCACAGGAATGTGTCGCCACAAACCTGCGTTCGTAAATACCTCACCTTAACGGTGACAACAGACCGCTTACCGGATTATCCCGGCTCGCAATGGTGCTTTCGCTTATTCTTCTGTTCTCTGTAATCAGACGGAATCGTAGTCCGAAGACCTTAGATTCAACATCTTACCAATACCGATGGAGTCCGTTCTCCATTTCGGCATATCCTCTTCACCCTTTCGGGAAACACCTCTTTTGCGAGTTCTAATCGCAAAGTCCTGTAATCATGACCTATCGACCAAGTTTTCAGCCCCACAAGTGGGTGCTATTCTTACGTTCCGTTTGCTGCTTACGCTAGGCTGGCGGTGTCTGCACAAGTGCTGACACGACCTCACCACACAAAACGGAGTTTCATTTCGCTGCTTAATTATCTTGATCAGTTCAATCATACGAAGTGTTCATTGGTTTGTTCCCTAAGTTTGGGGCAAACCATTTCGATTCTTGACATTCGGCGGGATCCTGGTCCAGATTTCTCTGGTCGGACAGGAGTTCCCCGCCTGTAAGATCGGCGGCGCGTGATTCCAGAGTTCTTCCCGACTCTTCAGTCAGGCTTGTCTGGTGCGCCAGTAAAGCTCCGTAGAGCCACCGACCCGGCGTAGCACGATGGCTACACCCGTTCAATTAGATAGTCCTTAGCGGCCTAAAGGCCGTGTATGTCGTAACATACAGTTAATCCAACAATATAGGCTTTCGTAGCACCCACAGTTGCCTGTTTTGGGCTACGATCTACCTCTTGCAACGGCCTGGGAAGCTCCTTTCGACCTTCCGAGGACACGGTTGCACAACACACACAATACAGTGTATGCAATAACATAGGCTTTTGCAACGCTCAAGCTTGCCGTTTCGGACAGGCTCGACTGGCGGATTTCTCTGCCGATCTGCCCCGTCCTGGAGCTTGACGTCTTAACGCCGTTGTAGAACACACACAACAAAGTGTATGCAATAACATAGGCTTTTGCTACGCCCAAAGTTGCCTGTTCACCCTCCATGTCACGGCCATTTTGGGCCGATCCGAGGGCATACAAGCTCCTTTTGACAAGTTGGTGTCAAAACTAGACGCGTAAAATGCCTACACCAGTATAGGCTTTTGCAAACTGCAAAATTGCCTTAAACAACAACCCCTTCGGAGGGTCATGGCGCGGGTGTACGAACAGATCAGTTCATCCGTGCCAGAATCTCTGCTAGAGTGTCCTTTGAACGGACCCTCTGCTTGCGCCATTCGAAAGCTGTGGAAAGACGATTATTCAGGTCTTGAAGTGGAAACGTGGGGAGATGGAACAGCAAAAACATACACAAACGCAGCCTCATGTGCGCTTTGCGGGAAGATGTTTGCAGATGCGACGATGGATTTTGATGTTGGAAACGAAATGGCACTTCAGGTTGAAGCTTTGATTTCTCGCACTCGATCCTTTGATATGTCGGGAAACGAAAAGGAATGGTCTATTTCAAACCAGATTCTTGAGCGATTAGCAGGTCGCTTGGGCTTTGACCCCATCAACTACGGTGCCGAAGCTATGTCCTACTTAACCAGGATTCGTAAAAACAAATCAGCTCACGGCTGGACAAAGGAACTCTTTGAGTCAGTTGCAATGTTTCTCGCACTTGTGAATAAAGGCAACACCCGAATCACGATGAAGGATGTTTGCGACAAACACAAGTACGGACTGATCCGTGATTTACCAAAACCCCCTCGTATGGACTGGGGCGATGTTTCTCCGGTAAGGGCAAACCGTCTGCTACGTGACCTTGTGAAAAACGGAATTGTAGAGTACAAACCTGTTCGCGATATTGAAACCATCATACGCAACTCGGATGTCGTCAAACAAATGTTTGATGAATCAATGATACAACGCGCCCTGGAGCTTGCAGAAGGCAACAAAAGCATTTCACGATCGAAGAATGTTGCAGCAGCCTCGGTGTACATCGCACTCAAGGAAGCCAAGCCAAGTTCTAAGGTCACTCAAAAACAGATTTCAAAAGACTTCAACGTCGCAGAAAGAAGTCTGCGCCATTCAATAAAGGTGACAAAAGAGTCAGTATTGGGAATCGCAAGAAAGAACCCTGCAAAAGAACAAAACAGGATGCCTGGTTCCCTTGTGCGGTTGCTTCGTGAAATCAGGACAGAACAGCGTAACGACGAGCTTTCTTGATTACGTTGTGGACTTCTTGAAGATTGTAGAGGCCGTCCGAGTTCCTTTCAGCTTTCCAGCACTTGAACCGGATTTCAAAGGTACGCACATCAACGAAAGGCAACAATTCAGTTGTTTTCAGATCGTATTCTTCGCATATTTCACCGATGTTTACGTATTTTTCGGGGATGTGCCTCCAGAAAGTCAATGTGACTTTTGTGTTATCAGTGGATTTCCGTTGAGTTTTTGTTTTCTCAAAAAGGTTCGGATTTGAAGTAAGAGTCCCGACAAGTTTGTTCGCGCCGACTCCTACGGTTTGGGCGATTTCGCTGAACGCCATTTCTGGTTTTTCCGATTCTAGGAACGCTTTTTCGATTTTTTTCACGGTTGCTGATTTGGCCTTCCTCGCCATTGATGATCACTCCGCTTCAACGGTTTCGCCGTTTTTTGATTGAAGCAATTCATCCAGCATTCGATCAAGAACATCGGCAAATGTTTCGTACATTTTGCCCTCTCCGATCACTTTTTCCCAACTTTTGTGGTAGATTCGGACATTTTTGAATTGCTTGGAGCTTTCGGATTGTTTTCCCATATTTGGTGGTAGGGTATTCGTCATATAATCGTTTTCAACGGTTCCAAACAACCGAAGGCATTATGGTGGTAGGTGCATAGCACCAACGCATGAAGGCGCAAGGAACGGTGAAGGAACTTCGCAAAGACCTTACTGATTTTGTAGAGAACTACATTGATTCAATGGACATTGATGAAGCAGAACTGAACAAAATCGTGAAGGCTGCAAACGACCTTTACAAGCTCATCAAATCCAACGAAGAAGGCCCTGATGCTGAAAGCCTCGCCCTCACTATGTTCATCATCGCATCGCAAGACAAAAAGATGAAAATAGATCCATACGAGTTCTTGGGCTACGCGTAGGTTTCTTATGGCGGAATCCCGTCTTATTCAATATGCGTATTGGTTACATGCTTGTTGGCAACCCTCCCTTTGTCCCATCTGGATATGGAAACCAACTTCGAATGATTGCAGGCATCCTAAAAGGGACGGGCAGACCCGTTGCACACACCTCAAACTTTGGATTTGCTGCAAAGAAGATGGAATGGGAAGGAATATCGCTTTACCCATGCGACAAGCTTCCAGGTGTGCTTTCATCTAAAACGTTGGAATCACACATCAAGGAATTCAAAGTTGCAGAAGGACTTGATGAAGTAATTGTTATCACGCTTGGTGATGCTTTTCGCTGGAGGGGCCTCATTAAACACCCGTACTGGCTCGCACTGGCTCCGGTTGATCACGAAGAAGTCAATCAAATGGTGATCGACTCTCTTTCAGGTGCCAAATGGATCGGGTGCTTGACGAAGTGGGGGCTGGAGTCTTTGAAGAAGGCAGGTTTCCAAGAAGAGGATTTACACTACTTACCGCACTCCATTGACGATGAGTTCTTTCACAAATACGACAAGGAATACTGTCGCCTAAAGCTTGGTTTCCCAAGTGATGCCTTTATTGTTGGATTTATGGGGGATGCAAGTTCAAGGAAATGCCCTCGTCAAAACATAGGGGGCTACGCCGACTTTTCTAAAGGAAAGAATGATACAATCCTGTTTGTCAAAGGAAGTAGGCATCCACAAGCGATTGATACGAAGAAGATCGCAGACGAGATGGGTTTGCTCTCAATCGTATCAACAAGCGAATACGATGAAATGCTCGGATTAACGACCAAGGAGATGGCTGAAGCTCTTTCAGCATTGGATGTTCTTGTTCACGCAAGTTCACAGGAAGGTTTCGGCATCATCCAGGTCGAGGCGCAAGCATTGGGCGTACCCGTCGTTGGAACACAATGGGGTGCAATGCAAGAGCTGAACGCAAACCCTGGCCTCCTTGCTTCTGTTGAGCAGGTGTCAATTGAGGACGCAGGTGGAAAAATCGGGATACCCAACAGGAAGGACATCGCTGGCATTCTGGAAACGCTCTATCAAACCAGAACAGATTCAGCAACACGAAAGCTTGCCTTGCCAAACGACATGCGAGCATTCGCTAAGGATTACAGCATCAGCACTGTCGGTAGAGAGCATTGGATTCCTTTGCTCACAAAAATGGAAGATGAAATCATGGCCGATTTAGAACCTTTTGTGGTCCCTCCAGTTAAGGAGGGCATAGAGAGAATTGGAATAATGACGACGTTTGACACGCAATGTGGCATCGCAACCTATTCAGCCATGTTGAGAGAAGCCCTTGAGGAAAAGGGAATTGATGTGTTCATTTTGGCCGAAGCCAACGACCCAATGAAGATTTCATCAAAGTTTGATGAAAACGGTGTTGCATATTGTTGGCACAGAAACATGGGGATTTACAGGCCATTCACTGAAGCTGTTGAAGGATCAGGAATTGATCTTTTACACATTCAGCATGAGTGGACGATCTTCGGTAAAACAAACTTGACCGAAGCAATAGCAAATCTGGATTGCAAACGAGTCATTACCTGGCACACGCCCGATCCAGAAGGTTTTCGCCAATTCGGAGTCCAGCACGATCGAGTAGTTGATGGACATATCACGCATTGGCACATGACGACCGAGACACTGAAGTCCATGCCTCCGATTGGTGCTTGGGGTGCAGCGAGACACATTCCGCATGGAATCAAAGCTCCTGTTCATTCTGGAGATGAACAACTTGAAGTCGCTCGGAAAGAGGTGGGTGTGCCGGAGAAGGTTCCTCTATTCTTTTCGTTTGGTTTCTCAAACGCAAGCAAAGGGACGCATGTTTTGTTGGAGGCAATTGACATCCTCAACAAAGACGACGATTGCCCGTACTTTGAAGTGATTCTTGGATTGGGTTCTCACCCCCTGTTGGGCGGTGGAGATTACACTCAAAGTTTGCTTAATGCAGCAAAGGAAGCTTCCAACGTGAAAATCATTGATAGATTCCTTGAGGAAGACGAAGTGGATTTGTTTGCGGCTGCATCCGACTACTTTGTATTCCCCTACGCTTTCAACGGACTAATCAACAGTTGCTCTGGTGCTGTTCGACGCATTGTCGGTTATGGAAAACCTGTAATCACTACGACCGAAGGCCGTTTGCGTGATTTGCTAGGCGGCGTTCATGGATGGAAGGTGAACCAATTTGATGCAAAGGGACTCGCTAAGGCGATGAAGTCTGCGATCAACTGTCCAGCGAAAAGCAAGTTGTGGACTGACTATTCCGATGCAGTTCACGAACTGGCAAATGAATGCTCATGGGAAAATGTAGCACAACAACACTTGGATTTGTATGAACATGTAGGTAAAACGGAGTCTTGGGTTTTCCCAAAGTTGCCTACAAGCGATTTGTTTTTACAGATGCACCGTGATTCGTATGTCGTGGAGAAGGACGTTACGGAGGATTACTGATGGAAGAAGCAAAGGTTTGCACAATCATTTCAATTACGGCCAGAAAAGAAGCCGGACTTGAAGAGTTCATCGGTTCTGTTTTGGAACAGGACTATCCACTGGACAAAATCGAACTCATCATCGTTGATAAGATCAAGAAGAGTCGCCCTGAAATCACAGCTATCCTTGAGGGAGTGGGTGCAAAGCTCCACGCTTCGCACCATCTCCAGGATCCGCCGACCAAACACAAAGGCCCATGCCCTGCTACTGCACGGAATTATGCGATTTCAAAGTCCACTGGCGAGTGGATCATCACCGTTGATGATCTGACGACACTCATGCCTGATACCGTTTCCAAACACATGAAGGAGTTTGAGAAGGGTTTCGATGTCCTTGCCTGTTCGTATGTCGTGACAAGTAAAGCTGAAAACAAGATTGTTGATGATCGTGACGACCCTCGACTTCAAACATTCAACGGGTTCTATTACTCACCTCAAGTTCGAGACAACTGGGTGGCCGTCAATTTGTACGGGATGCACGTAGGGTATAGCAGAGAGGCTATTCTACGAATCAATGGCTACGATTCTCTCTTTGATGGTGTGTACGGTCAAGAAGACATGGACGTAGGTTTGCGTTTCCAAAATGCAGGTTGCGTGTTTAAGTGGTGTCCAGACATTTTGGTTGGTTGTGCAAGGGACGAACGGCATGTTCCCACACATGCTACGATGTTCAAAGACAAGAAGGATGTACCTATTGCTTACTGGAGGGGTACTTACCGATGGAGGAATGATTTACTGTTGGACATGCTACCTCGCGTGTCCACGCGCATCCGTGCGAACCCTGGTTTCGATCTATCAAAGGGGGAGTACAAGAATGGTTGAGTTTGATGGTAAGTTGCAGTTTGATGCTTACAGGGATGTTTGTCCAATCTGTGCCGAGATTGTTGAAACTGAAGTTTGGCCTAAGATTGTAGAGTGTGGTGAACACCTTTCTGCGCCAGAAGTTGTTCGAGGCGAGAAACCACCTCCCTGCCCTATCTGCAATCACACCGAGCTTGAGATGGACTGGATCACAATGAGTACCAAGGACAACAAAGGTTTCGTTCACAACATGTACATCTCATGCCCTTCGTGTGGAGCAGGTATGCGTAGAGAAGGTACTGATGCCGTTACTGGAAAACCAAAAATCAAAGTTTCAATGCCCCCGAAAGGGACATTTGAAGATCCGAAAGAGGAACTGGCTGTTGCTGCATTTTTCCGTGTACGCAACCTGCCCTGCCTTGACGAAGGATGGGAGGCGATGGGTCCTGGCGTTAGGCCGTATGAACGTTCTGAACTTATGCAGCGATTTTACGAATGGACAAATGATGAAGCCGTAGCTCAAGCTACGCTTGCAGACAACCCACTTCTTGACAAGAACCTGTCAAAAAAGCCTAAGAAAAAACGCAAGTGGTTTTAGGAGTGGTGCTTATATGGCGGAATCACCTGATTTGATTCATGCGAGGCACTGGAACCACCGTAACCGTAACCCGACGACTGAAGAACATTGAAATCACCTACTTGGAAACCGCTACGCCGGACAACCAAGGAAAAGTCCTCAAGATCTTGACTGAAAAGATCGAGAAGGACATCGCAGATCTCGGACTTGAGTGAAGGGAAAGCGTTAATTCAACGCCCTCCATGCGCTAACCATGAGCCGGATGCAACCGCACAGTTCTGTTGCTGGCGCATCCTACGATTTGATTGGCAATAACGCCAGTCCAAAGTTTGCAAACGCCACCCCTGCAACACAGCTTGGAGGCACAGTTGCTACACTTGGCTCGATGGGTCTTCTGACGGCTGGTTCGTTTGTTTATGGGATCATGAAGAAGCGACCTCAAGAGCTTCAGTTGGGCTATGTGGTTGCTGGCCTTGCGGGTACACTTCCAGTTGCGTATGACCTTTGGTTGAACGGAGGCAAAAAATACGGTGGCCTCACAAACCAGGGTCTTTTCCTCACATACACCTCACTCGTCGCCCCTCCCTTGATTGGCTTGTTTGCTGGATCTGTCCTTGGGAATTACGTTGCATCAGGCGCACCAAAGCCAAGCTCAAGAAAACAGCCTTGGTATCAGGGAAGATTTGCTGCATCGAAACCTTCTGACTACGGCAAACGTCGCAAAGATGATGCTCAACAAAAAAGGCAAAACGAGCGTAGAAAAAAGGGTAGGATCAAGAAGCGCAGAAAAGGCAGAAAAAAAGGAAAAAGGGACGACGACTTTGATTTTGCTAACTGGGGATGAAATCGGGGAGTTTTGAAATAGCGGGTACACCGTCGCTTAAACATGCCTAACTCTGGAGACACCAACGATCAGCTCATTTTGAGGATCTTCGCTTTCCTATTCGTCAATGCGTTCATGATTGGCGCAGCCGTCGCAATCCATCAGCGTGGATTGTGGTTCCCTGAAGAAGATAATTGGCTCACTATTGGTGCATTATTCATGATGGCCGCAGTGTTCATTGAAATGGTCGCATTCATGGCTTACAAGGTCTTCTTCCAGGAACGTCTGGAAGACCAAGCTTACATCTCAAGCATGGTTTCTCAAGGACGAAGGCAAATGAAGCGCATGTCTGCTGATATGCAGAAGTTCACAATGGCCTTGGACATGGAGAAGCAGAAGAAGGCTATGGAACAAGCTATGCAAGCAGCCAAGGAAGAAATCGAGCAGACTAACGAAGACGGTTCGATCAACCTGTGAGGATGGTGGGATGCCTATCGCAGAACTTTTTCCAGAGGGTAGCAACAGTGCAGAGATAATGGCACAGGCGTTTGCTACAAAGCACTTGTGGGATCATCGCTACTATCGTCTGAAGCTTTGGCTTTACACCTCTGGCACGTTTCTAGCAACAACAGTAGGAGTTTCAGGTTTTGAACATTTGTTCGGTTTTTCGTTGTGGGGATTTTTGTTTTCTCCTTGAGATTGTTCTTATAGCGGAATCACTTGACAAGATTCATGGCGAACTTGAGCATATTTATCCCACACGAAACAAAACCCGGTAAAGGAAAGATCGCATCTTTGTTGAAATCCATTGGTTTTGTTGAGAGAACTTCCACTCCTTTGTGGAGCTACACCTACACAAGACTTCGCGTGGATCAGGTTGATTACAGGGATGATTTCTATGACGATTCAGATTGGTTGTACGAAACGGATTTCGATACCAAGTGGGCTGTTCGAGTTTCCCTTCACACTAAGCACAAAGAAAATCACAAAGCTTTGTGGCACTCGCTTGCGTTGATCATAAGTCAAGTGTACGATGTTGAAGATTTGTACACAAACGCGCCCGGAACCGATGTCCCTGGCCCATCGGTTGAAGCTACAAAGTTGGCTGTTGGCGCATTCACGACGAAAGAATCGTCAGAAGAACTCAAGGAATTGGTAGAGATGGCCGTTGCTCCAACGCCTGTCGTTGAAAACAAGACCGAGGACGAATACTACCCTGAACCTACTGTTGAGGTCGTTCCCAAACCTCAACCGCAACAACCGCCCCAACCAGTTGTTGAAGACGATTGGGAGGATGATGAAGATGAGGACGACTGGGGCGACGACGACGAGGACGACTGGGGCGATGAAGAAGAAGTCCAAACACTTGAACTCAAGCCTGTGGAGAACGACGAGGAAGATCCTTGGGAAGAAGAATTCGAGGACGACGACGAGGACGACGACGAGGACGACGACGAGGACGACGACGACGAAGATTTTGATGGCATCGTAACGTGGGATTGAGATGGTTGATGGGGTCGGCGGCGGAGCCGTTGCCTACGGCGGTATTCTTTTCCTCAAGGGACTTTGGGACACATGGAAGAAGCATCGCTTTGGCGTGTACGGTGTCTATGCCACTGGCAAAACTACTCTTGACACCTATCTGTCAATTCCTGGAGAAATTTACGACCCCGAAAATGAAGAAAACTCCACGCAACATCGCTACAACAAAAGGCGAGGGGAATACGAAGTCCCAAAGCCGAGCTTGAAGAAGGTCAAATACTCGATCAATGAACGAGTTGCCGTTCGTACCATTGAAAGTTCAGATATTGGAGGGCAGGTGAAATACTGGCCTTTGTGGTTGCGAGACATGGTTGAACGTAATGTAGAGATCGTTATTTTCCTCATTGATCATCGACATTTGGTAGATAAAACGAACACAGAACAACTGGATGCTTTCAATTACATTGTTGATGCGATTGTAAAGCGCAACTACCCCATGAATACACGAAGAAGGCGAAAGAAATCGCGAAACTACGCGCCCCGTCTATTCGCCCTCGTCGCAAATAAAGCTGACATGTGGCTTGTGAACGGACCAAACAGTGCAGAGTGGGTGGAGAAGTGGGAGAACGACCATTTGGATCAACACCCGATATTCCACGCTTTCAGACCAGGGCTTGATCGGCTAAGGAGAGCTGGCATTCCGAATATCAAACGTTCAATCAGTGCTTTGAGGGGCTATGATGTGGAGGAAACCATTTATGATTGCCTTCGAAATAAGGTGTGAGGTTTCTTATGGTGGTGTCCCGTAGCATAACTGATTACGATGCAAGGTACAGAAAGCCAACAGAGTTCAAGCCACCTTTTCATCCCGAAGTTGAAATTCATCCCTGACAAGGACCCCGACCCGGCAAAGAGAAGGCGTAAAAACATCAAAAAGCTACGAAAAATCCTGAAACCGAGACGTTCTTTTCCTTTGTTTTTCCTTCCAGCTTACAACGCTCCAGGACAGTGCTGCGTTTCTGGCGCAAACCTACGGGAATTGCCTCACGATGCTTACGACAAGCTTCTGCTTGATCCAGAAACCTTCCAACCCATAGAAGGGCGCACCTTGATGTCTGAATTCTTCAAAGATCCCATCAATGGACAGCCAACTACCTTTACGGCAATGTCAAACATTACAGGAGGCTACCCCCTGAACAGTTCCTACGCTCCAGACTTCTTGCAGATGTACTGGTTGCTCACCCAATGGATTTCTGCAAATGAAAGCGAAAGACAAGACAACAGGAGTTTCCTCAAAAAGCGAGGTATTTCTATGAAGGTCATTCCGATTGTCACAAGAAAAAAGGCAAAACCAGCTCTTGTACAAAAGTTTGAGCCACTTTTCGATCTTGCAGTTCAGTATGAAGGCCAGGGCTGCCACATTTACCAATATAGAAATCCAATTACCGACGAGGTAGATTTGGCAACAATCACTCTTGACCTACGTGTAATGCGCCTTCAGGAGTCGGAGGATTTAAGCGAAGTTGTGTCTAGTCCAGACGGAGGCGAGCAGTGATGCAGTACACTTATGGCGCGCAACAACAAACAACCGATGCGGGTTATTCCTTCACTGGCGGAACGAACCCCTCTCCTACACCACCACCCATACCGACTGGTAATCCTTACAACGGTCGGTTTCAACAACAACAATCAATTGCGGATCCGAACTTCTATTGGGGCCAGTTAGAATACATGGGTGAGCCAACATTTGTTGATGTCCTTGCTGACATTGTTCAGAACAACGAAGATGCTGGATTGTTCCTTGCCGATGGCGGGTTTCAAGCCCTTTCAGACATCGTAAAAGAAACGATCGACAACCGCTTACAAGAGTTCTTTTCTGGTTTGGCTTTAGTTCAGGAAAAGAGCGATGATGGAACTGTAATCAAAGTCAGTGCTGAATTGTCAGGAGATACCACCAAAGCTATTCTTGCGAAAACCAACAGTGATTTGACTCAAGCTATCACAGGCATTTCCAATTCTGTCAAATCGCAACTGCTTGAACCAAAGCAGAGAGTTATTGATTTGCATCGTGCTGCCGCAAATGCACAGAAAACAAATGGCCTCTTTGGATCGCTTCAAGCAGAGCTTGATGGGACGAAACAACCTGGTGCCGGTTCAGGCGCACTTCGTACAATGATAAATCTTGGACGAATGGGAGCAGGTATGGCACCACTGCCACCAAACCCCCCAACGAGGTGATTAGATGGACGACAGTGATGCACACAAAGAAGTTCGCGCAAAGGTGAACGACTTCATGCGAGATTACATGGGCCATGAACCTACACCAGAACGCACAGACAATCTCAATGCGATGAACATCGTTGATGCTTGGTTCAATCCAGAACCTCAACTCATTAAGCATTTGATCATCATTCAGATGATTGCTTCGATGATTGTCTGTGCATTGATGATCATAGTTGAAGGCCAGAACATGAACCCAATGGAAGGAATGCTCTCAATCATTCTTTTCATGTTCATGGCTGCATTTACAGCCGTATTGTACAATCGGTTTTAGCGAGGGAAAAATATGCCACACTGCACATACCAAACAACCAACAACAACAGAGGTTATTCTGATGTTCATGTTGGAAGCACGAAAGAAGCCGAAAAGTTGTACCCAAAGAACATGGGTTTAACGTTGCTTCGTGCGGTGACTTCAAACAACAACACAACTGCAAAGGACGAGGTATTCTTATCCGTTGGTCCTGTCTCACAAGAGCATGGCTTGAGAACCGAGAATCCCTCCGATCCTGGAGTCTTCAGGAGGAATCCATTGAACACCCGTCGCGCCGTGACGACAAGTGTGCTTTTGTCCGGGGTTGGTATCTTGGGTTCATTCATGGCACTCCAAAGCTTCAGAGATGATGAAAAGCTGAAGGCGGCAGCGTATGGCTTGACTGGCCTTGCTGGTTTTGCCATGCTACCTGACGTCGAGGTGAGATTCTGATGATGGACGGACAAGTAACACCCGTCGCACAAAGTAATCTCAATGTCCAGTTTCTCGGTAGTGCAAACGCTGGAACTGACGCTTCTTCTTATGGTGAAACCTTTCAAGCTCTTGAGCAAAGTGAGAATAGCAAAGAATACAGGTATGCCCCTTTGGTTGTCGGTGGCTTAACTGGTGTTTTGACGACCTACGCTCTAGTGGCAATGTGGCCTGAAAGGAAAAGTGTCGGGATCGCTCTTGCAGGTAGTGGACTTTGGAGCGCATACAACGGTGTCAAAATGTTCCGTTGATCTCATAACTGATGATCTCGTAGCGATGGTTGGGCGACAGGCCAACCCGAACACCCATGCACGTAAATGCCCTGGTAGTTCACCTGTCGCCCACCCATCATTTTCAATGAACGGCAACAGGTTATAAGATCATTCTTCGGACGCGCCCGGAACCGCATATAGCAATTCTGAAAGTGTAGAATTGCCCTCCCAAATTTCAAGGGGTAGATCAACGCTTTTCGTTGGTTCTCCAAGTTCGTTGTCTATTTCAATTTCAATGAGTTTGATGAAAGCTGAAGGGTTGATTCTGTTCTTTTGCCAGTATTCGTCGATCTTTTGTTTTGCGATTTCAAGGTTGAAGGTTACACATTCAATACCGTGATTGAATCCAGACCTTCTGGTAGGACAGTCCTTCTTGAAACAGTACACAGGTGAATTGTGATTGTACACGATGTACACTTTACTGTGCTTTTTCCCAAAAAGACTGAAGGAAAGCCGCTTCTTTTTTGGTTTTTGATTCTGCAAACTGGAAACGACGTTGGTGAGTTCCTGTTGAAAGCTTGCCCTCATATCGGAGATTCTTTTTTCATACCTTTCCACGATCTCTTGCGTGAGTTTTTGAATTTGAACATCGCGTTCAATATCACGAACTTCTGCTTGCTCACTCATTTTCCCACTTCCGGTAAATCGTCGTCTTTGTAAAATTGTCCTTTCTATCTGGATGGAATCTGCATACCTGACAGCAACCAGGGAAGGTTTGAATTGCCCGACACTCTGGATCAAGACAGATGTATCGCTTTATCAAATGCTTGAAGTTCGGAGCTACAATCAGATTCTCGCTTACCTTGAATGTAACGAAGTCCCAGGTGTTTCCAAAAATATCTCTATCGTCTTCGTCGAGTTCGGTGGCCGCCATAGCAACCGCATGGTCCTTTTTCCCAAATGGCCCAAATGCTGCACTGTTGTTTGCAAGGTAATCAAAGACACTCAACCGGAGAGGGACTTGCTGATCCAAGTCTTGCTGCACTCTCTCTCTAAATTCATTAAGCTCCATCCCATACAAATCGAGTGCTTTCTCAACGTCAATTGAGTACCACCCTTGAATCTTCTTTTCACTCATCTTCCTGTTCCTCCATATTCATATTTGCGTATCTTTGGAAATCCAACTGCCAGGGTTCTGGAATTATGTCTTTGTGCTTTGGTTCGGGGTATAGGAGATGTCCAAGGAAGTAAAGCAGAATCATCCCAATGATACCTGCAACGAGTTCGATCATGGTTCAGCCTCCTTGAATCGCTCCAATTCTTCACGAACGATTTTACGAATATCGCTGTAAATCTGATCAACCAACAACACGCAAAGGAGCTTCAAATCTTCTTCTCTTTTACCCATCACTCTTCCTCCTGGTTCTGGAAAAATGAAGGGTTCATTTTCTTCATCACTTCAATTGCATCTAAGTTGTCATTGTACCGTTTCATTTTGTCAAATTCGTTTTGCGGCATCAGTTTTCCGTAGGGAGTAAATACGTTAGATTTATTCAAATGCTTGGCGAACTCTGCATTCATCTTGCTTTCTGGTGAGCTGATTCCGAAAAAATACCCTGCGAGAAGGGCCAAAATGACGGTTATTTCACTTGTTCCAGCCCACACGATCGACAAAAGCGCAGTACCCGCAAGCAAAATAGCCCAATACGCCGAACCTGTTTTTACCATTTCACTCACCCTTCGCACAGGGTTTCGTCGTATCAACGTTGTTTCGTTGTTCCAAACGCGCCCTCTGTTCTGCAACCTTCTCCAACAGGAAATCTTTGTATTCTTTCCAAGCTTCGTAGCAATCTAAACACAAGACGGAACTCTCTTGGATTGAATGAAATTGGTGAAACTCCAGGTCTTCTGGAAGCGCAGTTCCGCAGCAATCGCACACCTTTTGTTTGATGGCCGTCAAAGGCGACCATACCCGTACAGGGCGTTTGTTGTTTGTACCTTTTCGGCTGATTTGGGTTTTATCTGTCGCAACAATCACTTCTTCGGAAACGGCCTTTCTCATGATCGCTCCCATCGCTCTTGGTTCTCTTGGTGGTTCAACACCTGCTCCTTCCAGGTCAGCCCACACTTCATCCGTAGTGAACGGAACTCCTTTTTTCGCCCTCCACTTAACGGCTTTCAAAGCTGTTTTTTTCCACAGCTCCGACGCGCCTCGTTCCACTCGATCAATCGCCTCTTCTTTTCTTGACATCGGTTTCCCCCCATAGATTCACTGTGAATGTTTCTTCAAATGCTGGAAGCCATTTTATGAGCATTTCCTTAGCTTCTTCATCCCCGTCCAAGACTTTCTTTATCGTCAAAATCAGGTCATATCCAGAGTTTTGAAAGTGGTTAAGCCACCAATCCTTTTTCCTTTCCTCTTCAGAAGTCTCGCACAATTTCTTCACCCGCCCTAATCACAATTTCGTGCGGATAATTCAGCTTGATGATTTCTCTGTAAATCTCCACTGAAGCAAATCTTTCAATTTGCTGATTCAATCGCACGACATAAATTTCCATTTTTTTGTTCACGAAAAACGGTATCTCCACTCCTTTGGATTTCCACCTTTTCACTAGATTGAACAAAGCAATTTTTTTGGCTTCCAACAAAGGGTTGATCTTAGGTGTAGGGAATAATAGGTCTGTCCACACATAACCATCAGGATTTTTGTTGAACAATGACATATCTTCCAGCAGTTCGTCAGTCACTCTTTTTCACCCCCACATTTTCATTCCTCTTCATGATTCAAAATCGGAGTTGCGTGAAGCCCCTTGTACAGTTCTCCCTGGTACAAGTCTCGACGGTCAATGATTCGTTTAACCGTTGCGTACTGCCACATTCTTTTACCGGCTCTAGTCACTCTCCCCCCAACAATCAAGTTTTCACAAATGGCTCCGATCTTATTTCCAGCGTCATACAAAGCGAAAATATCTCTCACAACCCAAGCTTCATCCTCGTTCACCACCAGAATTCCATTTTGTTCGTGTTCCTCATCAATTGAATATCCGTATGGCGGTTGTCCGAGCCATCGTCCATCGTTTCGAACACCTGCCAAACCCATGCGCGTCCTCTCTGCGGTTTGGTCCCGTTCAAGTTGGCCGAGAACAGCCATGATTCGGTAAATTGCCATCCCCATCGGTGAGCTTGTATCAATGTCCAAGTCAATCGCAGCAAAGTGCTTTCCTTCTTCACTTAAACCATTACTCCAGTCAAGTGCGTTGAGGATGTTGCGGTGAAACCTGTCCATTTTGTATGCGACTACAATCTCCCATTCAGGGTTATTCATGAGTTCCTGAAAGCCTTCACGATCAGTCGTGAAACCAGACTTCGTGTCTTGGTAAATGGCTACTACTTCGTGGCCTTTCATTTCAGCCCATTGACGACATCGCCTTTCCTGTTCAGCGATCGAGGCTCCTTTCTTTTCCTGTTCTTCAGTTGATACCCTAACGTAGATTGCTGCCTTCATTTTATTCCCTCTTCAATTTGTACTCCATCAAGTCGATAAGATGGCAATTTTCCTGAACATAGTGGACGACCCAAGAGCTGATTTCTTCTTTTTCATCCAGGTCTTCGATCGCTTGGTACTTTTCGTTTAATTCATCCAAAAGCTCGTTGTTGATCCCTAGATTGATCTTGATTTCCTCTAGCGTGAAATCATTGCTTTCGGCCTCAAGGATGTTTGAAGTTCTGGCACCACCCCTATGAGTAAAGCAAAAATGGCTTCCAAATGCCCTGATGCTTTTGCATTTTTCCCCTTTCGTAGTTTTTGCCAAACATAGGTAGCTTAGGGGGGGGTTTTTGCGGCAATAATAGCAAAGTTTGAACATTCCATTTTTTGATGCCTGTTGGGGCTTCATGTCGTAGGTCTTGGGACAGTTCTCACATTGCACTCTCATTGAAAACACCGTAATTTGTTGTAAGGATTGAATTGAATCAAAGGGTTGTACCGATCTAACCCTTTGTTGCTAAAGGGTTCCACTATTTCAACAAACCGCCTTTTGTTGAATATGGGGGGTTTGTTTTATCATAGCCGTATTCTTGGGGGTATGTTTTGTCTAAATCGGTCGGTTTGGTTCACCGACCCACCGTTCAGATGTAAAATTGATGAAAAATGGGGGAACCAAAGCTGTGCTTTGAATCAATTTCAACAAAGGGTCTTTGATTCAACAACCCTCTTCCTTTCAAAGCTCTTATACGAGAGAGTTCAATCAAAGGGTTATGACCGTTGAACCAACCCTTTACCTTCGAGGCTATTCACGAACGTTCCCGATCATGGAGAATGGTAAGTACACAGGTCGCCATAGACCCAGGGTTGTTCCAGATGGTTGTCGATCTTTGGATGAACCATACTTTGCAATTTGCGCTTCAAAGCGGATTGAGCTTTGGCTTGTTTGGGAAGAACCGGAAGAGGAAGAATGAAGGTGCGCCCTCCCTCTGCCGGGACCGCTTCATTTTTCACTGGCAGAGATCATTGAGCGCAATCGTTTCATTCCGTGAGGGTACATAAAGAATTGAGGTGCGCCCTCCCTGTGCGTAGTAACATCACACACCAATGGCACAGTTCTTTGGGCGCAATGGTTTCATTCCGTGAGGGTACATAAAGAATTGAGGTGCGACTGGCGCGGAGGAAGAACACGCCAGACGCAAACTGGCGACGTGGCTTTCGCTATTTCAATTGGTGCGCTCACAGGCGAAGGTGAGAAGTTGCCTGATTTTTGATGCTGAAGTTGAACCATGAAAGTAGCCAAAGCGAACCTGCGAGCGCAAACAGGGCTACCCTTTCCTGAATATAAATCGAACTCTTGTTCAAAACGTGCTAATTCGTTTTCGCGGGTCTATTGGATCCTCCATGTACTGTTCAAAGTACAATAGGAGGTCGCCGTAGGATGTTCCACCAAAGATGTCAGCTTCGTGGTGCCTGATCGTGTCGCCCTGACCCATCTTTGATTCCCATTGCCCGTTCACCTTTCTGGCAGCATGTTTCACTGCGATGAAAAGCCCGTTCCTCACACCGTAGAGTGCGATTACGGCTTCGTTTTCATTTGATGTAGGGCGATAACCGTGCATATCGTAGAAACGAATGAACTCGCTAAAGCTTGCCTCTCCATTCTCGTTCAGATCTACTTCGTCCCAAACCCATCTATCGGTTACACCGATAGACCTCGCAATGCAGTTGTACGCTTTTGTTCGTCGTCCGGCTATTTCGATCGGCACTTCAGGAAAACCTTGTTTGTAGAGGGAAAGGAAGTCAGGAGTCCCAAGTGAAGCTCCTGATGTAGCCCCGAAGGAAGACCTTGATTTCCATTGGAGTGAAATGTTGTCCTCGGTAATAGGGCCACCCGCAGCCCACGTCCTACAAGTTCTCGCACTGTGGCATTTGAAATGGTGCATCCAGCAATATCCAAGGTAGCCTTCCTGATCCTGGATTGGTTCGGATAGTGGCCCTGGCATACATTCCAGCATTGACGGAGAAATGTCAAAAGCCACACAGTTCATGCAGTTTGATTGTTTTACAACATCAACGCTGGTCCTCCAGAACTTTGCGAGGTCAAGATAGAACTTTTCATCGGTCAGGTTGAGTGGCCCGTACTGAATGTAGTCTGCTTGGATCGCAGAGTTTCGATTTCTGGTGTTCACCTCAAGGTTTTGCGTTGCAATAGGGCATTCATTCGATTTGTCTGATTTGTATGTTTCAATGTTGTATTTTCTCATTTCAATTCCTCATCTGTTTTTTCACGTCTATGCTCAAGTCTTTGAGAGTTTGGGTCAAAGTTCGTTGAATCTTCTTTGCTCTTGGCTCCCATCCCTCTGGAGGACCTGTGGGTCTGTCCTCAAGCTTTGGAAAGAAGCCTGTGTGTGGAAAGAGTTTTGCTTTGTAGAACCCTGATCTTTGTCTGATTTTTTTCAATTCTTGGGCCTCTACCCTTGGTGCATTGAAGATGTACCCGGATAACTTCACACGCCCATCCAAAATAGTCTCGCCTGTCGGGTTGTGACAGCGAATGAAAGGAAGTGACTCTTCGTTCTTTCCCACGTAGAATCCAAATGTTTCATTGGGTTGGTCTTCAGGACTTTGGAAGGCATCAACAAAACCTGTTTCGTCGCCTTTGCCGTTATCTAGGGCGCGTTTAGAAGACCACCTTGGCTGACCCAGTGGCAGTTCCAAAAAGACGCGTGGAGAAATGAAGCCAGCGTTGTCTTTGCCGGATGTCGATGTGCCATTGAATTCAATATATGCGCCAAGCACTTCACTAGGATCCATGACAAGAAATTGGTCTTTGATGATTGGGACATTTGAAAATGAGGTCTTGAACGCTTTGACTCCACTGTAAGTGACACCTGGCGCGCCTTGCAGTACGAGTGTTGTATCATTCGTAATGCTCTGAACGACATAATTTTGTTCGCTCCCCGCAAACCGAATGATGCACTCCTTTTTGTTTGTAGAGGCGGCTTTCAATTCAGTTGTAAATGATGTCCCTACACCAGTGACAGTAGTAGAACTCGCAGTTGTGGAAACTGTACCAGATAATTCAACGGTTTGGTGCATTTGTTGAGCAAATGCAGCATCGTTTTGCCCGGTTTGGATTAGCACATATATGGCTTGGTAGCTTCCACCTGGCACAGAGATCTGGGCTGCAAGTTCGTATTGGTAGGGAAAAAGACCTGGTCTGACACTTGAGTTGGCTGCACAATTGAAAGCACCAAATAACCCGTTGGCTACTCTGGTCGCATCGGTTTCAATATCGTCAGGTGTTTGGTGTGATAGGTTGATCTGCGTCCCTAAAGCGTCTGTTGTCACCGGCAGAAGGCTTGTGGCATCTCTCAACTGCCCTGGATTTCGGAATAGAACTTCTCTTAGCAGAGAGTGAAAAGCTTCTTCCCTAACGCCCGACGGAAGTGTCGGGTCAAAGGCGGTTGGCACGTTGAACTTGAGAACCATTTGGTTTGATACCACAGATCCTACTGCTTCGGTCAATGCGTGGTTTGCTTCACTTGAGCCGAGTTCCAAAACATCAACTGTAAGTACCATCGGGTCTTTTCCTTCTAACACTGGCGTACCCAAAGCTGGATCGCCCGCTATTTCTTCACCCAATCGGTCGAACCTTGGTCTTGCTGTGTTGTCTGAATTTCTCCCAACTAGATAAAACTGGTAAGGCAGATAGGTAGAATCTGGCACAGCAGGTAGGGATGTTGCGGCAAGAAGAGGCATGATGTCTTCTTTTCTTGGCGACTCGTACCTTGTGAAGTTTGAAGTTGGATCGAAGTCTGTTGGCAAAGCTTCATTTTTTACATCATCGTTTCCAGTCTCACCTGTTCTGGAGATGTATCGGGGCGATTTAGGCACTGAAGGTATCACAAAAGCGTAGCTATCCTCACCTAAAATCTTCAGTTCCTCTATTTCAATCAATTGCGACTTGAAATCAGGTGGCAGTTTTTGTACAACAACAAGAGTCCTTTTTTTGTGTGTGTTTTGTAAAGGGCTTGATAGAGAAATCGTTGTGTTTGAAGATGAAAGTGTAACGGTAGAGCTAACCTTCACTGTTTCTCTTGATGAGCTTACTTTGTCGCCTATGATAATCACATCGTTCGCTTGAAGAGGAACATCGGTATTGACTCCTTTCACAGTGATAGAGGTAGCTCCAGCATCCACATCAGCCGTTAGTTCGCTTCTTGGTCCTAAATCCACATTGATCGTGAATGGAGCAATCCCTGTGATTCTACGTAGGCCGATAGGTGTTTCAACAAGTTCCCCCAATTGGTACGGTTGGAGTTGCTGAACCCTTCCCATTTTTGGTGAACGGCCAAGCCCATTGGGGCGCGTTCTGATATTCGGATTGGGTGCTGAAATGGTTCTAGATTTCGTACCCAACTGCGTAGGTGTGAGAGCCATGTTTCACCATGCTCCCTCACAATCCATGATGGCTCCAGGATGGGCCAACAGACGGACTGTTGCCTTCCGTAGAGATTCTTCTCTTTCTGGAAACTTCAACATAATTCACGATGAGCTTTGTTGAGGCATGGAGATTCGTAAATCGCAGCCTTACCCTATGATCGTAGCGACGGGGCATATTTGGTTGGAAAACAATGACGATTTCGTTTGGCGTGTCCTTTGCGATCGTGAAGTTCGTGTATGAACCGATTGGGAGGCTCAAGTCCTGAAGTTCCGTCACTCGAACTCCTGAAATTGATTTTCCAAGTGTTGCATCATAAACGGGAGTCATGCCCCCTGTGACATACCCATCAATCTGAAGTTCAATGGCAAGCTTTTCTGGACCAGCAGGTGTAGAACCATCTGGCAAGGTGTCGTCCTTGCCGCAGCGAATTACAACGTGGTTTAAATCTCCAGCTTCACGAACATCAAGTACCTTCTTTGTAGAGTTGCCATCAACGATTACTTTCCTTTGTACAAAGGAAACTTCTCTTTCATCAACCAAGTTCTGAAACGGAGTTCTGGTGTCCTCAAGTAACGCAATGGTGAAATCATCATCCATGTCTGTCACAATGTCCATTACCCCATCTGGACCTACATCATCGCTCATCTGTGTCGCCTCCTTGGGTCATTGCCACGACTACTCGCCCCATAAGAACTTCCTCTGGAACCGTTAAGGATGTTTCGGGTTTGGTTTGATGTGTCAGAAATTGCTTGCTCATATTCTGTGCGGTTCATTCTTCTGCTCCGCATCTTTTTGATGTGTTGATACCAACCCTCTGCCGGTGAGTCAAGAGCTTGGACTTTCTTTACGGCTTCGTTTGGAGTTGGAATGGTTTCGTAGTTGAATGAACCTGCTCTGGCAATCATTCTCTTTACTTCTCTCTCGGACACTGGCTTGATGAGGTATTTCACGCCAACCAATCGAACTCTTGGGTTGATTATGTCAATCCCATTGTCCACCAGGATCTTGAATCGTGGTAAGCTTCTTTCTCCAACACCAATCCATAAGCCAAATGTGTTGTTTGGCTCCCATTCAGGAGAGACATGTGCGTCAATGAAACCTGTTTTTGAAAATGTGGATTGATTTGCTTCAGATGCAAAGAACATTCTCGTACCGGCTGGTTGATCTACGAAGATTTTTGGACTTGACAAACCAACACGGACCCTATGTGCATTGCCAAAGCCAAAACCTGCATCTGCATAATCTGAAGCTGTTGCATGAACATCAGCTCCAGTTTGGTTGTGTACGCCCTGCCCCATCACGATGTAGTTTTTGTCTGCTCCACCGTTATCGACTCCGTTAGCGACAGTCGTTTCGTCTGCATCGAATCCAACATTGGTTGAACCATCACGCCCAATGTACATCGGCGTGGCTGGAACACAGGGTACAACATAAGCCAAACCCTCTGTATCATCATCACGGTTCTCTGGTTCAAGATCGAGGATTGAACGGAAAGCACTCTCAAATCCGTTTGGTGCGTACAAAATCGTAGCTACGGTGCCTGATTTGAAAGCTTTAGCCAACGGGCTTGAATTGATTCCACCTGTGAACTGATCAATTCCCATTTTAGCGGCAAGAACGGTTGTTGCAATTGTAGTGTTCCCTGCCTTTCCAACAGTGTCTTGTGTCAAGTTCACATTGACGGTTGATGCTACGGCGGCAGTGATACCCAAATCTCCATTTGTTTTCGCAAGTGCGATTGCCACCTGGATTCTTGTTGCTGCTGTTCCAGCAGCAGAGATGGATTGAGAACCAAAGGTGTATGCAGTGGCCGACGTTTTAGCGGCACTTGTTGATGAAGCGTTTCCTGTGAATACCACTGTGTTTGTTCCATCACTCAACGTGATTGTCTTGGCGTTGTAATCTGCGGAAGCAGTTCCAATCATTTTCAGGTTTGCAGTTGCAGCCACACCTGCTAAACTCACTGTTCCAGTTCCACTGGAAATAGCCGTTGACGTGCTAGTGGTTACGACTTCAAGCGATTCCCTGGCCTCTCTTCCACCGATGAGAATTCGAGTTTCTGCTGGAATGGTGCTTATTCCGTCCTCTACGCCCGTCAATTCAAGCGAAGTGGATCCAACTGCCTCTGCGTTTGTCAAAGAGCAGCGAGGCCCCATAAACACATCATACGCAATAGCTTCACTCTTCATCACACGGTAAAGTCCACGATCGAGCATCACCATTTGTCCAGAGTGATACCTCTTGGGTCCAATTCCCATGTTTGGGAAGTGAGTCAATCTGCCAAGCGTCACCGTATGTATCAACTCATCAGCAGGTCTTGGACCTGGAGCTGTCGCTCTTGATTTTGTGTTGAGTTGCGTTGGGGTCAAAGCCATGTTGCTTCACCCCCATTTTTTGAAGGGTGTGTCAATTGACCCACCTCAATCCATTGCAAAGTAGTCTGAACCAATGCTTGCACTTGTCGGGAGTCCGTAAGCGGAAATCAGTTTGTATCGGAGTTTTCCGTTTTGCTGCTTTCTGATGCTTTGGATTTGAGCTTCTTCAAGTGGGACGATGCGGTATTTCGCACCTTCCAAGTGAACCACCGGGTTGAACAATGCTTCGCCGGTTGAATTGACGAACCTAAACGCTGGCAAATTCGATTCGCCAGAGCGTAGCCAAATCTGGAACGTGTAGTTTGGATCGTCAGCAGGGGAACTGGTGACATCAATGAAACCAGTCTTGTCGTCGTTAGGAGCTTCATCTGCGCGCCATCGAGGAATTCCCTGGGGATGCTGGAGATAGACGGATCCTGAAATGTCACCGACGTAATCTCTTCGTGCGCCACCAATGGTTTGCGTACCTGCGACCAATGTAACTGCGGTAGTGTCGTTGGGGAACCCAACGCCATCATAAGTTCCAGCACGGGTAATGAACTTGGGTTGTCTGTACAACGATGGAACAAGCTGGTACAAGTGTCCAGCCAGGGGTTCCAAATCTTCGTCCACAAACATACCACTGTCATATCCATCGGACACTTCAGTACCGGCAGTGTTTCCGTTTGCGGTCACTACCAGATCGTATGTCATTCCTTCTACGGCTTGTACCATGTAGTACCCGCCCTGTTCGCCAGCGAATTTGATGATGTATCCTACCTTCAACAAATTCTCTTGGTTATTCCAGCCTCTTACGGTCGGTGATCGACCAAAGTTCACTCTTGCCATTCATTTCATCTCCTGTGTTTATGTGAGTCTCGCCACCCCGTAGCCCATCACCATCAGACCTGGAAACAGCATGGCGTTTTTCACCATGTCCATGTCGCGTGATTGGGCGAACAAGCCGCCGAGAATCAAAAGTCCAGAAACGGTGATTAAAGCACCGCCTCTTTGCAAAAAGGGAGTAGGGGTTTTTCCAAGCTCGCCGGTTGATCCGAGAAACGGAACATTTGCTGCGCCACTCAACGTAGGAGGGATATTTCCCGTCATGTGGGTTGTGTAGGCACTTGGGTCCATCTCGTCACCTCTCGGTGATCAGACACCAGCACTTGAATAACCTGCGGTGCCAGCGATAACCATGCCGTAGATTGCTCCAACAGCTAGTCCACCGGCAGCACCTCGAAGGAGAACTTCTCCAGTTCCTTGTCGTGCTTTGATTCCTACTTGCTTCTTGAAGAACTTGTCAAGACCCATCAGACCAACGCCACCAAGGGTTGCTGCGGCCATAACGCCTCCAGCGATTGCCCCGCCTTTAGCGAATCTCTTCACGTCGTTTGAGTAAAGGAAGTTTGCAAAGGTTCTGTAAGCACTGTTTGGGGAGTTGAGTTGGCCCCTGATTGCTGGTTCGATCCCTGTTGCGGATTGACCGAATCCTGTACCAAGTTTTGCGCCGAAGAATCCTCTTGGACCCATGCCATCTGCGTATGCGTTTCTGCCACCTGGGTAGCCCATTCCACTGCTGCTGCTTGTGATTTTCATCTTTTACACCTCGAAGGCTCACGCTTTGAAGCTACCTGCAAGCAGGTAGATTGTGTTGCGTGAGAAAGAATCAGTAGCCTCGCACCAATGCACGGCAGATCAAGACAGCCGGGGAACCTGCGACACCTGCGCTTGCGTCCTCAACAGAGTACACGAAGTTCACCGTGCCACCTGCGATTTGCGAAACTGCGATGTTTGCTGGCTCATTGACAGCAGCGTTTCCAGCAGCGTCTTTGACAGCCAATTGTACCTGTGCAGAAAGGATGGTGACGTCGTCTTTGTTGTCTCCGTTTCCGAAAACAATCAATCCAGTCGTACCAGCAGCGATTGAAACCGAACCTGCTCCGTGAACAGCACCGATTGATCCAGAGATCGTTGATGCGCCCAGGGCGTGTCCAGCCACAGTGCCGTCGTCCTTGAAGTGGGAGCTTGAGCCGATGTAAGTGTGGACGTGCAAGACGCACTCTTTGGTAGAGCTACCTGCGCCAATGTCATATCCACCGACAGTCGAGAAACCAATTTCACCTGTATTTGTCATTCATTTCACCTCATTTATCAAATGTTTGTGATCCGCAGTTGCGGTATCACGTAAGCTCCGAGGAAGATTCAGTCTGTTGGATCAGTTCGTGGTGTTGTCCGACAACCATTCCGACAACTCGAAGCTTCTCGTTGGAGAGAGTACCAGATGCGGTCTTGATGCGAAGGTTCCAGGCGATTGTCTTTTCAGGTTCAACAACCAAAGGTTCCTCGAAATAAACTAGGGGTTCTTCGAGGATCTCAACGACTTGCTGATCATAGACGGGAGTGGTGATTCCCGCAATGGCCCACTGTGCTTCCGTGATCGTAATCGGAGAAACGGGGTACTGGTAGCCAAGAATGAGCGTGTACAATTCTTCGAGCGTTTTGAAGTCGAGAGCCTTGTCGATCCATCCAGTTGAAGCTGCGGTTTTTGAACCAGTGGTTCCAAGAGAGCTGTTTGGAACAATCCATTGTCCCTGGGTGTCAAGGATGGACATGTGATCTGCTCGAAGGGTTCCTCGGCCAAATTCACCTTTGCACCAAATACCGCGATTCGAGGCACCCCAGTTGGGATACGCAAATCGAATAAATTCATCGATCTGAACGAGGTATTCTTGTATTACTGCTTGAGGTCTGTCGAAATAGGGACGCATTTCCATTGTATCATTTCCTGTGCTGTGTTAGCAACCCTCCCATATCGGTTCAGTATATGAAGGCGGTCGGGCATCATCAGTCATTGTGTCTTACAATATCCCACAAAGGGTCAATGTGGCGAATCGCCAGGGTTGGTTCTTCGTGCTAAACGAAGGGTTCTCCTATCGAAACCATTATCCCTGGGTGTCCAGGATTCCCAACTGATCTGCTTTGGTTCTTCCAGAATGTTGAGAATCTGGTGATTCACAACGGGAGTCGCAATCGCCCACTGGCATTCGGTTACGTTGAATGGTGCATCGCCGTACTGGATGCGCTTGAAGAGTTGTACTACATGATGATGGGTTTTCAGTACCCCTGTAAAAGTAAGGTCGTAATTCCATTCTTTCATTTTTGACAAACATCTGTCAAAAGCAAAAAATGGGTTTTTGACACAGTTCTGTCAAAAAAAGGGGGGTGTTTTTCTTATGGCGGCACCCCTTCACAGGTATCATGGCTAAACCTGCTCCAAACAGGACGGACGTTCGCGTTCGTATTTCTGGAGAAGATGCCGTGAATCTCAAAGCTTACGCAGATCGACTTGGTTTGCCACTGGCAACGGCGATGAGAATGCTGGCTCTTGAAACCTTGGCGCAGAAAATGGAAGAGGAAAGGCGGAGGGCTGCGGAGAGCAAAGCACACGCCGATATGTTCAGGAGGCAGTTGCAAGATGGTTGATATTCCAATTGATGATGGCGATGCACCACCCCAGGCATCTATGCTGAAGGAGATCATTCGGATTTTGTGCCACCAACTGAATGTTTCTGAAGAACAGTTGTGGAGTTCTTTCAAGATCACCTTTGCCGTTTATGCCGGGGCCAAGGGGAAAGAGATGTCCGGTAAAGTAGTTGAGAAGTTTGAAAGCAAGCTTTCAGAATACCTGGCAAAGATTCCAAAGGACAAGCTCAACATGGAGTCAATCTATGCTTGGATCCAAAGCTACACTCAAGATTCCTGATGCCAACGTAGCATAGCACGGTATTGCGTCTGATTCGTAATCAGAAGGTCGGGGGTTCGAATCCCCCCGTTGGCTCTCACCAGACAGTAAGTTTGTCCAGTTCCTTTAATGATCTGTAACCAAAGACTTCGTGCCTTTCCCCCATCTCTTTGACGGTGATTAAGTGGAATTGAAGTTCTTCCTGATTCATGATGTGTTCGATCTGTGAATGGAGTTCAAGTGCAGCATCAGTTCCATGTCCGACAAATGTGTAGGTCGCGACGGGATTTTCAGGAAACGAATGGTATGCACCATTCATTGTGTCAAAGTTTTCATCAAGTAGTGAGCGTATGGAATCTTCAAACCGATTCCAAGCTTCTTCATGTTCTGGAGCTTTGACCGCAACTGACAGTTGCACCTGGCAATCGCCAATGCTACAAATCTCACTTGGGGTTTCAATAGCCAGATTCAAACGATTTCTGCGCCTTTGCCTTTCTTGGAGCAAGCGAATGGTCGGAGCCACGACAAGCCCGGAAGCAAAAAGCAACACAGACTCAAGCATGAATCAATCCTTCTTTGGAATGATCAGCCATGCTTCAATGCCAGATGGAGCTTTTGCGACGGCAAACCTGGTGGTTCTGCCTTTCTTGCTCACTCTGGTTTCAATTCGGTAATCGCTCGATTTGAACTTGGTCTTGCCCTTGACATCGTAGAAGTTTCTTTCCTTTGCCATGAACACCGTGAAGTGTTCCCGTCATATAAGATGAACCCTACTCACTCAACCGCAAGTCGATCGTTTCCGATCGGTTCAGCGAAGCGTCGGCTTCAGAACAAGTTCACTTTGCGCTTTGCAGATCCAAGTCTAGCACCGAAGATGCGTCCGGCGTTAGCACTGTTGTTCTGGTAAAGAGCGTTGGAACCACGCATGTTGTGGCCGCCGTACATGGGGTGGCCGCCGGTCATAGAGTGCTTACCAGCCATGTGGTGCTGCATACCGTGTCCACCCATGCCGAGAAGACGTGCGCCAGCTTGACCGTTGTTGCCTTGAGTCAGGTTGTTCGTAGCGTTGTTGCTGTTGTTTCTCAACATTGCCGAGAATCGACCGCCGTAGCCCTGGTTCAGAGTCTTTGCAGCCGCAACTGGCTGACCCATGATGAGCTGGTTGAAGGAAGAACCGATGTTTGCGGTCTGCAACTTGCTGACCGTGTAAGCGGAAGTTCCGAGGACAAGTGCCGTTGGCAACATTCCCTGGGTCTTTGCGCTGAACATCTTTCTGCGCTTTGCAGCGTTCAAGATCATTCCACCAACAGCAAGGGTCAGAACACCCGTACCGAGAGTGATGATGTCTTGAGCGTTGTTTGCGCTGATTGGTAGAGCGTTCACAAGTCCAGAAACCGAGTTCACCATTGCGCCAGTCTGTGCAGACACAAGGTTCAGTGGGAAGTACACAAGACCGCCCACTAGACCAAGAGCCAGACCGCCCATCATCAGAGTGCGTAGGCCGCCTTTCAATCCCTTCATCTTTGGTAGTTTCATACCGAACATCTTGGATGATCTTCGGCGGGAGGTTCTGCGTCGAGAAGTTCTGCGCTTGGAGGAACGCTTTGCACCTCTGCGACCGGAGTTGCGTCGGCGGGTAGCCCATCCTTTCTTTGCTGCACGGCTTCTCTTTGCTTTGGAAGAGGTGCGACGAGTGGTGGTTCTGCGAGCCTTGCGAGTAGCTGGCTTGCGTCGGGAAGTGCGCTTGCGCTTGGAAGCACCACGCTTTGCAGCACGGCTTCTCTTGGAAGCGTTGCGGCGGCGAGTAGCCCATGCTTTCTTTGCAGCACGGCTTCTCTTTGCCTTGGAAGTTGATCGAGTGGTTTTGCGCTTGGAGGAACTGCGCTTTGCCGTCTTGCGTCGGCTGTTTCTCTTTCTGGTAGCAGCAGCTTTCTTAGCGGCTGCGGATCTCTTGCGCTTGTTAGCGGCTCTGGTTCGAGCAGCTTTCTTAGCGGCTGCGGATCGCTTTGCTTTCGTTGATGTGCGCTTCGCCGTTTTGCGACGTGCGGTCGTTTTGCCAGATTTTTTGCGGGTTGTTCTTGCCATTTTGGACACCTTTTTTCTTTTGGATTTTGTAGCCCGCCTCCCTCCTTTGGGCGGATTCACCAGAGTCAGTGTTCCGAGGGCCATTGTGCAATCCCATGTATGCCCCACATATAATGGGGGTCGGCATCGTTTTGCACATCCTGTGTGTAAATCATACACACACAATGCACATCTTGGCATACATTCAAATGATGATTTACAATGGGTTGTGCATGGGCGAACCCCCTAAATCCAAACGGATTCATTTACGAATCAATTCTGAACTGTTCGAATTACTTGCTGAAAGAGCTAAGGAAGAGAACCGTTCTGTCACGAACATGATTTCCACCTACCTCAACGCTTGTGTAGGTCTGCCTTCCTCTGTTGTTGTTGAACGGTTGAATAATCAAACTCGATCAAGAACCAGGAGGAAGAACAAATGACGGTGCCTCGTCCAGTAACTACTTTGAAACCCCTCATGGATGGAATCAGGGACGGCCACATGGTACTACTTGGAATGACAAAGTACGGCAAAACTACACTAGCACGGCATTTGTTTTTGAAAGATGATTTGTTTGATCGTAGGAAGAACCCTGTTTGTATCTTCCTTGACACAAAACATGACGATAAGCTTCTGGATGCTGGCTACTATGCTGATACTTTGGTGGAGCTTGCATACTTGATTGACAACAAATACCCACGAATTGTGTACAGACCACCTGGTACAAGTGAGAGAAAAACAGTTCTCTCCGACATCATCAAAATGGTGTTCCAATATAGGAGTCAATCAACACACAAGTCTGTGCCTTTCGCACTCTTCATTGATGAACTGCAACTCTATGCTGGAAAACAAGAGAAGCACGAAGGTTTGGAAATGCTTTCAACGACCGGAGCAGGTAAGGACATTCATGGTATCTTCATGGCTCAACGTATGCAAGACATTCACGAACAAAGCTTGAGCCAGTGTGATACAACAGTATGCTTCTTCATGAAAGAACAGGTGAGTTATCTGAAGAAGCGTGGGTTGGAGGAAATATCCGAGTGGTTGCCATTCCTGAAACAAAACCCGTACTTCTTTGCGTTTGAGAGGGTCGGCACATGGCAACTTCACGAACCAATCCCCTTCGGTGAACAAGCACAAAAACAAGACTATTCGATCAACCCAAACGATGATGATTTCTTCCCGATGTGATAGCAATGTACGAGATTTGCTACGTTATGGCATTCATGATCGTATTTTTCGCCCTTCTTGAGAAGATAATACCTGCGCTCGTCATGCGCGTACTCATACCTCATCCGTGTGAGGTGTGCGGGAAGCATCACGGCCCAATGCTGGAACACAAAGAGGGGGAAGAGTGATGGTTAGTCGAAAGTGTTATACGAGAAAATGTCCAGGACGATTGCGTACCCAATACGACAAACAGGGGATGCCCTACAAAGTATGTAGCCACTGCGAGTATGACGGGAGCAAAAAAGGTGATGAGACATGACGAAAACGAAGCAACACAGGTTTGTATGGGCTGGATCTGAAGTATTTGTGAACCCGGATTTCAAACCTGTTCTCAACAAAAAGGTACAGAGTGTTGATTTTTACTGTGGCGGGGGCGGATTCTCCACTGGCGCAGCGATGGCGGGGGCTGAAGTCGTACTTGCAGTTGATTTCTGGATGCCCGCTTTGAGAATCCACCATGCTAACCATCCTGAAACGATGCACCTTTGCATCCCTCTAGGACCAGTGTGCGAGAACTGTGGTGTTGGCACTGATGGGAAGGACGGTCCATGCAGAAGACAAATCGGTGACGAAGTTGTTGAGTTTGAAGGTCACTCTTGGGTAGATCGTTTGATGGAGCCACTTGCAAAGCTCATTCGCTCTCTTCTCGATCCAGATGCACATTTCCACCTTCACGGTTCTCCGCCCTGCCAAGAACTTTCCAACGCATCAAACCACAAGTCCGAGGGCGGTATGCTTCAAGTGAACTGGTTCCTTGACTTTGTTAAGTACATTCAACCCGACAGTTGGAGCATGGAAAACGTCGTTGGTGTCAGAAAGTATCTGGAAGCTGACAAGGTGCCGTATGTTCAACTCAACTCCGCAGACTTTGGTGTTCCACAAACACGAAAGCGAATCTTCGCCGGAACTGGTTGGAAAGCCATGCCTACGCATGATAAGCAAGACTGGGTTTCCGTGATTGAAGCCCTGCCACATCTTGAGGGGGAACTCAAGGCAGCAGAATCAATGAAGGAACGTTGGTCGAACTTGGGCGTGGACAACCAATTCCCCACAATTACCTCGCAAAGCCCAAAGCAGATTCGTGTTGTGTCCAGAAGGAAAAAGGCCGGTGAAGAACCACAGCATTATCCCCTTGACGAACCTGCTCACACCATTACTCAAGTTCAGCACATCATGGAGGAAGTGAAGCTTGAATCATTGGGTGCGAACTCAAACAGAAAAGCAGACCGTACTCTTTTGCAACCTTCACCGACCATTTGCGGTTCGGGAAACCAAGTTGGACCACGCATCTTTGATCACGACAACGTTCACCTCAATACTGCTGGTTCTGGAGAATCAATCGGAGAGGCAGCGATAGCAAAGGATCGAGAGATTACTCAACCGTCCAAGGTTATTCGTGGACATTCTGTCTCACTTCGAGATAAGACAGATCCAATGGCACCACAGAAGATTCGCTCACTCACAGTGGAAGAGACAGCGATTTTGCAGGGATTCCCGAAGGACTACAAATTCCCTTACGATCGTAAGAACGACGCATGGGTTGTCATTGGCAACGCAGTTTGCCCGCAAGTTGCAGAAGCAATCATCCTTGGTATCAATTGAAACCGCCCTGCTCCCACACTTCAAGGCGACGGGCAAGGTAAAGTGCATCTGTTCGGAGAAGCGAGGTCACTGCGTCCACAGCACCAGACATTGCCCCGGCAACGAGTTCAATCGGCTCTACGACTGAATTCATGCTCATCACTTCTCTGCCTTTGGCATGGACACCATAAGATCCAGGCTCTCTCAACAACTGCACTATCGTTTCCATCGTGTCAAGCCCTGCACTTTCAGCCAATGTTCTAGGAATGATCATCAACGCATCAGCAAAGGCGTTTGCTGCTGCAATTTGTTTTGAAGTCCACACAGCATCCCATTTCGTTCTGCGGATTCGATCGTGCAAGAAAGCTTGTGTCTGCCCTGCACCTGGAAGGAGAATAGGATTCTTGCTGGTAAGGTAGGCCACTCCTACTGCATCTTCCAATCCACGATGGAGTTCGTCTGCGCCTTGTTCAGTAGGCGCACGGATGATGATGGTGGCCGTTTGTTTTTTGTCAGATTCCACCACAATGTACCCCATATCGCTGACTGTTGCTTCTGCATCCCCGACATCGTTGCTTTCCAAAGCACCTATGTCTGTCACGATTGTAGCTCCACAAAGTTCTGCGATCTGAATCATGTCTGATTTTCTGACATTTCGCACGGCGAGTATTCCAGCTTTGGCTAATTTCGTTCGAACCTTTGAATCAATCCCCTTTTGGCATACGACAAACTTCACTTGAAGTTCCTTGATCAAGTCCACTCTGTTTGAAAGGTATGCTTCCTGATTATTCAAAATCTGCTGAATCTTGTCGGGATCGTTGAGTGTCACGTTTGCTTGAGGGGCAGCAAACTCTTCGTCAAGGCAAAGCACCTTGCCTTGAACTTCTTTTGGCATGTCATTGGTGACAGGCAGGTTTTGAAGAACTACTCCTTTGATGAATTCGGTTTCAATCACCTCGCCATGTTGCTTGAGGATCTTGATGTCTTCCGGCTTTGCGTGTTTTGTGGCTTCAACGCAAACATTGGACAAATGCTCAAGCTCAACTTCAGCACTTTTGCCTGTCAGCGTTGTTTTTACGGCTTGGATTGCTGACTCGGTTGCACTCCATTCTTCTGATTCGTAAATGGATTGGGAGTATTGCGGAAGAATACTTTTGCAAAATTGCAGTGCCATGTTGTACCCATCAATGATGGTGTTCGGGTGGACACCTTGCTCGATCAACTGGTCTGCGAGGCGCATCAATTCCCCTACAAGCACCACACAGGTTGTCGTCCCATCGTAGTACAACTTCTCTTGGGCTTTTGCAACATCAATGATGATCGCAGCAATCGGTGAGTCAAACTCTGTATGCTTCAGGATGTTTGCACCGTCATTGGTGAGCATCCTGTTTCCGTGCCGATCGACCAAAAGTTTGTCGCGCCCTAGTGGACCCATCGTTGTTTGAACTCTTCCAGCAACCTGGAGGGCGACCTCCAAAATCCTCTTTTCGGCTTCTCTGCCAGACAGCACGTATTCATCTTCCATGATTCTTTGACGGGATTCCGCCATAAGAAACCTACGAGTTAGCTATGATTGTTTTCGGATCAATCTTGTAGCATTTGAATGTGCAGTGGAACTCTGGAACGAGCTTGTTCAGCTTCTTGACGATGTGGGCTGTTTGCTTTTGCGTGTCCAAAGCTTCGTTGTCCTTCAATCCTGTTTGGTACTCTTCCATTGCGTCTTCGAACACAACTCTCACGTCGTCCTCAAACTCAAGGATTGTTTCTGCGATGATTTCTTTGTCAATCTTGTCTTTCTTCTTGAAGGTGAAGTGGTCGATCCTGTCAGACATGACCGTAAAGAAGTTGCACATGTCGTTATTCGTGAAAAGTCCATGATAGATCAAGAAGTCGTCAGGCGAGGTTTGACTCGGCTCGAAAGCTTTAGGGTGCGTGTGCCAATAGGCGATTGCATCTGGAACCACGAATCCATCCACTCGCGTTTCGTTGAGTAGTGGGTGTCCTCTTTTCCATTTCATTGTGTTATTCGGGAGAACCCAACCTGCGGCCTCACCGAATAGTTGGCATTTACCGTAGATTTGACGTAGGAAATCGTCGTCTGGCATTTTGCCTTTCAACTTTTCAGTACGGAACTTTCGCTCAACTCTTTTCTGCGAAACTGGTGAGAAGTCCTTGATGTACAACTGTCCGTCTTTATCCAGTTCGGCGGGGTTTTGCATGATTCGGTCGGCAACCGCTTTTCCTGTGATGTACAACCTGTTCGCTTTGGTGATTTCGTATTCAATGAACCCAAGTTCCACCATGTAAGACGCGCCCAGGTCGGCTGGAATGACTTCACGGTTCTTCATGTACCGTTCAAACGCATCTTCAATTTCCTTCTTGCTCGCCTCACCATCAACTTTGCAGACGATCTGCCAGGGAAAGTCGTAAAGCTTGTGCTTCGCACGGAGCTTGCGTTCAAACTTAACGTCCATGACTTTGAACTTACCAATGACATCGCCCACGCGTGGAAAACCGAAGGCTTTCTTCAGGACGTGGACGGATGGCTCCATAACTCCGTCGAGGGTGAGCCGCCCTTTATCGCTTACGGGAGGATTCGTCTTTGCTGTGATTTGTTGAAAGGTTATTTTGGAACTCTTTCGCATGTTCTTTTGTGTACTTGACAGGTACGGTTGAAATGATTTCTTCTTTTCCTTCTTTTCAGACTCTTTGGTTTCCTTGTTCTTAGAAGGGGCGGGTTCTTCTCCTTCAACCTTGATTTTATCAGGTATAGCGTTCTTCGGGAGGTGGAACTGAAAGTTGGTGGATTTGTGCTTGATACCAGGAAAATTGCCACTCCCGTCTTCGCCCTTCGGTTGATCGACAACCCAATCGTCGGGCGATTCCTTCATCAAAGATTCAAGTATGATTTTCTTTTCCTTGTAGTTTCCTACATCGGAGTGTTCCTTTGCCTTCTTGAGCTTGGCGATCAGAGATTCACCTTCAATTTCTTCCTTCTTTGGAACTTCATCGTCAGCCGGGTTCTTCTTGATTCCTAGTGCGTTTTGGATTGCGCGTTTGAATGCAAGCAGTTCTTCATCGGTTTTCTCTGAAGCTACACGGAACTTAACTTTGGTACTGTTCTCATTCATCCATGCGCTGAATCCTGGATGGTCTTTGCTCTTGATCTGTTTGATTGAGTCGCCACCCGACATGTTGAACGTCTGTTCTGCGTTGAAACCTGCGGATTGAAGGTCTTCGATCGTTCCTTCAAAATCAATAAGGGGTAGAGGCATGTCAAAGTTGTACTGTGCCGCTACAAAGCCAAGACCTGTTGGAACATTTTGTTTCATCTGTTCACCTCACACAAGTCAGTCGTGTAATTTGGATTCATCAAGAAGTATGCAATCAAAGACAATGATACACCGATAGATCCGTACACTGATGCAAGGGCTAGTTCCTTACCTCTCAAACCAGCAAGGTACACGCCGGGTGCGATGAATACTGCTCTTTTGAATGAGTTTTTCACCAAAGATGGCACTGCTTGTATCTCTCCCCTCGCTAACCTCTCCGTTGCAAACACGCTATCAGGCTTGAAGAACCAAGAGATACTTTCAATTATCATCACATCACCTCATATCAGCAGTTTGCCTTTCTCATTCCGTACCCCTGCTTCCACTGCAAGTTTGAAGTCAGGCTTGCCCTTTCCTGTGGACGTGGGTGCGCCCATGACGAGTGCGTATGCGCGCCCGGAAGCCCATTGGTGTTGGCTTGTCCCTGGCCGATGTCCACCTCTCCATGCAGCAAGCCCCTTACTGTAAGCCTTCTGGATGTACTTCTTTTTGATTCCTGTTGCTTTGGCGAGTCTGCTCACCAAATCCTTTCCTTCTGGAAGTGGGCCATACTTCTTGATGAACTTCATCTTGAATCTGCTTGGAGCTGTTTTCATCCCACGCGCCTTTGCCATGATGTCGGATTTCCAATCCTCGTAAGCTTCAGGATCGTCAATGTCGTATTCGTAGCCTCGATCAATTTCATACTTGGCGATTTCCATTTCAGTCTTGTTCAGTCCCTTGAGGTAGCGTGTGGGAACTTTACGCCCCTTCTTGGTTCTAGGGTTGGCTTTGGGTTCTTCTTGCTCGTCAAGGTATTCCTGGTAATTCCTTTCTGTGTTTCTGTAAGTATTGTCGATTTCTCGAACAAGTTGTCCTTCTCTTGCCAATTGGCTTAACACCCTACCCAATTGGCGGGATTCAACCTGCTTCACTTTTCTGTTTTTCAAACGCTCAACCAATGAACCGGAAGTGAACGGTTCGTACTGTGGATGAAGTGTACGGACATATCTCTTTGTGATTCCATACAACCGTTCTGATCCGCCTCCGCCTTTGTTTCTGCGAACGAGGTCTTTTTGGAAATCAGGATGGAATACTGGAACCTCATCTGGATCTTCCGTGTATTTCTGAATGAGACTGTCAAGGAATGGAAGTTCCTCCTGTTCGTCCCTCACGATTTTTTCTTCGATAGTTTTCGGCATCCTCATCTCTCCGGTCTGATAATCTATCTGCCGCCCATAATCATCCGAGAATTCTTCATCCAGTCCGAGTATTTTTTGGGCGCGCCCCTCACTCGCTGATAGCGTCCTTTCCCAGTCTCCATCCTCGGTTTGATAGTCAAACATTGAATCCTCCAAAGCTCTCTTTTTCACCTCTTCCGCTTTGAGTCCGAAATCAGGGTCGTTCGTTGGGTCGTCAATATATTCTGTTTTGTGCATGAATGGGTAAGTTTCCACATCATATCCATGTTTAACCATTTCCGGTACGGGAACCAATTCTTTAGTCCAATCTTGATAATCGTCCTCAAGTTCCTCATTCAATTCCTTGAGGTATTCTGGATCTATGGGGTTTCTTCGGGGGGAGGTTGTATGCCACACACCTTTCTTGATTTCACATGGATGTACGCCTCGCCCTTCTTTCGAAGCAGCAGCGTGAGCTTTCTGTGGAGAACTGTATGGAATTTTCCCGCAAACACATCGTCCGACTCCCGAACGCTCTCTTGCTCGCTTTGTATGGAAGTTCTTTGGTTGTTTCTTGTTCTCCTTTGAATCCATCACGAATACTCGATCATAGAGGGGGTGCTTTTTCCCACTGCTCTTGATGGTGATTTCACCGATCTTATTCAATGGGTGAAGTGAACCGTATGTTTCTGGACGTAGGCGTGGTTCAGACTTCTTTCCAGGGAATGTCTTCAGTGTGAGTGTGGTTTGGACTTCAACCGACAATGAGTAAATGTGTCCTTTGGAGGTTTCCGAAGCTACGATCCATGCGTCCTTGTAGCCGTCAAACTTGCTTGGGCGTAGCATGTTGAACCGAATACGACGAAGACCCGACTTTGGAGCTGGCTTGGGTTCTGGTTCTTCTTCCTGATTCTTCCACTCTACATTGATGGATTTGTCTGAACCAAGAATCACAGCATCGCTGAAGTGCAATCCTGAAACATCCTGTCCACTATCCATTTTGTAGCGACCGCCCTTGACCTTGGAGATTCTTTCTGGTTCAGGGAAGATGGGAGGGTTCTCTTTTGGAACAAACCCCTCTTCTGAATACGCAACGCCCCGTAGAATCTGTGAGTACAGGTAGGGCAGAGTCATCATGAAGTTCTTCTTTGGCCCTGCAATAACTTTGATCTTTCCGTACTTGCGTTTCTCTTTGTTCCCGACCCAGGCCGTATCAGGACACTTCGGCATCCGTGCGACATCGTTGTCGTAAGCCCATCGCCAAGGATCGTGACCCCACACCCACAAGCTCAACAGGCGACGGCTTGGTTGATTCTGCGTCTTCTGCTTCTTCACCAACGCGCCCTTTCGTTCTTCTGCGTTTTGATTGTAGGGGAATGCTCCAGCACGTTTGTTGAATCGAACCTGCCTCTTGCACCAATCCCAATCGGTTTCGCCCTTCATGGAGTCGTCCGATGGCCCTGTCCAATTCTTGAGAGCTTTCTCCCAAGCTTTACCGATGTCAATTTGACTCTTGATTTGGTCGTTTGGACCGGAGAATCCGATCTTCTTTCTCATTTTCAGTATGCGACGACCACTTACACGACCACTCTTGATGTCGTTCCAGTTTTTCGCTTCTTGCTTGGACAGTCCAGCCACTTTGCCCCAGTTGGAGTTGAGGAATGTTTCAAGCTCCTTGTTCGTCATGTTCACAAGACTACACCATTCTTCGAACACATCGTACAGGTCTTTGGATGGGTTTTCCTTCAACCTTTCAATGATCTTTGGGTGCTTTGATTTCTTCCAATCATCATACCATTTGACATGCCCCAAAAGGTTGTAGAATGTTCCATCAATGATTTTGGTTGGATCAGGGAAGTTGTTCCCCATAGCCCACTCCTGTACATCTGCCGCAGTGACTTTGTTCGTTTTGAAATCCTCATACACAGTTTCCATGACGGAGCCAAGCACTTCTATGTTGGACGGAGAAACATTTCCCTCCAAAATGAACTCATCGTGCAATTTTCCAGTTTCGTAGGGAACAGGTCTGTACTGCTCTGGTTCAACTTTGACCTTCAACATCACCATTTTTGTCAGGGCATCCATGACTTCTTGTTCAGTAGGCTGTCGTGTACTTGGTGGCGTGTCGTACATGCCGTCTATGTGGCCTCCTAAAACCCAAGCGTGGTACAAAGCGTCTGGATAGAACAAATAATTGAAGTCCTCCCAAAGTCCGTGCTTCCTGATTTTTTTGAGGTTCTTTTCATGTGTGAAGTGGTAGCCGAACTTTGGCACTGGTCTTGGAGGATTTGTTTTGATAAGGTTGGCATACTTCAGCCAGGGGTATTTGATTACAGCATCACCGGGGAAGAAGTGAGGCGTGGGGTTCGCCTTGAAACTAGATTTGTTTTGCCATTCATAGGACACCTTGTTAGACGTGATTGGCCCCCCGCCAGCATGAGTTTGGCATGATCGGGCAGAGTGGCATTTGAAATTGTGCATCCAACACATTCCGAGCTTGCCTTCTGCATCCTCAATCGGCTCCGATACCGGGCCGGGAAGACATTTCAGCATTCTCGGTGAAATGTCAAAAGCAACGCAATTCGCACACCTGGATTTTTTCGCAACCTTGGTAGTCGTGTTCCAAAGTTTTGCGATGTTTTTCCAATAGTCTTCATCACTCAAATTGAGTGGCCCATACTGGATGTAATCAGCTTTGATTGCTGCATTTCTGTTTCTGGTGTTCATTTCCAATGATTGTGTTACTGCGGGGCAAGACGGCGGGTTCTCTTTCACCTGCTCTATCGCACAGTAATAGCAGTCAGGTCTGCACACCTTCATACTCCCAACTTTGCACGGTGCTGGTTCCGTTTCCATTTCGTACCAAGCTGCGGGTTTCGGCAGTTTCCTTTTTCTTTTGGAACCGTACCAGTTTTTACACGGTTTCCCGTCGTCTTTGGTGCAAAGCTCGTCATGAAGTTCTTTGTCGGCTTTCAAGATGGCCTTCTTCAAGGCTTTCTCTTCTGCTTCCTTTTTGTCTTCTGCAACAGGACGGTTCCAAGTCCATGTTTTGCTGAAGTCCTTCTTCATGATCGACTGAACCAAAGCGTCGTGCTTCTTTTTGAAGGCTTGAACCTCGTTGTGGATCTCTTCCTCACCAGGAACTTCAGTGATGTAGTCAGACTTTGGGAAAGTTCCATGACGTTTCATCGGGAGGACAGGATTTGGTTTAGCACCGATTGATTTCAAACCACGCTTGCCGTAGTGTTTTTCAACCAAGTTGATTGACACGGCATACCTTTGACTTCTATCAGGGAACTCTTCGACCATTTTTGGGTGTCCCATCAAGCTATTGAGGAATTTTTTCGCAGGTTCCTTTCTTCCATTTTTTTGCTTGGGACCGGGTAGTGGGTTTGACTTTGGCAACAGTTCCTCAAGCCCTTCAATCAAGTCCTCGCATGAATCCTTGAGAGGAAGTTCTTCGTTGAACTCAATCAGGAACGATGGAATGCCAGCTTTGATTCCTTTCTCCTGAATGTAGTTTCTGTGATCGGCAATGTCCATGAACACCTTGTAGCCCTTCTTGACGAGATGATCCTGGAGCTTGGCCTGTTCCATCTGTCGTTGTTGAGGCCATTCGCTTGAGTTGAACAATACGAAGTCGTAGCCCGCCCACATCACATCATCTGGAGGGAACGAATGAATGTCAAGCAACATGCTCGCCTTCTCAATGTAGTCGTCAAGGCGATACTGCCACTTCGTATCTGCTGAAGCTACACGGTTGTAGTCGATCTCGGTTCGCTTCTTGTCTGCCAAGTGGAGAATCGTCTTGTGTTTTTTTGACATGATACTGTCAATTTGGCGACCTGCTGGTGCTGCCGACCAATCACACCAATGTTGTTCCACATCTGGACCTGCATGAAGGGCATGAGGCACGGTAATGACAATCGTTGCCCCTCCAGGATTTCTTCGGGTTTCAGATTCATCGGTGAAGCTCCCCTCTACATCGGCCAACAAACGTTCCTCAATTGCATCTGTATCAAGTGGGTTGGGTTTTGTTTTGGTTCTAGCAGCATTGAGCATATCACGAATTTCTTCAATGGTGTACTTCCTTTTGTATCGCTCTTGTATGAAGTATCTCACAGTTTTGTACCAGCCTTGAAGCCCACCTTTGTCGTAAAATCTGTTGGCAACGGTTTTCCTAAGCGTTCCAACGGGAACGATGAGCTTGTATTTTGACTTGAGTTCTTTGAACCTACCCTCTTTCATGAACTCGTTGAGCATGAGCATGTCGGCTACTGGTCTTGGGCGAGCATCGCCAGCAATACGGGACATCCTCATGTACAGGAACGCTTCAGCATTTTCAACCTTCAAACCACAAAAGTAAGCGTGATACTTCGGGTTGTGGATCATCTCTGAACGCTTTTCGTAGAATGTTTTGCCCGGAACGTAGGTTTCAAAGTTCCAGAACTTAGCTTCGTTATCTCTGGCGGAATACGCAAGTGATGAATCAGTCCAGGGCATCAATTCTTTCATAGCCTCCATCTTCTGTTTGACCTCTGGTCCAAGACGACGATCATCAATCATCATGTCTATGTCTTCAGTCCTTCTGATTCCATGCAGATAAGCGGCAGAACCAGATTTGATTTGTGAAGACAACAGGAACAAGCTTCCGAGTTCCTGTTGAATGTACTTTTTCACGCTGTTCATCATGAGCCATGTTTTGTAGGGCTTTTCTGGCAATAGCATGTCCAAGTCGTTGTTGTTCAACAGATTGATTGAATTGTCATTGAAGAAGACTTGTGCATATTCGGTTACTTGCACGGCGTTGTCAGCCGTGTGGATGTAGGACTTTCGATCGGAATCAGATGTCTTGAACAAGGAGCGCAACTCTTCCTTTCGTTTTGCCGCTTTACCACGAAGGCTGTTTTCAGAATCGTTGTAATAGAGGTACACTCGAAGTTTCCTACCTGCGCCCATTGCCTTGTCAGTTCTTTCCCATCCACTCGCCAACGCTTTCCTTTGACATTGCTTCTTTGAAAGGAAACTTTCACCTGCGTACATTTGCATACACAATACTTCTGCACCGTTTCGAGGCAATCTCACTTCCTTTTGATACACAATCGTTCCATTCGCTTCAAGTTCCTTCTCAAAGTCGTCTATTTTGCCAGAGCTGGTTGCGTTAGGCCATGCCACAATGAGTTCCAGATCGTTGTGGCAGAGGGAGTAAAGCATTGCAAGTTCCTGATGTTGAACCCTGTTTTTGATTAACGGGCCACCATTGTTTCTCTTGGCTATGTTGAATAATGTGTTGTAGTAGGTGCTTCCTGTTTTATTCACAAGACCCTCAATCACGCCCGTATAATCAAAGCGTTCTAAACCACGAACGATTAGATCACGTTCACTTCTTCTATACCACGACGGCCAGTTCGTATGGAGATACGGTTTGACCTCATCAGATAGATCGTATTCCATGTATCGCAGAAGCTTTGTTGCCAACTTCATGTCGCCCCCTGTTTCCTCAACTGAAACCAGAGGATTCCTTCTATCGCGCTGGTAGCTTTGACGACCGCACACTTCGCAAACGAAAGTAATTGATGGACCCTCATCGGCAGCCCTTTCCTGTCGTATCTCTGCGGGAGGGCTAAACGCTTTGGGCGCACTACAATTCTCACACAGTTCTCCAAGCTTTGCACTCTTCTTGTGAGCAACTAGCGTTTTCCCACTTTGGACAACAACTGTGGAAGTACCGTGCTTTTCCTTCATCCGACTACGGAACGCGCCCAAGTCTTCTTTTGCAAACCTCTCATTGGTGAATCCAAGTGCTGCAATCAAAGGTGAGTTATCTTTCTCCACGAAGTTGGTGTACTTGGAGAGTGCGATTGGAGGATTTGATTTGAGGGCGACCCCGAAGGTGACGTCCGAGCTTGGGATGAGCAACGGATAGATTCTCTGTTCTTCACGACCCATCTCCGACCTGTACCCGATGATTTTTGGATTGTTGTACTGGGCGATCGCATTCTTCTCTTTGGGTTCCATAATGAAGCGGGTTTTCACGCCTTTTACAAACCGTTCTCCACCAGCAGGTAGGTCTTGCTTCACACCGACCTCCTTGCTCTTTCCAGTGCGATTGTAACGCCACATTTGTTTGTCAGCAAGCAGACCCTTGTATGACATCTCAAAAATGATGTTTGCTTCAACTGGATCAATGAGAATGTCTCCTTCATGTTCTCGCTGATAGTTCAAAGACTCCATGTAAGCGAGCAAATCTTTTCTGTCGTCATAGTTGAAGCCACTGAAAGCTCCAACCCTGGCAACCTCTTGATATTGCTCCCTTCTCTCTTTACCTGCTTTCCGTGTAGGCTTTCTCACGCCTGGAACAAGGATGTCCACGACTTCTTCAACCACCTTTCCAACGATGATTACTCTGGCCTCTTGGTTTTGGACTGATGCCTTTTCATAGCCAAGGACAACAACGGGTGTGGTTCGTTCCCCAAAAATCAGTTTTTCTTCTTTTCGATCTTCGCTTGGTTCAACAGTACCAATCAAACCCTCTGGAGAAACTGCAAGCATCTCTTCAACATCGTCTGGTTTTGCTTGCTTTGTTGCACGGATGAAACGGCCAGATACATCGCTGATTGGCGCAAACGGTTCGCCCGTCAAACTTGATGAAAGCCCCCATATTGTGAGAATACGATCCTGGAACGCCTCTTTCACTCGCCTTTCATCAAAATCACTTGGATCCAATTGAGAAATGAAGGCTGTTAGAGCGTTTGCATCTTTCCCCCCAATCCGTGCGAAAGCTGTTGCTGGTTTGTCGCACAACTGTTCAAACTCTTCAGTTTGAATCAGGTTCGTCAATTTGCGGTCGTTAGGGAAGCCTTTCAGATATGCCTTTTCACCGTCAAACTCAATGGTAATGTCGCGTCCTTCTGGAATCTGTTTGAGTTCACCTTCGTAGAACTCTCCCCCATCCATCTGTTTCAGGGAGGTGAAGTATTGGCGGGCTAGGTTTGACGGTTCACTGTCAATTTCAATTGTAGGAAGACCTGCTTGAAGTTGCGGTATGATTTGTGCCGTCCGTGCAAAGCGGTACACCCTCGCAACCAAATCGGGCGCATTGTACATTGCCTGGAGAGGATGATTGTCAATTCCCACGTCAAATTGAGCGAGAGTTCCCGTAGCGGGAATCATTGAAAGCCCTGTGTCTTTTGTGAAGTCTTGGTTGCCTTCGCCTTCTTGTAGCGTAGCGACTTTACTTTCACCATGATGAATGTGTAGCGAAAGTGGGAAAATGCTTGTGTTGTTTGAGAATGTGGACTCGTCGATCAGAACTGAATCCATCAAGAACGACCTAAACGCTACTCCTTTGGTTGTTCTTCCAACCCTTGAGATTCCATCTATCGCTCCTATCGTGTCGTAGGCATCTGGAGCTGACATCTCATCAGGTAGAATCGTCCAAAGATCCCACAGTTTTCCGTATGTGGAAACCATTGAAGGCATACCTGCACGGTTGAGCATTGAACCGAGTTTCGCAACAGAGTTCGTGTACATCGTCCACGATGCACCGGCTTTCTTCCGAAGCTTCAGGCAAATCCACATTGCTTGCGGAGGGCGCGTAATCGTGATCCCTGTCTGAATACCTTCAGTACCAATCGGTAGCTTGCCCTTCTTGTTGTCAAAGTAAATCGGTTGGGTGTCGTTGTTTTCTGCAACCAATTGATGAATACGCATGAATCGTCTGTTGTGGTTTCGGTAAAGTTCCATTAACTCTTCAACTTCGGTTGAATCGCCTGTCATCGGTTTTGACAACTTGTAGTCAAAAAATCGTGGTTTGTTTCTGTTGGACCACGCACGGAATAGTGCAAGTGCTTCAGCGACAACGACATCCTGAAGACGTGAATCAGGGACACCCGGATAATCAACGTCTGGAACAATCAACGGTCTTTGGAGCTTGCGTAAAGGAGAATCACCCCTTACTCTGCCATATTCCCTCTTGCCCCCCTCAAACGCATATCCTGGTGCGACTGTTCCGGGTTTTCCACGATCGAGTGCGCCCCCTTCCTTCGCCATAGCGTTGAGGAAGTACAATGCCCCTTCTCGGAGAAACGCCCCCTGCTTTGTTTTGGAACCTTTCATGTTTGAGCGAACGTATTCAACGACATCGCTGGATTTGAGTTTTTCAGGGGTGTTGAGCTGATTCAGCTTCTCCTGTCGTGAATCAAAGAAGGATTCAATCACGTAGGAGAGTAGATCGTTCATCTAAAACCCTCACAAATCATCGTATGAGTACCCGTCCACTGTGTACTTCTGTGAAAGTCTTTCATTACCCCATTCAAGCCAACCGCGCCCAGGGATGCCGAGTGCGGAGTAAATTTCAGTCACCTGTGTCAGCGTATCACTTGCGTTTTCAAGTCCTTTGATATACCAACTCATGTCAATCGTCCTTCCGTCAGTTCCAATACCTGATGGCTCGTCAATCCCTGCATCGCCAACCTTGTCTTCGATCCTGTCAAGGAGTGCCAACACTTCAACTTCATTGTCTAAATTGATTTCGACCGGCATATCAAGTTCAATTGATACGCGATATTCCTCATCTGTTTTGGCTTCCTTTGGTGTCCTTTTGGGGTTTTTCTTCGGCATGTAGGTCATACCCTCCTTCAGTTCAAGTGATTCTCGCACTTCTTCAAGTGCATCGGATTCTGGAAGTGAAAGCAAAGCTATCAAAAAGGCATACCCATTATCCATGAACACGCTCTTTAGGAAACGTTCAATTCCTTGGTGGTGTGTTTCTGCTTGACTGTACTCCGTCATTCTGATCGCAGCACTAACGGCAGAAGCGCATTCAACGTAAGCACCTACATCAGTAGGTTTTGCTGAAAAGGTGAAAGCAATCCACTTTTTCATGGCTTCTCTATTCCAGCCTTTACCTTCTTCTGCTGACTCTGCATCCATTGTTGCAGGGAAAATGAGCCGTCCAGAACCATCGGCAAACATGAAATCAACAATACGGGCCATGATTACCGGGTCTATGGGAGCGTTTTCTACATCGTCAAGTAGGTCGTCCCATAGCTCATCCAATTCAACCCAATCGGTGTCCCTGACATTCATTCCATCTTGGTCTTCTTTTTTGCCAGTTTTGTACTCTCCTGTGGCTTGTCTGGAGTAGTCCTTTGAGTCATATTTTGGGAAAAGGAAAGGTTTGCTTCTCAACATTGAAAACATTGAACGGTAGTAAGCAATCATCAGTTTTGAAAGCGAGTTCGTCATTTCTGCCTTTGCTCTCTCATCCACCATTGCTTCTGCAACTGAAACCCGTTCTGGACTCTTGATTCTTGGTGAATTGGTGTTTCTATCAATCCCTGCGAACTCCACGTAGTTTCGATTTCGAAGCATCCACAAACATAGGGTAACGAGAGGTTTGTTCAAATAAGCTTCAATTCCGATGATTCTGCCTTGCGTTAGCAATTCCTCGTCTATTTCACGCCAGTTGGCGATTGGATCTCTGGCTTGTGCAAGTAGCAGGTGATAGAAGATGTTCGCATGATACACTGCAATTCCTGGTAGGTTTTTCGATCCTAGTAGTCCTTGATGGATTTCGTCGTACTCATTACCGGGCGCGTTCTCGTCGTTTGCGACCGTTGCGATGTGCGCCATGAGCGATTCAACAAGATCGCCCAATGCCTCAAAGCTCTTGTTGTCTTTGGGGTTGGGCGGGATGAATGTTTCTCCAGATGCCACCAGCTCAAAATCTGTTTCGTAACGGTTCTTCTTTGTCGCAAACACTTCTTCATCCATCAGATAAACACTCACCTTATCATCGTATGGATCGAGAAGGAAATGCGATGCCCCTCTTGGATCAGAGGCGGTTGGCATGTACATCAGGTCAAATGGTTCGGCGTAGAATGCTTCTTTGTCTTCTTCCGACACCTTGTTCAAGTCCTCGCCATCAAAGTACCATTTCTCTATTTCCTCGAAATCCTTGTTTTCTGCGTCGGCAATGTTTCCACCTGTTGAAGAAATCAAAGCTCCCACTTCAAGGAAGACTACATCGCCAACTGCGTTTAGGATTTGAGGCATACCTCGTTTGTTGTTCGTCAATCGGTTCTCATCCTTCATGTATTCTCGGTGATAGAAACCGACGGTATGTCCAAAACGCAATGGATCACCGTCTTTTTTCTCCTGTCTTGCGGGAATCTTGATTTTGAGGGAGTTGGTTCTGAACTTCTTTCGTTCTTCATTACGCAAGAGCCCGTACTGTTGTTGAAGCATCCCAACTTTATCGCCCACAGTTTTTACACGGTCAAATGGGAAGATACGGTCAAGAGTTTCGTTTTCAATTGAGTAGGCGTTTTCGATGAGTGAGCAGAACTTTGCAAAACGATCTCTAGGAGAACTCTTTCCTGAAATCACAACGTCTTTTGTGATGTCAAGTGCGTCGTGCGGGATTCTGCTTTGTCGCAACCATGCTGCCATATATCTGGCATAGAAGTAGTTCACAAGAGGGGTGAGTTTGGGGTCTTTGTCCCGAAAGAATGGTTTGATTGACTTGATACCTTCCAGAAGCTTGCGAAGTTCTTTTGCATTTTCAGAACCTTGCTTTGTCTTTGGTGGTTTTTCCAAACCTTCAATGTAGCCGTAGAACCCTTGCGTATTCTTGAACTTGTTTGTCTTTTGGTCGTTTTTCAATCCTTGGATGTAGGACTTGATTCTCCTAACCTCGTCTTCGTCGTCGATCACTCTCGGCATTCATATCCACCCCTCACAATTCATCTTTGAGATATGCCGAGATCCCGTTCACAAAGGAAACACCGATTATTGAGGCAGCACCGAGAGTGAATGTCAATACTGCGAACCTCAACGGGTTCGTCAAAAGTCCATTTCTGCCTGTCAAGTACGGTTGAACTTCGTCCTTTACATGATTTACTACTGCTAATCCAAAATGTTGTGTCATTTTTTCACCTCAATTTACAAGCCAGAGCTTTTCCCCTCGCTTCTCAATGTCCCAATCACCACCGATGATGAGCATCATTCTTTTGTACCCTTTGGGGGGCATGGTGACGAACACGCGAGGTTTGTCGCCACCCTCTTCACCGAAATGGTGAATGTAGTTCTCAACAGAACCGTCTGGAGAGTCTTTTGCAGAACTGTACCCGATGAAAGGGCAATCGCCCTCTCCGATCGCAACGAGAGGTGTTTCTTCGTCTGGAAGCCATATTTCCATGTGTTGAAGCTGATCTGGTTCGCAACCGTTGAACAAACGGTACAAATCAATCGCCTCTTGGGGAACATCGTGCAATTCGCCTTTCTTTCCAGCATGTTTCCCGTTTCTGCGGATTCGTCTTGACTTCAACGGTAAATGCCAGGTGCGTTTCTGCTTCTTTGGAGCTGTGCCGTCCTTGAAAGGAGATTCAGCATCAAAGGATTGAAGTCCTTTCAGGAGTTCTTCGATCGCATGAATCTGTGGAATGTTCTTGGTGTTTCCTTCCCACACCATTTTGACATCATCACCCTTCTCTTCGATGGTGACTTTCCACGTTGATTTTCCCATATTCTCAACTCTGTGCTACTTTCCTGACTACTTGCACACTGTTCCAAACAACTGTTGCTGCTGCACCTGCACCGACCCCAATCGCAAGGAATTTCAAGGCGGTGGGGGTAGATGCCGCAACGTATTGCAGAATAGACATAACACCCCCGCCTACGCTTTCAAGCGTGGGTCCGAACCGTCGGTCAAGATTTTCACTTGCTCGTTCTGTTTCAGTCCTTTCCCTCCATCCAACCTGGCTGTTGTAAATGTAGTTTCTGTCAAACTCGTTTTCAAACGAAAGGTTTGGGTTTGTGTCCACGAATGGTTCGCCAATAGCGTAAAGGATGTTTTTACCTGTTTTTTCCGCTTTCTGAAAAAAAGTTCTTTCTCTCCATCCGAGATCGTTGTTGTAAATGTAATTGTTATCAAACTGGTTCGTGTTCATCCAATCACCTCATTTCGTATTCAGCACCACAATCCGTACAGACGATGCGCCCCTTCGGGTTCTTCTTTGCTCGGAGCTTACCGCCACAAGCTTTGGCTCGCTTTGACTTGCGGTAGGAACAGGCAGGGAGTTGTGGATTGTTTCGCTTTCGACGTTCTTTCATAGTGAATTCAAATGAGATTGTTTGGGTTTCTAATATGTTACGCTCGGTGTAATCTGTAATCCAATCCCATCGTTCTTTGCCTTTATGCCCTCTCCAATCAGCAGATATTTTTACAGATTTGACGTTGTAGAGTGATGCTAATTCTTCTTCAATGTTTTTGACAGCTTCAAGCATCATTGATTTTGTTAGACCAGTTCGATAAGACTTTTTCAAATCAACTTCTCTACGAGGCCCCATGTATGGACCCTTCCTACCAAGATAAATGTTAATCAGCTTTAGAAATTCGATCATTCTTTCGTCATCGTCGAAGTCGTTGGGATAAATTTCCCCCATAGGTCCGTCGAATTTGTTGTCCAATCCGTGACCATACATCACCAAGTATGATTTTTCTGCGGGGCTATTTTTCTGTAATCTTTTCAGTTTTTCGTCAAGGTGTTTTTCTGCGAAATCCTTCAATGCTTTCTTGAAGGCTATTCTATCGGTACTACGAAGTCCGGCTTTAAGCTCTTGAGTATCAAATGGAACATTCTTTCTGGCCTTCTTCTTCAGTTTGTAAGTAGCCGTGTCGCCCTCGATCGTTACATCGTGGTAGAGATTCGGATTGTCGTCTTGCATGTTGTTTTCAATCCATGACATGACCTTATCATCATCGCCAACCGGAACTTCCATCATCAGGTATTCTTCGTCGTATTTGTAGGTGCCGTGAGGGGTTTCGATAATGTGGTAGCGAACCTCCACTTCGGACTGTTCAATGATTTCATCAAAGAATTCTTCAACTTCAGGTTCAATTTCATCTCCCATTTCATCTTTCAATTCTTCTAGTTGCTCGACTTGTTGTGGAGTCATTTGTTTGGCTACTGTGTAAGCTATGGCCTCTTCGTTTTTCTGGTCCATCCTTTCAATCAATGGCTTGAGTTCACCTACGATGTCACCAACGATTTTTTCTGACAGTTTTTTCTCCCTGTGCTTCGCCAGTAAGTGTGAAACGTAAGGGCCGATCAATTTTCCAGCAACGGCGACACCTCCAATAAGGCTCACTCCCACGCCTATTTCAATGGCCCCGATCGGCTTGTTCATTTTTGGTCGTGCTTCATACGCCTTACAGTACCAGTCTTCAAGCACAAACACAGGTCGTCCAGCCATTTCACTCCACTTGGAACATCGGGCTGAAGTAGGACACAAGTAAATGCACGAACCACAGTTCTCGCCCTTCGGTCCAGGCGAAGTTTGAATCTTGGTTCCTTTGATGGATCCCTCTGCCAGGAATGCGTACTCCATCGGATTGCTGATTCCACGAACCAGAATGTAATCGCCCTCTTTGTGGAGGACAACAGAACTCATTTGCTTGAGCATGTTGCGAGCTTGTGTTTTGGTGGTTTTCGGTGGGAAAGCAGGTCGAAGTGCAGACAAACCTGCTGCACCGCCTTCATCAATGAGAACATCAATGACTCCATCCTCGTATTCGTGGTAAGAACCTGGAGGATTTTTCTTCAAACCCCTGACTGGTTCTGGTACACGTTCTCTGTTCAGAATCATTGTCGGCATTTTTTCTGTCGCTGTTTCCACCCAATTCAAAGCTGTAATGGCATCGTCCAATTCCATTGTGATGGCTTCCGCAATTTCAATGGTGATTTCTTTCGTATCAAAATCAAGGATTGCGTAAATCGGTTTTCTCGTTGTGTCGCGTGAACTTTGTCCAGAAATGTGGATGAATGTTTCACTTTCATAAGCAGGTTTTCCAATTATGCCGTAGTTGATTGACGGACTGTGGCCGGTAATCATGGTGTTGATACCAAACCTTGCTATCGCATATTCAAAATCAGGGTCCATAGTGTAACCATGATCAATCTCTTTTTCGGCAATTTTCCTTTGGCCTTCTGTGGCATCGGGTTTCCACTTTTTGCTTCCGTTATTTGGTCTGTTCCAAATGGTGTGCATTTGTGTGCTACGATTCCAAACTCCAGGATCGTTCCAAAATCGGAATGTTGGCTTTGGAGGGTCGTATAGTACAGGCAAGGGGAAACCGCCATGACAGATCATTACGGGTCCAGCTCTTGCAACGAACGGAAGGTTAGCAACTTCGTCTTTGTATTTCTCAAGTTCCCCGTTCTTTTTCGCCCATTGCCAAAACGAATAGCGATCTGTTCCGATGTCGGGATCATCGTGATTACCCATGAGGAAAATGTATTTGTCTTCATCTCGATCAATCAACTCCTGTGTGAAATCCCAATTCTTGATGTCGTCTTCTCCAGGAGTGTAGTAGTCTCCGAAATCTTTTCGCTCAAGCGTTTTCGGATCCTGAATACTTGCATATCCCCTTCCAGAATCAAAACAATCTCCAGCCCAAACCACGTGGTTCAAAGAGCCGTGATTTGTTTCCATGTGTTCAATGATTTCCATGTTGGCTTTCCAATCTGCGTGAGTGTCAAACACAACACCGATCTTACCTTTCGCATCAAGATTCTTAACAAAGGTGTTCTCTTCTTCTCTACGGTCGTTGTACTTCATCAGCCAACCACTCTTGAGCTTTGTTCCTAGTTTTTTCTTCTTCGGCACTTTCGGATCATCAACTGTTGGTTCTGTAACAACAAATGTCTTCGTTTCAGAGCCTCCACCCTTTTTCACTTCCTTTGCTACTCTCTTCATTTCTTTTGCTGCTTCCTTGACTTTTTCGCCAGCTTCCTTGACATCTTCCATTGTCTTTTCAGTTTTCTTTTCTACGGCCACGATTTCGGGAACAACTTTCTCATCAACGATTTCAGTTGCCAATTCGGAAACTGCTCTTGCACCAGGGTCGTCAGTTTTCATATCTCCGATGTAATCTGCGAGATACTTGTATCGTGCTTCTGCTGTTGTCACTGATTTAGGGAACTCCATTCCGATTTCCTTTGCAAACAGTTTGACACCTTCTTGACGCAGAAGCTTGGGGTGCGACAGCATAAGTTCCAAGAATCTTCCACCCAACACATCTTCGATCTTGGCTGGCGCGCCATCTGATTCAATTTTCACCTTTAGCTCGTTGTACCCTTCCAAATCACGCTCAAGTCCATCAATTTTCTTAACGCTCTTTTCCAACGCGACCTTTGCTTTTTTCATCAACTCGGTATGTTTTTTTCTGGATGCTTCCAGTTCCTTGATTTTCTTGTCTTTTGAAGCTATCACAACTCTTCCCATTGTCTTCTGCTGTTCTGCGAATTTTCGGAGGGCTTCGTTTTGGACTTGAAGCGTTGAAGCAAAGCTCTCAATCAGTTTCTTCATGTCTTTCATGGGTTTGATGTCCACCATTGGCAAGGCAGATTTAGGGGTTGGATTTTTCTTCGCTCTCCCACCTGATTTTCTTCTTGCTCTCCTTCCCTCTTCTAACACGCCGGTCAAATCTTGACGAATCTGATCCAACTGCCTCCATTGGCCTTGAATCAAATCTTCAATTGGTTCAAGAATCTCGGTTTCAGAACGGTAATAGTTTTCTGTCAAAGCACGGTTGCCTCCAAGAACTGCAATCAAAACAAGCCACTCTTCAGGTGCCAGATCGTAGTTGTACAGTTCTTTTGTTCTGATTGCAATCAAGTAGAGAATTTGGGGTAGATTGAGGGATTGTTCATTTCGGATTGGCATGAAAGCAGCGTTCGCCGCTTGGCCGCTATGAGGTCTGATGTAGTTCCAGTATTCGTGGACGATTTGAGCTGTTGCAACCATCCACTTTCTGTTCCATCCAATCGGAGGAATGCGGAAGTCAAAGTTTCCAATGTAGAACACACCAGGAGTGATTTGTCCGACTGAAGGTGTGTTTCTTACATCACCTGCGTCGAAGGTGTTGAAATCAACGCCAAGTTTCATGGTGGCTCCAGAAGGAGAGAATCTGCGAACTCTTCTGGCTGCATTTACTGTTGCTCGAAGTGGTGAGAAAACGTCTGTCACTCGTTTGTCGTATGCGTCCTCTGTGGCGTGGACTACTGCTTTTGCGAGTTCTTTTCTGTTCGTATAACCGCGCCCTCTTCCAAAATCTGAAACAAGTGCATCAGTAATGTTCTCAACCAAATCATCAAACATACGAGCTTGGCGATCATCCTGTTGAACCCTTCTGATTCCGAAGATGTAATTCAACGGGATTTCAAACAGTTCTCTTGTGTTTTGTCCTAAGCGTTGGAATGCCCCTACCAAGTCGCCCCCTGCAAGGAGTTGAAGGAATGATTCAACCTCTCTATCTCCTAAGCTATCGCGCAATTCACGCAAAGCAGAATCGTTTGGATCGGCCAAGTCAAGCCAAGGAGGAATCAATGTGCTTGAACGCTCGCCTGGAGGGATGGAAAACCGAAGGTTTCTATTTCTCGTTGTAGGCGGATCTATGATTTGATTGGCAAACAAGACCAAGTTTTCACCAGCAAGAATGTCGTCAAATGAGGGTATGAGTCTATCAAAGACCTGTGATTTTGAGCGAGGAACGTGGCCTTTAATGGAATTTGCTAATGGGCCGTTCATTTGGTGCGCTAGGTGGTACACAGTGAGCATTTGTCTGAAGTCTTCAATGCTTTCATCAGTGATGAGTACCCCTTTGTCAATTTGAGCCAGAGTGCTTTTATCCACATTGGTATCAGCGAGATAACTTACGATTTGATTTTCAAGCTTCTTTCTGTATGCTTGATCGACAAGAGCGTCATTTGAAGGAGTTAGCCCCTGCATTGCGAGGGCTTGGATTTCGTCTTCTTCTGACATTGGGATTTCAACATTGAATGGTGATCGTGTGTTGCCTGATTTCAATAGCTCAACTGCGGCTTTTCGTGAACCAACCTTTGAAGCTAAGTTGAGCAGATCGTTGCCATCTTTCCCGCCAAGAAGATTTGCCATGTACTTTTCACGCGCATTGGTCTTCTTTTTGCTCATCTTTGCAGGGTTTCTGCGAGCAAGTTCCTCGTTGTTGGGAACGTAGTAAATGTACTTGACTGGTTTCCTATCGTTTGCAGTTTGAGCTTCTTCGTAAATCGCAACGATTTCGTTAGGAGTGAGGTGGTTTCCTTTGTTGTCCATGAAGACAGGGTGGTTGAGTGATTCAGCGAATTCAATCAATTGGTTCAACTTGTTGTTGAGTCCACCTGTCAAATGTGGAATAGCGACTTTCATTCTGTTTTTCATCTTGCCACCTCCATGACGTATTGACGACCGCCAGCTTGGTATGTCAAACGGTTAGCATCAAACAGGAATGGACGAGCCACCTTTCCATCGGGAGTCTTGAGTCCACCAGTCTTGAACACTTTCGCTACCCCTTCGTCAATTGCCCCGGTTGCCTTTCCTGGCGTGAGGTTGAGTCCACCTTTACCCATGTTCTTGTGGAATTTGATTTCACCGAACGATTGCTCAATTAAGGAAAGCAATTGCTTTGCACCTTTGGTGTCGCCCGAACCCGATCGTGGGATGAGTGTGTCCTCGTCATGGCGGAAGAGTGCGGCTGGAACATACAGGCGGAACGGTACGAGGGAACCTGATTCTTTGTGTCGTGCTAGTAGTAGTTCCATTCGAACCTTTCCTTTCTTGTACTTGACGAAGGAATCACCGACTTCTCCAACACGCTGAACGTTTGGATCTGCAATCAAAGTTCCGCTACGAATGAATCTCTTCATGTCTCTGCTTGCAACATCGCCCATTCGGAGATTCTTGCTTGCAGCCTGTTCCTTGACTTTGGCGCGCCCTGCTGTGGTGTAGGGTGGCTTGATCGGGTTCCATCGCTGACCCTTCTTCATCTGGTACTTGACCGTCTTGAATGTTCTGGAAGCAATGAACACTTCACCCGAACCGCCTTTGCCGGTTGCAGAGTATTTCTTCCAGAGTGCTTTCATTTCTGCGGAACTGTCGCGCCACTTGTGGAGGATTTTGTTGTCCTTCTTGATGTCCTTCATGCTTCGGAGCTTGACGGAACTCTTTGGAATCAGATCAATGGCGTAGGTGTTTCCAACTGCGGAAGTTCCCTTTTTGCCAGCTCCTTTTGGATTCTTCTTTGGGATAACGAGTGCGTCTGCATGAGCCATAACCGTGAGCGTTGCTGAACCATCAACCATTTCATAGTCCATCTTCAGGTTTCCAACTGCGTTTCCACCTGCGTCCTTTGCTCGATCCGAGAGTTCAACCTGCATTGCTGCAATTGCCATTGCCATTCTCTTCTCGGCCATTGTTGTTCGTCCACCGATAAGTCCTCGATAGATTCCTTGAACCGCTTCTCCAACGTCTTTGACGATGTTACGACCGATTACAATCTCTGCGAAGATTGCGCCTTTGTTTTCAGTTACCTTCTTTGGAACACCTGCGTAGATTGGGAGGGGAGGGTTGTTCATTGGGATTTTGGGGAGTTTCATTCCTGTTCCAGCTTCGTAGGCCGTCACCGTGTTGGGAGCAATCATGCCAGGGAAGTCAATGCTGACCTTGTACACGCGAATCCCCCCCATCTCGTCTTCTTCCCACATGTAGGCAGTTTCCCCTGTCTTGATCGCACGTGCTTGTGCGGCTTTACCGGCGAGTGTGCGAGTGTCGTGTTCGGACACGAACTCTGGTTCTGGCATTGGATTTCTGCGAGTTTCTGGAGCAATCGCTTCAGTAAGCTTCACCATCGGATCGACTTCTTCTGGCTTGAGTGTAGCCCTGCTCACATTCGTAGCACCAGGCAGTTCCTCCACATACATGTGGAATGTCACGCCTTCCTTGCCCTTCTTTTGTGTGTTGAATGTCACTTGTCCTTTCGGAACCATGTCAGCACTGACTTCTCCTTTGCGCCCTTGACCGTATTTGAGATACGCATGAATGATGAACACTACATCATCACCTGCTTGTGGGCTGTTGTAAATACCCTGCATGATTGCCTTGACATCACAACCAAGTGATTTTTCCTTCTTTTTTCCACCTTTACCCTTGCCACCACCCAACATCTTCATGCCGTTTTCTCGGACAAGAGCCATGACGTTATCGTAGGTGTCCTTGTCCACAGGGTTTCTTCGGAGCCTTCGGGTTCCCTCTTCTGCTTCTTCCTCTTCTTCCTCTTCCTCATCGTCTTCCTCTTCTGCGAAAGGAATCAGTTTCTCGATCGTGAAGTTTGTGTACTGCTTGAATCGGTCAGAAGTTCGGTTTTTGTCTTTGAGCTTGATTGTGAATGTCACTGGTTCGTCCTTGCTCTCTATCAATTCTCTCATCTGGTCTAAGTTGAGTTTTTCTGGATCGTCACGTGCGCTGTTCAATTCATCCAGTTTGCTTGAAAACTTGGCCTTGAATTTCACGTTCTTTGACTTCATGAGAATAAGGTCGCCTGAAGCTAAGATTCTATCAAACTTCACATCGGTAATCGGTTCACCAACGTTCACATCACCTGCTGCTTGAGTTGCAATTGCCTTTGCACCCTTGACTTTGCTTGCGGTCAAGCTTGATTGGATTAATGATACTAGAACAACATCTCCTGGACCGTACTTTTCACCCTCGCCCCCTTTCGTGAGTGCCATGACCGCCATCTTGCTCAAATCCATACGGACGAGTGATGCGTCAATCCCTTTCTCATCGTAGAGTTGATCGAGCAGTGTTTTTGCCCCCATGTAGTTTCCGTCTTTGTAGGCGACCGTCGCTCTGCGGCACAATTCAAAGGTATCAATAAGCAAGCTACCGTAGTTGTTTGTTCGGGTAAAACCGAACCCCTTTTCTCCGTGTTTGGGACTCGCTTCAAGGAGAAGGCGAACTGCTTCAATTGAACCACGCTTGACAATGTTCGTAAGAGCTTGGAGAGCATCATGCTCGGTTGCGGTCAATTCAACGTAGTTGTTGAATACCTCTTCAACCAGTTCTGGATCGTCTTCAAGAAGCTGAACCATCGTGAAGGTGTTGTAGGACTTCATTGGGAGAAAGTCAAGGAGTTGGGCGTGAAGGACGACCAATTCCGTATGCTTCGCGCCCTTCGGCAAACGAACTTCCGACGAGAATTGGTCGTCCGTGCCAATCGCCATCCATTCAAGTAAATCACCCATCTTGATGGCCTCGTTCTCTTCAAAGCCTTCAATTAAATTCTCGATGTACTTTTCATGCCCGACATCCGATTCAGTCCATTCCTCCAGGAAGGTTGCGAGGGAAAGGCGCATGGCGGCAGAAACGTTGCGGGGGTTGGAAAGGTTCTCCACATCACCCGCTTTCACATTGTTGATATGTTCAAGCATACCTTTGAAGCTCGTCCGTGCGGCTTCAACCGATATGGGGTTCTTACGGAGTCTTCTCGGCAACATTCCCACCTAAATCACCTCAATACGAGTCTTCATCGCCTGGTAATTCAATTGTCAGTTCAGGATTTTTATCTCGGTTTGCTGCCGTTTCGGTTGCTTTTCCTTCTTTTCGATCTTGATATGCTTGACCCAAAGCACCGATCATTTTGGAACCGCCCCATCCAAGTGCGCCTATTGACAACACTGTGAATAATCCAGAGATGAAGGGGTGTTCTGCCGGGTCAATTTCGTGAACTTCAGACATGAACCCAAGACCGTTTGGAGAGAAACCTGCATTTCCAAGTTGGCCGTTTTGACTCACTCCTGTCAATCTTGAGCTTGAAAGTGCGGCTGCGGCTTTTTTGCTTCGTGATCCGAAAAGCCCATCATCGGCAAATCCACGTTCGTATGGCGATCCTGGACGAGAGGATGGTTGTACAGGGTTCCCTGTTGTGAATCCTTCTCTGTTTGACACTCTTGGGTCAAGAGTTTCTGGATCTACGCCAGGGTATCGGTTGTTCTGTTCCATGTGGTTCGGAATGCCGACCCAGGGTTGGAAGATCCCACCATCGTAGTAAGTACCTTCGCCTCTCCCGACAGGAATTCCTACACCGACCGTATCTGGCCTGACGAACTGTGAACGGATTCCGTCGCCAATTGCAGTTCCAAGGTGTGCAGTTCTGCGTTTGATTTCGTCAATGTTGCTAGAACGACCAGTACGCCCGAAGTAGCCACCGGCTAAGGACTCGCGCCCTTCTGTCTTCTTGATTTCATCGCGAGCAGCAGCAAGCGTTTGATCCAATTGTGCGAAGAGTGATTCGTAGTTCTCACCATAACTTGAGAGTGCTGCAAGTTGTTGCTGGAAAAGCGAACCTTGCAAACCGATGAGTTTGATGATTTTACGGTATTCTGATTCAGTGATGATGTTTTCCCTCACATCTGCTTCAGCTTGTGCAAGCATGATTCTGCGAGTTGTTTCACGCTCACCAATGCCTTGCTTTTTTTCTGCCTTTGATTCTGCGTTTGCTTGGTTGCTTAATTCAGATGAGAGCTGTTGGATGCCGTTTTGCAAATCATTGAGCAAAGCAGATTTCTCTTCTAAGTTCCCATATTCAGGGATTGAGTCAAGTTTCCCGTTTCTCCACATGTCAATCTCCTTGAGATCGGTTTCATTCATCGTGGAGAGTGTGTTTGAATGCAGAGTCAAAACTTGCTCCCAAGCTTCAAGGAAGGACGACCGAACATCTGCAAACGAAACTGCGTTTGTAGCGTTTCCAAGAAGCCAAAGTTCCCCACTAGAGTTGGAGGACAAGGACATGTTTCTCATTTCAGATTCAATTGCTCTTTTGGTGTCGATCCAGAGAGAAGATGTCTGGAGGTCTGAAAGTCCTTTGCTCTTTTTCTCAAACTTCGCAACTTGTTCGTGAATACCACCAAATTCGTTTGTGTTTAGCAGTGTTTCAACACCGTATTCAGTTGCCATTTGAGACACTTCTTCAGCGTACTCGCTCGCCATGCTTTACGCCACCGCGCCCTACGCCTTAACTTCTCCCTGCAACAATGCAACACCGTTGCAG
>MDSV01066883.1_pt1 | contig 80807 bp, 68 predicted proteins | sample 810851 | NCBI WGS metagenome assembly MDSV01 (sample SAMN05326640, study PRJNA326480) | marine metagenome | isolation source: seawater | place: Atlantic Ocean: North East | collected 2012
AAAAAAAAAATATATTATAAAGTAAAAGAGCCGCAAATTGCGGCTTTTTCTATGCTTTTTAATATTTATTATTAAACTTATACTAAATGAAACTTTTAATAACAGAAAACCAATATTATCGTTTATTCTCCCAAGATATTTTATTAGAACAAACGTGGACGGATAAGGGTAGTAATAAGATTAGAAGTAAGGTCGCACCAGGACCAATAAGTTATGGGGTAAATCCAAACAACACTTTTAATTATTGCCGACCTAAAGGTAGAATAGTAAGTGGTTATGCGGGTTCAGATTGGAATTGGTGTAAAGCTACACAATGGGGTGACTCATATATGGGGGCAGTTACATATCAATATAAAGGTCAAAAAGTAACTGTAGATACGAAAGTCACTGGTAGATATAGTGGATATTATCAGGGATATGAGTTAGAAAATGGTATGGGGGGATTATTTAATGAAATAAAAGGGGTAAACCGTTATATACAAGAGTATAATGAAATTTATGGTCTTTGGAACATTTTATCCGTAAAAGGTCAATGGTCAGGGAAAGTGATTCATCTGAGTCCTGAGTCAGTGAAAATATTAGGTGGTAATGGATTAGAAAAATTATTTACCCAACATACTCCTCCAAATGCTTATGGTATTGGTGTGAATAATACTAATTTATTTTATGCACAACCCATTATTGAAGAAATATATAGATTGAGTAATCAAGTAGATAAAAATGTGATGTCAATTCTAAATAAAGAAATTTTTAAAAAAGAACAACAAGATTTACAAAAAAAATGGAAACAAAAAGTTAAAAAATGGGAAAGTGACTTAAAAAAATGGGAGGAAATATGGGGTATCCAATATAACGAAATAATGGATATAATAAGGAATACTGAGTTCTCTAAAAAATCTCAGGCAAATTTGAAGTATTATGAGGAAAATGCTTGGAGAGACCAAGATAGTAACGACCCTTCTAAATATCACCACCCAAAGGATTATATATTTTTACAAAATGATTATAGTGACCCCCAAAATGATGTGGAGGACACATGGGTTAATTATGATGAGATAATATACGAATTGAAATCACAAATAGGAAATATAAATTTACCCCAAAAACTAACTAAAAAGGAAGACATTCAAAAATTTCAAGACTGGTTAGATAAAAAATACCCTACGTGGGCAAATGGAAAATCTTTAAATAAAAGAATTCCGGGGTATGGATTATTTGGTCCACAAACTAGTAAGGCTTGGAAATTATATGGTCCACTTTATTATTATAATCTAAAAGGGAAAATTAAACCACCACCAGTTTATCCCCCTCAACCAAAATTAAGGGATCTAACAGAAAGATTACCTAACGAAATAAGTGATTTAGAAAAATTAATTAGTTTTTATGAAAATTTAGTAGATGCTGCCACACAACATAATTTACGATTTAATAAACAAAGTAGATTAAAATATAGAGAATGGTGTAATAAACCTGTATCTAGCAGCGCTTCACCTTCATGGTATACTGCATGTGAAAAAAATGGTGGAGTATGGTGGTACAAAGGTGGAAAAAATAGAGGAACTTGTGGATGTGTTAGTAATCCAGATATGGAGTATCAAGGCTCAAAAAATAATATTTTTTATAGTTATAATTTAGCAGCTAGTGTTGAATATAAGGTACAAAATCAAGAGACGAGAGGCGGATGGGAAATTGCTGGAGATTGGGTATATGATTGTGTAACTGATTGGCATTGTGTGGCGGATGTCGCATCAATTGCCGTCTTATTTATACCTGTTCCAGGATTAAATGTGGCGCTTTCAGCGGCAATAGATATCGTCAGTGCTACAGGATATGTAATAGAACAAGATCCGGGATGGAAATTAAACGCTGGTTTAACTCTAGTAGGTGCATTATTTAGTGGTGCAGAATTTAGTAAATACTCAAAAGCGGCGTTGAAGGGGGAATTACAAGCATCAAAATGGGTAAAAGCCTTAAATAAAACAGTAGAAACTAGTAGTAAAATGGATGCTGCAGCCTTAAAAGGGTTAACTAAAGAAGAAGCATCAGAATTATGGTTAAAATCATTTAAAAAAGTAGCGGAAGAAATGGGGACTGCAGAGTTAAAAGAATTAGATAAGGTGTTGAAAATATTCCAAAAAATGGATAAAACGGCAATAGATGATTTAGGTAAAATGATTGATGGTTTAGGTAAATTAAGTAAAGCAGAAAAAAGTCAATTTGAGGTTTTAATGAATAGTTTTGCTAAATCCCAAAAGAAATTATTAAAATTTGCAACAAAAATAGTAGAAAATGGGTATGACATCAAAAAAGTATTAAAATCTTATAGTAATTTTCATTTAACTAAAGATGCATTTATTCAATCTACCTTATTTGGTCTAATGCAAGGGTATAGTACGGAAATTGGTGAGGGTATATTAAAATCGGTTGAGACTGTAAAGGATTCCCTAGGTGTACCACTAGATAAATGGTTAGGTTTAACCCTAGATAAAAATGTGAACGATGCTAATTCACTTAAAATAAAAGAAAAAATAGAAGATTTACAAACTTATTTTTATGAGTTTACTCATCTACGACTTATTTTAAAAAGTGATATGTATAGACAAGTTTTAGAAAAGTATGGGATAAATACCAACAAAGATATTAAATCCATTGTCTTTAATGGTATTGATAGTATAATGGGTGACCCTGCAAAGACAACCATTGAATTCTTAGATGATTTTACAAGGTTAGAGAAAACACTCCAAAAGGAAGGAAAAAGTGAAACCGAAATAAAAGAAATTTTACAAAATAAATACGATGAGATTATAAAGTTTTTAGAAGATGCTTCTAAAGAAGAAAATATTTTACATCTCATTAAAAAAGAGGCAGATAAACAAGAAAATAAAATAACTCCAGAACAACAAGAAATTATAAATGATTTTAACTGGGATAATACAGATGTTTTAAGTTTATAATAATATTTATATACTATGGGAAAGAATAATATAGAAAAAGAATTAAAAAGGATAAAAAGTTTATTTACTGAAGATAGGTTATATGGTAACCTAGTCAACGAACAACTAACTAATCCTGATACTAATGGTAATTTTGTTATAGACGCGACAGAATTTGCAGCATCTGGTGATGAGATAACTGCAGATGAGGCAAAATTATTTGTTAATACTTATCACAACCAAAATCCTACGGAAGATAAAGTTATGAATTTTTGTTTTAAACAACCCGTAATATCAAAAGCAGCTGAGGAATATAACGCTTCTTTTAATGAAACAACATTTAAAAAATCCGTTACATCAAGTGGTGGGGTATGTGAATTTACGGTAAGTAATAAAGGTAGTATTGCTGGTGTTATTGCTAAAGTCAATAAATTAGACTTTTGGGCGAATAAATGGATAACATTTTTTGTGGAATTTCCAGACACTATTAATTTAAGTAATAAAGTAGAATTTAAGAAATCTTTTGATTGGACTACTGCAGTTCCTGGAAGTGTTATCTTAAGAGTAAAGGGGAATGAAGATTTAGGGGTTACAGAAAAAATTAAATGGATGAAATTCGAAGGTAGAATTAATGAAGCAGTTACAACCTATAATAACCTAAAGTTTATGGGTTTCTATGACGACAAAGGTAAAAGTAAAAACATTCCTACATTAGAGAAATACATAGAAGAACAAAAATATAAACCTGGTGGAACAGAATGGGGTAATTTTGATGGTATATTAAGTAACTTGGGTATAAGTGAATCAGGAAATATTACTGACATAATAAATAATATGACTTCATAAATATAAAGGAAATGAGTAGAAAATTGTTATATCTTAATCCTAACAAATTTAATTTAATGTTAGAGAGAATGGAAAAAAAAGTTAATTATGATGAAAGTTTACTATTAAATGAAAAAATTAACTTAAATGAGGGGTTTGGTAAAACCTTATCCGAATTAGTTGCAGCAACTAAAAATCAAAGTGATGAATTAATCAGTTTACTTAAAGGGTTAGATGGTGATGTTAAGGCATTAGATGATTTTTTTAGGAGTGCGGATGATATAACAGAGTTAAAGGTCAAAATAAATAATGAACTAGTTGATTTAGGTCTAAGTACACAAGCCATTAAAGGATTAGACAATTTTTTAGATTTAACTAATGCAGTTAATAAATCTACCACAGGTAAAGATTTATATACTAATATGATAGATGATTTATTAAATAAAGGTATGGATATGGATGATGCAATACGAACCGTAGATAGATTTAATACCGATCATAACTCTCTATTAAAAAATAAAATGGGAGGGGATGATATATATATTATTGACCCAAAAGAACCAATGGACGTAAGACTTAAAGAAATAAAGAAAATTGTAACTAAAAATGTAGACAATTTATCACCCACTAACCAAAAAATTGTAATTCAAACATATACCAGGAATAGATTTAAAAATACTAAAAAATTATCGGAAGAAATACCACAGATAAATAATCTAGAGGATTATTATTTAATTTATAAAGATGATGGTAATATGTTATTAGCACCCAAAGAGGAATTTAATATAAAGTTAGTTAATTCATTGAAAAAGAATGGGTATAAAGTGGAAGATGCGGCAAAAAATCCATCTTTACCGGTAAAAAAGAAGAGGAAGATTTCTATAATGAAAAATAAAAATAAACAAGGACCAATAGAAACAAGGCCCGGTCTCCCCAAATGGTTTTACACATGGAGTAAGATATATGGGGTGACGCTAGCAATTGAAACAATAGTTGATATCTTGGATTGTTTATTTAATCATAGTGAAGATGAAACATGGAAGACAGATAAGGCAAATGCAGTACAGAAGGCTAAAGAAGAGATTAGTAAGGGTATTGATGTGGAGAAAAATTTGGAAAATTTGGATCGTTGGATGAAAGACGTAAGTTTTGCTGATTGTGCATTTCCTTTAATAAGTAGTATGGTGGGAGGTGATGGTTTTACACTCTCAAGTGATAAAAGGGGTTATTATGCAAAAACTGGACTTTTTAAAGTTATTCCCTTTCTTAATACTTTTGTAGTCTTATCAGGAATATTCCGTCCTGCTATTAATCCTAATTTATCAAGGGTAGAAGAGTCTCTTAGGGCGGCGGTTTTAAAACAAGCCCGCGCGGTGGTGGAGAGGGCATTAGAAGGAAAAACCATACCCGAAATAGTTAATCACTCATGTACATTTGATAAATCAACAGTTATGAGTTGGGCGGCAAGTAGTGAATTTGGTAAGTTTGCGGAAGGGTTACAAGCCATATTATCATTAAATGGTAATGGTGGAACCTTAGAAGATGCACAACCTTTGTTGGAGAAATGGGGAAGGTTATTTTTAGGTATAAATGAGGAAGTTGCAGTAACAGAACAAGAGTGGAAGGAAATGTCAGAGAAAGTGGATATTGAGGTTGAGGGATTACCCACCGATTTCACAAAAAATTTAAAAGGATATGATTTTGTGGCAATGGCTAATAAAGAATGTGAATTATATAAAGCGACATTAATATCTAGAAAATTATCTCAGTTTCCTGATAACGCTGACAAATTAAAAATAGAGGACCTAGATGATATTTTACAATTCTTCACTACTGAGGGGAAAATGGATAAGTTAGTTAATTGTGAGGACGACTATAACATACCTAATTCATTCAGTACTAAAAATTGTGAGTCTAATAAAGAAAAAATAAAAAATCTTTTTACCTTTTATAAAAACATGGAGAAAGCACACCCAGAAGAGTCAAAGGGTGGTGATATTGAGGCGAATATAGACTATATTAATCAATTTAATTGTAGTAAAGAGGTTATGGATACGGTATATTGGGATAGACATACGCTTTGTACAAGTCAAACATCAACTAAAACCCCAGAAATGCCTGATATTACGATAAGGGTTGATATTTCGACTAATGATGAAGCAGATGACTACCTATTTGAGTCATTAGATGATCCATGTTACGATATGAAATTGGCTTTACGTCAACTAACTAAAGGTAAAGGGAAATTAATAGATTTAATTCCGAATAATGAAGGTATAAAGTGGGAAAAGACTAAAGACAATAAGATCGATTGGTTTATAACAGATGAAACGGTTAAAATTGCTGGAGAAGAATTTTATTGTAAGTCTGCTAATATTAATAATACAGATAAAAGTAAGGATGATTGTTTAAAAGACATAGTAACTTTTTACCAACAACTAAATTGTTAATATTAATTTAAAAAAATCAATCGTAAGTATTTATTTAATACAATAAGTTATTAAATTTAAATAAAAAGTTTTATGAAAACAGAAACACACACATCTTTAGACCCAAATTATGTGCCTGAAGAGTTCAGAACTCCGTTTGATATAATAGAATTACCTTCACAGGGGTTATTATATAAAAATAAAGTTAAACAAGTTAAGGTGGAATATTTAACCGCCATGGATGAAAATATATTAAGTTCACCTAATTTAAGTTCCAAACCAGACGAAATGATTGATTTACTTATTAAAAGAAAAGTAAAAGATTTAGGTATGCCTGTAGACGAACTTTTAGAAGGTGATAGAATTGCAGTATTAATATTTTTACGTTCTACTGCTTTTGGGGAAATTTATAGACAACATGTATGGGATGATGATACTAACGATTTTGTAGAAGGAGAAATTAATTTAAATGAATTAACTCAAAAAAAATTACTTATTAAACCTGATGAAAAAGGTGAAATGGATTATAAATTACCTCAATCAGGTAAAATAATTAAATTTAAATTTTTAACCAGTAAAGAGGAGGCGGAAGTAGAAACCGCAAATAAGAATTTAATGAAAAGAAGTAGTGATAAAATATCACAAAAAATAACTTTACGTTTAGAAAAACAAGTAACAGAGATTGACGGTCAAAGAGATAAAATAATAATATCAAATATCTTAAAAAAGATATCTTTAATGGATTCACGTAGTTTAAGAAAATATATAGATGAAAATGAACCAGGTATCGATTTTAATACAAAAGCACGGATTCAGGGGGGAGAATCCGTAAGTTGCTTTCTTAGATTCGGACCGAATTTTTTCTGGCCTAAACTCTAGTTATTTATTACATTTCCATAAGGAAGTTTCTTTTTTAGTGAGAAAAGGGGGATTTTCATACTCAGATATAATGATAATGCCTACTTATAGTAGAAGAATTTTTATTGATGATATTTTACCTAAAGAAGAATAATTTGTTTTTACCTAATATTTATATAAAAAATAAATTATGAAAGATTTTAACTATTATAATAGACTTATACATGAATTAGATGTACATGTTAATGAACTATTAGTTGAGGTAAGTACTGCAACTACTAGTACCGTTATTACTAATAGAAAAAAATTAACAAATCAACAATTAAAAGATAGGAGTATTACAGATGAGGAAAAGATTGAGGATATTATGTTACGACAACAGGATATACCCCCTCAAAAACAAATAGATATAAAAGAAATTTACAAGGATATAGGGGATGGTAAATGGCCGGATGATTTTCCACAACAAGAAGAATTAGACAAATGGTTCCAAGAAAATAGTGGAACTGATTACACTATAAAAGATGGTAAATATGCAGGAAAGGTATTAACAAGTGGGGTTTATGACGCTATTCGTGTAAGTAAAGGTTTACAAAGTGCTCGTTCAAGAGTTTCCACTAAACGAACTAATAAAGCGAAAGGTAAGGCTTCAGTATGTAATTGTATTGAATTGGCTAGGTCATTTTCTGATAAAACTTCTCCTGCCAGTGAAATGGTAAAATGCCCTAGAGGAAAAAAGAAAAAATGTTATGAGAACTGGAGCACAGAATATAAAGATGAATTAAAATTAATGACTAACGAAGAAGCTCAACTTCATAGAGATTATTCGGATGAATGTGTGGGTTTATATAAGAATGAAATGTTTAATTTTGATACTCGTAGTCCTTATGTTTGGTCGGAAGGGGGTGTGAAAGGTTCACCCTTTTGTAAATCTTGGAACACCGATATCAAAGATAGTATGCAAAGTATATTCCAAACTTTATCAAGTTTATTGAGTCAATTTTTTAGAGTAAAAAATGCAGATAATTTAAAGAAAAAGGCAGCAAAAGGAGATGTAAGTGCAAAAATTAACCTATATAAAAAAATAACTATTAAGTTTTCGGAGCCCGTTGATTTTACATCAAGCGGTACTAGAAAAGATGATGCAGCTGCTGGGTTTGGTGATTGTGTCAATAATTCCATAGATATTAAAGATGGGGATAATATTGAATTTGATGTAAATAGTGCTAGTCCTCATACGGGAGGTAATACAGTATCATTAAGTAAGGGCTCTAAAAGTTTATTAATGACTTTTAAAACTGCAGATAGAAATGTTAATCAAGATGGAAATATTACCTTTGTGAAAAGTCAAGCTGATTCTACGGCTAAATGTAAAAAAATTAGGTGGAATGGAGAAATAACCAGATTAGAAAAGTAATAAATAAATGGCAACACCAGAAGAAGATTGGTATAAATCCCAATTAAAAGCGGCGAAACAACTTATTCAAGAAAGTCAAAAGTGGAGAGATAATATTGAGGGTATAAGTAGAGCTGAACGTAAAGATCAGTTACAAAGAATTGAGGATGAAAGAAAAATTATAAATGAAAAATTAGCCTCAGGAACACTTGCCGCTGAAAATGCTGAGGAATTATTAAAAATATTAAAGAAACAAGAGAAGGTATTTAAATCTCAATATGAGGTAATAGGTAGAATTACTCAGGAGGTTAAAACTACTTATCGACAATTCACCAATTTTTTAACTACTAGTTCCGATCAATATAATTACGCACAAAAAATAGCGAAAGAATATTTAACTGTTAGTAAAAATATTGGGGCAGGTGCAGGACATCAAGAGAAATTAACTAGGAGTTTTAAAGACTCGTTACCCCAAGTGGAACAAATGGGTGGTAGTATGCAAGATATTAATGATATGATGCAAACTATGGCTGAAGAATCAGGAAGATTAAGAATATTAGATGCGGAAGATGTTGAAAATATAGAAAAAGTATCCAGAGGGGTTAATTTAAGTGCATCAGAAACTGCGAAAATGGCAGAAATGTTTGATTTAATGGGGATGTCTACTAATACTATGGTAAAAGGATTAGAGGATGTATTTAAAGAATCTCAAAAGTTAGGGTTAAATGCAAGTAAAGTAGTAAAACAATTAGCGTCTAATATGAAATCCATTCAATCATATTCTTTTACTAGTGGTGTAAGAGGTATGACGGAAATGGCTAAACAAGCAGTAAGAATGAGAATAGATGTTTCTGATGTTTTACAAATGGCAGATAAATTTTACCAACCTGAAGCAGCTATTGAAGCAGCAGCAAACTTACAAATGTTGGGGGGTGATATAGCTAAAGCATTTGGTGATCCTTTCGAAACTATGTATATGGCTAGAAATAAACCTGAAGAACTAGCTAAAAAATTAGGTGACATGACTGAAAACATGTTACAATTTAATGAAGTATCAGGAGAATATGAATTACCTGCCGAAGCCAGAATGCAATTAAAATCTGCGGGAGATCAATTAGGTATCAATACTGAAAAGATGGTTGAAATGGCTAGACAAACTAGTAAGATTAAAGACCTTAAAATGAAATTTACTGCTATCGGAGATAATGATATGAAAGAAAACTTAGCATCATTAGCTAAATTTTCTGAAGAAAAAGGAGAATTTGTTATCCAACATAACGGTGAAGAATTAGGGTTAGATGAGGTTAATGAATCTATGGTAGATGAAATAATGAAAGCTAACGCAAATGATGGGAAAACTGATTCTGATTTATTTAAAAATATTGCCATTAATACTCAAACTATGAGTGAACAATTAGTTTCATTAAAAGAAAGTGGAATGGCAGCAGTTGCAGGTACAACAGATTTATATGAGATAACTGCAGAAAATATGAAAGCTTCTTTAATTACCCCTATGAAATTACAGATGGATGCAGCAATAGGATCTTTCAAAGAAAGTTTTGATCCAGCTCAATTATTTGATACTGATGAATGGAAAAATACCACTAGTGATTTTGGTAAAACATTAAGAAAACAAACTGATGAAACTATAGATTATATTGAAGAATTAATTAATAAAAAAGTGAATAATAATACTACACCAGGACCTTCAGACCCCAATAATACTACCCCACCAGGACCTTCAGGACCTATAGCATCTAATACTAATGGAACACTAACAGTAGATGGGGAAGCACGTATTATAATTGATGGAAGTAGTTTAAATTCTACAACTTCCGCATTAGCCACATTCATACAAAGTGAGGTTGATAAGAAAATGGCTAATGGTTTTGACGCGGTACTGCCGGGTAGTACGGATATGATTAGAATAATCGTTGCATAAAAAAAAATACTTTTTGACCTTTACTTTGTTTTTTTTATTTAATATATTGGACCGCAAACAAGTTAATAATAATTAATATAAATTAAAAAAAACTAGAACAAATATATATAATATATAATTAATAGTATATAATATATTAATTTTTATTTCCAGGAACTTCTTGTTTAAATATTTATATAGAAAGATTATATATGGCAAGAAGTATTCTTTCATTTTCAAATGGGTTCAGAAAAAGGTTATTAACTAGAAATTTACCTCCTCCAATCACCAATTCCCTTAATCAATCGGGATTTGAATCAAAGATTGCGGATATTTCTCAAGTAATAAATGTACCTATTTGGGGGACTCAATCAGAAAATATACCAATTCATTATGATGAAGAAAAACAAATTTTACCTTTAGGTGAAGTTTTAAGGAACACTCAAAATGTAAATAATAATAGGTTTATCCCAGAAAATGACCAATATGTTACTTTTGGTGTTTATACTCCTTCTGAACCATATAGTAATTCTAGTGATAAAGTAAGACAACCTTACCCAACACAATCTAATACTGACCAATTTAGTTTATTAAGTAGTGGTCAAAATCCATTTGTAAGTTTTCCTTTTAATGTAATAGATAAATTTAATAATTTAACTTTTCAAAACGAAACATCCCTAGGTATAATAGGGGCACAACAACTTACAACTAATATTATTGCTAAGAGATCACAGATTCAAAATAAAGTAGATGAAGATTCCCTTATCAACTATGCAATAACTTTTTTTAAACCACCTGAAAATGAACCTTCAGAATTTGAGAATAGGATGAAAGGTGAAAGTATTGTATATAACTCACTTTCGTTAGAGGCAGTAGGTTGGCAAGAATATAATAGGTTAAGTAAAGGTAATAAAATGGGAAGTGGGGAAAATAATGAACAAACTGACCCTGTATTATCTACTGAACAACGAATGAATAAACTAATAGGGAGTACTGGGGTAAATCAAACCACATTTCTTTTTAATAGTTTAGGTTTCAATTATTATGTCCCTTCCTATACTGATAGAAGATTATCATCAACATCCGATGCTGGCACAAATAGTAGATATTATATAGGAAGTGAAAGAAATACAAATCGAGGTAGTAAAATAATTGAAACATTTATTTCGGAGGACTTTAACGGTGCCGATGGAGTCAAAGGGACTTCCGTAGGTCAAACATCAATAAATGAAGATTATTACTGGGAATATAAAGAATCTAATGACTTTAATCAAAAAACATTATTAAATAAAACTCAACAACTAGTTAATAATTTTCCAGATAGTGTTTTTATTAACCAAACCAGTAAATTTTTTAAGGATAAAGTAAAAAATACTTTAATAAGTAGAGGTAGTGCAATTAGTAAAGAATCTTTTGAATCTGCTATACAAAATGGTGAGTTTTGTAGAGTGTGGACAGTAGATGATAAGTATGCCTATAAAAATGCTATTCGTAAAAGTGGGTTATTTACTTCGGATTCTTTAGATAAACCAGGTTTTTCTGTAACTTCAGATAATGCATCTTTAAGTGTGTTAAATCAAAATGGTATTGTACAAACACACCCTACCGCAATTGATTCTACAACTTCCTTTAAAAAATATATGTTATCTATTGAAAATTTAGCGTGGGCAGATAACTTAGCCGATTTAGCAATGGATGAAATTGGTCCTGGAGATCCCATAAGTAGAAATAAAGGAAGAATTATGTGGTTTCCTCCATATGATTTAGGTTTTGATGAAAATATAAGTGCTAATTGGACTAAAACTGATTTTATAGGTAGAGGTGAACCTGTTTATACATATAATAATAGTACCAGAACCGGACAATTAAAATTTAAAGTATTAGTGGATCACCCTAGAGTGATAAATGCATATAGGGGAAGAAGAACTAATGAGATTGAAAGGTTTATGGCGGGATGTGTATCCCCACAAGAGTTTTTAAGTTTGTTAGATGGTAGTCAAGGTGTAAGTCAAAACACTAAAAATGAAATTGAAAAGAAATTAAATATACAACAACAACAATCTACTTCTTCTAATTATAGTGCGAGTAAACAAGACCAATTATATTATGAAGTGGATTTAAGTACTGGTCCAATTATTAATAGTAGTGAAATAGAAGGTTTTTTAAACCAACAAAAAAGTAGTAACAAAACAGTGAAAATAATAGTAAATGGATTTGCATCTCAAGATGAAACTAATCCATCTATATTAGCCAAAGATAGGGCAAATGATGCTAAATCCCAAATGGATATTTTATTATCGGGGATGCAAAATCTTAGTTATTCGATTAAAACTGCTAGTAAAATAATTACGATTTCTAATGATAGTAATAGTAGAAGAGTAGATATAGATATTTCTTATGATGCTATTAATGATAGTATTGCCAAACATAAAAAAGTTAATACTAAAGAAAGTTTAGTATCTTTACCAATTGATTCCCAAATTATAGATAATATTAGAATAGACGAAACTAAATATTTTGATTTTATTGATGACTCATATCCCGATTATTTTAATACAATATCTGAAAAAATAAAATACTTTCATCCTGGTTTCCATTCCACAACCCCAGAAGGTTTAAATACAAGACTTACATTTTTACAACAATGTGCAAGACAAGGACCCAGTATCTACGATAAATCTGATAGTGATAGTATTAAACCACAAAATTTAGCATTTGGTAGACCACCGGTATGTATTTTAAGGATTGGTGATTTCATTAACACTAAAATAGTAATCAATAGTTTAAGTATAACATATAATGCGGGAAATGCACCACAATGGGATTTAAACCCAGAAGGGATAGGAGTTCAACCAATGATGGCAGATGTAACTTTATCTATTGATGTAGTAGGGGGTCAATCATTACAAGGACCCATTAATCGATTACAAAATGCTTTATCATTTAATTACTACGCTAATACTGAAATGTATGAAAAACGTAGTGATAGATTAGAAGTTGAGGCATTTATTGGGGCTAGAATAATAAATGGTAGAAGTAGTATGTTAAATGAATTGTTACCAGGAATATCCAATGCGGCTAAGACATTATCTTTATTAGGTGATGCCCCTAAAGATACACTTAAACAAGAAGTACCTTTAGATCAAATGGCAGAAAACACCAACCCAAATAATACTCAACAACCTACACCGCCAACAGAAGTAATAGATATTAATATTAACCCTATTGGGCAATTTATATCTATTGAGACATTAATTAATAACCAATTAGAGGAATTAACAAACCCAATAGAAGTTACAATAACAGATAATTTATCACCTACCATACATTTACAATCTACATATACCAATGATAGTAATACCATCTCTCTTGGGGATATTTCTTATTTTGAAAGTGCATTTAATAAATCTTTAGAGGTGGAAAATAAAAAAGGTGATATATTAACCTTACAAATAGAATATAATACATTAAGTGGTATAACCTCATCTAATTTATTAAGAAAGTCTCAAATAAATACAGAAATTTCGTTACTAGAAACTCAAATATCTAATCTCAATGACCAAATACCAACACCTAAAGTAAAAGTTTCTTATACTGATAATGGAGAAGAAATAAGGAAACTAAAAACATTTACTATTAATAAAAACCAATTAACTTAAAGATTATGAGTACAGAATATTATAATAGATATCAGAAATTTGATTATAATGGTAAACCATTACCTTTACCCTTTATCAAAATAAGTGCTAAATCTACGGATAAGTCAGTTTTATATAGACAAAATAAAGATAGAATGGATAAGTTAAGTTTGGAATACTATGGTAATCCTTACCATGGGTGGTTAATTATGTTAGCCAATCCTCAATACGGTGGGGTAGAAGAAGATATACCAAACAATGAAATCATAAGAATACCTTTTCCATTTAAGGATAGTTTACAACAATATATTAGTGAAGTACAAAGATATGAATTGTTATATGGTAATAAAGGTTAAAGAGTGTAAGTATGGCAGAAGAAAATGATATTAAAGTAGACTCTAAAGGTGGTGGGTTATTTTTAGTTGACCCTAACCCCTCTGGTAGAAATGTGCTACCGTTGGAGGATATGTTCATATATGTTAAATTAACCGCTCAGGAACGAGGTAGAGGGGTTGCAGTGATAGGGTCAGAAGGAAATTCTGAATTAGAAAACAAACGATTTGGGGAAATTAATTTTGTTGCCACCGAAGTTAAATATAATCAGGCTGGGGAACCATATAAAGATATAATGGGGGATGTTAAATCTTATGCTACCACTAATTATACACAAATAGGGGGACAAGCTAATTCTTTTGGGTCGGGAATGTTAGAAGGTTTTGGAATTAGTAGTATTAATATAAAATATAATACAAGTTTAGTACCTCAAGTAGACATTGATTTTGTAGATGTAAGAGGAAGTGGATTATTTGATGTTATTGAACAAGATAATCGAAAATCTCCATACAGTATATTTTTTAAAATGCCCTACCCAGTATTTAAACTTACAGTAAAAGGATATTTTGGGAAACCTGTGGAGTATTGTTTAAATATGGTAAACTGGACATCAAAGTTTGATACTGGTACTGGTAATTTTAATATTAGTGCAAATTTTATAGGATTCCAGCAAGCATTTTTAGCGGATATTAAAATAGGAGATATTATTGGTGTAGTTAATACTGAGGAAGGTGCGGCAAATCTTGCAAAAATTCCTTTAACTGTAAATCAGCCAGATAAATTTAATAGATCAACTTTTCAATTAGAATCTACAACATCTCAAATAGCAACACCACCTTTAGATGAATTTGTTAAAAAATTAGCTAAACTTCAAATAGACTTAGAAAAATTAAAAGGTAATTCCAAAACTTACCAAAAGTTAGTTGCATTAAATACACAATTAAATTTAGTGGAGGATATACAAGGATTTATTGGAAGACCTATTCCCAAAGCAATTAATAATGATTCTACTGAAACTGAATATCTGAAAAAATTAAATAATAAAGATACCACACATAATGGGGCAACTATTAGGAGTAAAAATTTGAGAAATTTTAAAGAGTATATAACTATAAGAGATTATTTAATATTTAAATTTTCTATTAAATCAGAGGTGGATGTGTATATGCAAGATTTATTTGAAAAATTAAAACAATATAAAATTTTTTACATAGATAATGCAGATAAATTACAAACAGTTACTGGGATAGTAAAAGGTGGAGAATTAGATACCGAAAACGGATGGGTATTTAGTGAAAATGATAATGGAAAATATGTAGATTATTCCCAATTTAATGTTTACGGTGATAATAAAACTACAGAACAAGTTATTAACCAATTTAGTGGTACCGATTTTTTACAACAACCAATCGTAAATAATGATTTTGTTACATCTAAAGTTAAATTAAATGATTTTACTAAAACACCTTTTTTAGTTAATGGGGTTGATGAAAGTAATAAAAACAGTGATTTTGAAAATTCAGATATAGTTTTTGTTTTAAATTTTACGAAAATTAGACCAATCATACAAAATATGATTATAGAATTAAAAAAGGAAAAAGATAAGGTAGAAAAAGAAGTTAAAAAAGAATTAAACGAACAATTAAGTAAAGAATTAGGTTATAAACCTACTATAGGCACAGTTTTTGAAGTTTTATGTAATAATGCTCAAGCTTTAATACAAACAACATTTGATGTTGCATATAGGGGAGAAAGAGAAACTAAAAAAAGATCGGAAGCATTAAATTCCCTTCAAGCAGATACTGATTTACAACTTAAAGAAAAAGGGGATTTTGGAAGTCAAACCATTTATGGGTTTCCATTAATATTGATTAATGAAGATGATAGTTTAGTAGAAAAATACATTGGAAGTAAAGAAGTTTTTGGAACTAATAGTGAGTATAAGAATGCTTTTCCCGAAATTAAATATATTGATGATATTGTAGATGGTATAACGGAAAAAAGTAAGGAACTTTCTTCTATAAGTACCCAATTAGCAAAAGCAAAACGTAGTGGGACTGGTAAAGATACAAATAATTGGTTACCTATTAATCCTATTGATTATAAAATTAATCCATTTTACTTACTTAATGGTAATGCTTCGGCAGGGGATAAAGAAATCCTCCGAGAATTTATGATTGCGTTACACACAAGATATTCTATTTTAAAAAATTATTCGGATTATACTAATGATCAAATCATTCAATATGGTAAATTCGATGGAATGTGGGCTAATGAATCTATTTTTGTAGATGATGTAAAAAACTTTCTAAATGATAAAATAACTAAAAATGATTTAACTCAACTCTATAAATATATTAATGTAGAAGATTGGTTAGACCCAATCACTAAGGTGGTAGATGTTGATAAATTAGATTTAACTTTTAGTGATATTGCATTTGATGGGGATAGAAATGATGATGTTTCTTACGTTATTATGGGAAATACTACATTGGGTAAAAATATTGTGAATAATAAAGTAAAATTAATTGAGAAAATAACTGAAAGTTCCGCATTTGAAAACAAATTTGTAGTGAAAAAATATATTATTAAAGATGAAAAACATAATTATCAATCCTATGATAGGAATACTTATAATACATTAGTTAATCAATCCTATACCGTATGGATGAACCAAAATTCTAAATTACTTCAAAACAATAAAGTAAAAGATAATTTTATTATTAAAGATTTTGATATAACATTAATAGATGGGGGAATCAACACGGACAAAAATCCTAATATTAATACACCTATCGACACCTTATGGATAAATAAATATTCGGAAGGGAGCTGGGATAGTATCGAAATAGAAAAACTACTTACTAATTCCCAACTTTATACAAACCAAACATCGGATTTATCTAAAGCATTATTGTTATTAAGTACATTACCGTTAGATTTTTTTAAAAACACAATATTAAAAAATTTACCCACTACTGCATGTATAATGAATTTACCAAAATATTTTTTATTATGGATTGGTGGTACTTTATGGAGAAATGAACAGAGTAGTGACCCTATTGATTGGTCTGTAGCAAAAATACAATCTCAATACCCAACTAATATATATTTACCACAATGGATGGGATTATATAGAGAAGATAGAGGTAGAAATCAAGCATCCATTAGTCCAGAATTATTAAATTTACCTGTTAAAACCAAAGAAAATATTATAAAATATTTTACGGATTGGGCACAAACTACTTTTGTTAGTGAGTTTGAGGTTCCTGTTATAAAATATAGTGAAGAAACTGATTTAAAAAAGAAATTTAAATTAGGGAAAACATTGGCAACCGAATTACAGAAAAATGAAAAAATGATATTAGTAGCACCTAGTATTTTTACCACTTCCGGAGGTGTCAATAATCCTTTAACTTTAAATGGGTTTGAGGATTACTTTAAAAACTTTGTTACTGAATTTAAAAATACATTAGAAGATCCCAAATCTACAACAACTAATCCTGAAGAAATTGAAGAAAAGAATAAACAATTAAATAATATTAAAAAAGAAGTATACAATAGTTTTAAAAATATGTACGATAGGTGGATTGCTGGATCAAAACCCAGTACCTTAGCATATAATGCTTGTTCTAAATCTAAAAAAGGTGCAGATGGTAATGATTTATTTGATTACTTTAGATTTATTGATAGAGGGTTTAATGATATAGGTGATAGTGCAATTATAAATCTTAATAGTGTTATAAGTTTATCACAAAATTTTGATACTAGTTTATATTTCTTTATGTCAAAATTATTGGGGGATAGTAATTTTTTATTTCAAATAATGCCTAACTATATTAATTATAAGGACGAACAGGAAATTGCTGATATGTTTAGACCAATTACTAATATATCAGATAGAAATACTAGTAGTGGACCCACTTATCTATGTATTTACGCGGGCGGGGCATCGGAAGTATTAAATATTGATGAAAAAAGTAGATATACTTATAAAAATGATGGGTTTAATTTTGATTTACCCCCAAGTGATTTTAATAGAAAAGAGGAAGAGGCAGCATTGGTGGCGTTTAGAGTTGCTTTTGGTACTGAAAATCAAACTATGTTTAAAAGTGTTTCACTAAATCAACAAGAACATAAAGATACTGGGGAATATTTTGCTGCTTTAAGTGACTTAATTGATAAAAGAGGAGGGACACAACGAACTTATCAAGGGTCAGATTTATATAAAATGTTTAGGACTAGATCTTATACATGTAATGTGGAATCATTAGGGTGTATGAATTTACAACCAATGATGTATTTTCAACTTGATAATGTTCCATTTTTTGATGGGGCGTATATGATATTAAATGTTACCCACAATATCACTCCTAATCATATGTCTACCACTTTTACTGGGGTAAGACAAAGTAAGATTCTAACACCAGCTATTACTGAAATGACCACATATTTAGATTTAAGTTTAGAGGAATTGGATGATACTGAGAGTGTATTGGAGCGTTCTGCCACTCGAACACCTATTAATTTTAATGTAGGTATACCACCTGATAACGACCCTAACGGTAATTTCACTTATTCCCAAATAAATAATGCCAACTTAATTGATATGGGTATTTCAAATGTGAGTAATGGGAGTGTAGGAGAACTGACAGTATCACTTAATAATAATTTAAGAGGTAATTTAAATTCCAATTCCCAAACCGCGATGTTTATGGCAAATGCAATGACAGTATCGGATAATTTTTCTAATTCTGTAGAAGAATGGAATGACCCTACCAATGGGTCGGGAAAAGAAAATTATTATGCCCTAGATAACCCTTATGGTAATACATCGTTAGCAGACGCATACAAATATCGTAAAAGAGGATTCATACCAATCATTGGTAAAAATCAATACGAAAGATTTTCTAAGGATAATAATATCCCTTTAAATACATTAACAGGTAATACTATATCGGTGGATTTAGCGGTGAAAATATCAAAGTGGAAATGGTTTAACTTCCCATTTAGTTCTAATAATCAAAATGGTGTGGAAATAGTACAAGAAGAAAAAGATATTAAAACCTTACAAAAAAGAATTAATCAAACCACAGTTTATACTACAATACAAATAAAAGATTTTGAAAGTTTAATTGTTAAAAAACAAGAGAAGATTGATAAATTAATGGCACAGGATAATCCTATGTTAATGAGTGAAAAAAATTATCCCCCTGCGGTATGGGGAGACGGAGGGTATGCCCAACATTATATTGAGACATTAGAATTAACTGGTGGAGGAGACGGAAAATTTACTGCTGCAGGAATGGGTAAATATACAATAGTATTAAATGCGTTGGCTAATGACAAAGGAAATACTTTATTAGGAGAATCTCCAGGATCAACGACACCTAATTTAAATAATGGTAACTTATATAAGTCAGAGGGGAATATTGCACAGAATACCATTTCTTCCCCAAATGCTAATACTGCAATTCCAGGACCTTCACTAATGGGGAATGTATAAATGGTTTATAACTGATTATTAATCTTTTTTAAAAAATATTTAACTTTTTAAAAAATTATTATTATATTTGTAAAATGATTATAGGTAATATAGTAACCGACATAGAAATTTCAGAAAAGAACTTTAATATTGTTAAATGTTTAGAAGATTGTAAAGATAGTTTACCTACCCTCATTATAGGTTGGAATTTAACTAAAACTACGATAGAAGAGGTATCTATAATACATAAACAAATTAATGAAAAATTATGGTGGACTTTTAACCCAACAGAAAGAAAAGTAGATTTTGAGGGGGATATAGAAAGATTTAAAGATTTATGTTATTCTTCGATAGGAAAACATCTTCACTATGTTTATATCGACCCACTCCATAGTAAAAAGAAAATTATAAAAAAAATATTAAACAAAATATATAGTTTTAATGAATGTTTTTTATATATAACACCTACTAATATGTTATATATTTATTCGGAAAACCTTATTTTCGGGGTGGATTTAAATGTTTTAGATTTTATAGGTATTAAAAAGGATAAAATTTTAGATAAAATAGAGAAATTATCTAATTGTTTTTTAGTGAGAAATGAAATATTTAATATATGTAAGGAATTTAAAGAAAAAATTAATAACAGAGAGAAAATGATACCTTACATATATAGTAATGGAAAACAGTGTGAAGATAATGACATTAGCGTCATTTGTGAATGAGGATAAAGTTAGTAGTTTTAAGAAATACCTTAAAAAAAGATTTAATACACCAGAAGAAAAAATATTCGTTTATACATCCCCTTCTGAAAAAGAAAAAAAGATACTAACATTTAGAGTTTATTTAAGAGAAGGTAAAAAAATTAATACCCAAACGTTTTTCCCCACAACTATCATAGTACATAAAAAAGGTGAATGTTTTTATACGATTAATGCACTTAATAAATTAATTGATGAAGAAGTAGGAGAAAGAAGTGGAAATATTAATTATAAAGATTATGAAATAGATTGGGATAAACATCAGGATAAAATGTTAATAGTTAAAGATAAGGAATTAACAATTATGGATATAAAACGTAATTTTTCTTAATATTGATATATTTATATGAAAAGACATTGATATGGATAATAAAAAAGAAAATACTGAAAAAAAAGATTTAGAAACTACATTAGATGAATTCTTAAATGAAAAAGAAGAAAAAGAATGTGTTGGTGAAGAGTGTTTAATCAATGACGGAAAAGAAATTGTAGAAAGAGTAAACAAAGTTTATAAGACTACAGATGGTAGACAATTATTAATGTAAAAAAATGGGTAAAGAAAATTTAATAAAGGAAGAGTTAAAAAGACATATGGAATTGTTGGAATATACATTCTATATGGAAGAACCAAAGGAGGAAGATGAAAATCTTTTACTGGGGGCATTAGATAGTCTAAATGAACAAGATCCGGTTCCTGGGGACGAAGAAACTATGGAAGACCCATTTGCTACCGATACATCAGGTGAAACTGAAGAAACCGAAGAAACTGAAGAAACTGAAGAAACTGAAGAAGAAGTGGTTACTGACCCATTCGGTGGAGATCAGGCTATGGAGGTAGAAGATGAGTTAGCAGATGAGGCAGAAGAGGAAACAGTAGAGGTTGATGTGACGGATATTGTGGATAAAGCAGAACAAACTAGAACGGAAATAGAAGATATGACCGCAAAAATGGATGAATTATTAGGTAAATTAGGTGAGTTAGAATCTCAAGTGACAGGAATGGATCAAGTAATTAACAAAATAGAAGGTTTAGAAAAATCTATTGAAGAAAGAAACCCAACCCCTGTAGAAAGATTAGAAATGAGATCAATGGATTCGTTTCCATATAGTGTAAGTCTTACTGACTTTTGGAAAGATCAAGAAGGATATGAAGTTGGTGAAGAAAAAAAAGAAGAATTTATAATCACTAAAGGTGATGTTGATGGTTATAGTCCTACGGAAATTAAAAATTCCTTTAACTATAATAAAGATGACAACGAAAACTAAAAAAAAATTAATTAAAATTTGACTAATTAACCTATAATGTGTAAATTTATTCATTATAGGTTTTTTTGTATGTTGACTTTTACAAAACTTCTTATTATATTTAAACAATATTATTAACAAAAAAAAATTAAAAAATGACAAGTTTAGATGCAATTTTATCTCAATATGAGAAAAACACCGAAAATACTAAGACAAATAAGATATCTAATGAAGATAGATTAAAAAAGTATTTTACAGAGAAACTCCAAAAAGGAGTAAAAAACGCCACTAGAAGATTTAGAATCTTACCAGGTAAAGACGGACAGTCTCCGTTTGCTGAGGCACATTTCCATGAAAGGTTAGTAAATGGTAAATATGAAAAAATTTATTGTAATAAATTAAATGATGGTGGAGAATGTCCTTTATGTGAAGCTCGTGAAGCATTACTTATGGATGGAAGTAAAAAAGCCAAACAAATGGCTAGTGAATATTCCGCTCGTAAATACTATGTAGTGAAAGGTATTGATAGAGATAATGAAGACCATGGGGTTAAATTTTGGAGATTTAAACATAAATACACTGGTGATGGTGTTATGGATAAATTGATGCCACTTTTTAAATTAAAAGGTGATATTACTGACGCTAGAGACGGAAGAGATATTATTATTACTACAAATCGTAATGACAAAGGTTGGAGTGTAGTTACTTCTATTCAGGCAGATGATGTATCATTATTAACTAATGATAAATCCAATGCTAATGAATGGTTTTTAAATGAGGAAACATTTAAAAATGTATATTCTCAAAAACCAATGGAATATTTAGAAATAGTAGCTAAAAATATGACACCGATATGGGATTCTGAACAATCTAAATATGTGGCAGAAGAAGAAAAAGAAGAAAATGAAACTGCTTCTTTATCGGAAGAAATTTCATTTCTAAGAAATACTAACACAAATCAGAATAATGATGACAGTGGTGACGTACAATCAGATAATGATAGTAATACTGTTGAGTCTACTTCTTTAGATTCTGAGGGTGATGATGATTTACCATTTTAAAAAAAAAATAGTTAACTTAATAGGTCCTCTACTTGTATTGGGCCTATTTTTATAAAAGAAAAAAAAATATGGCAAAGACACCGATTAAAAAGAAAACATCTGATTTTTCTAGTATAAGAAAAAAGTTTTCATCTAAAGAAAAATATAAAGAACAAAAATATTTTGACTTGGGTGAATCCTTTCAAAAGGCCACAGGTTTACCTGGTCCAGCAATGGGTCAAATTAATATGTTGTTAGGTCATTCAGATACGGGTAAAACAACTGCCTTAATACAAGCTGCGGTAGATGCTCAGAAAAAAGGTATTTTACCAATCTTTATTATTACTGAACAAAAGTTTAGTTTTGAACATGCAAAACAAATGGGTTTAAAAACTGAATATGTTGAAGAAATAGATGAAGAGACTGGTGAAGTAACTGGTTTTTGGGATGGATTCTTATTATATAAATTAGGTTTCGATTATATCGAACAAGCATTTGAATATGTGACTCAAGTATTAGATGGGCAAAAAAGTGGTGAGATACCTCATGATATTTTATTTTGTTGGGACTCAATAGGTACAATACCTTGTAAGATGAGTTTTGATGGTAAGGGGGGTAACCAACACACTGCAAGAATTATATCAGAAAAATGGGGTATGGGTATGGCTCAAAGAATAACTTCTTCTAGAAAAGAATCTTCACCATATACTAACTCTATGATTTTTGTAAACCAACCTTGGGTAGAATTACCAGACAACGCCTTTGGGCAACCTAAAATTCAACCAAAGGGTGGTCAATCTATATACTTATCTTGTGCATTAGTATTCTTATTTGGTAATCAAAAGAATGCTGGTATATCTAAATTATCTGCAACAAATAAGGGTCGTAAAGTTAATTTTGCTATTAGGACTAAAGTGGGTATACATAAAAACCATATGAATGGTTTAGGGTATGCAGATTGTAGGATACTTGCTACCACACATGGATTTATTGAGGATGATAAGAAGTATATTGATAGTTATAAAACTGAACATAAAGATTATTGGGCAGAAGTATTTGAAACTGTAGGAGACGATGTAATAGACTTTGTAGTTGAAGATGATGAAAACTACATTGAGGCACCTGTTGATTATGCCGATCAATAATTTATTTTTTAACCTATAAGATATGTTTAGTGCTAAGACCAACTAAAAGAAAAAAAATAACCACAACTTTATTAGTAGACGGTGATTCATTATTAAAAACCGCCTATCATGGGGCTAAAACACTTTATTATAAAGATACCCATATAGGTGGAATTTTTCAGTTCTTTACTATGTTAAGGAAATGTCTAAATGAACATCGTTATGATAGAGTATTAGTGTTCTGGGACGGTAGATTTAGTGGTAGGTTACGTTATGACATTTATAAAGAATATAAATCTAATAGAGATAAAGATTTTTATAATGAACAACCACCATCAGAGCCAGAGTTATACGTTCAAAAAGAAAGGGTGATTCAATACTGTGAAGAACTTTTTATTAGGCAATATCAAGATAAAATTATTGAAGCAGATGATGGAATAGGTTATTATTGTTCCCAAGTAAAGGATAATGAAAAAATTGTAATTGTTACTAATGATAGAGACATGTTACAATTAATTGATGAAAGAGTGGGGGTGTATGTTATAAATCTCCGTAAGATTATTACAATTAATAATTACTGTGAAAATTTTAAACATCATTATAGTAATGTAAAATTATTAAAAATCATTTCTGGGGATAACAGTGATAATATTAAAGGTATTAAAGGGGTAAGTGAAAAAACTCTTTTAAAATATTTTCCTGAAATTTCTACCAGATCTTTGACATTGGAATATATAATGAGTAAAATTGAAGACATACAAAATAAACGAAAAAATAGATTGAAAACATTAGATAATATAATTAATAAAGTAACTATTGGATCTCAAGGTAAAGATATATTTGAAGTGAATGAAAAAATTATTAATCTAAGAAAACCATTATTAACAGAAACTTCTCAAGAAGAACTGGATATATTATTTACTACCCCTATAGACCCAGAGGGTAGAACAACTAAAAATGTAATTAAAATGATGGTAGAAGATGGGTTAACAATGGCTATACCAGGGGGGAGAGATGGTTATATAAATTTTTTACAACCATTTTTAAGAATAATAAAAAAAGAAAAGAATTATTTTACAAAAACACAAAACTAATTATTATGAAAAAAAATTATGAAAACTTACCCTATGAATTTCTTTTACTTATAAATGGTAAACCTATAGTAGGAAGAAATTTCCAAATAAAAGGATATAATTCCGCCAGTCTTCATTCTATAGAATTAAAAGAAACTTTAGATGATGCCGTTCATACAATACAAAATCAATTTCTACTAAAAAGTAGAACTTATTTATGGAGGTATTATAATCCATATTTACAACAACAACCTGCAGAAGTGGAGGACATGAAAAAAAATATTTATGATAACGAAGATGTTTTTACTTTCCAAATAAAAGTTAAAGGAAAGGTTGTAGCACAGAAGATATTTAGTGGTAATGACTACCCTCCAAAGGTAAGATATGACGTAGATATTAGATCAATTATTCCTGAAATCATTGCTACGATACAACAGGGGTTAACTTTAAAAAATTATACCCAAGAATACTGCGGTTACGCGCTTTAAGAGATATTTATTAATAAACCAATTTTAAAAAAAGATGACTAAAGACAAAGGTACAAATTTAGGTTATTTAGGATGGAGTTTTCAGATAAGATTAGTCAAACAGTTAGTAGAAGATACTAAATTTTCTGAAGAAATTATGGACATTATTGAACCCAAGTATTTCGATAATGAATATCTTAGGTTAGTGATAGCTAGTTTAAAAGATTATTATGAAAAGTATGAAACCATACCTACATATGATACTCTATTAGAATTAATTCGTGTAGATATTAAAAGAGAAATTGCAAGAGATTCTGCAATTGAAATGATAAAAGAAGTAAAAAATTCTGACAATAAGGATTGTTTTCATACCCAAGAAATTTCTATAAAATTTTGTAAACAACAAGAACTTAAAAAGGCCACTAATAAAATACAAAGTATTTTAGAATCTGGTGATTTTGATAGATATGATGAATGTGAAGATATTCTTAAACATGCATTATCTGTGGGTGGTGAAAAGGATAATGGAATTGATGTATTTCATGCAATAGAGGAAGTATTGTGTGATGACTTTAGGAATCCCATACCAACAGGACTAATTGGTATTGATAATTTAATGGATGGTGGATTATCCAAAGGTGAGTTAGGTGTAATTCTAGCACCTTTTGGTGTAGGAAAAACCACACTAGTAACTAAAATGGCTAATACTGCGTATAATTTAGGATATAATGTCGTACAAATATTTTTCGAAGATAATCCAAAAGTAATACAGAGAAAACATATTACATGTTGGACGGAAATACCATTGAATGATTTAACAGAGAAAAAAGAACAAGTTAAAACTTTATTACCACAATTTAAAGAAAAAGAAGGTAATTTAATTTTAAAGAAAATGCCAAGTGATGGAACTACTATAAACCATATTAAACAATATTTAAGAAAATTGACTTCTAATGGTACAAAACCTGATATTGTTTTTGTGGATTATATAGATTGTGTTGTCCCAACTAAACAATTTAAAGATGAATATTCAGGTGAAGGAAATGTAATGAGACAATTTGAAACCATGATTTCAGAATTAGATATTGCTGGTTGGACTGCAATCCAAGGAAATAGAAGTTCTATTGGTGCTAATGTCGTAGAGGCAGATATGATAGGTGGATCAATTAAAAAAGGACAAATTGGACATTTTATATTATCAGTGGCTAAAACATTAGAACAAAAAGAAATGGGGACGGCAACGTTAGCCATTTTAAAATCCAGATTTGGAAAAGACGGAGTAATATTTGAAGATATTTTATTTGATAATGGATCACTTAAAATAGATACTACGATGTCAACAGATGTTTCATTCTTAGACTTTGAAAAGGGAGAAGAAAAGAAAAAGTCTCAGTTAGTTACACAAGCGTTAAAAAAGAAACGTGAGACTTTAGGGGGAAACTAATAATAAAAAAATAATTAAGGAAAAAAATGGAGTTATCAAATAAAATTTTGTCAGATATAACTGTATATATGAAATATGCAAGATATATTTCTGAAGAAAATAGAAGAGAAACGTGGAAAGAATTAGTGACACGAAATAAAGAAATGCATCAAAAGAAATACCCTTTTATTGCTGACCAAATAGATGAAGCATATACCGATGTATATAATAAAAAAGTATTACCATCTATGAGAAGTATGCAATTTGGTGGTAAACCGATTGAAATTTCACCTAATAGAATTTATAATTGTGCTTATATGCCTGTGGATCATATAGATTCTTTTAGTGAATGTATGTTTTTATTATTAGGTGGTACTGGTGTGGGATATTCAGTTCAAAAACATCATGTGGAAAAATTGCCCCCAGTAAATAAACCTTACCAAAAAAGGAAACGAAGATTTTTAATTGGTGATTCAATAGAAGGATGGGCAGATGCAATTAAGGTTTTAATGAAATCATATTTAAATGGTAAAAGTTCTAGAATAGAGTTTGATTATTCGGATATACGACCGAAAGGTGCGAGATTAATTACTTCTGGTGGTAAAGCACCTGGTCCACAACCTTTAAAAGAATGTGTAGTAAAAATAACTGGGATATTAGAAAGTCATGAAGATGGTGATCAATTATCCACCTTAGAAGTACATGATATTATTTGTCATATTGCAGATGCAGTATTAGCAGGTGGTATTAGGAGAGCTGCATTAATTAGTTTATTTAGTGCAGATGATCAAGAAATGATTGGGTGTAAAGCTGGTAACTGGTGGGAAACAAATCCCCAAAGAGGTAGGTCAAATAACTCAGCTTGTTTAATGAGACATAAAATAACCAAAGAATTCTTTTTAGATTTATGGAAAAGGGTTGAATTAAGTGGTGCAGGTGAGCCAGGAATTTATTTAAATAATGATAAAGACTGGGGCACTAACCCATGTTGTGAAATTGCATTAAGACCTTATCAGTTCTGTAATTTATGTGAAGTAAATGTCTCAAATATTGAATCCCAAGAAGATTTTAATAACAGAGTAAAAGCTGCAGCATTTATAGGAACATTACAAGCGGGATATACTGATTTTCATTATTTAAGAGATATTTGGCAAGAAACTACGGAAAAAGATGCATTAATTGGTGTATCAATGACAGGTATTGGGTCAGGAAGAGTATTAGGGTATGATATGGAAGAAGCGGCAAAAGTAGTAAAAAAGGAAAATAGACGGGTAGCTAAATTGTTAGGTATTAATAAAGCTGCACGTACAACTACGGTGAAACCCGCAGGTACTACCTCATTAACATTGGGTACTTCTTCAGGTATACATGCTTGGCATAATGACTTTTACATTAGAAGAGTTAGAGTAGGAAAAAATGAGGCAATTTATCAATATTTACAGAGTAATCATCCTGAATTAGTTGAGGATGATTATTTTAGATCACATGATACCGCAGTAATTTCAATACCACAACAAGCACCCGAAGGGTCTATTCTAAGGACAGAATCTCCTTTTGATTTATTAGAAAGGGTGAAGAAAGTGGCTACCCAGTGGGTAAAAAGTGGACATAATAGTGGATCCAATACTCATAATGTATCAGCAACCATTTCACTTAAAGATGAAGACTGGGAATTAGCTGGTGAATGGATGTGGGAGAATAGAGACCATTATAATGGATTGTCAGTGTTACCATATAATGGTGGAACATATGTACAGGCACCATTTGAAGATATAACTAAAGAACAATATGAAAAAATGTTTTTACATTTAAATGAAATAGATTTATCTAAGGTCATCGAAGAAAAAGATGAAACTAATCTTAGTGGTGAGTTAGCTTGTGCGGGTGGTGCATGTGAGATAACTTAACCCATACCAATAAATTATATAAAAGGTATCTAATTAGATACCTTTTTTTTTATCTATACTTTTCTTTTAAAAAATTTATTGTAGAATATTTATATACAAATGGCAGATATAAGATATATAAATATTGATTTCCCTTTTAAGGATAGTGAGAAAGGTTTTTATTTTAAATTAAATAACACTGACAAGGAAGCTATTAAGGCAGATTTAATGCACTTATTATTGACTAATAAAGGTGAAAGGTTATATATGCCTGATTTTGGTAGTGACTTAAGGAAATTCATTTTTCAACCAAATGACAATATCACCCATAATGAAATAAAGGATAATCTTAACGAAACAATAAAAAGATACATACCTAATTTAGTTGTGGATAGTATTGAATTTAAAAATAATGATATTGAGGAATTAATTATTGTGGTTTTAAAGTATACCGTAGTAGAAGGTACATTTTCTTCCTCAGATGTGCTTGAATTAACATTTTAAATATGGAAAAGAAAATAAATTATAATAGTAGAAATTTTGCCCAAGTAAGGACAGAATTAATTGGGTTTGTAAAACAATATTACCCTGAAGTGTTTTCAGATTTTAATGACGCTTCTGTAGGTATGATGTTATTGGAATTAAATGCTGCGGTAGGTGATATGTTATCTTTTAATACTGACAGAATGTTTAATGAGACTCAAATTAATTATGCTCAGGAACGATCCTCTGTTTTAGAATTAGCTAGAACTTTTGGGGTAAATGTACCCGGTAACAGACCAAGTATTACATTAGTGGATTTTGAGGTTACTGTCCCCGTAGATAACACTAGAGGGGATAAAGCTGATCAAACTTATGCACCCTTACTTTTTAAGGGAACTCAAGTTACTGGGGGTGGTAAAATATTTGAAACAGTGGAAGATATAGATTTTTCTTCTCCTTTCACCACAGGGGGTATACCTAATAGAAAAATAATACCGAATAGAAATGCTGCGGGTGGGATTGATAGTTATAAAATAATAAAACAAGAGATAGTACTCAATGGAACAACTAAAGTTTATAAAAGAGTATTAAGTAGAGAAGATTATAAACCATTTTTAGAGGTATTTTTACCCGAACAAAATGTCCTTTCGATAGAAAATGTAATCACCTTAGAAGGAACAAATCTAACTACACCACCAACATTAAGACAATATACTGATTTTGATAATAATTTTTTCGAAGTGGACGCTTTAGCACAGTCAGAAATTTTTATACAAGACCCTAATATTATAAGTGATAATAGTGGTATAATTCCTGGAAGATGGAAAAATGCACCACAACGGTTTATAAAAGAATTTACGGATAATGGATTTTGTAAAATAATTTTTGGTGGAGGAGAAATAGATACTTCAGAATTAAATGATTTTATTGGATGTAGAGGACAAATAGATAAAATAGGGGACTTTGTTAATAATAACTCATTAGGTGTCATCCCAGTACCCAACCGAACTATGTTTGTGAAGTATAGAGTTGGTGGTGGTGCAAATAGTAATGTGGGACCTAATATATTAAAAAGTGTAGGAGATGTGTTTATGGAAGTTAATGGAGATGATTCAACAATTAACCAAAACGTTAAAAATTCTTTAATTGTTAATAACCCATTACCTGCCATTGGAGGTAAAGAACAACCTTCTTTAAATGAAATAAGAAATTTAGTAAGATATAATTTTTCTTCCCAAAATAGATGTGTAACCATAAAAGATTATCAAAGTAGAATAACATTAATGCCTGGTAAATTTGGGGTACCTTTTAGGTCTGGGATATGGGAGCAAAGAAATAAAATTAATGTAACGATATTAGCACTAAATGAAAGTGGGAAATTAAGTAATACTTCTACTAGCACCTTAAAAGATAATATTGCAGAATATTTAGCAGATTTTAGAATGGTAAATGATTATGTCACCATAAAAGACGGTAGAATTATTAATTTAGGTTTCGAAATATCGGTTTATACGGATAAATCCACACCTAAAGGTGAAATAATGACGGATGTAATAGAGTCTGTAAATAAATATTTTGATATTAATAAGTGGGATATGGGAGATAATGTATATTTAGCACAACTCATTGAAAATATTAATAATGTGGGTGGGGTATTAAATGTGACTGAATTAAAAGTGTTTAATAAAGTTAATGAAAATAATAAATATTCGTTAAATGAAATCTCCCAACCCTATGCTGATGATGCAACTAAAGAAATTGATATATCAAATGATTATACGTTATTTGGGGAACCAGATGCTATGTTTGAAATAAAATATCCCAATAAAGACATTAAAGTAAGATTTAAGTAATAAAATAGTTACTTTTAGAGAAAATGAATTAGTTTTAAATAAAAAAGAAAAGTTATGGGATGTGATACATGTAAAAAAGAAAAACAAAAAACAAAACAAAAAGACATAGTAACGGATGATAATTATATTAAATTATTACCTGATTCTGTTGCAAATGGTAATTTTGGTGAACTTAATATCTTATTAAAGATAGTCGTATTTAGTGTTTTATTATTAGCCGTTCCTTTAGTGATTAGTGTATTAATTATACAATTATTTTTCCAATTCTTTTTCCCAAGTAAATTAATTATTTTACAAAAGAAAGTTACTAATTGGGGTAAGAATTTACTTCATAAATATGGGTCGTATATTGCAAGAAAACGAATAGAAAAGAGAGAAAAAGAATTTGCGACAACAACAGTTTATAAGTCGGAAAATTATCAACCACAAGAGGATATGGAATTTGAAGTATATGAAAATAATGAAGAGACGAAAGAATAAAACATATGTCGAAACCTATTCGAATAAAAGCAACTCCCAATGGAGATGATAAATACATTAAAGTTGAACTTAAACAAGATTTTGATCTCCTTGAAATTTTAAGTTTAAAGATTAAACAGTCAGATGTTTATAATAATTTCTGTTCTGATTATGGTGTTGTTGCGGGTAGAGTAATTATTAATAATGGTTTTGGTGTACCTAACGTAAAAGTCTCTATTTTTATTCCTAGAGATACGGATGACGGCTTTCTTAAACAAATATATCCTTATAAGTCTACTAATAAAGACGAAAAAAATGTTAATGGTATTAGATATAATTTATTACCAGATACCCAACAAAATTTTAATCACACCCCTGTAGGAACATTTCCTTCTAAAGCTGCAGTTTTAGATGACAAAACTAGTTTAGAGATTTTTGATAGATATTATAAATATACTACCATAACTAATGAATCCGGTGATTTTATTTTATTTGGTGTACCTACAGGACAACAGGTATTACACTATGATATGGATGTTAGTGATATTGGGTTTATATCTGCTCGACCTTTCGAATTAATTAATCAAGGGTTTAGTAAAGAGTTGTTTGAGTCACCTTTTAAATATAAAGGTAGTAGAAATATTGATAGTCTTGCCCAAATCATAAGTGCCAATGTCCCTATTACTGTAGAGCCTTTTTGGTGTGACAGTCTCAGTACTGGTAGAATTATAGGGATTACTAGAGAAGATATTAATATTGATAGTTTAGAATTAATACCTACCGCAATGTTTTTTGGTAGTATTTTTAGTGATGATGAAAAAGATTCACTAAATAAAAATTGTAGGCCTAGAAAGAAAATGGGTCAAATGAACGAATTAATAACTAGTAGTGGGGATATTGAGGCAATTTATAGAACACCAGATGGGGATATAGATAAATTTGAAATAGAAAAAGATATTATAGATGATAATGGTAATTGGGCAATACAATTACCTATGAATTTAAGAAAAGTAGTTACGGATGAATTTGGTAATTTAGTGCCTAGCCCTGATGGAATAAAAGGGATTGCTACTGAAGCAGATTTTAGGTTTAGAATTAGTATGGACGCTACTTCACAAGATAAAAGATTAAGACAAAGGGCTAATTTTTTAGTTCCTAATTTAACTGGAAATTATAAATTTGGTGTTTACGATGCAGATGAATTAAGTGATGGAAATCCATATAAGATAAATCAACAATTATCAACCTTCACACAAAACACACCTTATTCCGCAGACACTGGGAATCAATATAATTATTTAGAAGAATTTTATACTTTTAGATGGAAAAAAGTTTATAGTGTTAAACAGTTTATTGGGAGATATCAATCCAATCAAAGAGACGAAAATAGAAATTTTACTGGTATTAAAGATATTATTGAGGGTGCAGGGGTTAATAAGTTCCCTACCAACAGAATGGATACTAACATTAATGTTTTATATACTATTATTTGTTTTCTTTTAACTTTATTTGGGAATTTAGTAGGTATAATAAATGGTATAATAAATCTTATTAATGGGTTAGTGACAGGTATTTGTCAAGTGAGGATTCCATGTGGGTTTTCATTAGTATATTGTTTTAGGGCAGGTATCTCTATATGTAACCAAAACTATAAGAATAAATGTGCACAAGTGGGATGTTCTGGTGGAACGCCTAATGCTTGTGGTAAGTGTCGATGTACAGATGATGCTGACCCCCCTAACTTTTTACCGGCAGGGAATGGATGTGGTAATGAAAAAGTACCATATTTTGATTTAGAGTTAAAATGGAAGTGTATATTAGCAAAACCTTTATGTAAAAATTGTAAAAGAGGTTGTTCTAATGTTACACCACAAGAATTTAGTTGTTGTAGAAGTGAAAATCCTTCTTATGATAATTTAGCAGGGTGTCCGGATTTCCCCAATGGATCATCCTCTAATGATTGTATGGTGGTAAGTCCAGGAGAAAAATGTTGTTTAGATTGTTGTGTTAAAGTACCGTTAATAAAATTAACTTGTGATGAGGAACAGACGTTTGGGGCAATAACACCTACACACATAAAGAGTCCATTCGCCTCGGATGTATGTAATAAAAATTATGTAAAAATTAATAATTGTTCCGATTGTTCGGGTAGATCCACTCAAGGAGTAAGAGATTGGGTTGCTTGTAAATTAGAGGGGTTAGCTAGGTGGTTAAATATGTTAAGATTCGACTTTTATAATGATTGGGTTAGTGGAAGTTTATATTTTCCCTTATTCAAAAGAAAATATAAAGTTAGAACCAGAAAAAAAGGTCAAGGAGATGTTAGAAAAGATAAGTTTTGTGATTTTGATTGTGCAGATGAGTACCAAACACCAGCAACTTATAAAAAATATAGATACAAATTAAAAAATAATAATGTTTTTAAGGATACTGATATAAATGTGAATGGGTGTAAAGTAACATTTAAAGCCAATTTTAAATATATTACTAATTGGTATGGGGAATATGGTGCAAACCCTAGTGCAGCACAAGCAGCAGCGAATTTATCTGCGAGAGAAGAAATCGTATTTAAAGGGGTGGATAGTAATCTAAATGGATGTTCTTTAAAATTTAGTGAAAGTGCAGTAAGTCAAGCAGTAACCCAAAATCAAGATATGACAGTGATTTTACAAGATAGAACTTTTCCTGGACCACATGGAAAACCTAAATATATTAAAACTGAAGATCCTTTAACTGGGTTAGATACTTGGGAAAATGTAGGTGGACACGCACACCATCAAAATAAGTGTAATACGGTTTATAGAGTGGAGAGAGGGGAATATTTTAGAGATATTATTGGTTGTGATGCCTCAGTAAATAATAATACTGATGATGATACATTTGTAATTGATGATGGTATTGCTGAAGAAAACTTAGTTGTTAGTAATAACTGTGATGGTTCTGGGTGTAATGTTAAGTGTACATTAGGTGTTAAACCATGTAATATTAGATGCGACTGTAACCAGCAAGATAACTACAATGACCCCAATATTAAGCATGGGTTAATAAAAGAAGAAGATGATGTAGTATATTATGCATCTATCATTAATAATTCTCAAGATCCTGCATTTAATAATAATGAATATAAAGCAAATTTATTATTCCCTACGGATATAGTAGAAATGGGTAGTTCCGTTTTTTGTGATATAGATGATGTCCCCTTTATTATTAGTGAATTATCACCGACTACTTTTCAAGTGAGTGAAGAAAGTGCCAAATTCAAATTAACAGGAAATAATATTGATGAAGTAGTAGAAAAAGATTCGGGTATAAATTTAAGAGGATATGTAGATTTTGGGTGTAAAATGGCGAGGTGTGTTAATACTAGGGCATCAGTGATACAGTCTCAGATAGGGGTAGATTTAATAGATAAAACAGATATTGGTATGGAAATAGGGACATGTTCTTTGTATTTTGACCACGATGAAGATGTGAGAGAATATTTCTGTAGAAGATTTTCAGTATATAAAAATAATTCATTAGATATAAATTATATGAGACCGGGATCGGAAGAATTTGATAATATCTACACCCCATATATCGATATCCAACTTACCAGTACACCCACCCCTATTTATACTACCAATAATAATCAACAATTAGAAGGTACTATTAATGATGGGGATTTAGTAACTAGTGGGGATAGATGTGGACTTAAAAATGAATATACCCCAACCGATTATTTTTATGGGGTAGGTGTTAATGGTGGATTTGATAGATTTACTGATTTCCCTAATGCACCTATAGATACCTTTACTAATCCGGAACAATGGGGAGTTACCTTTAATTCTTCCCAAACACCATATCATATGTATTTTGGTATTGTACCCGGAAAAACGGCATTACATAAATTAGTTTCACAATATTTTGCAGATAGAATAAATGAAATAACATTACAGGGGGTAGGTAATAATGAAAAGGCAGCACAAAATAGATATAACCAACCCAATTTCCGTAACGAAGAACAAAATAAATTTAGTTTATTAAAAACATGTTTAGGAGAATCCGAAATAAAACCAGTAGGTAGTAATAGTGGAGGGGGATCAAACCCAACCGCACCTCCAGGGTCTGGATTGGCTGGTCAAATAATTAATAACTTTTTAAATAATTTTCCTCCTAGCGGTATGGGTAATAATACCAACCCACCTGGGGGATCCACTACGGGGGCAGCAACAATAAATGGGGGTAATTCTAGTTCGGTTAACTGTGGGGGTAGTTTAACAGAATCCTCAACTATTGAAGTGACTAGTTTACCAGCAGTAATTAATTTAGAGGTTTATGGGGGGAGTAATGGAAATAACACGACTATTAGCGGTGGATTTAATTTACATATTTTAGGTCCTGGGGGTGCACCTCCATCTATTGCTAGTCCAAATGACGTACTAATTGTAGATAATCCTAATACATTACCTCAAGGGGCAATGCCGGGAAGTTATGGTGTTAGTATTTCTTCCGGATTAACTTATGGTGGTGGTACCACAAAATGGTATTGTATTGAATTTGCCACTGTGGGTACATATAGAATAGATTATAGTTATTCATGTATTGGTGGTAATCCTAATGGTTATGTAACTTTAACAACTTAAAATAAAAATATTTATAATTAATGAAGAATAAATATAAAATATTATTAAACGAAAATAGATCAGCAAATTCTGTTAATGTAAATTCTCATGTTAACATTAATATTGAAAATAAAGGTAAACCTATTCCTTTAGGTGAAGTAGAGGCAACCGTAAACCAATACGAACAATTTGAGGAAGAACGTAAAGACTGCACAACTTATAGATTTTATGGGGTAGTAAACCCAATAATTAATAACGCCTTATATAATGATAACGTTAATATAGTTAATGATAATGGTGTGATTAGAGGTATTAAAGTACCATCTAATAGTATATTTGTTAATGATGGTTGGTATGGATTTTATGATCAATTTGAGTCTAATGGTGATCCAGCTTTCATAAGTACAATCTTTCAGATGTATCCACATCCGTTTGGGGGAGCAGGGTGGCCTATATTAGGATTTCCACCTAATGGATATTCTAACACATTTTTTAGTGTGGGTGATACTGTACAAATAGAATATCAAAATACTTCAGGACAAATAGTCAATGGAAGTTATACAATTTTTTCTACTGCGGTAGATAGTATATTATTGAATGACCCTAATGGTGTAATTAGTGGGGAATTAAACACAGGATCAATTATTAAATTGATTTTAACTACAGGTGGTGCCACCCCACAAACTAATCCTTATAATGATAATGAATCTTCAGAGTGTCAATTTAAAACTTTTGATGCGGGATTTGATAGGTTGGGTATGGTTGATGATGATGGTAAACCCAATTATTTATTTAAGATTACTTATCCATTCGAAAACAGGGACATTAATTTAGTAGAGAATAATGGGGGTATTTCATTAAAAGATGGTTTACAAATTATTGAAAAATCTATAGTAACAATGAATGATAGGAATTATGTGGCATTTACCACAGTTATTAATCATGGGTTAAAAAAGAATGATCAAGTAAATTTATATAATTTTGTTGATACCACCAATGGTGGGTTATATATTAATAAAAGGACATTTAAAATAATTAAGTTAGGGAATCAGAATAACAATAACCCTAGTCGAATTTTTGTTTTAGATATTGACCCAACTTCAATAGATTTCCAGATAGGAAAATCTACTATTAAAAGAAATGTAAATGGAAAACAATCGGATTATTATGTTAGAAGATTAAAATCTTTAACAACTAATGAAATAGATTATGATGTGTACCCAGCAGCTTATGGTGTTACATATTACGATGATAGAGAAGCATCTTTTTATTTTAAAAGTGATGTAGATATTAATGGGTTAAGAGATAATTTAAATAGACCTTTAAGTCAGTTATTTTTTACTGTTGTTAAAAATGATAATGACTCCAACCCCACAGATATAAAAAATTATTATTGGTTAGAACAACAAAAGAATTTACCTAACAATGCTAATAATAGTAAATTTTGGGAAACATTAAAAGGGGGATATGAAACTGAAAAAAATACTAAAGTAAATTATAATATTAGGGCGGTTGGGGCAAATTACCCTGGTGGGTCACCTAATTATCCCCAAGTGTACTATGAGAATATTGATGAGAGTAATGATGAATTTGATGCTGATATTGTGGAATATAATGAATATGAATTATTAGAGAGAACATTGGAAGAAGTATTTCATAGATTTAATAGTGTATATAGAGAAAATTTAAATTTGATTAATAATAATTTAGAAAACCAATTAGAAGGGTATATTTATAATCCCCATCAGGTAATACAAATAAGAGAATTTTCTACTTATATTGAGGAAGGGGATAGTAAAAATACGGAAGGGATACCAGATTATGCCACTTTAAAATATTCCGCTACCACTTCTAACCCACCTAGTGGTGAATTATCTTTTCTTAAATTAACTTCTACTTCTAAAGTATATAAGTGGAGGGATTTATTAGATATTGGATTTATTGATGGGTCAGGTAATGGGGTAGAATATCCATTTGAAAGTGGTGCACATTACATATACCTTAATCAAAATTTCTATTTATATAGACAAGATCCTCCTTGTAATGTGGCATTTACAATAGAAAGTTTAACTTTACCACAAGACAGAGACTTATTTGACACCTACATCAACCAACCTAATTTTTATGATTATGAGGTAGGGGATATTATTAGTATCTTAGGTGTACCTGGGGCGTTAGATTTATTAGATCCTAATATAAGCCCTACTAATGTAGATGTAAGATTTATAAAATATGTGGGGGAATATAATTTGGGTAATAGAAATACTCCTGGTGGGTGTATAGATTATTCTTTATTAGAATTAAAAAATATAACAGATGAGTGTTAATAAATTTAAAATACCGTTAAGAGATGTGGGTACTTCAGGAACCTCACTAAATATACCCGTATCGTTGGATTTTACACCTGTTGATAATTCGGAACTTATACAAACTAAGTTTATTGATGATGAAAAAGAGAAGTCAATAAACCCAATTGTAGATTATAAAAAAATTAGGTTTTTCCCAGCAGATAATAATTGGAATATAATAAGAAAAATTAAATATAATCTTAATTTTTTTAATAATATTAATAATGGTTATTTTTATAGTAACCCCCCCAGTTACAACGGTGCATCCCCCTACAAATCTTTAGGGTTTAGTTTTGATGATATATTTTGTAGAACAGATAGGGTAATGAATAGCTTCTTGAGATTTAATTTATATGATACCCCTAACAGTGATAAAAAACTATTAGGTTATACTAATATCTACACTCAAATAATGGGTGATCAAGAAAATGAGTATGGTTTTGTTTTACCAATTAATGAATGTCCAGTTAGTTTTATATTAGGTGATGCGACTCTAGAACCTGAAACTATACATGAAGGATATTATATATATTGGTTTAAAGACTTAGTGGATAATTCTCCTTCCCAAGAGTATGTGATGTACATGGAAACTACTTATCAAAATTCCGGTAATGGTGAAGTTATGTCACTCTATCCCCAACAAACTGTAGACTATACTACTCTCCAGTTGGGAGATATAAGTGGACCTACGGGAGGAAGATACCTTAAAGTCATTTTAAAAAATGATAATGGAATTTACAAATATAAATTTGCACCCATCACCACTCAGGATGGTAGTAACGGTGGTGCTGGAGGGGTAAATTTAAACCCCCAAAATAATTTAAATGATGTGCCTTATATAACATTTTGGCAGATACAACCAAATAAAGGAAATTAATGGAACAGGTAAAGACAAAAAGAAGTTTAGAAAAATATACAAATAGAGATGCTAAAAGTCCTTTTTATGGGATGATACCCCCATTCATTATTGATAAGGATGGTAAAGAAGTCCCTACAACTATTGATATTAATGTTTATTTAACTCAATCTTTTGATGATATGGGTATTTTTACAGATGCGCCTTTTAAACCTGTATTACCTTATTTATCTAGTCGACCAACCACATTAGGTAATTTTAACTCATTTGTGTATGGAAGATTCCCCGCAACACCTTTATCATTTTATTTGAGCCCCGCTATTAGGGTCGAAGGTGTTACAGATGACAGTAATTTAGGTATAGTGGAATCTTATAGAGTGGACCCTAATACAGGTAACCCAATCTATGTCCCTAATTTAGATATGGCAAAAAATATTGACTTAGTATTTAACGGTGTAACAAGTAATAATAATAGTGAAGTAAGGTATGTGATTGGTGCAGACGTTAATGATATAAATAATAGTGGGGTACATTATATTACTTTCCTTAATGACTATGTAGAAAGAAAAGATGAAGAAGGAAATAAAATAAGACATAGATATACGGAATTTTATACTGATATGGATAGTTTAAATGATAAAAATGTTACCTTATCTGCGTTAACCAAACAAGAAGAATATTTAGGGATAGTATTTAAACCAGAAGTTGATAGTGAAGTATTTATTAATAGAGGTGTGGCAGATATTTTTGAGAGACATGCGTTATTATCAGAAATAAAAACCACTAATGATATAGATTATAATAGAGATGGATTTTTAAAATCCTAAAAAAATAAAAGTTATGGCAACAGGAAATTATGGAACAGTAAGACCGGCAGATGTATCGGTAGAAGATATAGAGATATTATATAGTTACAACCCTACTAGGGAAAATACAAATCAGGGAGAACTAATAAATTTAGACCCTACACAAGTATTAGTACCGGCAAGTAATCCTAACAATAGTAAAGAAATTTTAGGGGGGATGTACACCTTAAAATTACCAACTAGTGAGTTTAGTGTTAAAGGTTATTATAATATTATTATTCGACCTAAACAAATTAGGACAACTATTAATGCGTGTGGAGTATTAACTACAAGTCCGGATATTATAGGGTGTGTACTTAATTTAAATGATCCTAATATCGATGCCTCCCAAAAAGTAAAATTTGAAAATGGTAATTTAGTGGGTTACAGAATAGAGTATTTATCTACTGATGATAATGCCGATCAAGCTAAAATGCAAAATTTATATAGAATAGTTACCTCTAATAATAGAGTGCAGGCAGTTTCTCAAAACATAAATAATAATTCCGCACAAATTGCATCTTATTCTTTTGATGATGCATCTTCTTTAGTGTTTTGTACACTAACACCATCATCCGCACCTTCAGTCAAACCGAGTGTACTCCCATATATTGGGGAACCTGGACAGGATGTAATTATCACTAATACTTTCTTTAACCCTATGATGTTAGAAGTAGAAATGGTAGAATATGATGATGAATCTTTAGCGTATGCACTTTATTCTAATCAGACAAAATCTTTAGATGATGGTATTTATACTATATACAACTTTAATAATGAAATTTATAAACAATACACCTTATTTGAAATCAAAGATCAATTTACTGGGGAACCATTATATGAGGTACGGGAACAGTTATCTTCCCCTGATTTTACTAAGGAATTTGATACTATAGTTGATTTTGATGATTAAGAAATATGGCAAACAAGAATCGTAAGATAAAGGTATCAGGGTACGCTAAAAGAAAATTCTTTGACGGGGGAATTGAATATAGGGATTTTAGTGATGATTTAGTAGGGTTACAACTTACTAGCGAAGAAGGTGCTACTTTATTTACGATGGGTAATTTTAAAGTTACTACTAATTTATCCCCCAAGTTAAATAAAAATTATAGTCAGGGTACTTATTCTCATTATTACTCTTTAGAAGAGTTAGATGATGGAGAAAATGAGGGTGTTATAATTCAAAAGAATCAAAGAGCAGGATTAAATTTAGACATTGCTAATCCTTTAAGTTATGTATGGTATGGTTCATCAGAAGAGAAAATAAGGGTATCTTTAGAATATATTAATGATTTTTTTCCTGCCGCTATATATGTAGATAATAAAGTAGGATCAATTACTGGTAACAATATCACTAATTATAGTTATAATGCCACCAGCGACGAATCTACATTTACATTAAATACCAATTATTTTACTAACCCTTTTGGGATTAAATATACGGTAGATTATAATATTGCAAGTGATGAAGAAATAACTAATGAGTTAAGAAACTTAACGGTTAAATATAGTGATTATATAATTGAACATAATGGTATTAGTAAAAAAATAAAAGGGTTTAGTGGATCATCAACCACTACTAACACTACTTTAGATTTTATAGTAGAAGGGAATCCATTCCCTGAAATAACCGGAATTAATTTCTCTCAATTCAGTTTTTTAAACCCATTGATTGATGCGTCTATACCATTCTTCATCAAACCCAATGAATTAAATCAAGAATATTTTTTCAGTTCTTTAAATAATTTAGAAAAAAACTTATTATCTAAAACTGCGTATCCGGAATATACGGCAATTTTCACATTACCTAAACAAACTGATCAGGGAGTTATAGTCTATAGTGAGGAAAGATTAACATTCCCACTATTAGAAGATGGTTATAATCTAAACTTTTTTGATGGGTTATATATAACTTATTTAGATAAACTAACCTCAATAGGTGAAAAATTAGATGAATTTAAAACTGATTTAATCACCCGAAAATATACGGCTGAGGTTATAACGTCATTTGATACAATACCGCGTGGAGACGGTAATGATATAACTTTAGATGGGACTAAAGCAACTAAATTATTAAGGATATATGGGGTGGAATTTGATGAAATAAAGAAATATATCGATGGGATAAAATTTGCTCATATTATAACATATGATAAAAAGAATAATACCCCAGATTCTTTAGTAAAAGATTTAGCTCATATGTTAGGGTTTGAAAAGTTTAGTTTTTTAACTAACCCTAATATTATAAATAATGTTTTACCAAGTAATGGTGGTGGATTATTTAGTGGTACTTCAGGTAATATGAGTTTAGAACAAATTGATATTGAATTGTATCGTAGATTAATTTTAAACGTGGCGTGGTTATGGAAAAGTAAGGGATCACGAAAAGCAATTGAATTTTTATTTAGATTTATTGGTGCACCTGAATCTTTAGTTTCATTTAATGAACATATTGTTATTGCGGATAAACCGGTGAATATTAGTAAATTAAAGAGTTTACTTTATATGTATACTGGTTCATCATCTTTAGCAAATTTACCTTTTGATGAAAATGGGTATCCCTTACCCTTACAAGATGGGTCATTAGCGTTGGTTGGTTTTGATGATGATAATAAACCAATTTATGAGACAATTTGGTTTCAAAAAGCGGGGGGTTGGTATAGAGAAACAGGGGGACTTAACCCACCAATAGACTTAACTACAGGAAATAATCCCCATGAAGGTCCGTATGATGGGGGTGCAACATATTTACAACAATTTACTGTATGTCCGTTCCCTAATGAAATCGCTAGTAAATTTTTAACCCTTACGGGAGATACTTTATTTACAAACCAGTTTTTAAATTATAATGATGGTTTTATTAATGGTACAACTAGTGAGGATATACTTTATATAACATTATTAGAGACTACTAATAATCAATTTATTAATAATCATATTAATATTAATTTTAATGTTATAAAATCCCCACCTGTGAGTGGTGGGACTTCTTTGTTCCAACAACTTTGTAATGAAGCGTTAGAAGAGTACAATGAGTGGTTAGAATTAATTAAAGTAGATTGTGAATTAGTTTATTCTCCAGAGTGGTTTAAAATACAACAAAATTTCAGGGTTGCACAATACTATTTAAGTAGAGAAAAAGAAAGTGCGGGAACGGGAGAAAATGAAGCTTTAGAAATATGTTTAGAATTTGATTGTGTTACGGTAGATGATCCGGTAACTAATCCGTGCCAATTATATGAAAAGAAAGGACCAGTTAATGGAATTATATGGTTTGAAGATGCTGCAGGTAATGAAGTAACTTTTGATGCGTTCCCACAATGTTGTGTGGCAGAAGGAGGACAATATTTTAATTATAATACCATAACTAATCAAGAAGGGTATTTTTGTGCAGTTTCTAGTCCATGTATTGGAAAAGAAGTACAAATAAGAGAAGATAATGTAGTCATTTGGTCTTTAGAGGGTGGTAATCACGTCCCTAATAATATTTATGAAATAGCACCAAAACAATGTTACCAACTTAGTAGAAATGGTGAAATATATTTTGGTTTTGAGACTAAAAGCAGTAAATCACAGAGTGAACAAAGTTTATTAACACCACAACAAAAAGTAGATAATTATTTAGAAAATATACGTAAAACACTGACATTACCTAAAGACTTTCTTAATTATTTTACCCCTATTAGTTGTGAAAGTACCAATAAAACTATAGAAAGTAGTATAGAATGTTGTGTATATAATAATTACGATTATGAAATCACCACATTACCTAATAGTAGAAAAAAAGTAGTTGTATGTAAAGTTAAGAATGAGGATTCTAGTGGGTTAGATCAATCACATGAATCTAATGTGGAAATAGACAACGCAATAAAAGATAGTAAAGGTAAAGAAGAAGAAATACAGAAAAAAATTGATGATACACCATCTATGGGGGTAAGTGAAAAAGGAAAACTTAATGTTGAAAGATTCAATTTGCAACAACAACAAAAAGACTTATCCACACAAAAAGAAGAATTAAGAATACAAAATGATACTACAATCCAACTTAAAACAGAAAAAGGGTATTCAACCTATACGCCAGGTACTAATTTAAATGCGGTTACTAATGATGCAGAAGTAATTAGTACATTGAAAGATAAACCCGGTTCATATATAAAAGGTGTGGCAACAACTGAAGCAGGTAAACCCACTACCAATTTTGGTTCACCCTTCGGGAGGCCTAATTTAATGAATTGTGAAGCATGGGAAGTGGCAACCGTTGATGATTATGGTAGGATTACATTCCAACCTATAGATAGTCAATATGTAAATGATATTAATGTATTAAATTGGTTAAATGATGGAAAGTCTGGTGCAGATTTATATAAACAATGTTGTTTAACTAAAGGGTATAGTTATGGGCAATTCCAAATCAATCCACTAACCAATGAATTAGTTCCCTATTATGAATCATTAGGGTTTCAAACCGAAAGTATTATTAGTGCATGTATAGATGATACCTATTTAAGTTGTGAAGATTTAACTGATGTAAAATTATTGTTGGGTAGTAATGGGAACAATGGGTTTTATTTACCGGAACAATCTAATGGGGATAGTGAAGTTAGTATATCCTTTGATTATATGTTAAAATATAATGCAGAATCTTTAATTGATTGTGCAGATATTAATGATTGTGGTGAACCTTTAGATTTATATAATAATAGTATTTACAATATTAATTGTAGAAACTTTATTGTTTTTACCAGTAATCAAGAAAATAAAAATTTATTAAATAATAATATAGAATATATTGATACCGATTTATTAAAAAAATATAATGAAAGTGTTGAATATAATGTCACCCCAATTAAAAATGACGGTATTCCTAATTTAATTCCTTATTGGGATAAAGAAGATTTACAAGTGTGGCAAACACCGGGATTACAAATTGAAAAAGAGGAATGTTGTATCGCACTAGGGGGTCAATATGTTAGTAAAGAAAATTGGGAAGAATACCATATTTCTAATACTACTTCTATTTTGGATGAATTTAATAAATTAATGAATTCTTTAAATAAAAAAGAAGATACTTCTAATGGTGTCTTACCACAAGGTAAAGGGACAACTTTAAAATCTAAAGGGGTGGAAGATATAAATTCTAAAGAAGTTAAACAATCGGAAATAATATACGATAAAAATGGGGTTGCGGTAGGATATATTCCTGGTAAATCTGGTGTGTCTTTAGCGTATAGTGGTCAACAAGCTATTACCTTCATCCAACAACAAAACGGAATTATTTTCCCATCTTATGGGGGGAGTAATGATAGTAATGATAATAATAGTTTACCAACATGGGTTACACCTGAAATATATCAACAAGCTTTAATTGTTAATACCTACCAACAACAAATAAGGGATATACTAAAGGAAGGTTGTTTAGAATATGTGAAGTTTAAGGAGGATAATTATTGTGATGATTTTGAACGGTTAATAACCACTCAAAATGTGTGTATGTTAGAAACACCATTAGTGTGTGGGGTATATAGTGAAATGTTAAAATTATATTGGACACTAATCAACCAAGCACTTTTAATGAAGAGACAATTAGAATTATGTGTTGAAAAACAAAAATCTATTGGTAGAACCATTGGTAAAGTGGATGAAGAAATGGTGGGTATGGAACTTAAAAAAGAAGAGTTAAGGTTAGAAACCCAACAAAACGAAGAAAAGATTGATGAGGAATATAATAAAAAACAATTACTCGTTGATAGTTTGGATGAAGAAATTAAAACATTAAATAGAGATAAAATAGCATTAACTACAGTTTATACGGAAGATGTTCCCCTTATTGATTGTAATTTATACCAACAACAACTTAAAACATTACAAAATTTTAATGTAGAAGAATATTGTAAAACTAATTCTCCTTCTACTGATAACCCTACCGAGGCGTTACAGTCTCATAGTTTATGTGTAAGAGAAAAAACTTTAGATATCTCTAACGAAATTAAAAAATACAATGAGTTATATCAATATTGTGTAAGTAGTAACGTTTTTAGTGAAGAAATAACTAAATCGCGTATAGCGGGAAATGCAGTAGATGAAGAAAGATTTACTACTCAATATGATAATAGTATAAGACAAATTGATGATTTACAAACTACTGCTTATTGTGAAGATATAACGGAATTAAATGAATCGTTAAGGTCTAGTCAAGAACAGTCTAATAATATTGAGAAAAATGTTAAGAGAGTTGCAGAAATTTTAAATGTCGAACCTTCTACCATAAGAAATGGTAATAAGATGGATTTAACTCCCACTCAGAAAGTAGAAATGAGAAAAGTGGAGATAAAAAATAGTAATGTAGAAAATAAATTAAGGGTAAAGAAAGAAGAAGAAGAAGCAGAAATCGATCAAATTAATAAAAATAAATTAAGTATTAGTGAAGAATATAGAAAAGAAGAGCAAAACATCAATGAAGTTTTAGATAATATTAATAATATAAAAGATGATTTAGTAGACTCCCAACAAGATAAAGAAAGTTTAAAATGTTGTATTGAGACACTAAATATAATTAATAATTTATTAGATATTTTAGTTAATGAAAGAAGTTTATTATACGAAAATACTTACATAGAATACCAACAATGGTATACTGATAGATATAATAATTATACCGCATATCTTAATCAAAAGATGGCTACATCTTTTGAATATATGGATGAATTAAAAGTTAATTTTAATTTAGAGGTGGATAATAATGTTATAGGTACATTACCCCCTAGTCAAATTAATTATAATTTAACCACTTTATCTATACCTTCAGTTACCCAACTTAACCCTATATGGGAGTTCATACCTAAAAACTATAGTGGGGTGATAATTGGTGGTACAGAATACCAAAGCAACCTTATTAAAGATTCTATAACTACCGCATTAATTAATCAAGGATATCCGGGACTAACGGATGTTTTTGAACCAGAATGGCAAAAAGTAAATGTAACCCTTTCTAATGATGTGGTAGAAAATTTAAAACAACTTTACCCCAATAAACAATTCTTCATTTCTATTTCGTTAGAGAATTATGAATGTGATGTATGTCTAATAATCGATAATATACAAATCAATAATAAAACCTACAATATTTTTCCATTTTATAATACGGAAGGGTGTGGGTTACCCGAACTAAATTGTATTGTAGATAATAAAAAATCTTGGACATATGTAGGGGATAGTATTAACCCTATTACTAATTTACCAGATGGTAGTTGTCACACTAATGAAGTGACATGTGCCACTCCTTTATCTATTACAAATAATAATAGATTATGGCAAAACTTAGAATATAGGTACACGGAATATGATTTTCCACATTCGGATTTAATAATTAATAGTAAATCCGCTGGGTTTCAAATCACACCCGCTAAAACTATTGAGTGTGATGTTTATAATTTTTGGAGAAACATTGATTGTGAAGAATGTCCTACAAGTTGTGTTAGTGGTGATAGTGTGGTTTATAGTGGAGATGTAATTGTAAATGATAGTATATCTGCCTATACTTTAACTTTAAGTGGGTCAACCCCAGGTGGTGTAGGGTTTAGTTGTGAAACTTATACTAATTCCTTAGAGCAATCTATTTCTACCTTAAAAGATGATGTTTATACTTTAACTGCTGATTTAAATGAGGCAGTGTCCGCTTCTTATTGGGATTTAATAAAATTAGGTGGGTCACTAGATACTTTATCTATTGTAGAGAATAATTGTCAAGGAGACACTTTAATTTTAGGGGATAGAGAAAATATAAATGAATTACAACATTTAATAATAGAAGATTCTGCAGGTACAATATCTTTATGGGATGTTTATATTTTTAGTGGTAGTACACCTTATAGTGGAGGTGACATTACATCACCATTTAGTGGGGTTTCTGCACAAACTATTAACCAAACAAGTGGTATGACTTCTGAATGTTGTAATAATCTTAATACACTTTTAAGTAATAAAGGTAAATTTGGTTTGGGGTTAGATAAAAACTATGTATGGGATAATACTCTTAGTGGGTGTACTTGGAGGGATATTAATGAGGGAGAAGGAGATTGTAGTCATTGTGGTGAAACTTCAGAATCATCATTTACTGCCACTAGTAGTGGGGTAACTTGTGAAGTAGTTAACAAAACTATTTGTGTAAATCCTGCAGATTTCTTAGATATTCCACCATCAAAAATAAAGGTAAAGGAAGTATTTGATGAAATGGTAGAAAGGAATCTTATTAATGCCACTAATAGACAAACCTTAAGTGCGTATCCTACCTTACAATTATTTTATGAGTTATATTTAAACGCTAATAATTGTGGGAAGGAATTAAGTGGAAAACTTACTTACAATAATCTGTTCCAGTTTATGGACCTAATAGGTGATTATTGGTTAGAATTAATTGAACAAGTTATTCCTTCTACTACCATAATGGAAGGATGTGAAAATTCCGGTAAAGTTTATAGAAATACTATTTTTGATAATAATAAATTTATATATAAAAAATATAGTTTAAATTTCTTAGAGGTAGAAAGTGGTTGTACTGTTAGTGCGGTAACGAGCAATTCTATAGGGGAAGCAACCGTAGATGTCTCAGTACAGGAATTATGTGTGGGTGGTAATTGTTTAGGGAAAGAATTAGAAGACTGTAATGAAAAAACTCAAATTTTACAAGATCAACTTAATTTTTATCAAGATCAATTAGCACAAATTAATCAAAGTATTTTACAATTACAAAATAATATAAATACTTTAATTAATCAACAAAATGATACCACTAACCCACAAACACCTGCCGCTAAAAAAGCAGAAAAAGATAAAGAAAATAAAGACAAAAAATTAAAAGAAGAAATTAAAAAAACAATACAAAAAAATACAAATAAATCATGAAGTTGAATAATGAAAATAAAAATGAAATAGGTGGGAAGAAATTAACTTCTGCAAAAGAAATTTTAAATACTATTGCACAAGGGGCTAATCCAGTGGGGGTTGAGGCAGCACCAAGTAGTAAACCTACCTCCCCTATGATGCCACCACCATCTGCGGCGACTCCACCACCACCAACTTCCAATACCCAGTTAACACAGTTACAAACCCAACTCAATGATTTATTGAATATTCAACAAGTTTATTTAAATGAAATTCAGAATCTTACTACACAAATTACTCAACAACAAGAAGACTGTGAGGAATTAGAGGCTAGTTTAATACAGGCTAACGAAGAATTTTTAACACAAACTAATTCTTGTATGGGATTAAGTAAAGAAATTGAGGATATAGAAGCACTTCTACTTATAACCCCACCATCTTCAGTAAGTGGTTGTACTAGTAATTCTGAATATAATAATTTAATGGCAAATTTAACCGAATTAAAAGAAGAATATAATAAATGTATTAGAGGTGGTAATTCTACTAATAATAGTTATTATAATACGGTGTTCATCACACAAATTTACAATACTAATGAATATGAAGGAAATATAATAGTATATGGTGATGATGAATGGGATGATAATGATCAATTAATAAATGATTGTGATTAAAAGATATTTATAGAGAAATGGGTAAAAAAATAAAAGGTAATATAACGAATCCGATTAAAGTAGACGGTAAAGTCATCACTGAAAATGAAGTGAGGACAGACTTTTCACCCTCTATTGAGATGGTTTATCAGGCAAACTCATTGTCTCCTGTTCTTTATGCTCAAGATAATACCTACTTCATGGATAATTTTTCTAATATTAAAAACTTAATATTTAAATCAACCCCAACCCAATTAGGGAACACATTTTTTAATACGGTTATCCCTAATAATGTATGTTTAGAAGAATTTAAAGTTAATGAGTCAGGGGTATTAAAAGATGTTGGAACTTTTGATGATATTCCCATGCAATATATTGATGGTGGTAAAACTTATACTCAGTTTGGGTCAGTAAGCGAATCCAATAACTTCGGTTGGGAACCATTAAGTAATGAAGATAAATATGTTCATGTGGAAAGATCCGATGTGTATGGTTTTGATTATCCACAGTTTACCCCTAGAGGTATGAGAAAAATTCCCCCTACTACTGCAACTACTTTATGTGGTCCATTTACATATTATCAAAATACTTATACGTATGACAGGTTAAATTATAATTGGTTATTTGGGTTAAATGCGGGAATTAGCTTCAACCCCATACAGAGTGGAGGTACACCGGTTAGTATAAGTGGTGAATCCCAAAGTCAAGAAGGAAGTAGTAGTATTTCCAATCAAGAAGGAAAATTATTATTCTATACTAATGGTGAAGATGTTTTTACTAGTGGTAATACTATAATGGTTAATGGTAGTGGGTTAAGTAGTTCAGGAACATCAACACAATCTTCTATTATTGTCCCACAACCGGAAGTTGAGAATAAATATTTTATTTTTACTACTGACGCAGAAGGTAACCCTAATGGGTTTGAGTATTCTATAGTCAATATGGAACTTCAAGGGGGTGATGGACAAGTAGAAGCTAAAAATATTAAATTAATTAATGGGGCTATTACTGAAAAAGTAACTTCATGTAACCATAGTAATGGAGAAGATTATTGGGTTATTACACATACTAGTGGAGATTCTAGGTATTTTTCTTATCTTATTAATTCTATTGGTGTACAACCACCTATTATATCCACGACTGGTGTTACCCATAATACTGCTAGAGGTTATATGAAAACTTCCCCGAATGGTGAAAGACTAGTTTCTTTAATCTATGAAGAAAATATAATAGAAATATTTGATTTCGATAATAGTGGTGGTACACTATCTAATAGTTTAATGATAAGTGGTGATACTTTTGTTAATGGTCCATATGGGTTAGAATTTTCTTCAGATTCCTCAAAGATATATGTAAGTGACGGTGCTTCTACCACTATTTACCAATATGATATAAGTTATAGCTCCTCCACTGAGATATCCGAAAATAGAATAGATATTACTAACGGAAGAGTACCGCTGGGTAGTTTAGGGGCATTACAAATGGGACCTGATGAAAAAATCTATGTTGCAGATAATGAAAAACCTTACTTACATGTTATTTATAGACCTGATGGGTTAGGTGTACAATGTAATTTCCAAGCAGAAGATTTTTACTTAACAGGGGCGAGCCCGACTATAATATCCACATGGGGGTTACCAAACGTGGTTACAACTAAGTCTCTTTCCTGTGATAGATATATCTATATTACACCCCGAACTAGAGAAAATTTCATTTTTGATTTAAAAATGAATGACGTGTCTGATGTTATTGAACCTAATAAACTTAATTTTACTGCAGAAATTTATCCTTACCAACCTACTGCGGGGTCATTTAGTAATAATAGTGTATTTAGTGAGTCTTATACTTATAATAGATTTAGTGGGGATAGTGGAACTACTTTAACTATACCAGTAAGTGGTGGAACTGGTATTGGTCAGGGTGAATTTATAATAAAAGGTTATTATGATTACCCAATCAAAACTTTAATATCTAAACAATTGGGGTATAGAAGAAACACAATAAATAATTATAAACGAGGGACACAATATGGTATTTATAACGCTGAAACAGATTGGTACTTTTTAAATATGTTTGAGGCAGATAAACCTAATTTTAATAACAATAAAACTGATGTAAATGGTGGTGCAGATAATCTAACTGTTCGATCTTATTTTACTAACGCTGGTGAAACTATTTTTTATTATTCTTCCCAATCTGATCCCTTAGTGGCTTACAACGGTGCAGTATTAGCGAAAGATATAGAATATAGTGCCACTACTTCCAGTGCGGGAACAGAAAATTTTATTACACTACTTTTTGACCCATTAGCGGATCAAGTAGTGACGTTAGCATATGTGGAGGACGGAAACGATAATGACCTCAGGGCAGACACCTATGTGGTAACCGAACCAATAGAAAGTGGTACCACTAATAATCAGATAGTAGGAACTAAATTATATTATAATACTACCCATTCCACCTATGAATATTTTCTGGAAATACAACCGTTGGGGAATGTAATTTTCACGATTAATGGTTCTCAATTAATTAATGGTGTTGAATATTATGAATCCACCAGTGACCCGAAAAGAATCATTATAACTGACACTATACAAGGGGGGGATTTATTACAAGCCTTTTATGTACCATTAACTGGTGTGTTTGGACCTTTACAAACTAACCAACCTAACTTATCATGGAGTATATCTAATGCACCTGTAGCTGGGGAGTCAGGAATGTTTACAGTTCAAATAACAACTGAAAGTGATACTGATTATGAAAATATTTTATATTTTGGTACATTAGATTATGTGATAGGACAAAAAAGTTATACTATAGTAATGAACTTGTCCAATTCAGTTGCAGGGGATAAATTAATATATAGAATAAAAAATGAAAAATTTTACACTCCCATAGTAGGAGAAATAATAACAAGTATAAAATACAGTGATAGTATTCCAGTGGAAATAGTGACAAATTTGGGGAATAATTATTAATAATATTTACATTTGGCATATTTATAATAAAATAATAGTTAGTAATGAGTTATATAAATAAACAGAGCACCGCACTAGTAAGAGTTAAGTTAACTGATATTGGGAGAGAACAATTAGCCCAAGGGAAATTAACTTATAATTCATGGGTGGCGGGAGATTCCGAAGTAGACTACAATTATGTAAAAGGGTGGAAAGAATTTGTCCCTAGTAGTAATGCTGCTACAGGTGAATTTTTCTATTATGGTGGAGACGGTTCTTTAACTAGAAATATATATTCTAAAGTTCTACGACCTAAAGACAAACAACCATTCTTCACTTCTTTCTTATTAGATAATAATAATGAATTTATTCATACAATAACCGATCAAAGTAGTTTACAATTAATAAAAGGTGTTGTAAGTAATGAAGCCGCAGATAGAGGATTCTTTTCTGGTTCTACAGTAGTTGAGGGATTAACTGCCGATACATCTGCTAGGTTTATTAAAGAAAGTGGTACAATTGATTTGGTTAATTTTGATGGTGCCATTGAGACTACCCCCTTTATACAAGGAGTATTATCTGGATTAACTTTAACTGCAACTAGTGCAGATGATTATATAATGTTTAGATTTTCCAATCCAACATTAGGGAGTATAACTACTCCGGAGATGACTGCAGCCACTATTAATCAAGTATATAATATTACCAATATTAGTGGGTCAACTATTAAGGTTGATCGTGCATTACCTACCCTTAATACTTTTGCCGGTACGGTTATAACTTATTATACATTACCTGGTGGGGATGATCCAGAAGATTCATATTATGGATTACCATCATTAGCAGCGTATTGGGATACAGGTACATTAGCATTTAATAGTAGTTGTGATATATGTGTGGAGAATATACCGGTATGGAATATGAATAATGTATGGACGGAAAATATGGCAGGTTTATGGAAAGATGGGACAGAAAATTATCATAGCCATAATTTATTTGGGTCGGAACAATATGCGGGTAGTAAACAATTTTTACAATATAATAATGTTACCGAAGTAACATTACCTACAAACGCTTTATCCAATAGTTATATTGACCCTTACATTAAAGGGATTTCTATAATTCATTATACTAATAGTTGTATTTCTAATTTCTATGGGGAAATGTTTAATATAGATGGGAATATGGAAAAGTTATTAAACTTAGATATTCCTATTATGTGGCACCGTAGAAATGATGTGGGAACTGCAAGTGGTACAACATTAGGGATGACATTTACGTCTGATACAATTAAAAAAACTATTACTAATACAGATATAGAATATTATGATTTAATAGAATTTAGTGGAATGTCTGTAACACCGGATGCACCATTAGCGGTGGGTAAAGTATTCCCTAATCTTAAAATTGTAGTAATAGACAATGAAGAATTATTAGCGGCAATGTCATATAAATCCAATAGGAATTATAGTTTACCTGATTTAGCGGCAGAGTTAACCCCCTGTGTCAATGGGGATTGTACAGGTGTTGTAGGTGCAGGTGAGAGTATATATTTAACTTATGGGTTACAATTTACAGGAACCACTGGATTCACTCCTTCTACTTTACCATGTCAACGATATACGGTACTGGATAATACCACTTCTAGTGATAAAGATGTACAATTTAGAATTAATAATATTAATCAATTACCTTATATGAGGAAATTAGAGTTACCCGATTATGACGGATATGGATTTTATGCTAATAGATTTGTTTTATTATCTCAAGTTATTAATAAACAAACTCAAAGTCGACCAAATCCTTCACAATGGAGAGAAATTGATTACACTACCGTAAATATCACTAGTGGGGCTTCGGAAACTATTGACCCTATTTTATTACAAAATCAAAATAGTAATATAACTGGGTTTATATTAACTGGAGATATATATGATGCAGCTAGCGGAAATACTTTTAATTTAGGTGCAACATTAGATATGTCAAAAGGAAATAATTATGATAAAATGACTTTTGGTGATGAAAGATTATTTTATGGTAATTTAAGGACTTATATTGGTGCAACTATTTATAAAACTTTATTTACGGTTAATGTAGATGGTGCACAATTAGGGAGTAGTTCTAATACTACTTATGTTGCAGGAATGGATAGATTTGTAAGTGAAGTAGGTATCTTAGATAGTGACCAAAACTTAGTTATGGTTGGAAAATTATCTAGACCAATAAGAATAGCGGATAGTAGTACTGCCTCTATTGAATTAACGATAGATTTTTAATATATAAAGATGGGATTTATAAGTTCAGCAAATACAGTAACAGTTACCGCTAAGTTAACTTTAGCGGGGAGACGAAGATTATTAACTCAGACAAATAATATATTAACTCATTTTATATTAGGAGATTCCGATGCGAATTACCAAACCAATCAAAGATTACTAAGTGGGACAGTTCCTGCTAATAGTGGTGATTTAGGTGAGAATGGTGGTATTAATGATAATATAGACGCGGGGGTAACAGTAAAAAGTAAATTATATTTAGATAATACACAAATTAAAATGAAATCCGTAGAATCGGGTTCTAATGTGATATCTATGACTACGGAGTTAATAGGAGAATCAGTGGTGAGTGGACAAAATCTTACTTATGCGGTAATAGATAAAAATAATTTAACTACCTCCACTACTAATTATTTCCAAAGTTTGAATTTACCTATTTTAGAAAATAATAAAAATATTTTTACTGCTACTACTGCATCGGATGGTGGGTGGAGTAACACTGCATTTAGTGGGTTAGCGAGTGATAAAGTTTTAATGGTTATAATAAATAATGATTCTTATGGGGAACTAATTGATGGAAAAACCATTAAAACTATCTTACCTATTGGTACAGGATATACTTCAGGGGGTGATGTAACAGGAATGACAAATTATGATTGTTATAGTACCTTTGTAAATAGTGGACAATACAGTTTAGTACAATTAGATGATAAATATAAGGATACAACAGTGTTCACTACTGGTTTATTTGGTTCTGGATTACCTGTTACATATTTAGTTTCCAATAATATTCAAAGACCAAATGCGGATCCCTTAAAGAGTTGGGAAACGGGGTATGATGAATTTAAACCTTTTAGTGTTAACGATAAAGAATTAATAAATACCCAAAGTATTAGTAGTACGGGGATAGTTGCGGATCAAGTAATTGGTGTTGGTTATTTAGATAAAGGTATTTTAGCCTTTACTGATGACACAATTGTTAATAATATTATAACTAACTTTAGTGGTGATACAGAAACCAACACATTAATTAATGATTTAGGTTTTTATTATTATACTGGAGGGACATATAATACTACAGTTGATAGTATTGTAAACAATTTAGTACAGAATGTAGTCTGTATTGCTGGTAGAGGGGAATTTTATAGGTCGGAAAATCAGACTATAGATATTAATGATGATGTGAGAATATCAGAAATTGGTATTACGGATGTGACTGGAGAGATTTTAGCTATCGGTAAAGTAGATAGACAATTGATTAAAAAGAAAAACGATTTTGTAATTTTTGATGTACAAATTGTAATATAAATAGAATCTATTAGTAGATTTTAATTGATAAAGTGTTTTAAAAATGAGTAGAATTTTAGGATTAGATGTATCCACTAAAACCATAGGGGTAGCAGTTTTTGAGGATTTAGGTAATGAAGGTAAATTACAAATGTTAACCCACATAACACCCAAAGTCAAACCCAAACCAAAAGACAATATAGAATTATTAATGAAAAAGGCATCTATTTTTGAGGAAGAGTTTCTGGAAAAATATAGTGATATTGACATTAATCGAGTTTTTATCGAGGAGCCTTTGTTAAGATCCAACAATGTTAATACAGTAGCAACTCTTTTAAGATTTAATGGTATGATTTGTAGATCAGTATATGAAGTTTTAAATATTGTTCCGGAATTTATATCTTCTTATGATGCTAGAAAATATGCTTTTCCCGATTTAATGTCAATTAGGATGTTTAAAAAGAGTGGTGAAAGGTATAGTGAAAAAGAACTATCTAAAAAAAATCCAGTTTTATTTGGGGGTTTACCCTACGATATTGATAAAAAAGTGGTGGTACACCAAAAAGTATGTGAATTAGAGCCACAAGTAGTCTGGCAATATGATAAAAATCTTAAGTTAAAAAAAGAGAATTTCGATATGACGGATGCATATGCATGTGTGATGGGTGGTATGAAGAAATGTGGTAAATGGTAAAAAGTTTGTATTTCTAAAAAAAAATATCTATATTTGTAATGTGTCAGAATTAATTGTAGAGATATTAGAAGATTTCTTAGGAAAATCACATAAACATTACAAAGATAAATCACAAATATCATTTGATTGTCCAGTATGTTCCGATATTAAAGGTTTAGAGAGAGGAGATGGGAAAGGAAATTTAGAGGTTAATTATAACCATCATGTATATAAATGTTGGGCGTGTTCTGAAACCTATGGGACACACGGTACTATTAATAAGTTAGTGAGAAAATATGGTAATCGTAATCATATTAAACAATATAAATTAGTAATACCTGACGAAAAGAAAGCTATAATCCAACAAAACGAGTTTACAATTACGGGATTACCTAAAGAATTTACCCCATTATTATTAAAAAGAGAAAATTTTGATTATAAAAAGGCACTTTCTTATTTAAGTAAAAGGAATATCGATGAGGAATTGATAAAAAAATATAATTTAGGTTATGCAGTAAGTGGAGATTATAAGGGTAGGATTATATTCCCTTCTTATGATAGTAATGGTGAAGTAAATTATTATTTAGGGAGAAGTTATGATAAATATAGTAAATTAAAATATAAAAATCCTGAAGTATCTAAAATGGATATTATTTTTAATGAAGGTAAAATAAATTGGGATTCTAACATTTATTTAGTAGAGGGGGTATTTGACCATATTACCCTACCCAATAGTATTCCAATGTTAGGTAAAGTATTAAATGATGTATTATTTAAAAGATTAGTAGAAGATGCGACTGCGAAAGTTATTATTATCCTAGATAATGATGCAGAAAAAGATGCACTCAATATGTATAAAAAATTAGATAGTACCAAATTAAATGGTAGAGTATTAATGGTATATATGCCTCAAAGATTTGACTTATCAGATGTCCATCAAAAATTAGGTAGTAAGGGTATAATTAACCTAATTACTACTGCAAAACGTATAAAAGAAAGTTTGTTATGAAATTATTTTTAGATGATATTAGAAATCCTTATGATGTATTTAAACTAACAGTTAATCCATTATATGAAAGTGATAACGATTGGGTTATAGTAAGAGACTACTACCAATTCATTTCTGCGATTAATAAATTTGGTTTACCAACTCATATTTCTTTCGATCATGATCTTTCGTATGATGCATATTTACCCGAAAATCAAGAGGGTGATATAAATTATGGTAGTCTTAAAGAAAAAACTGGTTATGACGCGTGTAGGTGGTTATGTGGGTATTGTTTAGATAATGGTAAAGATATACCATTTTATTTAGTACACTCTGCAAATCCTGTAGGTTCAGAAAACATAAAAAAATATTTAGAAAATTTTAAAAAACATTTAGTAGTATAATTTAGTTATGACAGAAGAAGAAATATATAAAAAGTGGAAAAAAATACTAAGGGGTATATCATTGGAAGATGCAATTAGGTGTGAAGGATTTAATGAAGATTTTAATGAGGGTATATTATCCGCTAAAGAATTAGAAGAGGAGATATATCAGATTTCTCAAAAATATAGTTAGTATTTTTATTTTTTAATAAAATCAGGATTTGGTGCAACAAATGCTCTTAATTTAACTTTATCCCAATTACCATAACCTTCATCATTATCCCCCATTTGTAAAATTGACATTGTTCTATGCCAACCCTCCATTAATTCATATTTCCCATCTGGGTTTTGAAGGAGGATTACGGGTTCATTTTTACCATCATCTCTTCTCATATTCATTTGAGTATCCATTCTTTCTTCATCGTCAGGTACTTCATATGCATTAACCTTACCGAAGTCACGTTGTTCAAATGCCCTAATAGTCTTTTCCACAAAACTCATTGGGTTTACCTCTAACACTTGAAGTTTCCATGGACCCTTAAGATAATTATACCAAAAACCACTACCATCCCCTTTAATGTATGGGATTGGATCGCCATGATAGGTATTATTAATTACTTTAATCGCTGGTCGATTAAAAGGGGCTTTCATTAATATAACATTTCTAAAATAATCTTGTAAAATATATTCAGGAGTATTTGGGAATTCCCTTCTTATTTTTTCATATATATTTTTTTGTGGGTTAGTATCTTTATATATTGGAATACTCGTTACTTCTTCTTCTAACTCTACACCCATTTTATATTTGTTTTTATTGGGGTTTGCATCACTTACATTCCAATACTTTAAATCTTCCTCGATTTTAGATAATTGACTTTCACTAATTTTTATTTTTCTTTTCATAGATTCGTTTATACCTAAGTAACTAGGTGAGACATAAGTAGCATCTTTCTGTTGTGTATCTTTTGGTACATCAATATCTAATGTGGGTTGAGTAGAAACAGGGGGTATGTATGTCTTTTTAATATCATTACCTACAGTAGTTAAGGCATTCCAGTGACCTTCCATATCTCCACCGTTACGAATTTTACCTGCAACATTGTTACCTGTTTCCGGTGATGATCCACCATAGACATTATCATTGTTACCAATTTTTTTTATTGCTGACTCTACATTTTCCTTTTTTCTCGAACTTTTTGTCCACGGCTCAACTATATAAATTTTACTTAAGTCTTTTCCTAAAGATTTCATTTTTGTTGCCACATCATTAGCGTGATCACCACCCTTACTAAACATAACAACATAAGGATTATTATATTTTTCTATTTCCGATAAGGGAGGATTTACGTGTGAAAAAGTTTTTACAATAAAATTATCACCCAAAGCAGTCTGTAACATATTACCTTGTTTTTTGTGTGAATACTTATATTTTTTACCACATTCACCTGCAGAAGAACAACCTGCAATAAAAATTACCTGTTCTTTTTCATTATTCAGTTCCTCTCTTAATATTTTATTAATACTTTCATTTAAATCTCGTATTACATTCACATCCATATCAAAAACATCCTCATAATCACCATGTTCTATGGAATCATCTAAGTGATTTGTTAATTCTGGATTCACCACATCCCCATAATCAATTTCCCAATCCATTGCGTTACCTGCATCATCGGAACTATCTGCCACCACACTATTTGTCGCTTCTCTCCAAGAGTTAACACTTTGGTACATTTTAATTTCATACTCTTTCATCTTAGGTACAACTACATCTTCTAAAGATGCAAAATCCCCACCATATCTACTACGATGTAAGTTTTTTTTATATAAAGAATAAAAATACATCAGTACATCCTTATCTAATGCTAAGTTACCTATTATATCATTATTCATTAAAAGGTAAAAATCAGTTTTTTTACTATTCTTTATTTTACCACCTAAAGTTCTATAAATTTGTCTTAATACCGCAACCTCAAATTTATTAAACGGTTGGGTATCGTTAGTATTTCTTATAATATCTTTTAATTCCATTTGTTTTTTTAAAAATAAATGCTTATCTTTGTAATAATAAATATGCAAAACATGGAGATTATTAAAGAATTATCCGTATTCAACAATATCAAATATTATGATGAACCTCATAAGTATTATATTGACGGAGAGAAAACAATATCCTGTACTGGTTTCATTCATAAGTTTGAAGAAGACTTTGAATCTAATGTAGATAAACCAGATAAATGGGCAGAAAAACAAGGACATTTTTATAAGGCGAAAAGTATGGCAGATAAATTTGCACATAAACAGAATTTTTACCCAATGGAAGACGACCCATATGAAAGACCCGATTACTCTAAACCAAAACCATCAGAGGAATGTACAAGTGAAGAAGACATCAAAAAATTATGGAAGTATAAAAACAATCATGCTACTTTTGAGGGTACTACTTTACACGATTATATTGAGAATTATCTAAATAATAAGATAATGCCTTATCCCACTAAAAGTCCAGAAGGTTTAGATTTTAGTGAGATATCGGAAACTTATAAGATTATGGAAGGATATTTTCATAACTTTTATAATGATACCGTAGCTAAAGGTAAGTTAGTACCAATAAAATCAGAGTTAGTGGTTGGGGATAAAGACTTAATGTTATGTGGTATGGTGGATCAATTGTTTTGGAATGAAAGATATGGTACGTTAGAGATTTGGGATTGGAAAACTAATACTCGTTTAAATATGAAAGATGATTATGGTAATAAAATGAAAGATTGTCTATGGATGTTGGATAAGTGTGAATTTAATACCTATTCATTACAACTTAGTATCTATAAAAAGATTATAGAGAAAAATACTAATTTAAAAGTAGGTCGATGTAATTTAGTTTGGTTTAATGAAGACAACCCCAACTATAAAGTAATTAAATGTGCCGACTACAGTGATCATGTAGACAATATGTTAAAAACTTTAATCGCAGCCTAATCGCGTTGTCTTTTAATAAAAAAATAATTATATTTAAGTTATGATAAAAAAATTATTTCACATTGCAGATTTACATTTTAGGACTTATAACCGACATAATGAATGTAAAGAAGTCTGTAACAAGTTTCTCGATGAAGTAAAATTCTACATAGAAGATAATAAATTATCTTTTGAAGAATGTAGAATAGTAATTGCTGGAGACATAGTACATCAGAAGATTACCATTTCCAATGAGTTAACAATGTTAGTGTCTTGGTTCCTTAATAAATGTAGTGAATTATGTCCAGTCGTATTAATAGCTGGAAATCATGACTTATTAGAGAATAATAAAGATAGGTTAGACTCACTCACCCCAATCATTGAGATAATGAATAATCCCTATGTAAACTATTTAACTGAAAGTAAGTGTTATTTAGATGAAAATATAGTGTGGTGTTGTTATTCTATTTTTGAAGAAAATGCTAGACCAGATATAGATTCATGTCGTAAAGAATATGGTAATGATAAAAAATATATCGGATTGTTTCACGCACCAGTTAATGGGGCTATTACGTCAGTAGGGTTTGAGTTTGAAGAATCCGTAGAATTACAACAGTTTGAAGGTTGTGATGCAGTTATTATGGGAGATATACATCATCGACAAAATTTTGTACATAAAGGTATTAATATTACATATAGTGGTAGTTTCATACAACAAGATTTCGGTGAAAGAGTATCGGAGCATGGTTACCTTATTTGGGATGTTGAACATTTAGATTATACTGAACATGATATTGAGACTGATTATGGTTTTTATGTGTTTAAAATAAATTCATTAGCCGATATAGATAATGGTAAAGAATATCTTACTAATTCATAATGGAATTACCTAAACAAATACAAGAAGAAATAATTGCTTATTGTAAACTTAATAAAATAGAAGATATTAATAAGTTTATTATTAAAAATCTACAAATTGGTTTTAATGTAGAAAGATACGGTAATGCACCTTACATAAAAGAAGTAATTATTGAAAAGAAAGTGCCTGTAGAAATAATTAAGGAAATTGAAGTAGAAAAAGAAGTGCCTGTAGAAATAATTAAGGAAGTAGTAATAGAAAAAGAAGTTCCTGTAGAAATAATAAAGGAAGTAGTAATAGAAAAAAAAATATATATTACGGATGATACTCAAGTAAAACAAGTAGGGGAGAAAGTAGGGACATTAGAGAAGGAGATACATGAGTCTAAAAAAAAGTATGATGGGATAAATATTAAATTAAAAAAACAGGAGGAAGAGTATAATAAAAAAAATATAACCTTAAGTGGTAAAGAAAAAGAGATAAAGAAACTCAATATAGATGTAGAAAAAAAAGGTATTGAGATTAAAAAATTAAAGTCACAGATATTGTCATTAGAAAAAGAAAAAACTATTTTAAAAAATCAGGCACCCCACCCTGATGGGCGACCATTAAGAGATATATATGACGAAGAAATTAATAAGGGGGGTCATTGGGGTTCGAATTTAAGAGATAAAAAATAATATAAATGGAAAATAATACAGAAGTGGTAAAATTTAAAAAATTAGTTACTGTACCCCCTAATGGATTTATTAGGGTAGACTGGCAAGATTACCCTGAAAATAGAACATTAGAGACTATTAATAGGGTTAAAACATATTTTGCGGAAAAATATGAATTACCTAAATCATCTATTAAAATAAATTTTATCCCCATAGTTAAAAATAGTGCGGGAAAAATTGTAGACATTACAGAGGGATTAATAGACAATATTATGGATAGCGCGTATCAACGCGGATTATTTAGTGAGTGGGTAAAATTAAATGATATTGATATTGATTTCGATAGACTATGTAGGTTGGATGATAAAGTAAATGATGTTTTAGTAAATTTAGGGGAAGAAGATATTAGATATCGTAGATGGAGTATTAGTAAATTATGGATAGATAATTTTTTATCTTTTGGTAGTGATAATATAATAGAATATGAAAATTTAAAAGGGTTGACTGTGGTAAACTCTTTACCTGCAAATCAAGGGGGTAAAACTATTTTTAGTATTGATTCGTTATTATTTTTATTTTTTGGTAAGACCACTAAAACTGACACTGCAATAGAAATTTTTAATACCTTTACTGATAAAAATGAAGTAATAGTAGGTGGTCAAATTAACATAGATGGGGAGGAATATATTATTGAAAGAAAGTTAGTGAGAAAGAAAAGTAAAACAGGTAATTATAAAACCTCTTCGGAGTTGGATTTTTATAGGTTATTATCAGATGGGACACAAGAAAATTTAGAAGGGGAACAAAGAAGAGAAACAGATAAGTTGATTACAGATACTATTGGTACTTTTGATGACTTTATGTTAACCATTGTTTCTACGGCAAAAAATTTAGAAGATTTATTGGAAACTAAGCCCACCCAACGAGGTAGATTATTAACCAAATTTATTGGATTAGAAGTAATCGAAAGAAAAGAAGAGATAAATAAGGGATTAATGAACGATTTTAAAAGTAGAATGAAATCTAATGTTTATAATACTAAACAATTAGAATTTGATATTGAGGAGAACATTGAGGAAATTAAAAATAACAAAAAAGATACTAAAGAAAGTAATGAAAAACTTAAAGGAGTGGAGGAGAAAATTGAGGAGGCTAAACGAAAAAAAGAAGTGTTATTATCAGAAAAATATATCATTGATGAGGATGTAAAAAATGTTAATCCTACCACTTTAAAGGATGAGATTGAGGATCTAACAGAAAAGGGGGTTAAAATAAAAGAAGAGTTAGATGCAGTCAATAGTGGAATAAAGAAGTTAGTTAAGGTAGATTATGATGAAGATACACATGAAGAGATAAGAGGAGAAGAAAGATATATCCTCCTACGTAAAGGAAAAGAAGAAGACTCTATAGAAAGAACTGAAGGGGTTATAAAAAATTTAGAAGAGGGTGAAATATGTTTGAGTTGTAAACGACCTTTAGAGGATGTGGATCATTCTAAAGAAATTAAACAAGAGAAAGAACATTTAAAGTATTCCCAAAAGGAACTTAAAAAAATAAATAAAGAATTAGAAAAAATTAATAAAGCCCTAGAACAACAAAGTGATATTAAATCTAAATCTGATTGGAGAGATAAATTAGAATTAACTAGAGATAGAACAGAAGTGGAAATTGATAGTTTAAGGGTAGATGTTAAGGAAAAAATGAATTTATTAAGAAATTATGAAAGGAACGTTGAATATATTGAAAAAAATAGAGATGTAGAAAGTAAAATATTAGGATACAACCAGTTATTAGAAAAATTGAATACTAAAAGGGATGGTTTAAGAAATGATATCCAAGATAATAAAAATGATAGTAAAATACGAAAACAACAAAATATTGATAACCAGAAAATAATAGAACAAATTTTAAAAGAAGAAGAAGTTTTAAAAATATTTGAGGTTTATAATAGAATGATTGGTAAAAATGGTATTTCTAAATTAGTATTATCTTCTGTTATCCCTGTAATAAATTATGAATTAACAAGATTATTAGATGAGGTATGTGATTTTGAAATTGAGTTGGAGATGAATGATAAAAATGAAGTGGATTTTAATATAATAAAGAAAAACATCACTAAAAAATTAAAGTCAGGATCAGGATTAGAAACTACTTTAGCTTCATTAGCCTTAAGATGTGTATTAGGTAGAATTTCTACGTTACCAAAACCAAATATTATCGTCTTTGATGAGGTATTAGGAAAAGTTGCTAATATTAATTTAGACTACGTTAAAATATTTTTTGATAAAATAAAAAAGATGTATGAAGTGATTTTATTGATAACACATAACCCCATCACACAAGATTGGGCAGACAAAATTATCACAATTGAAAAAAATAATGACATTTCGTCATTGCAAATCAAATAATTTTTTGTATATTTGTCTCAAATAGGTAATGGTATCTATTTTGATAGTATTTATTTATAACATAATTAATTAAAATGGAAGAAAAAATAAATTTAAAAACTTATTGTATTATAGGGTTAGGTAATATAGAAGAAATTAAAGAAGATTTAGGTGTAGTAGCAGATGATATTCCCTCTTATGTGAGTGGGGAAGGTCTGTTAATTTCTACTTTTAAATGTGCATTAACTATAAGTGAAATAGAGGAATTCTTAAACATGAATGCTCGTTCTTTTATAATTTTTGAAATGTTACCCGGAACTTTTTCAGCAAATATTTTACCCCCACAATTTCAAGAGGCGTTATTTGGTGGAAGAATAGATAATAGTCGATATAATAATTTATATAATTTACCTGAAGGGATAAAAGAATTTATGAAATCCATTAAAGAAGATTTAATTGATGACGGTGTTATAAATAGTAATGAAAGTATAGATGAAAATTTTGATATCGATGGGATTTTAGATAAAATAGGTGAAGTAGGTATGGAAAATTTATCCACAAAGGAAAAAAAATATTTAGACGAATACTCAAAAAATAAAAAATAAATTATGAATAAAAGATATATCAATACTAAAGAAGATAGTATGTCCATTTATTTAAAGGATGTACGAAAAAATAATACAGTTAATCCTACTGAGGAATTAATAATAGCTAAGAGGATAAGTGATGGGGATGAGAGTGCAATAGAAGATTTAGTAAAGGCGAATTTAAGATTTGTTATTGCGGTCGCAAAAGACTACCAAAATCAAGGATTACCTTTGGCTGATTTAATATCCGAAGGAAATTATGGGTTAATAACTGCAGCTAAGAGATTTGATCATACTAAAGGGTTTAGATTTATTTCTTATGCGGTTTGGTGGGTTAAACAGTCTATTTTACAATCTTTAAATGATAATTCTCGAACTGTGAGACTACCCGCCAATATGATTAATAAATTAAGTAAAATAAAGAAGGAGATTGAACAATTTGAAAAAGAATTTCAGCGATTACCAACCCCTTCAGAAGTAGAATATGTAAATGTTCCTAAATGTACCTCACTTAATACACCAATTAATGAGGATGGTGATGAGTTACAAGAATTAATTGAACAAAATGTATTTTCTAAACCTGATAAGAGTGTAGATGGTGAAGACAACTTAAAAACCCAACTACAATTAGCTATGTCTAATTTAAGTCATAGAGAAAAAGAAATTGTTAATTGTTATTTCGGTATATATGGTGAAAACATGACATTAGAAGCAATTGGTGATGAATTAGAATTAACTAAGGAAAGAATCCGACAAATAAAAGAATCCGCAATTCGTAAAATTAGAAATAATGTTGGGGACATTTTTAATTATTTTGATTAGTCATTTTCATATATTATTATAATAGAGGGGAATTTTTCCCCTTTTTTTATACACTTTTTTAACTTTTATAATTATTTTTTATAAAAAGATATTTATATAATAGAAAAAAAGTTAATTATGAAAAAAATTTTAAGTTTTATAGATCAGTGGGGAGGAAGAATCTCCTTTATGTTACTAATAATTGTTTTTTTTAAAACCTGCACTACTAATAACAGGATTGAGAAAACGGAAAAGCGAGTAAACATACACTTACAACACATAGATAGTACCGTGGTACATATTAAAGAAGAAAATATAACCAGAGAAGAAATGGTTAAAATAATAGAAGAGACTCCTTTTTGGAAATCTTTAGAGTTGGAGGAATTATCCGATAAAAATCGTATACCCATTAATCAATTAAAGAATCAAGCCGAAAATAAATAAGATATGAAAATTATAAACTGGATCCGTAGTAATCCTAATAGGGCAATGTTTCTTATCCCTATTGTATTAGTGGCGATTATATCTATTTCTCATGTTGTGACATGGTATGATATTGCTAATCCTTTAAATTGGGCAATTTATCTTTCTATTGCAATTGAGATCGCAGCAATGACTGCATTGGTGGCAGTAAGTACAAGAGTAAAAGGGGGTGTTTGGTTTATGTTCAGTATTGTTACCCTTATTCAAGTAATTGGTAATGTTTTTTTCTGTTTTAAAGAAATAGACTCTACGGGAGACTTATTTAAGTCTTGGGTTGAACTTACCGGACCAATTTGGGAAATAATGGGTACCGATGTCACGGATACTGTAGGTATGAAAAGATGGTTAGCACTCTTAGAAGGGGGGCTATTACCCATTATATCTTTAACATCTCTACATTTCTTTGTTAATTACGAAAAGAAAATTGAGAGTGAGGAAATAATCGCAGCAGAGGAAAATGATTTAGATAATCCTATGGGGGAACACCCAGAAGATGTAAATATACCTATTATTAAAAAAGAAGTGATGGAAGAGGAAAAAGAAAATAAAGAGGTGGGTGTACCTATAGTAAAACCCGAAACTAAACCTATTTCAAATAAATTAGACACCTTGTATGGTAAAGTTAAAAAACCTACCCCACCACGTACAAATAGTGGAGGAGACTCAAAAAATATACAACGAATAGACTAATGATAATTGATAAATCCACTTATAAATTAAGTAATAAGAATTATTACGATAAAGAATTCAAAAAAACCCAAATAGTTTTAGGTAATTCTTTTTCCGAAAATCTTAATCATTTAACGGGATGGAAAAACAGATTTGGTGGGGAATATAAAAAAACTTCTACTTTTACTATTGATAGGAAAGGTAATGTTTACCAACACTTTGACCCGAAATTTTATGCTGACTTTGTAGGTGATAAACGGATAGATAAAAAAATTATATCCGTCACCATTGAAAATCAAGGGTGGTTAAAAAAAGATTTATTGAAAAAAAATAAGTATATTGACTGGGTAGGGAATATTTATAAGAGAAAGGCAAAAGTGATTGAGAAACGTTGGAGAGGATTTATGTATTGGGATGCGTATACACCTAAACAAATTAAATCTACTGCAATGTTAATTGAACATTTATGTGAAAAATATGATATATCCACCCAATGTGTGGGACATAATACTTTTATAAGTGGTATAGAAACTTTTGAAGGTATTACATATCGTAGCAATTTTTATAAAGAAAAAACGGATTTAAGTCCTGCATGGGATTTTAATAAATTTAAAGAAAGAATAGAAGGATAATGAAAAAACAACTTAAAGAAGAGATTAAAAGGTTTAAAGAGATAATTAATTATGATGTTAAAAATCCATTGATTATTGAGTCTGAAAGTGCTTTTAGTGACGCAATAGTTAATGAGTTAACATCATCTTTACCCTTAAATGATAGTAGTAGCGATTTAAATTCAATAACCCTATTACAAAAAACTTTAGTTGATTTAGGTAAATTAAATAAAAATTATGGTATTGATGGTGACGGTGTAGACGGAGATTTTGGTACGGATACAAAAAATGCTTTGTACAGTACTATAAAAAGTAAGGAGTTAAATAATAGTAATATTAATGATTTTGAGGAAGTATTAGATGATAATTCAGATAAAATTAGTACCACCCTTATTAATCATAAAGATTTCTTCAAAAGATATGAAGCACAGGCAGGTGTAAGTTTATCCGCATTTGAAAAATGTAAAAGCATAACTGACTATGAAGAACTTGATTTTGTTATTAAAAATAATACGTGTCACTCAAATGTAAGTATTGCGGAAACACTTAATGAGGTATTTCCTGATGAATCCCCAATTAATAAATCAGCAATTTTATCAATTATGATGAAGGAACAAGGGAAAGGTAAAAAAGTATGTGCACCTAACAATAACTATGCTGGTATACAAACTGATGCAGGAAGATGGGGTTCATTAGATAAAAAAATAGATGGACAATTTTGTGCAAAAGATGCGGAAAAAATTAGATCTTTTGCCTCTTTTAATAATTTGAGTAATGGTTTATCCTTTATAAAAAAATCTTTTGATAGAAAAAATTGGTTTATAAAATTAATGGTGGATAGTAATGATGAAAATGTAGAAGTAGAAGAGGTAGATATAGATAAGGTGTCCAAAAAACATGCAGATATTTGACAAACCAAATGGAACTTATCTTTAAATGATGATCAATATGAAAGATTTAAAAAATACGGGTTCAACCCCTTTTTATCAAATAAATCATTTACTGATAGTAAAGGAATTTATGAAAAATCTGTTAGTAGTTTAACTGCAGAAGAAAAGAAAGAACATGATAAAAAAGATGGTACATATAGAAGTCCCCAAAAAATACAAAGAAGTTTAGATTCGGTAAGTAAATATTTTAAGATGGCTTATGATATATTTGAAGGATTAAATGATTCTGGTGAAATATTTGTAGTAGAGCCCACACCAACAGAGGATGAAATAGAAACGGTATTAGATATACCTCAAGTTACTGTTACCACAACTAAAACACCAGCAGCAGATATAGAATGGTATGATAGTGCTACATACCAGTCAAAAAAAGATACTATTGTACCTAATATGTTTGATAGGGGAGTAGAAATAAAAAAGGGGGAGACTGTACCTTCTTATTTAAGAAATGATGATTTATAAAAAAAATAGATATGAACCAACACGATGAAACAAGAAAAATATTAGACTTAATTAGGGAGAATAGAAAAACCCCCCTTAATTCTAATAAAAAAATTATTACTGAACAAGATATAAACGTTCAACAAGAAAAAGAATTAGATCCTACTGAATATGCTGAAGAAGAAAAGAAATTTAGAGATACGGTAACCCCTAGAGTTAAATTTAATAAGTTTAAATTATATCCACAGGCACAAAATGTAGAATTTAGTGGGGAATTCACGGATAATCGAATAGAATGGTTTTATTCGTTAGATGATAGTCAAGGGGTTTATATAACAACTGACTTATTACAATTACGTGATGATACATTAAAACAGATACAAAAATTAGTAGGTTATTATAAAACATGGTCAGAAGAATGGGCTAATAGGATTGCGGAAGAATATGAGAATGAAGTTGTTGATGAAGAAAATTCCGAAGAAGGTCCTGAAAGTTTAGAATCACCTGGTTTTGGAGAGGAAGGAGAAGGTGAAGCAATGCCACAACCTCCTTTTGAAAATGCTTAATATTAATATCGACATAAAGGCAATTATTATTCTCGCATTAGGTATAGCCCTAACTTTGAGTTTAATTTTTAGACCTTCCGTACCCATTGAAACTTATGATGCGGAGATTAAAGCGTTGAAAGAACAAAATAAAAGACTCAATATATCTAACGATAGTTTATCGGTGATAAATGATAAATTACAACAAGAGATTGATATTATATTATATACGATTGATAGCACTAAAGTATTATTGAGAGCTACTGAAGAAAAATTAAAAGAATTAGAAAAAAGAAGAGATGAAATACCTAATGTCGTTGATAATATGTCTAGTGATGACGTTACCAACACTATCTCAGACTATCTCAAAAGGAGAAATTAGAACGATAGTCAATAAAAATGGAGATACGTTGGTGATAATGAATCTGGATGACGCAAAACTCATCCTGAGTGACTTGCTTGAATATGAAGTAGTAGATAGTCTATTAACTGTCTATAAAGAAAAAGATTCTTTAAATACGGAAACCATCATTTTACATAAGGATGTGATAGTTAAACTCACACAAAAAAATGAAAATTATGAAGAACAATTAAGTAATTTTAATACTTTATTAAAAAATAAAAGTGAAGAACTAAGATTAAATGAGGATATTATAAAACAACAAAAAAAAGAAATTAGAAAACAAAAATTTTTAAAGTTTTTGGGTGTAGGTGGATCCATTTTATTACCTATCATTACTTTCTTACTAATGAGTTAATTTTTTTAACTTTTTCTAGTATTTATATAAAAACATTATGGGATGAACGAAAATCGTTTAAAATATATAATTAAAGAAGCACTCACTAAAACCGATGAAGATAAAATTGGGGTGATGATACGTAAAGAAATTCGTAATTCATTTGGAAGTGATTTAGAAAAGAAAGTTAAAGATATTGTTACTAAAGAAATAAAAGGTACTGAATTTGAGAAACAAGTAGTGAAAATAAGTAAAGATGTCTTAGAACAATTATATAGAGAATTATGGATGAGGAGAATGTTTTGGAAAAATGCAATTAAATGATGGAAAACTCACAAGTAGAAAAAGATTTTTTAAAAGTTAAGGATATAATAACCTCCTGTAATAATTTAACCCAACTAAAAGTGGCGGTGAGGACATATAATAACCTTATCAATAAACATAAAGAGGAATTAACAACAAAACAAAAAAATATCCTTAAACAACTCATTGGATTAATGAGGTTAAAATGTAAAGGGGGAAATACACCAGTCGAAAAAGAAGTAAATGAAATATTTAATTCAGGTGAAGATTTTAAGAGACAATTGAATGTAAGTGGAGTTAGAGATTTACAAGATTTATCTTCGCAGATGAAAGAAGAAATTAATATTGGCACACAGATAGAAGGTAACCATTTATCTTTAAAAGACGCCAAGGAAGTGGCTACTAAAAATGTAGAAGAAATATCTGATTATTATAGTGATCCTGATTACTGTATTATTGCAGTAGAAAATAAAAATGGTGAAAAGAAAACTGTAAGGGTAGAAAAAGATTTATATGAGAAAAGTAAAGAAAATAAAGAGCAGTTATTATTAGCAGATATGGAAATATTTCATGAAAATTTAGATATGAACGATATCGCCCAATCTTTAAAAGATCAACTAAAGAAACAACATAGAAAAAGATACTCTAAAGAAGAAATGTTTGATGAAATTAGAAGAAGAAGAAAAATAGAATTAGAACGTAGAGAAGAACTTAATGATGATAGTGAAATAGATGAGGCTACCGGTGCAGGAAGTGCTGGTGCATATGTAGGACCAATTAATCGAAAACCTATATCACGTAAATTTGCTAAAAATGAAATTCCGGTTTCAGTAAACGGTTTAAATAAACCCATTGGTAATTTATATTCATTAAATGTTTTAGAAGAAGAGGAAGAAATAGAAGAGGCCGTAGATTATGGTGGTGCCGTAGGTGCTTATGTTACACCTGCTATGTGGGCAAAGAACACTAAAAATTGGAGGGGAGCACATAAATTAACCTATCCGGGTGGAAAATTTGTAAATATAAAAGATAAATGTTCAACTTACCCCTATTGTAATCAAGGATATGGGAGTAAAAAAGATTCACCTATTACTTTAACCAATACATCTCAGATGAAAATTGATAATGTATTTAATGAAAATAAAATAGTTAAAAAAAGTAACTTAAAACTTAAAAAATAGAACATTATCTAATAATAAGATATTTATTAATAAACAGAAAAATGAAAAATAAATTTTTAACTAAAAATACTAAAGTTATCCTTAAAGAAGAACAAACACCAAACGGATTAAGGACCTATGAAAAAATTCATAAGGAAGATGCGACAATTAATAATGACGCATTAAAAGAAATTGGAAAAAAATTAGAAGATTATTATGGTGATGAACTTAAAGAATTAGACCCCATACCTAAAGTAACGGGAGATGATGAAATAGGTTCAGATAATGTAGATATTTATAATATTGAAGCATTGGGATCTGGTAAGATGTCTGCATTAGAGTATGAAGCAGAAGGAAGTGAAGTATTTAAAAAATTTATGAAAAGAATTGATGATTTAAATGATACTTCAGAATATGATAAAGAGTTTGGTACTAAAGACGGTTTCGGTGAAACAGACAAACCTACTAATACATACAAGAAATTGAAGGATGCAGCTGCAGAATATAATAAATATGAGGATGAATATGAATTACCAAACCCATTAAGAGTAACCCAAGCTAAAAAACTTAAAGAAGATACAAAAAATACTAAAATGAAAAGATTAAATTTTAAAAATGAGTTTACTTCAATAGAAGAAGTAAAAGAATTAATCCCTGAAAATTATAAAATAGATGAAAATGTATTTTTAATGTCTGATGGAAACCAAACTTATAAATTAAGGTGGGATGACACAATCAAAGAAGCTACTGTTTTAAATTTTAAAAATAAAACCGCAATAAATGAAAGTGTTAAAAAAATGAAAGATCTATATGACTTCCAATACGGTGATGTTAATACAAAAACCAACGATTATACGGAAGAAACTAAAGTTTTTAAAAATTTAATGGAATCTGTTAGAAATAAAGATTTATTAAAAGATTAAATCCCCAAACCACTATTTAAACCTCCAGTAAATGGGGGTTTTTTTATGCTTTCATTATATTTATATGTAATGGAACTTAATTTTAAAAATATATTATTAGAATCAATTATTGATGATTTAGAAACTTTAACTAAAACTGATAAAGCAGTTCTTAAGTTTATTCATATGGCAAGCGAGAAAAAGACATTTAATCATAGAATCGGTAAAACGACTTATGCGTTGGATGCCAGTGACGGATTATTAATTAATGATCTAATCAATACTTTTGGTTTAAATGATTATGATTATATTTTTAAAATGTGGAATTTTTATAAAAAATTTGGGAATGTCTTATTTGATGAAGAGGTATTTGATGACTTTTCATATAGTAAGGAAGATTATGATGATGTAACTAAATTTATTGTCGCAAAATATTATGTCGATAATATTGTGGGGAGAGAGATTTATCCTGGATGGACAATAGAATTGATGGAAGATCCTATTAGTATGGTTGAAGAGGATTTAATGACTCTTTTTGTTACTAATGGTAGGGGTGAACACATATTTTTACATCTTTTTGAGTTAACAGGTAAGGAATTAAGGGGAGATTTGATGACACACAATGAAGAAACTCTAGGTAAGTATTTTAGTGATGAATTAAAAATAAGTAAACATCAGGATTTGATATCCAATTTTGGTGTACCAAACCCAATAAGAGAATTATTAAATAATTTAAGTGATGAAAGTTTGGAAAAATATTTTGATTTCATTATTGAACAGGTACGGGATGAAATTGAACAATGGGATGAAGATATCCTCTACTTCCACAACAACCACCCTGAAAGAGAAGGGTAATACGGTTAAACCAATAATAGAACAAAAAAATAAAAATATGTTATTAAAAAAAGGAAGTAAAGGAGACGATGTAAAAGAGTTACAAAAATTATTAAACATCAAATCAGACGGTGATTTTGGACCTGCCACGGAATTAGCAGTAATGAAATTTCAAGGTCAACAAGGATTAAAAACAGATGGGATAGTGGGACCAAAAACTTGGTCAAAATTACAAAGTAAAAACACTAACAAACAATCCACCAATGGGTATGTATGGATATTAGATAATGGTCATGGTGGGGTGATAGATGGTGTATATCAGACATCTGGGAAACGATCACCTAAGTGGGAGGATGGAACTCAGTTATTTGAAGGAGAGTTCAATAGAGCAGTCGTAAATAGAATCATTAGTATGTGTGAAAAAGAAGGTATTGAATGTATTAATTTAGTGGACACACCAAAAGATTTATCTTTAAGGTGGAGAACAGACAAAGCAAACGATATCTACCGAGAAAGACAACAAAGTGATGGTAAAAAATGTATATACGTTTCTGTACATGCGAATGGTTTTAATAAAGAATCTGCACATGGTTGGTCAGTGTATACGACTGTGGGAGAAACTAAATCGGATAAGATTGCACAGATCCTTCATGAAAAAGCAAAGGTAGAATTTCCTACACATAAAATGAGAATGGATACTCGAGATGGAGATGCAGATAAAGAATCTAACTTTTGGGTTTTACGTAAAGTTGTTATGCCTTCCATATTATCAGAAAACTTCTTTATGACTAACAGAGAAGAATCTAGATTACTCTTAAGTGATGAAGGAAGAGATAGAATCGCTAAGATACATTTCCAAATGATAAAGGAAGTAGAAAAAAATAAAATTATCTAATTTTAAATCTTTATATACCTATAAGGTAATAGTATATTAGTAATATATGAATAGTGCAGAATTTATAAGATATATAACTAATCCTCTTACATCAGAGGAAATGCATTTATTATATAAGGCACATAATATTAATTATAATAAATGTGAGTTATATTATGATTTTATTATAACCTTAAATAAATTAATAACTTCCACCTTTTTAGGTGAAGATGTAATTAATAGTGGGGAGGAAATAAGACAACATTTTAAATGGTGTATTAAAGAAGTGTTTGAAAATTTTAAAAAAGAAAATATCCTTTTTATGGAGACAGGAGAGATAGAGGAGTATTTTTATCATTTTTATGGGGAATTATTTTATAATGATTTAAATAAAGAGGGTATAATAGAAAAATTAAATAAATTAGCGGTATTATCCTTTGATTATCAAAGGATTAAAACTAAATCCGATATGGATGTTTTACTAGAATTATATAGGTTATTAGAAAAAAGTTTAAATTTTAAAGTAAAAACGTAAGTTATAGTATTTATTTTATGGAAAAAATGTTTTATTCTTAGATATATGAATAATAAAATAAAATTTTTAGAGTTAGTTTTATCTGATTTAGTATCACAACGAGATACAATAGAAATGGATTTAAACCATATGCTTAATTCAGCAAATAAAAAAACCTCAGAAAGGAAATTGGAATTTATTGCAGTATTAGGGGAAGTAGTAGATATTAATAATAAAATTAAAATGTTAGGTGATCAATTATCACATTTATCTACACCTACACCTGAAAATGTAGTAGAAGAAAATAATAATAATAATTAAAAACAATTAAAATGGAAAATTTTGAAAATTTAAAATCGTTGGTTGCAAGTTTAGAAGAAGATGTAACTAAATTTTATGAAAAAAATAATAAAGCTGCAGGTACTAGGGTACGAAAAGGTTGTCAAGAAATAAAGAATCTGTGTCAGACTATTAGAGTAGAGGTTTCAGAAAGAAAAAAGACTGAAGCAGAAACAGTTTAAAAAAAATAATATATGTGGTTAGACATTCTTAATAAAGTATTTTTATTTTTATTTATTTTATCGATACTAAATGTTATACGGAATAGTTTTTTTGTTATACGACATTTTAAAGATAAGACTAGGTTTATATTAGAAAAAAAACCATTAATCCTGCTAGGAGTGTCTATCGCTTATATTATTTCTTCATTAATAACAGGAATAAATATATAAATAAATTATGATACAAGAAAAATTAAACTCTTTACGGCCATATGTGACGGGAATCAGATTCGTTAAAAATTTACCTGTTGTGGATTTAGTCATTAAAGAAGGGTGGAATATTTTTGAGTCGGATACAGTAAGTTATAAACCGAGTGCAAGTAATAAAAATTATTTCATGGTATTCCCTAAAAATCCTCAAGAAACTATAGATATAGTGATGACACATGTTGAACATATAATTGAAGTGAATGTGGAAAAAGAAAATAAATTAGTTTTACTTAAGGCAAAAATAGAAGAACTTAAACATTTATTTACTGAAAAAAGTTTAGAGGAATTAGAAGGGCTAAAATTTGTGTTATCACAATTTAGTGAGCCTACTTTAACCGATTTAACCAAAGAGGAAAAAATACCTCCATCACACACTACTAAAAATGGTGTTGAATTACCACCCAAAAAAGAAGTGGTAAAAACATTAGAAAAAGAGGAAGTTTAAATTTCCTCTTTTTTTTTATACTTCAAAATATTCTTGAAGGGTATGTATTAAATAAGTGGTACCTGAGAGTAAACAAGAATCTAAAAATACTGAAATATATACACATTCTAACCCGTTACTAAAAAAAGGAGAAAATTGTGTAAACCCACTAATATATGATCCTACCGATAAACCAAAACCTACCCAGAAAGGGGTACACATCATACAGGATAATAATTTACCAAAGAAATTAGGGGAAAGAAGATCCGCCTTATTTCTTAATCCTTCAAATATTGACCCATATACTATAATAAGGGATATTCCATATGATACTAAAATTGTTAATAATATTTCCATTTTGTCTTTTTTAATATATTTATTATAAAGAGAAATATAATCAAAATGCGTTTAATAGTAAATAAAAATCAATATAATAAGTTATTAAAATATAATAATACTGAATCTAAATTATATGAAGAATGGGTAGCATATATAATAGATAAAATAGAAATATATAGAGGTGGTATGTTTTTGAGTGAAGAAATAATATGTGAAAGAAACTTAAATAAAAAACTTAAAGGTAAAGATTTTTATGAAAAATTACCTATTAATAATATCATTTTCAACGTGTTTAAAACAGGAAATAAGGAAAGTTGTCAGTTTTTACCATCCGATGATTCTCCTATTACTGAAAGGTTAGAATTGGATGTTTTTATAAATAACACTAACCCAAGTAATACATTAGAAAAAAGTTTGTTAACCGAATTTTTTAAAATAAAAGAAAGATATGAAAATAATAATTAAAGAAGAACAATTTCATCGATTATATCTTAAAGAAGATAGTGAGAGTGGTGAAACAGTAGTGGCATTGGATCATTTAAAAACTTCCGATAAGTGGATTGAGGATTTAGATGGTAAATATATAAGAAGATATAGAAAGAATAACATTGAGGATGTAAAGAGAATCCAAAAGATGCTTACGTTGTTAGGGTATGATGTAGGACATTACGGTGATGGTGAGCCAGTAATTGATGGGATATATGGTCCTGATAGTGCAGAAGCAATAAGAGAGTTTCAAAAAGATAAATTCGTAGAACCTATAGAATGGGATGAAATTGTGGGACCCAAAACCTACACTAAATTATATGAGGATGTAGAAGAATTAGCGCATGATCATTTAATGTCGGTAGAAGAATTGTTAGAGCTAGGATTAGATGATGATAATATTATGGGTGATGAAGATGATCCGCATTATGATGATGAAGATGATGAAGATGGTGAAGAAGATGGAGGTCAGGATAATGAGGAAGACGAAGAGGAGGATATTTATGTTGAAGAGAATTGGTTTGCACCTATTTCAGAAGAAGGAAGTGGATGGGAAATAAGATATCATGATCATTTTGGTTCAGGTAAATATGGTGCGAGTAGAGGCACGAGGACACACAAAGGATTAGATATTAAATCAAATAAGGGGGAAAATGTATTTTCTCCTATGGATGGTAAAATTACGAGAACTTTTCATCCCTATAGTGATAAATGTAGATTTTTAAAAGGTGTGGAAATAGTAGGGGAAGGAGAATATTCCGACTATAAAATGAAATTAATGTATGTTGATTTAGATAATAATGTGGATACGGGAGATACTGTTAAAAGAGGAGATATAGTTGCCACCCAACAAGACTTATTGGAGTGTTACCCACCAAGGAATGGTAAAAGTATGACTAACCATATTCATTTTGAGGTATATGAAAATGGTAGAAATATTGATCCGGAGAAAATAATAGACATGAAAAGACCAATGATAGTATAATAGTATGAACAAATACGGAGGAGTTTTATTAATTTGTAAAGAAACAAATAATTTCTTATTATTAAAAAGAAATGCAAAAGCCAGTTATCCCAAAACATGGTCGGTAGTATCCGGAGGGATAGAAAAGGGAGAATCTCCATTAGAGGGGATAAAAAGGGAATTAAAAGAGGAGACTCAAATAGACAGTAAAAATATTAAATTTGAATTTTTTGAACATCAAAATAATCTAATACCTTACTTTGATTTTTATTTGGGGTATTGTGATGAAGAATTTGTGTGTAAATTAGATCATGAAAATACCGACTGGGGATGGTTTAATTTAAAAACTTTACCTAAACCACTATTTCCTACTTTATATTCTTCACTCCTACGCATTTTTTAACTATATTTGAAGGTATGGATGAAATAAAAAGAGAAGAAAATTTAATGCGTGCTGATATAGAAAAAACTATATTAAAGAAAGAACAATTTATTCGAGAAATACGGGGGGGATTAGGCGAACGAATTAAAGAGAACGGTAATAAGATAAAAAAAATTAATCAATCACCACTAAAACGACTATGGGGTTTTATTAAAAAAATATTTTAAATGGATTTAGAAAGAGTTTTAGAGATTGCAAAAGAATGTGTAGAAAATGAAATAATCCCACTAGAGGGATTAACTTTAATGTATACTATAGATAAACAATCCCATAGACATCTAGATGAAGAATTATTTTATAAAACCAATAATAACCAAACTTCTTTTGAACATAATGAGGTAATTGAAGTAACTATTGGGGGAATCACTTTTATATTCAATCAGAAATAATTTTACATTTTCATTTATTTTATTTACCTTTACTTAAATTATAAAAATATTATTATGCAAGAAAACGATGATATGGATGAATTTATTGACTTTATATTAAATGATGAAGTAAAACAAAAGGAAAAAGAATTAGGTTTAGAACATCCCAGTGTGGAGTATGAGTCTAAAGAACGAGAAGCCGCCAATAAAATACTAGAAGAAAAAGAGATAAGAGAGAGACTCTCTTACCATGCTTGTAATAGGTTTAGTGGCGATGTAAGAGGTATTTGTGATAAAATCCATTCATTAGGTATGTGGTTAAAGGAAAAAGATGGATTAGATATGCAACCCATAATAGATACTTTATTATTACCGGATCGTACCAGTGAGGATGTAAATGCTAAATTTCAGTTACCCTTGAAGTATTTGTATGAATCAGGAAAATTTAAAGATATTAAAGAAAAAGATGGTGTATACACTTCCCAACGATTTATTAATTGTGAGTTAGTACGTGACGATAAGGGAGAATGGATATTTGTAAATAAATTAAATACTAGTTGGAGTGATTTAGCGGAAGTATTAACTGAACTTATGGTTAGAGGAAGAAAGATAGGGGAAATGAAAGGGATGAATAAGACTGAAATAAAAACTTATTTATTAAAGTTACGTCAAGGAGGTAATCCTACACGCACCAAACCCCAAACCTCTCATCTTTATAGGTTATTGGATAAATATTTCGACATAAAAGAATATAGAGATTTTACTAATAATACTAGAAAAAATACTATAATTGGTGATGAAATTGAAGATTTATGTATAAAATTATTAAAAAAACAGGGCTTTAAATTACTTTATCATGGGGCAAATGGGGATTTCATAGATATGAAATATGGTATTGATATGATAATGGAATTAGAGGGTAAAGTATATTTAATTCAAGTTAAGAGTAAGTCTTTAGCAGCTAAGACTGCAATGGACTATCCTAATTATAGATATATTGATTTATTCGCTGGTGAAACACCAGATAAGAATGGTATAATGTTGTATGACAGAGATTCAATGAAAGAAGGTGAGTTCATCGCCAAAGATATCCTACAAGATAATTTAGAGTATTTGATTAATAAGTATTCCAATTAGGGGATATTTATTAATATATGGATAAAAAATCATTAGACATAATAGTAGAAGAATCAATAACCAACTTTTTCGACACAGGTAATTTTGAATTTTGATTATAAATTACTATATTTACAAAAAATTAAATATTTATAAGTATGGGATGTGATATTCATATGTGGGTAGAAAAGAAAAATCCAGTTACACATAATTGGGATAAGATGGGAAAAGTATTTTTC
>MDSV01166469.1_pt1 | contig 80629 bp, 69 predicted proteins | sample 810851 | NCBI WGS metagenome assembly MDSV01 (sample SAMN05326640, study PRJNA326480) | marine metagenome | isolation source: seawater | place: Atlantic Ocean: North East | collected 2012
AAAAAAAAAAAAAGAATATTAAATGAGTTTCGATTATTTAGGATAAGTATATTGTATTTCTTTAACAAGAAAATTTCAATAATGAAAAAATCAATTTTTACTTTCCTTACTTAAAAAACCGCTGGAACACAAAAAAATAAATTATCAAATTTAACTTCTTTTAACAGGGGCTTGAGACCCAAGACTTCATGTCTTTTTTTACATAAAAACATTGAATAATTAAGATCATTTTTTGACAATTCTTATAATGACCCTTGCAAAAGTTTCAGTGGCATTTAGGAATTTAATTTAGATAAAATCTCTTATTTATTCATTAACCTATGCCCTACCGTATTATTAGTTTTCAAAAACAGCCAGAGGCTCCCATTTTTTGGAGTACAAATTAGTGCTAAAGTTTTTCTGGGGGGTTCCCGGAGTCGTTCTTCCATTTTTTATAGCAGCTGTAAAAAGAGTAATCAGTTCGCCTTCTATTTTTTGGGATTGACCGTAGAGGTTATTCTTTTCTTCAGGGTCCTCCTTCAGATTGTAAAGTTGAAATTTAGGTAATCCTTGAGCTTCTTTTTTAGAGGGTCGAGGGTAACTCCAGCCACCCGATCCGGGACAAAAAATAAACTTATAGTCTCCTTTTCTAATGGCAAAACTACCATTGATCGAGTGATGGACCGTAAATGTTCTTTGGTAATCATTTTCGGTTGTTTTTGCAAAGACGGGCACCAAAGAAAAACTGTCTTCCCCCTCATTGTCTGATAGTTTTTTCCCCAATATATCCGCACAGCTAGCAAGCAAATCGGTGGTACAAATAGTTTTATTGGAAACCGAACCGGCCTGAATTTTCTTTGGCCATTTCAAGATAAAAGGTACCCGGTGACCTCCTTCATAAATATCGGCCTTGTGCCCCCTGAAGTCACCACTGGGATCATGTCCTTTTTCTCCCAGAACGTCAAATTTTGCTTGGGGAGAGCATCCGTTATCGCTAGTAAAAATTACAATTGTATTCTCTGAGATTTCCAGTTGTTCCAACAGCCTATTGAGCTTCCCCACGTGATTGTCAATCTGCATCACAAAATCCGCATAAGGGTTCAAACCACTCTTTCCTTTCCATTCCTCGTTGGGTAAGATGGGAGTATGGGGAGAGGGCAAGGGCAAGTACAAGAAAAATGGTTCTCCCTTTTCATTCATCTCGGTGATATAAGTTTCTGCTTTATCAAATAGGTGAGGAGTAACCCCTTCATGGACAAAGTCATTGGCTGTGGGCCCTTTTCTCCACCAGTGGTAATCTCCTTTTCTTTCGGTAATATTCTCAACCTGAGCGGTAATTTTTTCATTTTCTACATATACATAAGGCGGCATGTCTAGTGAGCCACAGTGTCCATAGGCATAATCAAAACCCAAGCCATTTGGGCTGTTGCTGATCTTTTTTAAAAAATCAATTTTCTCAAAAATCTCTCCATTTTTGATTGGTGTATTTTGAAAAGCGCTATCCTTCAGGGCCCAATCCCAGCCCAAGTGCCACTTGCCAATAAAGGCAGTATTGTAGCCATTGGATTTTAAAAAAGAAGCCACGGTTGTTCTGTCTTGTGGGATCAAGGCACGTGAAGTACCACTCAAAACACTTTTTTTGAGCGGACTTCGCCAGTTGTACCTCCCTGTCAATATCCCATATCGGGTAGGGGTACAAACTGAAGAGGAGGTATGAGCATCTGTAAAAATCATCCCCTGACTAGCCATTTTATCTAGAGAAGGCGTTTTGATTTTTCCCTCTGGATTAAAGGCTCCCAGATCTCCATAGCCTAGGTCATCTGCTAAAATATAAATGATATTGGGAGCCGCCAAGGTAAATTGCTGACGACAGGAAAAAAGCATAAAAATCAATAGAAATAACAGGAAGTAAATGCTCTTTTTCATCCTACTTTAATTAAATTTATTTTTGTTAAAAAATTTAGCAATGCAAAATAAATGGATACAAAGCTCAGGTAAATTAATTAAAACCTTTCAATTTAAAGACTTTAAGGAAGCATTAAAATTCATCAATAGTGTTGGAGAAAAAGCGGAATCAATGAATCATCATCCCAAAATCACGAATCTTTACAATTCTGTTACGCTCGAATTGTGGACCCACGATCAAAACGCCATTACAGACTTGGATTTTCAATTAGCAGACGAGATAGATCGCCAAATTAAAGAAAGCTAAAAATGATCAATTTTACTCTTTTTTAGTTAATTTTAGGTCGTTTTACCCCCTTAATTGAGTAAAATAAGCCTTTTTTTGGCCAAAAAACGCATTTTTTGTCTTGACTAAACCACTAGGTTTTTAGCATTTATTTTCCTGAGTAAAAAAATTATATTTACATAGACTAAACATTAATTATGAAAAAAATACTCGTTTTAATCGCCCTCATAAGTTGTATTAATTTTTTTGGACAAAATGAAGTTTATGAAATCAGAACTTATGCACTTTTTCAATCTTCTAATTTTAATAATTTCAACATCTATTTTGAGGATTTTTTCATTCCTGTTCTCAATCAACAAGGGATTGATAACATAGGGGTATTCCAAGAAGTTTCGGAAGACCTACCCAGAAAAATTTACGTTTTCATCCCTTTTGCAGACATGGATTCTTATCAGAAAGCACGTGCCCTTATTGCCACTGATGAGAGCATCCAAAAAGCTTCTGCCGAACTCAGTCCTGTTAATAATCCTATCTTCAATCGATATGAGACGTCGCTTTACATGGCTTTTGATGGAATGCCCAAAATGGTCAAACCCGATAATAAGAATCGATTCTTTGAATTGCGCACCTATGAAAGTCATTCGGAAGACGCCTTCAGGAGAAAAATCAAGATGTTTAATCAGGGAGAGCTAGCCTTGTTTGACAAACTTGATTTTGGTTCTGTATTTTTTGGGGATAAAATCGCGGGGGATCGAATGCCTTGTTTGACCTATATGCTTGCTTTTGAAAGCTTGGAGGAGCGAAACGAAAACTGGGGACAGTTTTTCGATCATCCTTTCTGGACAAAGTTAAAAAGTGACCCTGCCTACAAAGACAGTTGTTGCTCTTCCATCACCCGTGCTTTCCTAACCGCCATGTCTTATTCTCAACTTTAATTAATGCGTATATCACTTTTTCTTGTATTGCTGCTGCTTAATGTAGCATGTGATTCAATTGAGCAGTCCTACCCCAACATCGTTTGGCTAACCACCGAAGACAATTCACCCCAACATATGAAATTGTATAATGCTGAGGGTGCGGCTATGCCTACTATCGAAAAATTAGCAAAAGAGGGGATTGTTTTTGATAATGCCTTTTCCAATGCACCGGTTTGTTCTGTAGCTCGAAGTACTCTAATTACGGGTTGCTATGCACCCAGAATATTTACTCAATTTCACAGAAGAGCCCAACATGTTCCCCTTCCAAAGGGGCTTATGCCATTCCCATTTTACCTTAAACAGGTAGGCTATTATACTACTAATAATCATAAAGAGGACTATAATTTTATACTGCCCGAAGGTGTATGGGATGAATCATCTAAAAAAGCAAGCTACAAAAACAGAAAGTCTGGTCAACCCTTTTTTCATGTTCAAAATCATACGGTAACCCATGAGGGAAATTTGCATTTTGATCAAAAGGCTATAGACAATACTCTGGATAAAGAATTAGAGGGAATAAAGGTTTTCCCTTATCATCCTAACACCAAAACCTTTCGTTATTCCTACCACCATTTTCAAAATAGGCATGTTTTGGCCGATCAGAAGATGGGGGAATTCATTTTAGACCTGGAGGAACAAGGACTTATGGAAAACACCATAATCTTCTATTTTGGCGACCATGGAGGGGTACTTCCTAGAAGCAAAGGCTACGCTTACGAAAGTGGATTGCAGGTCCCCTTGGTAGTTTATGTCCCTGAAAAATGGAAACACCTGTTTCATCAAAGCAAAGGATCGAGATCAAAAACCTTTGTGGAGTTTGTCGATTTAGCGCCCACAGTTCTTTCTTTGGCAGGTGTTACTCCTCCACAGGGCATTGACGGAACACCAGTTTCAGGTGTGTTTTCGCAAGCTTCAAAAATAGAACAAAAGAATACGACCATAGGTTACGCTGACCGCTTTGATGAAAAATACGATTTAGTCAGAACTTTGAGGGTTGGGAAATACAAATACATTAGAAATTATCAACCCTTTAATGCAGATGCTTTATTTAATTTTTATCGTTATAAAATGTTGGCATTTCAGGAGTGGGATGAATTATACCGTATGGGGAAGCTCAATGAAGAACAAAGGCAATTTTTTGAACCAAGAGGTCCTGAGGGGCTTTACGATTTAGAGCAAGATCCCCATGAAGTAAATGACCTTTCCGAAAGACCCCAATATCAAGAAATTTTGACCCGGATGAGAAGCCAGTTGCGAGAAAAACTTACCGGATTGCCTGATCTCAGTTTTTATCCTGAACCCTATTTGTTGGAGAATGCTATCGAAAATCCTGTAGCTTTTGGGCAAAATAATCAAAATGAAATTAGTGAATTGATAGAAGTTGCGGATCTTAATTTGTCTGGATTTAAAGTGGTTAAAGAAAAAATAAAACAAGCTTTGAATGATAACAATCCATGGAAAAGATATTGGGGCTTAGTTGTATGTAGCTCTTTTGGAGATAAGGCAAAAACATTGGTTCCTCAAATTAAAAAAATGGTTAATAGAGATAATGAAAACTTAGTCCGGGCTCGCGCCATGGAATACTTGATGTTGAATCAAGAATTTTTTGATTCCAAAATCATTGATGAGTTGTTAAAAAATGCCAAGTCAGAGATAGAAGCTAACCTAATTCTCAATAGTTTAGGTTTGATTAAAAATTTAAACCCCCACTTTAAATTCAATTTATCTAAAGAAATTTTCCCACTTGAATGGTATGATAAACCAAATGATTTGATAAACAGAAGGATGAATTATTTAATCGATAATCGTTAAAAAATGTCATTAGACCTATATTAGGAGGGAACTCTAAGAGTTTACAGAAAAGTAAGAAGGCAGATTTTAGTTAAAGGAAAGGTTAACCTCACAGATAAGAAAACCCAAAAAAAAACAGGGTTACACTTTTTGGATTTATCGAATCAAAAGATATACCTTTTTTCTACGGGTTACATAAAATTTAGAATTCTCTTTTGCCAAATTCACTATCGATGAACTTGGACCTATTTTTTCGGTTGTTAAAATTATAACTCAAGGTAAGCAGTATCATATCCACCTCATAAACATAATTGGTAGTAGTATAGAATTCATCTTCCCTTCGTGTAGTAATCCTTTGTTCATTAGAGTTTAAAAGTCCCATATCGATATTTTTCCATTGGAGTGATGCAGTTAATTGGTTATTCCAAAAACGTTTTGTTAAGGTTAAGTTTGGTGAGTAGTACTCCGAATCTATTCCCTGAGCAGTTATTCTTTTAGAAAGATAATTGAATGTAAACTGAGCAAAAGAGGTGTTGGAAAAATTATAAGTGCTGTTTATGTTTAAGCTATAAATATAGTCGTCTGTATTTACTATACGATCGTCAAATGATCCTTGAATGATATAGTAGTAAAAGTTAGAGGAATAAAACACTTTTAACCTTTTACTGAGGTTATATTCCGCACCATTTTCTCTTCCGATAACTTTGGCATTCCCCACATTGGAATAGATACGATTCAAAAGTGTGTCATTGTATACAGTATTGACCCTATTGATCAAATGATTAACATTTCGATAGTATATTTTAAAAAATTTACTATTACCTTTTTTAGTTTTCTTATTTACTCCAATTTCCACTTGATCTATTAATTCAGGATGTAAGTTAGGGTCACCTTGTTCAAGGGTTTCTGAATGTTCTCTTTCTGGAAAGGGATTCATCTTAAATGTAGTTGTTCGCTCGATTCTTTTACTGAAAGCAAGGCTTAATGAAAGGTTCTCTCTCCACCGGTAGTATATACTAGCCGAAGGAAAAAGCTTAGTAAAATCCAATGAATAGTTTTCATCCAATTCTCCTGTTTTGTCTTTTAAAGAAAGTTCTCTTTTCATTTTTTCCAATCGCAGACCAGCTGCAAAATTCCACTTTTTAATACTGCTATTATATTGCAAATAAGCGGCACTTATTGATCGTTTTAGATTAACCTCACTCGAGAACTCAGGAATCAAATCGAAAAGCTGTGTCTCATTGTTTTTTCGCTGATAAACAAAATCTCCAGTATGGTCTAGGTTTCTAAATTGGTATCCCATTTTAAGGGTACCTATACTAAGTGGTTTAAAGGCATAATCTAGCTTAACCCGCAAACCGAAAAGCGGATTTTCGTTTGTATTGTATTCATCTTGATAGACTATTGTATGGTCCGGATGGCCCAAATTTTTGTTGGTAGTAGGACCTCCTAAGAGAGCATATTCATAAAGAATGGAAGAGCTGAGCTGAGCCAAATTTTCAAAACGATGATCGTAGTTTAAGCTCCCCAAAACAAAGTCACTTTTTCTAATCCTTAGATTTTCATTGTAATATTGAAATTGGTAGTCAATTTTATCCGTGATGGCATAATTAGCATAATAAAGAATGTCAGCAGTTCGCTCTTTGGTTCTTTTTCCAGCATAGAGTCCAAGTGAAAAGAGGTCCTTATCTGAAAGCTGATAATCTGCTGTAAGCCTTCCTGAAAAATTGATTTCGTCGAAACTACGTTCGCCGTCAGAGGGGAACCTTGTATACTTATCCCCAATTATTGTGTATACGTCTCCTTCTCTCCTTCCCAAGATGTCATTTCTTTGAAAGTTTAATCCAGACGAAAAATTCCATTTATCCCTAACAGTGTTATATGTAATGTCTGCACTAAATCTTTGAGCCGGTTGAACATTTTCATAGTCTTCGATAGATGGAGCGCCTAAGAGGGTGTTAAACTGAAAATAGTCCCCTTTAAGGATATTTTTAAGGGTAAGTATATTGATGATTCCTGCTTTCCCTTCTGCATCGTATTCAGCAGAGGGAGCAGTAATGATTTCGATATTTTTGATACTGTTGGCGGGGATTTGACTCAATAAACTTTGAATATCAGACTGTATGGGTTTGTTATTCAATAACACCACAAAACCCGTACTTCCTCTAAGGCTAATTTCACCTAAGCCATTGATAGCCATAGAAGGCAGGTTTCTAATTACATCAATTCCGGTCCCACCTTTAGCGGTTGAGAATTCACTTGAAGAATATACCCGTCGGTCAATTTTATTTCGAATGGCTTTGTGCTTGGCATCTACAACTACTTCATCCAGAAAATTTTGGCTGGTTTTTAGACCGATGATTCCCAGATTAACCGGAGTATTTTTTTGGGCATCAATATTTCCGGTTTCTAAGGTATGATAACCAAGAAATGAGATTTTTACTGAGAATTTTCCGGAGCTGCTGATAGGGAGGAGAAAACTACCGTCAGGTTTTGAAATGGCTCCTTCCAAAATTTCACCATCTTTTATCAGAACTATCGAAGCATACTCTATGGGGTTGTCTGTGTTTTTATCCATTACGACTCCTTTAATCTGACCCCTTGAATAGAAGGATATTAAAAAAATAAAAATGAGACTCAAAATAAATTTTCTACACATCTTTTTCATTCAACTTCATTAAAATATTAACAGTGGCTTTATAGCTTCCTTAATCAAATTAAGATCTAAAAATAATATTTGAATTTATTTAATTTGATAAAGCCCATCTTTTCTTCTATCCATTAGCAGTTTTAGTTTGCTTATTACGTTGGATGAGAGATCTTCAAGCTGCCTCTTTTTGATAATGATAGAAAAGGATGTCGAGTCCTCAACCATTTTTTCCAACGCATATGGAGTAATGATTTTTATTTTTCCTTTAGAGTAAAACTGACTAGAATAAGATTTGAATGGGAATGCATAAAGCTCTGATGAATTTACCTCGGGATGGAAAACTAGCGTTTTGTCTGTACTATTGGAGAGTATCTTTTGTGTGGGTTCCAAAAAGTAAGCTCCAATCAACAATACGGGAATACCTACAGCAACACACAGCAACGATTTTTTTCTCTTAAATGAGGTCCAATGATGGGTGATCAAAAGGGCAATAGGAATCATTACCGGCAGGGTGTAGGTATGGATCAAACTTTTTGAAAAAGTAAAGAAAAACGGAGTCCACAAAATCCATAGCCAAAGGAAGAGTTGCCAAGGGTCATTCCAAACTTTTTTTAATCCGTTTTTGAGTTGGCTTAAAAGGACAAAAGACCAAGGCAGAGCACCGGCCAATATAAAGGCCCAAATGATCCCCAAAGGCTGTTGTTTGGGGAAACCATATTTATCGCCCGACCAAGAGGAGTCTATAAAACGCAGGAAATGTTCTCCCACCACAAAATAGTCAATAAAACCCGGGGAATTAATCTCCATCAGATAGTACCAAGGAAAGGCGATCAATAGAGTTAAAAGCCCTCCCAATACCCAAGGAATTTGAAAAATTCTTTTTAATGATATTCGATGACGAATACACCAGACGAAAAGGGGAGGAAAACTTAGTACACAAATGATGGGACCTTTAGCCAACAACCCCAAACCGATACCAACAAAAAAAATTAATCCTGATATCCTACTTTTTTCAGAATGAAGAAATTGCCAGAACCCCATCATTGTTAAAGCAACCGAAAAAGAGAGCATCAAATCGGTAGAGAGTACCCCGGCATGAAGAAAAAACTCGGGAAGTGTAAGAAGGACAATTCCAGGGATCAAACCATTAATTTTTTTTTGGTGACCATAGGGAATCAGAAGTAAAGTAATTAAAATAGCTATCATCCAAAAGGGGAGCCTAAGGGCAAATTCATGGTCTCCAAATAGACTTATGGAACTGGAACAAATCCATGTAGAGAGTGGAGGTTTAGCCCAAAATGGGACACCGTAATCTATTTGCGGAACAATCCAATTACCCGTTTCAACCATCAATCGGGCAATCTCTCCATAGCGTGCTTCTGTTTTGTCTGTTAGTGGAATGACGGCATTGAAAAATAAGCGTATTCCCGCCAGAAGAATAAATATACAACCATAGGGTGATCTGAAATCTTTTTTAATTCTTTCTGCTAAGCTCAACTTTTATACTTCTTTGAAATTTTAAAAAGGTCCCACCATAGGGTAAAAAAATACAGGGGACTCACTCTGGAATCGGGGGTGTCTACCCATGCCCTAAGTGGAATTTCCCTTATATAATTTTGAATTTCGGATCTTCCGAAAAGACGGATCATTCTAAAGAAAATTTCAACATCGAAAAGCCATTTGGAAATAAAAACCTGGTCAAATATTTTCTCAGCGGTTTGGGTTTCAAAAATTTTGCATCCGCATTGAGAATCGTATATGCTTAAATTTAATGCATTGGAGATTGCGGTAGCGACAACCCTTCCCAAGAGAAATCGGTACCATTTTCTTTTGATTTGGTTGTCTAGTTTTAATATTCTCGATCCAAAAGCCAATACCACATTTTCTTTTACCTGTTCTGACAAGCGCAAACATTCTTCAAGGCTGGTGGCAAGGTCAGCATCCAAATAAGCTACTTTTTGGAAATTTTGATATTTTAGTACTTGGCGGAAACCAGTAAAAATAGCATTGGCCTTTCCCCTATTTTGTGCCATATTATATAATTCAATTTGACCGGGAAATTGATTTTTTAAGGCCGATAACACATCATCTGTTGTGTCTTTTGAACCATCATTGACAAAAAAAACAGACACTTTAGGTTGGAGAGAAAGGAAGCTTACGAACTGAGAAACGGGCAACCTATCAGCCTCATTATAGCATGGGATTACGATTGCCAGATCTTTTTGCATAGTGCTCAAATATAAGTATAATTATACTCTAGGCTTTCTATTTCAAATAGCTTATTAGATTATAAAAAAGCAAAAAAATGCGAGCCCATCGGCTCGCATTTGACTTATAGAAAAGGATAGCTCAGAAGACAGTACTTGTAGGTATCTGCTGTCCTAACTTTCCTAAATTACATACGTAAGACATTTGACACCTCCTTTCAAAATATGTTAGACATAGCTGTTGTCACAGCAAGAAATTCTTTTTAAATATAAGCAGAAAAAAAATTTCTCCCGATTATTTTACAATGTTTTTTAGCGTTAATCCTTGAACCAAAATCGTAAACAATACAATTACATATGTAAGAAAGAGAATTAAGGCTTTTCCCTCTCCAATATCGTCAGGTAAATTAAGCGCCAAGGCTACGCTCAAGCCTCCTCTAAGTCCACCCCAAGTGATGATCAAGGCAGTTTTCTTTTCAAACTTTTTGAATAGTGATAAGAAGGCTATAGGAATACTTACACCTATACCCCTAGACAATACAACCAGAATAATTACCAAAACGGAGATAGTTATAAATGGTAATTGGAAAGACTCAAAAATCATAATAACCTCCAGTCCAATAAGAATGAATAAAATGGCATTTAAAGTTTCATCCAAAAGATGCCAAAACTTATAGACATAATCACCCATCGCTTTTTGGATACCATCTTCATTTTCATCAATGTCAAGATTTTGATTTAGAAATAATCCCATCATCACTACCCCTAAAACTGCGGAAAAATGAAAATAGTGTGAGATAATAGGCAGTAATAAAACCAGTGAAATGGTTATTAAAACTTCTAATTCAGTATGTTCATTCTCAATATATTTTAAAAGTTTAAGTCCAAAATACCCCATAACTGTTCCTAAAGCAATACCTCCCAAAACCTCAGTTACAAATAAGCTTCCAACTGCAGCAGCAGTTATATTTTCCACACCATCTTGTTTGATACTCAAAAGAGTTAAAAAGACCACTACGCCTATACCATCGTTAAAAAGAGATTCTCCTGCAATACGGGTTTCAGTTATAGAAGATAGATTCATTTTTTTTATCATTGCCAATACTGCTATGGGATCAGTGGGTGCTATCAAAGCACCAAACAAAAGACAATCTATATAAGTCAACCCCATAGTATTCAGACCAAATACAGGTTGCTCAATCAACCAGTAGACTCCCGAACCAACTGCAAAAGTGGAAAAAATCACCCCAAAGCTAGCTAGAAGTAGAATAGTCACTTTATCTTTCAATAGTTCATGAACATTGACACTCATAGCACCAGCGAAGAGCAAGAAAGGCAACATTACATTTACCAACAACTCACTGAAATCAAATTCTTTAGTAATTTCTGATACAGTTTCAAATACCTGAGGAAAAACAACCCCCACCATGGTAACAATAATAGATAAACAGAGTGCCAAAATCATCAAACCTATGGTTTGAGGGAGCTTTAAAACTCGGATATTAATCAGCGTAAAAATTGCTGCTAAAGTTATTAATATAGTAGATAATTCAAGAATGCCCATGATTAATAGTTTTCTTAAATATAATCTAAATATTTCTATATGTACAAATCGTGAAGTTTTGAAATATATTTTCCGATTATGTCAAATTCTAAGTTGACCGTTTCTCCTTTTTGTATCAGGCGGAAATTAGTATGTTCATAGGTGTAGGGAATTATTGCCACAGAAAAGTGATTCAGACCAGAATCAACCACAGTAAGACTGACACCATTGACACAAATGGACCCTTTTTCGACAGTAATGTTTTTTTGATTTTGATCATACTCGAAGTCAAAAAACCAGCTTCCTTCTCTGAAATTGACTCCGGTGCAAAAACCGATCTGATCTACATGACCTTGAACAATGTGTCCATCCAGACGACTGTTAATCATTATGGCCCTTTCAAGATTGATAAAATCTCCAATTTTAATCCTCCCTAGATTGGATTTTTCCAAAGTTTCTTGAATAGCAGTAACCGTGTATTGATTACCTTTTATCTCAATCACGGTTAAGCAAATACCATTATGGGCCACGCTCTGGTCTATTTTTAATTCTTGCGTTAAACTACTTTCCAGGCTTAGGTGAAGATTCTCTTGGTCTTTTTCCAAATAAATCACTTTCCCATATGCCTCAATAATTCCGGTAAACATCAGTTAGATTTAATTACATTTGTGATGTAAAATTATGAATAAAAGCAACACAAATGTTGGGGAAAATAAAGCTGGGTATTTCAATTGGAGATCCAAATGGGATTGGGGTCGAAATCATTTTAAAAATTTTTGAAGATCGAAGGTTATTTGAATTTTTTACTCCTGTTGTTTTTGCGCCGATCAAGTTGCTGGAATATCAAAAAAAACATTTTCAGTTCAATCCCATTCTGGCCGTAAAAAAGAAAAATAAACAATTGCATAGGGCTCAGTTGAATGTATTTGACCTTCCCATGCCGGAGGGTAAGCTGGTTTTTGGAGAAGCTTCAAAAATGGCAGGTGAACTGGCTTTAGAATCTTTAAAGTCAGCTACCTCAGCCTTAAAAAAAGGAGAGGTTGATGCCTTAGTTACTGCCCCAATAAAAAAGGAAACAATTCAATCTAAGGATTTTAAGTTTCCAGGTCATACTGATTACTTAGCGAAAGAACTTGGTGGAAAAAGTTTGATGTTTATGATTTCGGAGTTATTAAAAGTAGCCCTCGTTAGTGATCATATTGCAGTTAAAGACATTTCCGGAGTTTTTACCCCTGAATTATTAAGAGAAAAAATCCAACAGCTGGAGGGCTCTTTAATACAGGATTTTAACATTGGTCGACCGAAAATAGGTGTTTTGGGGCTTAATCCCCATACAGGAGATAAAGGTGTAATTGGTAAAGAAGATGATGAAATTACCCTTCCATTGATACAAGAATTATCAGCATCAGGCCATTTGGTTTATGGGCCTTATGCTGCCGATAGTTTTTTCGGCAATCAAACTCACCTCCAATTTGATGCTGTTTTGGCTATTTATCATGATCAAGGTCTAATCCCCTTTAAAACTTTAACATTCGGATCGGGCGTAAATTTTACAGCTGGTCTAAGTAAAATAAGGACTTCACCAGATCACGGGACTGCTTTTGAAATTGCGGGAAAAGGCTTAGCCGAAACAGAATCTTTCAGGAATGCAATGTTCTTGGCTAGGAACATTTACTTTAACAGACAAAGAGAAAAAATTACTTACCATTGAGAATAAAGTTGAAAAATAGGATAAGGACACTGTTAAAAGCTTTTTTTTATATAAATTTGCACCCTTAAAAGTCGAAAGGATGGGGCAGTTTTCAGAATTCTTGATCTCGTTTATTGGTTTAAAGGATGGCATACATCGATTCGATTTTAAGATTGATAATAAGTTCTTTGAAGGCTTTGATTTTTTAGATTTTCAAAAAGTCGAGATTCAGGTTGATTTGGTTTTTGAAAAAAAATCAACCCTTTTGGAGTTGAATTTCAGTGCAGAAGGGAAGGTGACAGTTCCATGTGATATCACCACAGAACTTTTTAAGTTGCCTATAGATACTGCTTTTAGATTAGTGGTAAAATTTGGGCCGGAGGAAAACCTCGATGATGACGAGATTTTGATTCTTCCACATGGTTCATATGAAATTCAACTGGCTCAATACATTTTCGAAATGATAGTATTGTCTGTGCCTCAAAAGAAAGTTCATCCTGGAATTGCCGAGGGAACTTTAAAATCAGAGGTTTTGGAAAAACTAAAAGACTTACAGCCTCAAGAAAAATCTCCATCAAATGAAACAGATCCAAGATGGGATAAATTGAAAGACTTATTATAATAATATATAAAAATTAAAAGCTACAAAAATGGCTCACCCTAAAAGAAAAATATCGAAAACCAGAAGGGACAAAAGAAGAACCCATGTCAAGGCAGTTTCTCCTCAAATTGGTACTTGCAATACTACAGGGGAAGCCCACTTGTACCACCGTGCTCATTGGCATGAAGGCAAACTTTACTACAGAGGTAAAGTTTTGATAGACAATAACCAGGTTACAGAAGCTTAATTTTTACAAAAATCTCACAAAAACTCTTCCTTTTTTTAAGGACTTTTTTGTGAATAAAGATTTTGTTTGCTCTAAAAAACTACTATCTTCACATATATAATATTGACGGTTCAAAAGGAAGTGATCTACTGATGAATTATATCAATCCAATTCCCTTAAAGGCTGCTATAACTGCGGTAGGGGCGTATGTTCCTGAGGAAAAAATCACTAATGCTGACTTGGAAAAGATGGTAGACACCACTGATGAGTGGATTTTGGAAAGAACTGGGATAAGAGAAAGAAGAATACTCAAAGACCCGACAAAAGGCTCTTCTTTTATGGCAATCAAGGCCGCTGAAAATCTCCTAAAAAAAAGAAAATTAGACCCTCTAGAAATTGAAGCGGTCATCGTTGCTACTATCACGCCCGATATGAAAGTTGCTGCTACTGCTGCATACGTTGCTTCAGAAATTGGCGCGATCAATGCCTTTGCTTATGACCTTCAAGCTGCTTGTTCCGGCTTTCTTTTCGGAATGTCAAATGCCTCCAGTATGATTGTTAGCGGACGATACAAAAAGGTTTTACTGATCGGATCAGATAAGATGTCTTCAATAATAGATTATTCTGACAGATCAACCTGTATTATTTTTGGGGATGGTGCTGGAGCAGTCCTTTTTGAACCTAGCGAATCTGCTTACGGATGGGAGGACGAGTATTTGAGATCTGATGGTAGTGGAAGGATGTTTTTGAACATAAAGGCAGGAGGATCTTTGTTTCCTGCTTCAGAAGAAACATTACAAGGAGGAATGCATAATTTGTATCAAGATGGGAAGGCAGTTTTTAAGTATGCCGTTTCAGAAATGACCAATGCAGTTGAGGAAATTATTGATCGTAACAAACTTGACATAGAGAATATTTCTTATTTGGTCCCTCATCAGGCCAATAAAAGAATTATCGATGCAATTACCAAACGTGTTGGTTTGCCTTATCAAAAGGTCATGACTAATATTGAATATTTTGGAAACACAACAGCGGCAACATTACCGCTTTTACTAAAAGATTACGAATCAAGATTAAACCCTGGAGATCGGCTGGTTTTTGCTGCTTTTGGTGGAGGTTTCACCTGGGGAGCAGGCTATTTGACATGGGCCTATTAATTATTTTAATTATGAAAATAAAAGAAATTCAAAACTTAATCAAATTTGTCGCAAAATCAGGAGCTCACGAGGTGAAGCTTGAAACAGATAATTTTAAAATCACTATCAAAACTAATGCTGAAATTCCTTCAGCAGAAACACAAACTATTGCGCAAACTTTACCAAGTATGGTGGCACCTGCACCACAGCCAACCCTAGCAGGTACCCTAGCGGAGAACCCTATAGAAACAGAAGAACATCCTGTTCAAGATGAGGCCGATAATCTGATTATAATAAAATCTCCTATGATTGGAACTTTTTACAGAAAGTCCTCTCCAGACAAAGATGTTTTTGTCGAAGTTGGAGATATCATCAAAGAAGGAGATGTATTATGTGTGGTTGAAGCCATGAAATTATTCAACGAGATTGAATCCGAAGTCAGCGGCAAGATTATTAAAATATTAGTTGATGATTCTTCTCCAGTTGAATTCGATCAACCACTCCTTTTAGTTGAACAGGTTTAAACCTCTTACCAATGTTTAAAAAGATATTAATTGCCAATCGTGGTGAGATTGCCATGCGATTGATCAGAACTTGCAAAGAGATGGGCATTAAAACTGTTGCAGTTTATTCTACTGCTGACGAGGAAAGCCTTCACGTTCGTTTTGCCGATGAAGCAGTTTGTATAGGCCCTCCACCCAGTTCGGAATCCTATTTGAAAATGGCTAACATCATGGCGGCTGCAGAAATTTGTAACGCGGATGCCATTCATCCGGGTTATGGATTTTTGTCAGAAAACGCTAAATTTTCAAAAATTTGTAAAGAACACGGGATTAAATTTATTGGCGCATCGTCGGAGATGATAGAAAAAATGGGAGATAAAGCCACTGCAAAAGCTACAATGAAAGCTGCAGGGATTCCTACCATACCAGGATCCGATGGTATATTAGAATCTTTTGAAGAAGCCAAAAAAACTGCAAAAAAAACGGGCTATCCGATCATGTTAAAAGCCACTTCCGGTGGAGGAGGTAAAGGCATGCGTGAGGTATGGAAAGAAAAAGATTTACAGAAAGCCTGGGAAAGCTCTCGTCAAGAAGCCTTTGTTTCTTTTGGCAACGACGGAATGTACATAGAAAAACTAATTGAAGAACCTCACCACATTGAAATTCAAATCTTAGGAGATTCAAAGGGCAAAGCCTGTCATTTATCTGAACGTGATTGTTCCATTCAAAGGAGACATCAAAAACTGACCGAAGAAACACCGTCGCCATTTATGACTCCTGAGTTGAGGAAAAAAATGGGAGCTGCCGCTGTCAAAGCTGTTGAGTACATAAAATATGAAGGTGCAGGAACAATAGAGTTTTTGGTAGACAAGCATCGCAATTTCTACTTTATGGAGATGAATACTCGTATTCAAGTAGAACACCCCATTACAGAGCAAGTCATTAATTTTGATCTTATAAGAGAGCAGATTATGGTTGCTGCTGGGGTACTCATATCAGGAGATAATTATTTTCCAAGCATGCACTCTATTGAATGTAGAATTAATGCCGAGGATCCTTATAATGATTTCAGACCCAGTCCAGGAAAAATATCAACCCTTCACTTTCCAGGTGGACATGGAGTCAGACTTGACACTCATGTTTATGGAGGCTACATCATCCCATCCCAATATGATTCTATGATCGCCAAGTTGATTACTACAGCTCAAACAAGAGAAGAGGCTATCAATAAGATGAGGCGCGCATTGGATGAATTTGTGATTGAGGGGGTTAAAACCACTATCCCTTTCCATCGCAAACTCATGGATGACTCCGATTATATTTCTGGAAACTATACCACCAAATTCATGGAGGCTTTTTCGATGGATGATTAGTAGTAGTTTTTTTTCTTCAATTGATCCGCTGAATTTTTTAGTCCGACCAGAAAATTCCTCTTTTATGTTTTTGTTCTCTTTTTTTAATTCATATTACAAATAGATTTGTTCACCATTGCAAAAAATATAACTCATTTCTGTAAATAGATTTAATCCACGAACCTCTATAAGAGATTATATTAAATTTTCTTGGAGTAAATATTCGGCAATTTGAATGGTGTTTGTTGCTGCTCCTTTTCTCAGGTTGTCTGCAACCACCCATAGGTTCAGTGTTTTGTTTTGGGATTCATCTTTTCTGATTCTTCCCACAAAAACTTCATCTTTACCTGCAGCATAAATTGGCATAGGGTAAGTGTTGGTTTCGGGATTGTCTTGTACAATCAAACCAGGGCTTTCGTTCAGCAGTTTTCTAATGGCATCTAATTCGAAATCTTTTTTCAATTGGACATTGATCGATTCACTGTGTCCTCCTAACACAGGAATTCTGATCGCTGTGGCAGAGACCCCTATAGTGGCATCGTTTAGAATCTTATGGGTTTCATTAACTAATTTCATTTCTTCTTTCGTGTAGCCATTGTCCATAAAAACATCGCAGTGAGGGATAGCATTGCGGTGAATGGGATAAGGATAAGCCATTTCTCCATTTTCCTCTTTGTATTCATTTTTCAATTGTTGTACCGCCTTTACTCCGGTTCCAGTAATCGACTGATAGGTCGACACTATTATACGTTCAATTCCAAAATGCTCTTGCAAAGGGGCTAGTGCCAACAACATTTGAATAGTTGAGCAGTTGGGATTGGCAATGATTTTATCTGCGGAGGTTAATTTATCTGCATTTATTTCAGGGATGATTAATTTTTTGGAGGGGTCCATTCGCCAAGCAGATGAATTATCGATCACTACAGTTCCCACCTCGGCAAATTTGGGCGCCCATTCTAATGATGTTGCTCCACCAGCAGAGAACAAAGCAATGTCTGGTTTCATTGATACTGCTTTTTTCAGCCCAACCACTTCGTATGAATTACCGCCACAAACTACTTTTTTCCCTACAGATCTTTCTGAGGCTGCAGGAATCAGTTCCGAAAACGGGAAATGTCTTTCTGACAAAACCTGGAGCATCACTTCTCCAACCATTCCTGTTGCACCTATAACTGCTAGTTTCATGGATTAAATTTTTCCAAAATTAAGCTTTATGCCATTGTCTACAACTTCAACTTGTCTTTTTTTAGATTTCAAACAAAATGTTTGATATATAAAAGTAGTTGTTGATTTAGTTTATAAGGATTCTTGGGATTCGATTTCCTAGGGAAGCAAGTAGCTCATAAGAAATGGTTCCTGCATTTTCTGCAAGCTCATCCGCTCTAATTCCATCTCCAATAACCACCACTTCACTTTCTTCGTTGCAGGGAATATCCCCAATGTCTACCATTACCATGTCCATACAGACATTACCCACCACATGGGCTTTTTGTCCGTTGATCAATACCCAGCCTTTTCCATGCCCATATTGTCTCGAGAAACCATCTGCATGTCCAAGGGGTAATACCGCAATACGCGTATTTTTGAACGCTTTCCAGCCACAATTGTATCCTACGGTTTCACCCGACTTAATTTCGTGAATTTGAGTAATCCTCGTTTTCAGTTGTGAAATAGGTTTTAGGGCATCGTTCCATTCAGGGTGGTTGGCAAAGCCGTAAAATCCAATACCAATCCTTACCCAATCCAAATGATAATTGGGATAGTTGAAAACCCCAGAAGTATTCAAGAGATGATATTCTGGCTTTTGCTTTAAGGCCTGGTTGTGTTTTTGCATAATTTGCTCGAATAGCAAGATTTGATTTTCTGTTTCCTTGTTGGGTTTTGGGGTTTCTGTTTGACCCAGATGTGTGAAAACGGATTTTACTTTAAAATAAGATTTTTTCATTTGTTCCAGAACCCACACCACTTCGTCAGTTTGAAATCCAATGCGGTTCAAACCTGTGTTGTATTTGATATGGATCGGGTAGGCGGATTTTTTTTCTTCCTTTACTGCCTTTTTAAACATTTCCCAACTTCTCTTACTGTACAATACAGGCTCAAGATTATGTAGGATGATATCCCTAAAATTTTCAATTTGAGGGTAAAACACCAATAAGGGGACCTTAATTCCAAATTGTCTTAATTTGATACCTTCTTTCACATAAGCTACGGCTAAGGCCTCTGTCCCCAATTCAACCAATTTTTCGGCAATTGACTCAGAGACCGCTCCATAAGCATTAGCCTTGATAACCCCTATCATTTTAGACTTGGGATTTAATATCTTTCTAAGGGAATGATAGTTGTGTTCTAACTTTTTTAAATCAATTTCAAGAAGGGTCAAGATCTTTTATTTTTAGCACTCTTTTTTTCCAATTTTGTTTTGTCACGCTTTGTATAAATCTCATAAAATGAACCTCTACTCAGCGGCTCGTAATCACCTTTTTTGCCTAAAAGGACCAACCCTTTTATATCTGATTTTCTGTGGCTGTAATGGGCTAAATTGCCCGTTTGAGCACAAATGGCATGGACTTTGGTAACATACTCAGCCGTGGCCATTAATGCTGGCATAGGTCCAAAAGGGTTTCCTTGATAATCCATATCCAGTCCTGCAACAATCACCCGTATTCCACGGTTTGCCATATCATTGCAAACCTCTACAATCTCATCATCAAAAAATTGAGCCTCATCAATTCCTACTACATGGCAGTCATTACTCAAAATTGAAATGTTTGCCGCGGAAGGCACCGAAGTTGAAGGGATCTGATTTGAATCGTGAGAAGTAACCATCTGATTATCGTTTCGCTGGTCAATGGCAGGTTTGAAAACCTTTATCTTTTGATTGGCATATTGGGAACGTTTAAGACGCCTAATAAGTTCTTCTGTTTTTCCTGAAAACATAGACCCACAAATGACTTCGATCCATCCAAATTGTTCTTCTTGGTTTAAGGGATTTTCTAAAAACATTTTGTAATTTACAGTCAAACAAAGGTATTAAAACAAAGCTTTGCAATAGGATAATTTATGCCCAATAAAATTCAACAAAAACTTAAACAACTAGCAAAAAAAATTCTAGAGGTGCAAGAGCCTTATGATTATCAAAAGGTTTATGATGCTACTTTGTTACTCTTTGAACACCTGATTTTAATAAAAAATGCGGAGGGATTTAATAAAGGTTTATTGAAAGATTTTGAAACCAAACTTGATCAGTCGTTGGATTTTATAAAAGTTCAACAGGATTCTGAAACAACAAAGGAAAACTTCAATGAAGGCGAAGAATTGCCCCCCAAAGTGGAAATTAAAAAGGAAATTGTCAAAGAAATCGTCGAATCAAAGCCTTTTGTCGCCGAATTATTCCAAGAAAGCACTAAAGAGTTATCATTTGAGCGAAAAGAAGATACTATTAGTATCCAAAAGGAATCACAAAAAAGGTTGAATGATAAATTTTCAAAAGGACTTCAGGTAGGTTTGAATGACCGATTGGCATTTATTAAGCACCTTTTTCATCAAAATACGGAAGACTATCAGCGCGCAATTTCTCAGATTGCGACTCTCGAGACATGGGAGCACGCACAAAAATTCATATTGGAAATGATCAAGCCTGATTATAACCAATGGGAAGGTAAGGAGCAATATGAAATTCGTTTTTTGAAAATTGTGGAGAATAATTTTCAGTAGTTTTTTAATTTTATAAAAGACAAAAAAGTATGGGGGAGCTTTTTTTAGTGCCAACACCGATTGGTAATTTGGGGGACATGACATACAGAGCTGTAGATACCCTAAAAGAGGTCGATTTGATTCTAGCAGAAGACACTAGAACAAGTGTTAAACTAATGAATCATTATCAAATTAACACTCCAATGCAGGCTTTCCACATGCACAATGAACATAGAAAATTAGATGAGGTTGGTTCAAAATTGATTTCTGGAATGCACATAGCACTTATATCTGATGCTGGCACTCCAGGCATTTCTGATCCCGGTTTTCTATTGGTTAGAGAGGTATTGTCACTCAATTTGAAAGTTACATGCTTGCCTGGGCCTACCGCCATGATTCCCGCTTTGGCACAAAGTGGTTTGGCATGCGATCGTTTTGTTTTCGAAGGGTTTTTACCCCCAAAAAAAGGGAGAAATAAACGTTTGGAAAAGCTTTCAGATGAAATGCGAACCCTTATTTTTTACGAATCTCCGCACAAACTTCTCAAAACTATAAACCAGTTTTCTGAAATTTTTGGTCCAGAGCGAGGGGTCTCTATTTCCCGAGAAATATCAAAAATGTTTGAAGAAACTTTTAGAGGAACTTTAAATGAAGCTTTGAACCATTTTAACGCCAAATCACCTAAAGGGGAATTTGTCATTTGCGTGGCTGGATCTAAATAGAAATAATAAAGATGCATTGGAGACCCAAACCGATTCCAGATAAGGATAAAGTGAAGCAGATTCAAAAAGAAATAGGAGTTCCCTTTGAAATTGCGTGTCTTTTGATACAAAGAGGCATCGAAGATTATGATACCGCCAAATCCTTTTTTCGACCTGAACTTTCAGATTTACATGACCCTTTTTTGATGTCTGGTATGAAAGAGGCAGTAGATCGGATTTTTCAGGCAATCAATAAGGGAGAGAAAATAATGGTATACGGAGACTATGATGTAGATGGAACCACTTCCGTAGCCTTAGTATATTCCTTTTTAATGCAAAACCACCCCCACTGTATTTTTTATATCCCCGATCGACACGAAGAAGGTTATGGCATATCGATCAAAGGAATCGATAACGCCAAAGCAGAAGATGTAAGTCTGATTATAGCAATGGATTGCGGTATTAAAGCCATGGATAAAGTTTCTTATGCTCAAACTTTAGGAATAGATTTTATAATCTGCGATCACCATTTACCTGATGAAGATCTTCCAAAGGCAATTGCCATTTTGGATCCCAAACAAGCTATTTGTTCCTATCCTTTCAAAGATTTATGTGGTTGTGGTATAGGATTTAAGCTCATTCAAGCCCTTACTCAAAAACAGGGGGGGATACTAGAGGACATTATTCCCTTTGTGGATCTAGTTGCCATGGCGATTGCGGCAGACATCGTTCCTATTACAGGAGAGAACAGAATCTTGACCTATTTTGGAATCCAACAAATTCAAAAAAAACCTAGACTCGGAATTCGTTTCTTTATCAATAAGATTAAAAGAAGAATCAACGTTTCTGATTTGGTGTTTGTTCTTGCTCCAAGAATCAATGGGGCAGGAAGGATAAAACACGGTAGTCATGCCGTTTCATTGCTTTTGTCAGAAGAAAAGGAAGAGGCGATTTCAAGATCCAGGGCCATCGAATTATTTAATAGCGAGAGAAAAGAGTTAGACCAAAAAATCACTGCCCAAGCATTGGATCAAATCAAAGAAAATCAAGAGGAAGAATTGTATTCAACAGTTGTTTTTCAACCCGATTGGCACAAAGGAGTTTTGGGGATTGTGGCCTCTCGTTTAATAGAAACCCATTATCGCCCTACAGTTGTTTTTACTTTATCTGGAGAATATTTTACAGGTTCGGTTCGTTCGGTAAAAGGAGTAGATGTCTATCAGGTTTTAGATGCCTGCAAGGAGCATATCTTTCAGTTTGGAGGACACCAATATGCTGCAGGATTGACCATTAAGCCCAATGATTACCTTCCTTTTAAAAAAGCCTTTGAATTGTCTGTTTCCAAAACAATTCAACCCGAACAAATGACTCCCTCTATCTCTTATGACCTGGAAATGACCTTGGATAAAATCACTCCAAAATTTTACAGGATTATGGAACAAATGGCCCCATTTGGACCAGGTAATCTTCGTCCTTTATTTTTGACCAAAAACTGTCTAGATGGAGGCGTAACAAAGGCTGTAGGAAGTAATCAAAATCATTTGAAACTCGATGTAACAGATTCTTCAAAATCTAACCTTTCGGGAATTGGTTTTGACATGGCAAATCACATCATTAAAATCAAAAGCAGAGAACTATTTCAGATTTTATATACTTTAGACGAAAACGAATTCAGGGGGGTGAAGAGTTTAGAGCTTAAGCTCAGTGATCTAAGATTCTCTAATTAATTTCTGAATTTTTTGTAATATTCAATTAGTCCTTGAGTTGAGGGATCGTGGTGATCAATTTGTTTTTTATCGAAATCTTTTAGGATATTGTTGGCCAACTGCTTACCCAACTCTACACCCCACTGGTCGTAGCTAAAGATATTCCAGATGATTCCTTGAACAAAAATTTTGTGTTCGTAAAGGGAGATAAGAGATCCTAAGTTGGCAGGTGTAAGCTGTTCGATTAAAATTGTGTTGGAGGGACGGTTACCTTCAAAAACCTTAAAGGGGAGTAGCATCTCAATTTCTTTTCGAGATTTACCTTGATTGATTAGATCTTCTCTAACATTCTCAATATTTTTACCTTGCATCAGCGCCTGTGTTTGGGCGAAAAAATTAGACATCAATTTATCCTGGTGATCGTTCCCTTCATAAAGGGGTTTAGCAAAGCCTATGAAGTCTGCAGGAATCATCCTTGTTCCTTGATGCATTAATTGGAAGAATGCATGTTGGGCGTTGGTTCCGGAAGCTCCCCAAATGATATTTCCGGTCTCATAATTTACCGGTTTACCATTTCGGTCTACTCCTTTTCCGTTACTCTCCATGAAAGCTTGTTGGAGGTAGGCGGGAAGATTTCTCAGGTATTGAGAATAGGGAATGATGGCTTCTGTTTCTACTTTCCAAAAGTTATTGTACCAAAAGGTAATCAACGCTAAAATAACAGGAATATTTTCCTTAAAATCGGCCGTTCTAAAATGTTGATCCATTTTTCCGGCACCTTGGAGTAAATCTTCATAATTCTTTGGCCCTATGGCCAAACAAATCGCCAGTCCAACAGAACTCCATAAAGAAAAACGCCCTCCGACCCAATCGTTAATCGGGAAAATATTTTCGGTAATAATACCAAAATCGGTCACTTTTTCTAAGTTGGCAGAAACAGCAATAAAATGATTACTGATGGCTGATTCAGGCGCATGATTTAAAAACCAGTTCTTAATTGTTTTCCCGTTACTTATAGTTTCTTGGGTGGTGAAGCTCTTTGAAACGATTACAAAAAGTGTTGTCTCAGAATCAATTTTTTTGATTACCTCTTCCACATGGTCACCATCTAAATTGGAGACAAAAGTCAATTTGAGGTGATTACTGTAAAACTCAAGTGCTTCCGTCACCATTGCAGGTCCTAGGTCTGAACCACCAATTCCAATATTGACCACATGGGTAATGGATTTACCTGTATGTCCTTTCCACTTTCCCGAGATCACTCGGTCGGCAAAATCAAACATTTGTTTTTTGACTTCTTCAATTTTTGGAGAAATATTTTCCCCATCAATCATAATTGTTGAGGGAATGATCTGTCTTAGTGCTGTATGGAGGACAGCCCTACCTTCGGTTTCATTGATCCTTCCTCCTTGAAAATAGGCGTCAATGGCTTTATATAGACCAGATTCTTCTGCCATTGTGATGAGAAGGTCCAGGGTCCCTTTATCTAGCAGATTTTTAGAATAATCCACATAAAAAGATTCCCATTGCAAAGAGAATTTTTTTATTCGATTGGGGTCCTCAGAGAAATAGTCTGTAATTTTTTTTTGTGCGTTTTTTTTGAAGTGAGACCCCAGTAATTTCCATGATTTGAGGGACAATGGGTTATGCTTATTGAATGTCACTATTTGATAGGGCTATAACTGAGTTAATGTATGTTGATTCTGGGGTGAAAGATATGCAATCGAGTTGGGCTTTCAAATCGACAATTGAATTTAAATAATTAATTTTTAATTCGCTGGAAATGGGCTTGGCATTGGGTAGTTTTTGTCTAAATGGGTCAACTTGTCTACCATTTTTCCAGAATCGATAGCATACATGGGGTCCTGATGTGAAGCCAGTCATACCTACTAAGCCTATAACTTGTCCCTGATCAACCCATTCTCCAACTTTTACCTTTCTACGTTTCATGTGGAGGTATTGAGTGCTGTAGGTATTATTGTGTTTGATTGTAATATAGTTTCCATTCCCTTTGGAGTAGGATGATTTAACCACTATCCCTTTGGCAGTGGCTAGGATTGGGGTTCCAATATTGGCAGCAAAATCTGTACCGCGATGGGGCTTGATGCGGTTGCCATAATAGGCGATTCTGCGCTTAAGGTTGTAACGTGAAGTAACAGGACCAAATTTAACGGGTGCTTTAAGAAATGCTCTTCTTAGATTTTTTGCCGTATCATCAAAGTATTCTACAATCCCTTTTAGGGAGTCGGGTTTATATTCGAAGGCATAAAAATCTTTTCCAGCATGTTCGAAAATCGCTGCTTTGATGCGTTCAATTCCAATCGAAACTGTGTCATCGACAAATTTTTCTGTATAGATGATTTTAAATCGATCACCTTTGTGGAGTCTGTAAAAATCAATATTCCAGGCATATACATCGGCCAGGTAATAGGTCAATTGGTCGTTTAACCCACTGTTCAACATGGTTTCATAGAGTGAATTTTCAATCAGACCATTTCCTTCCTTGGAAATAATTTTGATTTGCTTGAACACCTTTTTGCCATAAATACTGTCTCTGAGTTGTACAAGCGTATAGCTATCAATTTGAGGCTTGTAAATAAAGACTTTGGGTGTTGGTATACTGTCTTTCGAAAAGAAAAGACTGTAGGGCTTTCCCACCACCAGCCTTTTGACGCTAACCTCATTTTTGATGATTTTTAATATGTTATGTACCTCTGGGTAGTCAATGCCATTATCCTCAAGAATAGATCCAAAAGTATCTCCTCTTCTGATTTTCTTCTCTACAACTCTAAACTGATCCAAGTCAAAGCCGTATTTAAGGTTTTTAGTTTTGACTTCAATTCTTGCAACGGGAGAGTCAGTCAACGGAGGTTTTTTTGTGATCTCACATGAGGAAAACAAAATAATAATTCCTATAAAATATATTATAACAAAAACCTTATTCAAATCGCACGAATGTATTTTTTGTTCTTCACAAATTTCTTGATTTATGCCTTAAATCCCAATTCATTTAACAAAAAGTTATTCAGAGAGTAATAAACAATCAGAAAGTCTAATTGAATTGGATTTTAAATGGAGCCACAAGATTTTTAAATTTTTCTAGGTCAACTTTGATGGAGCCAATGGCTAGATCGGCCTGTAATCGTATAGGAATTTTATTATCGTCGTCTGTTATCCAAAGAGAAACACTTTCCTGTTCTCTAAAAACTCTTCCAGATTGAACGTAGGGTCTGAACTTCATACATTGGATTTTACCAAATTTGGTATTGAGGTTTTCTTTCCCCAAAAATTTCATTTTAAAAACATAGTTTTCTTTGTCGAAAAACATGTTGATGCTAAAGGCTTCATTGAGCTTTAACTTATTGTTTGGGTAAAATGCCCTTAGGTAGTAGAAGGCAGAGATGAGGTCTTGAGCACTATCAGTAATTTTAAATGTCTGCTTTTTTTTATTTTTTAGGTCATTGACATGTGCTAAATTTTGATTGTGATCAAAATTAATCTCTAAATTTTTGGTATAACCTCCCTCATAGATATCACGGATAAACCAATAAGGGATTATCTCTTTTTCATCAAAGTAGGTGTCATAGTGATCTTCTAACTTAAAAAACCATCGGGCCAGCCCTGTTGTTTTCCCATATCCTTTGGAATGCAAAACGGGTATGTCGTTCAGCGTATCTTGAGAGAGTTCCAAGGTTGCATAGCTGGCATTGAAAAAACCGTAGTGTATTCTAAACTCAAACCACTCTCCTGCTTTAAAGGGAAGTTTTACTTCAGTGGTAGCATTTTTTTTAATCGATTGGGCAAGGCATAATTGGCCTATGCTACAAAGTAAAAGAATGAGCAATTGTTTTTTTTTCATGGACATTTGTTGGTAAAATTAATAATTGATTGTAAAACCATTTTTATAAGACCCAAGAAAAAGCAAAAAAGCTAAAGACCCTGTAATTTTTTAAAAATTTTGGCTCCTTTCACTTTTCCTAGTAAGTCAATGATTTCATGCTCTGGAATGGCTTTGATTCTTTTGAGCGATTTAAACTTTTTGAGCAAAACTTCTTTTGTCTTTGGGCCAATTCCTTCTATCATTTCTAGGGGGGATTTTAGAGAATTTTTACTTCTGATGTTAAGATGTAGTTTCAATCCAAAGCGGTGCGCTTCGTTACGCAGTTGCTGAATGACCCTTAAAGTCTCTGATTTTTTATCCAAAAACATCGGAATACTGTCTCCTGGATAATAGATCTCCTCGAGTCTTTTGGCTATACCGATGATAGCAATTTGACCCCTGAGACTAAGTCGTTCTAGGCTTTTTACGGCAGAAGAAAGCTGTCCCTTTCCCCCATCAATTACTATTAGTTGGGGAAGTGACTTTCCATCATCGGAAAGGCGTTTATAACGGCGGTGCACTACTTCTTCCATAGAAGCATAATCATTAGGTCCTTCTACGGTTTTGATTTTAAAATGGCGGTAGTCCTTCTTGAAGGGTTTACCGTTTCTAAAAACAACACAGGCTGCGGTGGGATTGGTTCCTTGGATGTTAGAATTGTCAAAACACTCAATGTGAACGGGATCCTCTTGGAGATGTAGGTCTTTTTTCATCTGTTGCATCAACCTTTTAAAGTGGCGTTCGGGATCGACTATTTTCATTCGTTTAAAACGTTCCAATCGAAAGAACTTGGCATTTCTTTGGGAAAGCTCAATCAGCTTTTTTTTATCACCTAGTTTGGGCACTTTTACTTTGATTTTAGGGCCCAAGTCTATTTCAAAAGGGAGGCATATTTCTTTAGATTTTGAGTTGAAACGCTGTCTTAGATCAACAATGGCTAGTGGCAAAATATCTGCGTCGGTCTCCTCAAGTTTTTTTTTGATTTCTACCGTATGGGAACGGATAATGGAACCAAAAGCCACTTGGAAAAAATTGACATAGCCATAGCTCTCGTCGGAGATGATGGTAAACACGTCCAAATTGGTGATTTTGGAGTTGACCACTGTAGACTTGGCTTGATAATGTTCCAATGACTCCAGCTTTTCTTTTATCTTTTGAGCCTTTTCAAACTCCATTTTTTTGGAGTGGCTTTTCATTTGAACTTTGAGCTTTTCTATTGAAGTTTTAAAATTTCCATTTATAAGGTGTCTAATTGAAGTTTTGTTTTCCTCAAACATTTTTATTATTTCATCGTCATTATTAACTTTTATTAAATGATTTAGTTCATGATTTAAAAAAGGATAAATGTCTTTAATAAGTTCAAGTAATGTATATACAGTTTTCACGTTAGGATAGGGGCCAAAATATTCAGATCCGTCTTTGATCATATTTCGGGTACTAAATACCCTAGGGAAAGGTTCTTTTTTGATGCAAATCCATGGGTAGGTCTTGTCGTCTTTTAAAAGAATATTGTAGCGAGGGCGGTGTTTCTTAATCAGATTATTTTCTAGTAACAAAGCATCTATCTCTGTGGGCACAACGATGTGCTCCATCCGGTGGATTTTCTTTACAAGAATTCGGGTTTTAGCGTTGTCTTGTACTTTAGTAAAATAGGAGTTCACCCTTCGCTTTAAGTTTCTTGCTTTACCCACATAAATCACAGTATCATTTTTGTCAAAATAAAGATAGACCCCGGGGCCGGTAGGTAATGTTTTAAACTGTATTTTAATAGGCGCTTGATCCATAGTATAAAGTTACGTTTTTCTCAAAGCATTAGAAAAAAGTCCATTGAGGTAAGGGACGCTCAAATATGTTTAATTTTATGGATAAAATAAATGGATTTGAACACTAAGGCTGCTTTAAGAACTGAATATCAAATGCGGAGAGATGCCTTAATGGAAAGTCAAATCGCTGATTGGAGTATTGAGATTTCAAATCGCTGCTTGAAAGTGGATTTATGGGAACACTCGATATACCATATTTTTATGACTACTGAAATCAAAAAAGAGGTAGACACCTCTTATCTACTTTTCATTCTTCAGGGAAAAGATAAACAGCCCGTTATTCCCAAAATAGTCGATGACAATGGTTTGGAACATTGCTTACTCACGGATCAAACCCCTTTAAAATTAAACTGCTGGGGCATCCCGGAGCCGATTTCATGTGTTGCTATTACCCCACAACAAATTCAGGTAGTTTTTGTTCCACTTTTGGCTTTTGACCAATATGGTCACCGAGTTGGCTATGGCAAAGGTTATTATGATCGTTTTTTGGCACAATGTCCTAAAAGCACCCTTAAAGTGGGCTTATCTTTCTTTGATCCGGTTTCTAAAGTTGAGGATATCGACGCCAGTGATATTGCTTTGGATTATGCAATTACACCTAAAGAGGTTTACACTTTTTGATCAAAATTCTGCTGAAGTGTATCCTACCCAAAAATTCTTTTGTTAAAAATGATTAAAATACCAACTCCCAGGCTGATGGCGGAATCGGAAATATTAAAGACATATTGAAAAAAAGTATAGTGCTTACCTCCCACCCATGGCATCCAGTCCGGCCAATTCCAGCTTGCAAGGGGAAATTGTAACATGTCCACCACATGGCCTTGAAATATGGGAGCATATCCTCCACCATCGGGAAATAATGTAGCTACCTGTCCGTAACTGTGGGAAAAAATCATTCCGTAAAAAACCGAGTCTATAATGTTCCCTAAAGCTCCTGCAAATATCAAACACAGGGCCCAACGAAACAGATTAGAGCTTTGTTTTCGAATGTTGTCCCACAACCAATAACCAATTCCTAAGATGGCTACCAAACGAAAAATAGTTAAAACCAGTTTGGCTGTTTTGTCAGACAAAAAAGGAAAAAAATCATTGAGTTTGGCCCCCATGGCCATTCCTTTGTTTTCCACAAATAGGAGTTTAAAAAAACCCCAGTCGATGATCGCGCCATTCCCATAGAGTGAAATTGGATAATTCAGTTTGATCAAAAACTTAGATGCCTGATCTACAAGGAGCAAGCCCAATATAATTACTATGGCTGTTGGAAGGTTGATATTGGAGAACTTAAATTTCAAGAGCTAACTTTGCATGTTTTTGGCCTCAATGCTTAAAGTAGCGTGGGGCACCAGAAAGAGTCTCTTCTTATTGATCAATTTTCCAGTAATACGACACACACCGTAGGTCTTATTTTCAATTCGAACCATGGCGTTTTTTAGATCACGAATGAACTTTTCTTGACGAATAGCTAATTGAGTATTGGCCTCTTTGGACATGGTTTCTGAACCTTCCTCAAAGGCCTTAAAAGTGGGGGAGGTGTCATTTGTGCCATTATTTCCGTTATTCATATAGGCACTCCTCAACAGTTCTAAATCTGATTGGGCTTTGACGACCTTTCCTTCAATTAATTTTCTGAAACCTTCCAACTCTTCATCTGAAAATCGAGTTTTTTTTTGTTTAGACATCTTAATTTTTTTTAATTGTTATCAGTGTTGTAATATTGTCAAAGACAACCTTGGTCCCATCGACTATTTTCTGGGGAAAATTAATCTTTTCTCCTAGGGTCTCTGAGCATATATAAGCACTATTAATTTCGATTCTTTCTTTTAAATCATCGTCGGCCAAAAAACTGATGTCAATTTTATCAGTTACTTCAAGTCCGGCGTCTTTTCTTATATTTTGAATGCGATTGACCAGTTCCCTTGCAATACCTTCGTTTATCAAATCTTCAGTTAGTGAAATATCTAGGGCTACTGTTGAACCATTACCATGAGCAACCAGCCAACCTTCGATATCTTTGGAGGTGATTTCCACCTCGCTAAGGTCTAAAATAATATTTTTTTCATTAAGACGGATATTGATCTTTCCTTCCTGCTCTAGGATTTTTATTTCTGCCTCCCCAAACGCATTGATACTATCAACTACTCCTGCCATATCCTTCCCAAAGCGGGGGCCCAGTAGTTTAAAGTTAGGTTTGATCTTTTTGACCAAGATATCACTGTCGTCATCTATCAGCTTGATAGATTTAACATTGATTTCAGAACGCAATTGTTCTTGAATTTTTTTGATTTCACTTTTCTCTTCAGGACCATTTACTGCAATCATAAGGGTTTGTAGAGGCTGTCTAACTTTGATTTGTTCTTTTTTGCGAAGCGAAAGTGCCAAGGAAGTGATGCTTCGGGATTTGTTAATACGATTTTCCAAGGCTGAATCGATAACATTGGGATTGATTTTGGGGAAGGTCGACAAATGAACTGATATTGGTTTTTTTTGGGGGGTATTCTTAGTCAAATCTTGATACAAACGGTCACTGTAAAATGGAGCGACTGGGGCAGCTAATTGGGCAACTGTTAGCAGGCACTCCCATAGGGTTTGATAGGCTGCAATTTTATCTTTTTGATACTCTCCTCTCCAAAAACGTCTTCTGCACAACCTAACATACCAATTGCTCAATTTTTCCTGAACAAATTCTGAGATTGATCGAGTTGCTTTAGTAGGCTCATAGTCTTCATAAAAAGCATCCACTTTTCCAATCAAACTATTTAGTTCAGATAAAATCCAGCGATCTAATTCGGAGCGTTCGTTAAGTTCAATGGGATACCCTTCATTTTTAAAATTGTCAATATTGGCATAAAGGCTGAAGAAGGAGTAGGTGTTGTGCAAGGTGCCAAAAAACTTGCGTTTTACTTCGCCTATTCCGTCCAAGTCAAATTTGAGGTTATCCCAGGGGTTAGCGTTCGAAATCAAATACCAGCGAGTGGCATCAGCCCCATATTTATCAATCGTTTCGAAGGGATCTACAGCATTGCCTAGGCGTTTTGACATTTTCTGTCCGTTTTTGTCCAAGACCAATCCATTAGAAACTACATTTTTATAGGATATAGAATCAAAAACGAGTGTGCTGATGGTATGTAGTGTGTAGAACCATCCGCGTGTTTGATCCACTCCCTCGGCAATATAATCGGCGGGGAAGGCTGATCCTTCATCAATTTTTTCTTTGTTTTCAAATGGATAGTGCCATTGGGCATAAGGCATTGAACCAGAGTCAAACCAAACATCGATCAAGTCTTTTTCACGTTGCATAGGAGCACCTTGAGTCGATGTCAGTATAATTTCATCAACGATGTGTTTGTGGAGGTCTATTTTATTGTAGTTCGCTTTACTCATATTTCCTACTTCAAAATTGGCTAGCGGATTTTCATCCATATTACCGCTTTGAATGGATTTTTCAATTTCTTCATACAACTCTGCAACTGATCCAATTACTTTGGTTTCCTCCCCCTCTTCAGTCCTCCATATGGGAAGCGGGATACCCCAAAATCGAGATCTTGATAGATTCCAGTCATTAGCACTGGCCAACCAGTTGCCAAACCTTCCCTCGCCTGTAGCTTTGGGTTTCCAGTTGATTTCTTGATTCAAGGATGTGAGTCGGTCTCTGACTTCTGTAACCTTGATAAACCAAGAGTCAAGTGGGTAGTAAAGTATGGGTTTATCTGTTCTCCAGCAGTTGGGATAAGAGTGAACGTATTTTTCTACTTTAAATGCGGCATTCTCTTCTTTCAGTCGAATGGCGATTTGCACATCGCTGGATTTTTCGGGAGCCTTGCCTTCTTCGTAGTATTCGTTTTTGACGTATTGTCCAGCCAAACTTCCTATTTCCGGACGGAATTTGCCCTTTAAATCCACAAGAGGAACCTTCTTTTTGTTTTCATCTAAAATCAAAAGTGGAGGAACTTCGGGCGTTGCCTCTTTGGCAACTTTAGCATCATCAGCCCCAAATGTTGGAGCTGTATGAACAATTCCCGTCCCATTTTCGGTGGTTACAAAATCTCCTAAAATTACCCGATAAGCATTTTCAGGATGATCTACGGGATCTGGTGCTTCCTGCCATATTTTTTCATAGCGAATGTTGAGGAGTTCTTTACCTTTGATTTCCTTTTCAAGGAAAAAAGGTATTTTTTTTGCTCCTTCAGTATAGCCTTCCAATGCCGATAGAGCCCCAACTGCTTCATATTTTCCGAAAAACTGTTTGACTACCAAGGCTTTTGCCAGTATTACCCGAATAGGTTGAAAAGTATACTGGTTGAAAGTGTGTACTACTACATAGTCAATTTTTGGTCCTACGGTCAATGCAGTATTGGAAGGTAGCGTCCATGGTGTAGTGGTCCATGCCAAAAGGTATATGGGGGTATTATCCTTAAGGAAATCGGGTAATGAATCCTTTTTGGTTTTGAACTGAGCCGTTACGGTGGTATCACTTATGTCCTGATAGGTACCAGGTTGGTTCAACTCGTGTGAACTTAATCCCGTTCCTGCCTTAGGGGAGTATGGTTGAATGGTATAACCCTTGTACAAAAGGCCTTTTTCATGAATCTGTTTGATAAGCCACCATACGGTTTCCATGTATTTGGAGGTATAGGTTACATAGGGATTTTTCATGTCAACCCAATAGGCCATCTTATGAGTTAGTTGGGACCAAACATCGGTATGTTTCATAACCGCTTCCTTACATGCGGCATTGTATTGCTCTACAGAAATGGATTTTCCAATGGCGTCTTTGGTTATGCCCAATTCCTTTTCAACTCCAAGTTCAACAGGAAGTCCATGGGTATCCCAGCCAGCTTTTCGATTTACTTGAAAGCCTTTTTGGGTTTTGTAGCGGCAAAAAACATCTTTTATGGTTCGCGCCATGACATGATGAATTCCTGGAATTCCATTAGCTGAAGGAGGTCCTTCATAAAAAATATAAGAAGGGTGGTTATCTCTTTCGGAGATGCTTTTTTCAAAAATCTGCTCCTCTTCCCAGTAGTTAAGTATCTCCGATGAGATTGCAGGCAAATCCAGTTTTTTGTACTCCTTGAAAACCATGACAGGCAGCGTTAATTAAAGATGCGAAATTAAGGATTTTAGGTAACAAAAAAGGATTTTAGATTTTAACCTTTAATCCTAATTGTATACTCCTTCCTTCTGCAGAGATACCAGAAGCAAAAGTTCTGTAATGTAGATCAAAAATGTTTTTAAGTGCTACATTCAAAATGATGTTTTTTTGAAATTGATATTGGGATAAAATAGACCATACATTCCAAGAAGGCATACCGTAATATTTATTCATATCATTAATAGAATTAGCATTTACAACAGGGGTTTCGTTCAACCCGTCTTCCCCTCCCCAACTATAATCAATGGGGTGTTTTTGGTCACTGAATTTCCAAATCAGTAAAGTCTTCCAATTTTTAATTTTATGAGAAAGTGTAAAGGTTCCGAATAAGGGAGCTATAGACGGCATAGGTCCATAATCAGGGTTTTCATTAGCTGTTGTGAAGGTTATTCCTCCCATAATTTCGAATGGATAAATGAGCACCCATTTCCCCTGGACGGAACCACCATAGATAAAACGATTTCCTAAATTTTTATTTGCTTGGGTATAGACTTCTTCCCCATTGTAAATAATAGTGTTTTCATCGGGGGTGCTGGTGTCGGAAAAAACAATAAAATCCGACCTAACAATGTGTCGAGAGACCAGAGTGCTATAGGCCCTTAAGTCAATAAAATTGGTTTTGTTTGGAGTAGTAAACGTTATTCCAGATTCTAAAGTATAGGCGTATTCTGGTTTTAAAAAGGAATTGGGGACTAACAGAATACCATTGCTCTCTCTTATTTTTCCAATATCATCAATATTGGGATTTCTGAACCCACTGGAAATTAAACTGTTGATTTGCCATTTTTCGCTGGGTCGATAGGTCATTGCTAAAGTATAGGTCATTGCTTCAGATTGCAAATCAACTGAAGATAAAAGTTTGTCGACTTGAGCAGAGTCATTCCATCGGGCAATAATCTTCGATCCAGTCAGTCTTAATCCTCCATTAAGGGTCAAACGATCATTAGTCCTATAGATCCAATTCAAATAACCTGCAAAACTGGATGCGCTACTCCCATCGCTGGGGTAACGGGAGGGGATCATGATTCGATCGGTGTAACCGATGATATTCTCCAAATTCAGAATCAAGTCTAAGGCATATCCATCGGATCTAATTTTGTTATGGGTCCATTCCAAACCATAGGCTAGTGAATGTCCTTGGGCGATATTTCCATAAAAATCGGCATTAATGCTATAAACATCAACATTTTCAATTTGGTGTGAACGGGTAAGGCTTCCAAACCTTCTATTGATCCTAGATTCCTCTACATTTTGATATGCAGCAGTTAGTGTTCCTTTCTTTAACCAATTCTTACCCAAGAAAAACTTGAGCTGCGGGGAGAAAAAAAATCTCTTTTGGGGCCCGTAATACCATTCGCTAAAGCGGAGACTTCCATTACGTTCCTCCATCAATTTATCGTATCGGTCAATATCGGAAGATTCCGAATATTGGAGATTTACATTTAAAAGCATGTCGCTGGGAAGGCGAAAAAGAAATTTTTGAAAAACATCTAATTGTTCATAACCTGTGTTTTTTTGGAGGTTAGGGCTAGAACTGGTAGTGGGGGTCCCATTGTATTCATTTCGACTGTTCATTGAATAGTAAGGAGTCAATCCCCATTTCGAAAAACCGTGTTTTCTTTTTTTACCAATTCTGATGTCATCAAAATTAGAATAACTCATACTGGTAAGACTCCCCCAATTTTTATAACTCAATTCGATTTTAGAATTATTTACAAAAGAAAGATTGGCGGAATTAAAGGCAGATGAAAACTCCGAGCTTACAGTTTTTTTATTGTTCAACTTTGGAGATTTGGTGTAATAGTGAATAACTCCTCCCAACGCATCGGAACCATACCCTACGGAGGAAGACCCAAAAGTGACTTCCACCCTTTCTATGTTATGAGGGTCGATGGTAATAGCATTTTGTAAATGACCTGATCTGTAGATTGCATTATTCATTCTGACTCCATCGATCACGATTAAGACTCGATTAGCTTCAAATCCCCTTAGAATAGGACTCCCCCCTCCACCTTGAGATTTTTGAATCCTAATGTTAGGATTGATTTCCAAAAGGTCTGCTCCGTTGGCCACTGCGCTGATTTCAATTTCTTTTTGAGAGATAACACCTACTTGCTCAGCTATTTTGTCTCTAGTGGATTGAGATCTGGCTACAGAAAGTACTACTTCTTTTAAAACTTCATCTTCAGAAGTCAATTGGATGACTTTTTTCCCTTGCAAAACTTCAAGAATTGAAATTGTCAGGGTTTGATATCCCATAAGACTAAATTTGATTTGTCCCTCACTAGGAAAGTCATCAAGAACTGCTTTTCCTATGGCATTGGTCAGTAGGTTATGACTCCCGTTTTCTGAAAAAACAACTACATTCTCTAAAGGTTCACCTGACACACCATCTTCCACCCAAACTTCTTGACCACAAAGACTGTGGAAGAATGAAAACGAAGCTATTAACAAGAAAAAAATTTTTTTAGCGAAAAATTTCATGGAGTATATTGACTGATTTTATTTTTCCAAAACCTTGTAAATGTAAATTAAAATAATCTATCAATACGCTTAACACCTTTGTTCTGAGCAAATTGGGAATTATTAAATCATTAAATTTCTCAGAATTAGTGCCAAGTAATTTCTTAAATGCAATGACGGTCTCACCTCCGATAGCATATTTGGAGGAGGATGAACTGCAAAAACAACCACTTTCTAAATCAAAATAGTCCTCTCTTAAATTGGACTGATTGGGATAGAAGCCGAGATGATGACTGAGATCCATCATAAATTTTAAATGAAAAAGGGGAGAAAACCTTTTTTCCTCCAAGTGAATAACGTTTTTTTGAATAAAATTGTATAAGGTTGCATTAGGTGCGCCCTCTTCAGTAATGACATTTGTTATCACCTCTGATAAAAAAAGAGCTACAGCGTTTTTTTTGATGTCCGATGGAATTTCGATTAGAGGAACATGGACTCTGGCTTCTTTGATAAAATGAAGCCCCTCTCTGCTTACGTTTTTTATTCGGGTAATAAGGTTGATGATGCTTAGGGGTTGAAAAAGAGACTTTTTTAAGGAGCCTTTTTTGGAGGATAATATGCCTTTGAGCATAAAAGACTTTAATCCTAAATCTTTACAGTAGCAACGTGCTATTAGGCTGGAATCACCGTATTTCAATATGCTTATAACAATGGCATCGGTTTCAATCAACATGTTAGAAAGTAGATTTAAACCACTCCTTGAGCAAGCATGGCATCGGCTACTTTAACAAAACCAGCAATGTTGGCTCCTTTCACATAATTGACATAGCCGTCTTCTTTTCCAAAATCCAAGCAAGATTTGTGGATATCGGCCATAATGGATTGTAACTTGGCATCTACTTCTTCACGTGACCAATTATACCTAAGAGAGTTTTGTGCCATTTCTAATCCAGAAACAGCAACTCCTCCCGCATTGGAGGCCTTACCTGGAGCATAAAGAATTTTATGATTAGTGAATTGGTGAATGGCCTCTGGAGTGGAAGGCATATTGGCACCCTCACCAACACAAACACAGCCATTACTGATTAGTAAAGCTGCATCTTTTTCGTTTAATTCATTTTGGGTAGCACAAGGTAAAGCTACCTCACAGGCGACTTCCCAGGGGGATTTTTCAGAAACGAACTTTGCTTTGGGGTATTTTTCTATATAGGCACTGATTCGGGCTCTTTTTATATTTTTTAGCTGCATCACGTGAGCCAATTTTTCTTCGTCTATGCCCTCTGCATCATAAATGTATCCTGAGGAATCGGACAATGTCAATACTTTACTTCCCAATTGAATGGCTTTCTCTGCTGCGTACTGGGCAACATTTCCACTTCCTGAAATCACTACTTTTTTTCCTTTTAGACCGGTTTCGTTGTATTCCATCATCTTTTGAACAAAATAAACCACTCCGTAGCCTGTGGCTTCCGGCCTGATCAGAGAACCTCCCCAAGATATTCCTTTTCCGGTCAAAACTCCTGTAAATTCGTTTTTCAATCTTTTGTATTGTCCAAACATGTAGCCAATTTCTCTACTTCCCACCCCAATGTCTCCGGCAGGGATATCCCGATTTGGACCTATGTGACGAAACAATTCCGTCATAAAACTTTGGCAAAAACGCATCACCTCTGTGTCCGTTCTTCCTTTGGGGTTAAAATCTGAACCTCCTTTTCCACCTCCCATTGGAAGGGTAGTCAAGCTATTTTTGAAGATTTGCTCAAAAGCCAAAAACTTCAGAACGCTCAAGTTCACACTGGGATGAAAACGCAAGCCTCCCTTGTAGGGGCCAATCGCAGAATTCATTTCTATTCTGTAACCCCGGTTTACCTGAATTTCCTCTTGATCATCAATCCAAGCAACTCTAAAGGAGACTACGCGCTCAGGTTCTACCATACGCATCAAAATATTTTGGCCGTAGTAAAAATCATTTTTAACGATATAAGGAATAACCGTTTCGGCGACTTCTGTTACTGCCTGCATAAATTCAGGTTCATTTTGATTTCTTTTATTGACTTCATTAAGAAATTCTTTGATTATTTTATCCATGGAATTGATTTTTGATCAATTAAATTTACATCTTTATAATGAAAATTAATTTAAATGTCAATCAAAAAGCGCTTTAATCAGTGCTTCAATTTTGGAAACGTAAAGCACTTTGATGGATTCATTTTGTTTGCCAATTTTGGCAAACTTAGAGATTACGATAGTGTCAAACCCCAATTTTGATGCTTCTTGTATTCGCTGATCTGTTTTCGGAACGGGTCTAATATCCCCCGATAGTCCCACCTCTGCAGCAAAACAAAAGCCTTCAGAGATATCTATATCGTGATAACTTGATAAAATGGAGACGATGACTGCCAAATCAATAGCTGGATCAGCAATTGAAACTCCTCCCGTAATATTTACAAAAACATCTTTTGTGCCTAGGACAAATCCCGCCCTTTTTTCCAAAACAGCCAAAAGCATATTGAGTCTTTTGGAATTGTAACCGGTAGTAGTTCTTTGTGGAGTGCTATATACTGCGGTACTGACCAAGGCCTGAATTTCAATCATTAAGGGACGTATGCCCTCAACGGTTGCTGCTACGGCATGTCCACTTAATTTTTCATCTTTCTCTGAAATCAAAAGTTCACTTGGATTACTTACTGCCCTTAAACCGTTTGATTGCATTTCGTAAATTCCAATTTCTGAAGTCGCTCCAAAACGATTTTTTTGAGTTCTTAAGATGCGGTAGATGTGATTGCGGTCTCCTTCGAAATGCAATACTACATCTACCATATGTTCCAGTATCTTTGGCCCTGCAATTTGACCATCTTTGGTGATGTGACCAACTAAAAACACAGGCACATGGGTCTCCTTAGCAAACCTGATGAATTCTGCGGTACATTCTTTAATTTGAGAAACACTCCCGGGACTGCTATAAATATAATCTGTGTTTAAAGTTTGGATAGAATCAATGACTACCAATTCAGGAGCTAAGGTTTCAATTTGTGAGAATATATTTTGGGTTTTTGTTTCACTGAGCACGTAACATTGGTCCGAGGATGTATCCATTCTGTCGGAACGGATTTTGATTTGATGTTGGCTTTCTTCTCCAGAGACATAAAGTACTTTACAACACACAGTCATGGCAATTTGTAAAAGTAGTGTTGACTTTCCGATACCAGGCTCTCCTCCCAAAAGTATTAGTGATCCGGGAATGATTCCACCTCCTAACACGCGATTTAATTCGAAATCTCCTGTATCTATTCTTGATTCTGATGAAACTTCAATCTGATTAATTTTAAGGGGCTTTGAAACGGAACTGGCTTTTTTTTTGCTTTTCCAATTTTTTTTATCTGGCTTTTCCACTACCTCTTCTCTCAGGGTATTCCATTTTTTACAGGAGTTGCACTGGCCTTGCCACTGGGCGTGTTGTGTCCCGCAGCTTTGACAAAAGAAAGAGTATTTGACTTTACTCATAATGATAACAGGAAAAAATGAGTTTTATTTTTGGTGATTAACCAAAGGTAAAGCAAAAAATGCCATTGCACCGAAAGTAACCAACATTAGCGTTTGACATGTCCAGCTGATCCATCCAAAAGCCAAGCTAGATTCTTTAGAAATTCCAAAAGCAATCAATACTAAAGAAACAGAATATGGGTAAATGCCTACACCGCCATTGGTTGCAGAGATAGACAATCCTCCCACTACAAAAGCAGGAATTATAGCATTCATCTCAAGACTTATCGTCTCGGGAATGGAAAACTTGACGACCCAAAACATCAATATGTACATCAGCCAGATAAAAATGGTATGGGTAATAAAAAGTCCTTTGTTTTTAATGTGTTTGATGGACATCATTCCCTCCCATATGCCTTGGAAAAAATGTTTAATTTTATTTGTAAACGGGTGGGTGGATTGAAGAAAAAACTTTCGAAACAAGATAACTCCTAAGATTAAAATGATCACGCTGATAAACATTTGATAAAAGTTCAAATTCTCTAGGCTTAAATAATCGGCTATTAAATCATGTTGTAAAACTAATGCCAAAAGAATGCAAAGCATCAGTAAAGCAAGATCTATAACTCGTTCCACGATGACTGTACCAAAGCCTTTATGAAAAGGGATATTTTCATATCGATTCATGGTAGTAGCCCGTAATAATTCTCCCGAACGGGGAATGCCAAGATTTGAGAAATACCCGATTAATACAGCTAAAATGGAATTGATTGTTTTGGGGCGGTAACCCAGTGGTTCAAGAAGATATTGCCATCGCACTGCTCTGGAAATATGACTTAATATCCCAAAAAAAGCAGAAAGAAAGACAAAAAAATAATCCGCGTTTTGGATGTATTTTATAATGCTAATTCGGTCTTCAGGGGTTGTATTTTGATAACTTAAATTAATAAAAAAAACCCCTATTACTAATGGAATAACTTTTTTTGAAAGTGAAAGGACTTTCTTCAATCTTTTAATTTAAGCGGTTGGTATTTTCGTTAGGAAAAATAATGGTAGGCTTAAAATTTTTAGCCTCTTCAAATTCCATTTGTGCATATCCAACAATGATGACGATGTCTCCTTTTTGAGCTTTCCTCGCTGCAGGGCCATTTAGGGTTACTTCTCCACTTCCTCTTTTACCTTCGATAATATAGGTTTCTAGTCGTTCACCATTGTTAATATTTAGCACATGTACTTTTTCGCCCACTACCAAATTAGCAGCATCTATCAAGTCTCTGTCTATGGTGATGCTTCCAATATAGCTTAGGTCCGCATCGGTAACCTTGACTCTGTGTATTTTCGATTTTATTACTTCTACAAACACAAAGCAAATTTAGTAATTTAAGACATATCCAAATTATCTATTAACCTTATTTTCCCCAAATAGGCTGCGATAAACCCGTGACCTTGATCAACGGGTCTTTCCAAATGAATTTCTTTTAATGTTTTTGGGTCTGCTATTCTAAAATAGTCCAAAGTCAATTCATTGTGATTTTCAAAAAAACCACCAACCATATTTTTGAGAGTGCGGTAGGTCATTTTTTTGGCGTTTGACTTTGCAAATTGTAATGTCTCGAACAATTTTGAAGCCAATTTCCGCTCATTACTATTCAACAAGCTGTTCCGGGAACTCATAGCAAGTCCATTGCTTTCTCTTATGATGGGGCATCCAATAATTCTAGTTTTTATTTTCATGGATCTGGTTATATGATCTATAATCAGTAGCTGTTGAAAATCTTTTTCTCCAAAATAGGCATTGTCAGGGTAGAATGTTTTTAGAAAATGAGCAATTACTGTAACCACACCTTGAAAATGTCCTGGCCTTTTTTCACCTTCCATAACCTCATCTAATCCTCCTAGCTCAAATGATTTGGACTCCACTTTTCTACCATATATATCATCTACCTTGGGAACGTACACCAAGACATTTTTACTTATCTTTTTTATTATACGCAGATCTTCATCAATATTGATAGGGTAGCTGTTTAGATCCATTTTGTTATCAAATTGAGTAGGGTTGATGAAAATACTGATTAAAACGGTTTGATTTTCCTTCACAGCCCTTTCAATCAAAGACAAGTGTCCAGGGTGAAGAGTGCCCATGGTGGGAACCATCCCAAATGGTCGAATTTCGTCTGACAAATACTCAACCAAGGAATGGGAAGTTTGGAAAACCTTCATTTAGTAGGAAATTAACAAGCGTAAATATACAGAATTCAACATATTCCGTTTAATTTTCGTAATTTCGCAAAGCTTTATCTCCTTGATTATTTATAGAGAGTTTATGAAAGATAAAAAGGTTCTAAATATCTCGTCTGAAGTGGTGCCCTATCTCCCACAGACTAATCTAGCAATCAATTCATTTAAAATTCCAAAAAACATTAATGATCACGGTGGTCAAACTCGGATTTTTATGCCTAGATATGGTTTGATCAACGAAAGAAGACATCAGTTACATGAGGTAATTCGACTTTCTGGAATGAATTTGGTAATCAACGATGTTGATATGCCTTTGATTATCAAGGTAGCCTCAATTCCCAAGGAAAGAATGCAAGTCTATTTTATTGATAATGAGGAATATTTTAAAAGAAGAGCAGTACTAAGAGATGAAAAGCAAACACTTTTTACTGACAATGATGAAAGGATGATTTTCTTCACCAAAGGGGTAATTGAAACCGTCAAAAAATTGAATTGGTCTCCTGACATTATCCATTTACATGGTTGGTTTACCAGTCTTTTTCCACTCTATCTAAATACCTATTACAAAGATGAACCCATCTTTGCCCAAAGCAAAATTGTAACTTCTGTTTACGCCAAAGAATTTGAAGGAGTTATTTCTGATAAATTTCTTAAGAAAGTCGCTTTTGATGGCATATCTCAAGAATTGATTGAAAATTTGAAAAATGCTAGTTTTGAAAATTTACTGCAATTAAGTTTAAACTTTTCAGATGGTTATGTTTTTGCCGATGCCGAAATCCCTGAGACTATTCAAGAATTTTCGAAGGAAAAACTGATTCCTGGGCTCAATTACCAAGAATCTCAAAATGAGGATGCCCTAGTTCAATTCTATACTAATCATATTTTAAAATAAGGGATGTATTTTTTGAGGATGTTCATCAATCGTGTGACTATTCTTTTGGTAATATCCAATATAATTCTTTCTTGCGATAAGGAATATCACTCTTCTGGTTCTGAACTTTTACTTTCTTCGGCCCTTAAGTCAAAATCATTTGTCGCTCCGGTATACTCATTCCAGGGTAAGGTCAATTATTTTCAAACTGACGGTCTGCCCTTATTGCAACTAGGTAAAATTTACCTACCTGGCCTGGGCACTACCGAAGCTAATATCACTGCCAAGTTTGCGCTTTCCCAAAACCCCGTATTTGGGAATTATACCCAAAACAGAGAAGATAATGTAGACGAAAACCTTGTTCCTGTAATTGATGAGAAAGAAACTGTAACTCAGGTGTATCTCGAGATACCATTTTTCAACAACACTGATGATAAGGATGGCGATGGCGTTATTGATGCCTTAGACCTTGACCCTGAAGATAGAGATAGCGATACAGATGGTGATGGAATTAGTGATTACAATGAAACCAACAACAATCTCAACCCTTTGAGTGATGACAGTGATGGAGATGGTATTTTGGATGACGTTGATCAAGACAACAAGACCTACGAGCACGAAAATAGAGTTTATGAAATCGATTCAATCTATGGAAACCCTAATGCCCATTTTGACCTAAAAGTTTATGAGCTTAAGTATTTTTTATCTCAGTATGATCCCGCCACTGACTTTGAAAAAAATTCAAGATTTTTTTCTAATACCGATTATTTTGAAAATGGATTTTTTGGAGAAACTCTGCACGATGGGCCTTATCAACTCAATTTTGAGGAGCTGCGATTCAATAATAAAGAAGACGACCCTGAGACTGAAGATGTAGACGAACGTGAAACGATAGGGACCCGTTTAACACCAAGAATCAGAGTTCCCTTGGACAAAACTTTTTTTCAGAAAAAAATACTTGATCTAGAGGGTGAAACTTTTCTTTCGAATGATGATAATTTTTCTAAACACTTGAGAGGACTTATTATTAAAGCTGAAAATTTTGATGATGATTTGTATATGCTATTAGACATAAGTAATGCCATAATCAGAATTGAATATGACTATGACCAAGTATTGGACAATAACGGCACTGCTAATGACACTTCTGACGATACTACAGAAAAGAAGTCAAAAAATTTTCTGTTGAGTTTTGGGTTGAATTTCAATACCATTAAAAATAATAATATAAATGCCCAGGTTGATCAGGAGATTCTTGCCAGTCAAAGTAATAAACCATCCCAGAATATTTACCTCAGTGGAAATGGATTGTTTTCCACTTTGAGATTATTTGAAGAAGAAGGTCAAGGAGATCAAGTATTGGATAAAATAAGGAGCAATCAATGGGTGATAAATGAGGCGAATTTGGTCCTTTATATTGATCAAGACAAATACAATCCACTTAAAAAATCTCTATTTCCAGATAGACTTTATTTGTACAAATACGAGTATGGAGCTCCTATTACCGACTTTAGTATTGACAATACCATAAATAATACAGAAAAGAACAGAAACAAATCCATCTACGGAGGAATCTTAGAACTTGATGCTTTAGACATGCCTTATCGTTATAAATTTAGAATTACAGATCACGTCAATCGTCTTATAAAAAAAGACTCCACAAACGTTACACTGGGACTGGTCCCCTCCAATGGCATAAACATCATAAATAATAGAAGGGCAGAAACAGTTGGCCAAGATTTCATAAATTATCCGACTACAGCAATTCTAAATCCAAGGGGTGTCATTCTACATGGTTCTGAAAGTGAAGACAGCCCTGAGGGTGGCTTGAAGTTTGAGATTTTTTACACGGAGTACTAGTCTAAAGAATCTTATCAAATCAATCTATACTTCCTAACACCAGACACTAATAGTAAATCATTATTATTTTATAAATAATAGATTTTTACTATTTATATAAAAAAAATAATTTTTTTATTGATAATATTTTATTGATAGTATTTGTCTAACATATAAAAGTCCTATAAAACTTATTGTTATACAAAATGCGACTTTCCATTCCCACAATACTTCACCGCATAAAAAAACAGTTACCCACCATAAAAGAAATAAGATTGATCCTGCACTCATTTTGATAGAACTATAGAATACTACATCTTCAAATAGTCCTAGTAATTTTTTTATAATTATAAGTGGAGGCAGATTGGGTAGCGAAAATAAACCGATCATCAGTTTTTGCCATTTTTGTCTTTTTACCTTTTTTTTTATGGGTAGACTCTGTTCTTCAATTCCTCTTTTTAGGTCTTGAAATGACCTTTTGGTATTTTCACTATGAATCAACCTTTTTCGATTTTCATAATTTTCATCTTCTTCTGGGAGCCACATGCATTTTTTCATGCCTACTTTTAAGAAATCCTTGATCTCATTGATTCTATCCACTTTTTCACTGGTTAATTTGGTGAAAGACTTTATTAGAATTGCCTCCCCAAAAACCAAATGCAGATCACAATATGGATTTTTGTTGTTGCCGTAATTAATACCTACCGGAACAATGTAAATTGAATTTTTTGAATTTTCCTGGGCTTCATAGGCCAATCGGCTGCTTCCTTTTGATAAATGCTGTAGGAAAAATTCGTCATGATGAGCAGCCTCTGAAAACATCATGATCCACTGATTATTTGAAAGTAGATTCTTACACTTATCAAAAACAGCTTCATTTTTCTTTAGGTTGGCAAAGCCATTTCGGATTCTGTAAACAGGAAGCATCTTTAAGGCATCCATAAACCATTGCAGTGGGCCACCAAAAACATCACTTCGAGTCAAAGATGTTATGGGCCTCTGTATATTGCACCCTACTATGAGGGGATCCAGAAAGGCTCCCTGATGATTGGGAGAAAATAAAACCCCTCCATTTTTGGGAATATTCTCAAGACCGTAAATATCAATTTTTCTGAAATAACAATTAGTGGTAAATTTAATAGCATACTTAACGAAGTAGTAAAACAGCTTCTTCATTTATTTTAGTGGGAGTTATCGAGTTAGGGAACTACAATTTAGGAAAATAAATTTAAAGTTTTATAAACCGCCGAAGAGATTATGGCCTGATTATTTTTTTTTATTTATCTTGAATAACTCTGGTAATTTGACAATGTATATAAGTTGTCTGTTCCATTGTTAAAAAAAGAAATAAAAAACCTTATAAAATGAGCAAGACTGAACTATTTGATTTTAAATTTTATGAGTGGGAAAAGAAGTTCCATGATCGTCCTTTTCTGAGACAACCTTTTGGAGATCAGTGGGAGGAATATACATGGGCAGATGCAGGACAAATGGCCAGAAAGTTAGCTGCTGGATTAAAGTCATTGGGCCTTAGGAATGAAGCACATATTGGCCTGATTTCAAAAAATTGTAGAGAATGGATTATTGCTGATATGGCCATTATGATGGCTGGCTATGTTTCTGTGCCTTTTTTTCCATCTTTAAAGGGGGAAGAGTTGGAATTTCTAATCGACTTTGGTGATGTTGACCTTCTGTTTGTAGGGAAAATTGAAACTTGGAATGATATAGGAAGTCATATTCCAAATGACTTTCCCATGATAAAATTTCCCCATTATGAAGGTTGCTCTGCTGTTGATAGAGGAGAGGAGTGGTTTGATTTTATTAAAAGACACCAACCTTTGCATGAACTGCATGTTCCTAAACTATCTGATTTATGGACCATTATATTTACCTCTGGCACCACGGGCAATCCTAAAGGAGTAGAATTGTCTTATTTGGCTCTGGATTCGACAAAAATCATTACCGAGCAGGTTAATCCTCTAAAGGTTGATTTTTCAGGAAATAATGATTTTATTTCCTATCTCCCCCTAAATCATATTGCTGAACGGGTAGTAGTAGAACATGTATGTATGCGTTTTGGAGGATCACTCTCTTTTGTTGAATCGATAGATAGCTTTGCAAAAAATTTAAAGGATATACAGCCGCATGTGTTTTTTGCAGCCCCCCGAATATGGACAAAATTCCAGTTAGGGATTCTGTCAAAAGTGCCACAAAAAAAATTAGATATATTAATTAAAATACCTGTAATTTCTAGTTTAATTAAAAGAAAGCTAAAAAAGAATCTAGGATTGACACGTGCCAGATCTACTATTTCTGGCTCTGCACCTATACCAGTTTCTCAGATCGAATGGTTTAGAAAACTTGGTATTTATATTACCAATGGCTATGGTATGACTGAAAATTGCGCCATTTGTACCCAAGTAGATGGTAGAGACTTCGAAAAATTAGATTCTGTGGGAAAACCTCAGTGTGGAGTAGAGGTTAAAATAGATCAAAAAACCGAGGAGGTTCTCATGAGAGGTCCTTTTGTCATGGATGGATATTATAAAAATGAAAAAATGACAAAAGCCACTCTTGTTGATGGCTGGCTTCACACAGGAGATAAAGGCTATTTGGATAATGATAACTATCTTTTCATTACCGGTAGGGTTGCCGACAGTTTTAAAACCTCTAAAGGAGAATTTATTGAACCGCTAACCTTGGAAAATTATTTTGGAGACATCAAGGAATTGGAAGAAGTATGTATTACAGGTTTGGGATTACCCCAACCCATTGCCTTAGCTCAATTGTCAGAAATAGGCAAAGCCCTCCCAAAAGATGAGCTTATTGGTCTATTAGAAGAAAAATTGGCAGAAATTAATGCAGAATTGCAAGGTTATAAAAAAATTTCTACAATAGTACTAGTAAGAGAGCAATGGACTGAGCAAAACAAGATTTTAGGACCCACTTTAAAAATTAAAAGGGGTAATGTAGAAAAAATGTACTCAGTTAGCTATAAGACTTGGCATGAGCAATTTGAAACCGTTTTATTCGAAAAGTAGTATATTTATAAATTAAAATTAATAATTGGGGTTATTTGTGCCTTTAATACTGCTATTGACTAAATTAAATCAAAAAAAAAACTTAATGAAAACAAAAACATTATTTAATAGAATAATTTTAATGAGTGCTTTGCTCTTGTTGAATATTATTTATGCTCAGACAACGATCAATGGAAATATTGTAGATAATGAAGATGGAACACCCATCCCCGGGGCAAGTGTTTTCATTTTAGGATCTTCAAACGGATCTGCAACAGACTTTGACGGAAATTTTTCGATTATCACATCAGAAGATTTGCCAATAGAGATAGAAATTAGCTCTTTGGGTTATACAAGCCAAGTTGTTAATATAACTTCATTAGATCAAGAATTATCTATAAAATTAAAAATGGGGAGCGATTTTTTAGATGAGATTATCATTTCTGCGTCTAGAAGACCAGAGAAAATTGTTGACGCACCCGCTTCGGTGTCTGTAATAAGTTCGAGAAAAATTCAAAATTCAGCGGAGGCTATTGACCCTATGAGGCATTTAATGAATGTCCCGGGTGTAACTGTCCAGCAACAAACAGCGAACTCCATGAATATTGAAATGAGAGCTGGAAATGGCCTTTTTGGTACAGCTGTTCTTCCTCTTCTTGATTACAGAATTATTTCTACACCAGCGGCTCGATCTAATTTTAGTTATCAATATGGTATTTCAAATCTTGACCTTGAGAGAATTGAGGTAATAAGGGGAACAAACTCAGCCCTATATGGACCTGGGGTTGAAGGCGGAGTAGTTCATTTCATTACTAAGAAGGCAATTGACCATCCTGGGACCTCTGCTGAGCTGTATACAGGTAATTTAAGTTCAAGGGGGGGGGCAGTCAGACATGCTTTTGCGAGTGAATCCAAAAAATTTGGTTACAAATTAAATGTTAAATACAATCAAGGAAATGATTTTGGACTTGATCCTGTTGAAGATGCAACTAGAATTAATTCTTTCTATAAATCCATTGTAATGCCAAATATTAAGAATAATGTTGTTGATGCCACTCAGACAGGGACAAGACTGCTCAGTATGAGTGATCTGGATACTGATGGAGATGGTAATCCTCTAGCAAGTGAATATGAAAATTTAGCAATGAATGCTCATCTGGAATTCAGACCAAGTGAAAAGACCACTGCTACCATTTCTGGAGGGTTTTCAGATGCGGGAGGTATTTTTATTCAAGATCAAGGATATTCATATAATCAAGGGCTTGACTATTGGGTACACGGTAGATTAACATCAGGGAATTTATTTGTACAAGCCTCATACAATGCCAATGATGGTGGAGACGAAAATTCTCCTACTTTTTTATATGAGACTGGTAACAGGGTAGTTGGGGATAGAAAGTTTATGATTTTTAATGCTCAATATGACTTTGATGCTCCATCTTTTTTAAATTCAAAATTTAATATAGGGCTTGATTATCAGGACACAGCATCTGACTCTCAGTATACTCTTTATGGACGTAATGAGAATAATGACCCATACAACATATCTGGGGTATATGCTCAAGGAACATCAAAATTATCTAGTAACCTTAGCTTAACTTATGCAGCCAGATATGACAAATTAAACTTTATTGATGATGGAGCATTTGCTCCGAAACTTGCACTTGTATATAAACTTAATGAGTCAAGTTCTATAAGGGCCTCTTACAGTCGGGGAACCTATGGACCATCATCCCTTGAGACATATATAGATTTCCCAGTAAGGACACTTAGTCCTGGTGTCCTAGACGTTTGGTTATCTGGACAAATTGAGCCTCATATTTACGATCAGAATGCCCAAATTGAAGTTACTGGAATGGGTGGATATACTATTCCAAGAAATGAAACCGAGCTTAAGTACAGTCATTTGTACAATATTGCACAAGGCTTAACATTACCTGGTGTATATTCTCAGTTAGGTGATAATGCTACATTAGCTCCATTATTACCCCCTATCCAAAACTTTTTTAACTCTTATGCAGGACCATCTGGTGCCACTGGACAAATTATTGGTTATAATGTATTTAACCCATCGGAAATGGTTACAGAGCTTACTGATGTAGGAACTGCCCAAATAGGTACTATTGATAACATAGAAATCGGTTATAAAGGAAGAATTGGAAAAAAATTATCAGTGGGGATTGATTTTTATTCAACTGCTAGAAAAGGATTCACTGAATTTACCTCCGTTGGTCCTACATATATGCTTATGGGAGGAGACCTTGCAAGTACATGGCCAGGTTTAGTTGGACAAGATTTAATTTCTGATCCAACAATTCAAGCCACCGCTAAAGCTTTTGTAGCTGGTGCATATGCAGCAAATATGCTACCTCCTACCGGACTTCCAGCTGCAACCTCTATCGCTCTTGGATTACCATCATCCCCTTTGGCAGTTCTTTTAGCGCCTGACGGAGCTTTACCTCCACAAAGCTTTGCCGAATTAGGACTTTTACAATTATTAAGTTCTCAAATCGCTGGAGGGTTTGGCCAGGCTGCTGCTTTTTTACAGGGAGCGGTTAATCCACAGGTTTTTGGAACAATTTCCTCCGATAGGGCTCCCAATGACAGTGTGACTCATATCCCTGCAGGATATAGACAGTATCCCGAAGTAACAAGAAGTCATTGGGGAACTGATATGTCAGCTGAATATTATCATAATGAGAATATTTCACTTTGGCTTAATTATTCACACATTAGTCAAAATGAATGGATACCTGGCCAAGAGGACGATGATGATTTACCCTTTCCTAGTCATTTGAATACTCCGCTTAATAAATATAGAGCTGGTATTAGGCTAAATTATGACTCGTTTCGAGCAAGTTTAGCTTATCAACATGATAACTCATTTACATCAGTTTTTGGTGCAGGACTTGGTGGATTTACTCCTGAGAGACACCTTTTTGATGCGAATTTTGGATTTCCAATTATTGACGGAGTATATTTCGATATTCAAGCTACAAATTTATTAGATCGTAAGTATCGTCAATATCCTGGATTACCCATAATAGGAAGAAGAGTCTTATTTAAAACAACAATTAATTTTTAATGACTCAAATTATTATAAACTAATCAAAAAAAGGCATTCAAATTGAATGCCTTTTTTTTGTAAATATTAGTCTGGTCATTTTCACTTTTTGCTCTATATTTACATCCTAAAATTTTAGTATCTATTCACTCAAAACTATTAACTTTTAAGCATGTCAAATTCAGTAGGAACCGTTTCACAAATCATTGGCCCTGTCGTAGATGTATTATTTTCTGGTGAAGGTAATCCGCTTCCTAAAATTTACGATTCCCTTGAAATTTCTCGGGAAGACGGCACCAAATTGGTGCTTGAAGTTCAATCTCATATTGGAGAAAATACCGTAAGAACGGTATCGATGGATTCTACAGATGGTTTGAGTCGAGGTACTGAAGCCAAAGCTACAGGAAGTCCAATACAGATGCCTATTGGTGAAGAGGTCTACGGAAGACTTTTTAACGTAATTGGAGATGCAATTGATGGACTGGGAAATCTACCCAAAAAAAGTGATAATGGGCTACCTATTCATCGACAAGCACCTGCCTTTGAAGATCTTTCTACTTCCACTGAAGTTCTTTTTACTGGGATCAAAGTAATTGATTTGATAGAACCCTATGCAAAAGGAGGAAAAATTGGATTGTTTGGTGGAGCTGGAGTAGGCAAAACAGTTTTGATTCAGGAATTGATAAATAATATTGCCAAAGGTCATGGTGGACTCTCAGTATTTGCAGGGGTAGGAGAAAGAACAAGAGAAGGAAATGATCTTTTGAGAGAGATGTTAGAATCAGGGATTATAAAATATGGAGATGACTTTTTACACTCAATGGAACAAGGCGGTTGGGATTTGAACAAAGTGAACAAAAAGACCATGCTTGATTCCAAAGCTACTTTTGTTTTTGGACAGATGAATGAGCCTCCCGGAGCAAGAGCACGTGTAGCACTTTCCGGCTTGACTATTGCAGAATACTTTAGGGATGGTGCTGGAGACGGACAGGGGAAAGATGTACTTTTCTTCGTCGATAACATTTTCCGATTCACACAGGCCGGTTCTGAGGTTTCAGCCCTTTTGGGACGAATGCCCTCTGCGGTTGGTTATCAACCCACATTGGCTACTGAAATGGGGGCCATGCAAGAAAGAATTACTTCCACTAAAAAAGGGTCCATTACTTCTGTACAAGCAGTATATGTTCCTGCAGATGACTTGACAGATCCCGCACCTGCTACCACTTTTGCACACTTGGATGCAACCACTGTATTATCCCGTAAAATAGCTGAGCTGGGAATATATCCCGCCGTTGATCCTTTAGATTCAACCTCTAGGATTTTGACTGCAGATATTTTGGGAGACGATCATTACAACTGTGCCCAAAGAGTTAAGGAATTGTTACAACGCTATAAGGATTTACAAGACATCATTGCAATTTTAGGAATGGAAGAACTTTCGGAAGAAGATAAACTGGCAGTATTCAGAGCCAGAAGGGTTCAACGTTTTCTCTCTCAGCCTTTCCACGTGGCTGAACAATTTACTGGAATTCCCGGAGTTTTGGTGGATATTAAAGATACCATCAAAGGATTTAATATGATTATGGATGGTGAGTTAGATCACCTTCCCGAAGCAGCCTTTAATCTTAAAGGGACCATCGAAGATGCGATTGAGGCAGGTGAAAAAATGTTAGCCGAAGCATAATGCACTTAGAAATTGTATCCCCTGAGGCAACTTTGTTTAGTGGTGAAGTAGATTCAGTAATCGTTCCTGGAACTTCCGGATCTTTTCAGATGCTTAACAATCACGCTCCTATTGTTTCTATCCTTAAAGAGGGAACCGTTATTATTTCAGGAAAAATGGACGTGGACGATATCGTTCAAAACAAGTTTAATAAACAAGACAACAATACGACACTATTTGAGATCAGCTCAGGTACTGTTGAAATGAAAAATAACAAATTGATACTTCTCGCAGATTAATTTGTTCCAACAAACCCTTTTGGATCATGAAAAAAAACCGTGCGGTAAGCCTCATATGTCTTGTTTTTCTGGCCAATTGGGTTAAAGCTCAGAACAAAGTAGGACTTGATTCCCTCCAAATTCAAAAGCTTGAGGAAGTAGTTATCTCTTCAAACCGTTTGGAGATTTCTTTACGTCAAAACTCCAAAACGGTTCAAATTCTTACCTCTGATCAAATCAGACAAAGTGGGGTAACTCATGTGGTAGATTTACTACAGCAAATTGCTGGAATAGACATCAAAAGAAGAGGATTAGGAGCTACTCAAGCCGATCTCAACATTCGTGGTGGGACTTTTGATCAAACCCTTTTACTTATTGACGGAGTCAAGCTAGACGATGCCCAGACAGGACATCATACCCTAAACTTTCTCCCTCCTCCACAGATGATTGAACGTATTGAAATTATAAAAGGCCCCGCCTCTAGAGCCTATGGTCAAAATGCTTTTACAGGAGCGATCAATGTGGTAACCAAGACAGATACACCAAAAACCCTGACTTTGGATTTACAAAAAGGAAACTACGATCAAACCAATGGATCTGTTTTTCTAGGCAATACTACTGAAAAAACAAGCTTCCTTGGAATTGTTTCCAGAAACACTTCAGATGGCTACCGTTACAATACTGATTATGACCAAGCTCAATATTTTGTCAAATCAAGTTTTAACCGCCATAAGACTCCGCTTGATTTTATTGCTACCTACTCGAGTCGAAAGTTTGGCGCCAATGGTTTTTATGCCAGCCCATCGGCGATAGATCAATACGAGGAAACCCAAGCGAGTTTGATTTCATTGTCACAAAGACGCAGTAAAGGAGATTGGATCTTTAAACCTAAAGTTTATTGGCGCAGGGGACAGGACATGTACGAATACATTCGCAACAAACCTGAAATATACCGTAACCTTCATGTAACCAACAAACTGGGTGCGGCATTTGATACCTCTATAGTAACGAATTTGGGATTGACGGGAATGGGGGTCGATATTTCTCGCGTAAGTATCCGCAGTAATAACTTGGGTGATCGTAGTCGAACTATGATGAATTTCTTTTTGGAACACCGTTTCTATCTATTTAACAAAAGTGTTGACATCACCCCTGGTTTTTTGGCCAGCTATTTTTCTGATTTCGGAAGCCATAGTTTTCCTGGAATTGATCTGGGGTGTCAAATTAGCCCTAAATTTCGTCTTTATGCTAACATAGGAGCCACCTTTCGCATACCCACTTTTACGGATCTTTATTATTCAGATAGAACCACATTGGGCAATATCGATTTAAACCCCGAAAAAGCTATCTCTAATGAAATGGGTTTCCGTTTTATTAGCCCCAAAGTCATTGCCTCCATTGCCTTCTTTAATCGAAAGGCCAAAAACCTAATAGACTATGTCAAAAACAGTAATAACGACAGCATTCCATTTAAGGCAGAAAACATACAGCAGGTTAATACCAGTGGAGTTGACCTAGAGCTCACCCATCGTATTCAAATCAATACCTTGACCCACGAATTTAAAATCAGTTATTCCTTCTTGGAAAACAATCTGGAAAACAGTGGCTATAATTTTTCCCGTTACTCCATCAATAACAACATAAAGCACCATTTTATTTCCAGTTATCATCTACCTATTCATAAAAATTTGAGCACCTATTTTGTTTACAAATATGTAAAAAGAACCTCTGGGGATGCATATTCAGTAATGGATGCTTTCGCTCGATGGGCGATTGGTCAATGGCAAGTCAGCATGTATCTAAACAATATTTTCAATACTGAATATTGGGAGTCTAATTTGGTCCCTATGCCCAAGGGAAATGGGCTTTTGGGACTACGTTATTCCTTTTGATGCTCTAGTCTTAAGATATTTTCCATAATCACTTCTGTTTCCCAGCCTCGGTAACGCATGGCATTCCAAACTTTTTTCTTTTGCTCAGCTAGTGGACGATTTTGATGAGCTGACCAAAACTTTTCTGCCAAGGCCCGACCAGACTCAAAGTAGACTCTATCAGAAATATTTTTCATTGCATTCTTGATGTTCCAGTCAGAAATATGGCGCTGTTTCAGTTCCCTGAGAAGTCGTTTTTTCCCCCATTTTTTGATGCTAAATTTTCCATGGACAAAGTGTTCTGCAAAACGCGTTTCGTTCAGATAATTTTGCTCAATCAAATGAGAAATAACCTTATCTATAGTAGTTCCGAAAACTCCCAGCTCTTTAAGTTTCTTGGACACTTCTTGATGGCAACGCTCCTGATAGCTACAATAATGCTCTAATTTTTTTTGAATTTCCAACAAGGGGATTGCTTGATCTGGCATAGCCAAAATTAACAAGTTTTTGGAGTTTGAAAAACAGTTCAATTTTTTTAATTAAATTGAAAATTTCAAATCTTAAATCATGGGCAAAGGTGATAAAAAGAAGTAAAATTATTAATGGTTCAAATATCATACATCATTCAAAAAAAGTTCAACTCCAGGATAGCAGGTATAATTAATACATAAAAAAACCGCCCTGTTGCCAAGGCGGTTTTGGTTATTTGGTCCGGAGCAGTCTTCTGTTTTGATCCAAAAAACGGAACTCCAAATAAAAATAAGCATCACGGGGTACAATGCGCACCCACTTTTTGTATTTTAAATACCAGCTGCTCCGGATGGAGGGGAAACTGCTGGTTAGATAGGCAGCGACAAAAGGGTGAAGATGCAAATGCAGCTGTTTCTTTTTGTTGTGCCTGTGCTCGACGATTTTGTCAAGCTCTGCGTTGATTTTGTTAATTAAAACAATGGGAGCCTCAACCTCACCATTTTTGTTGGGATTGGGTTCTCTTGTTTTAATACTCATCTCCGGGCGGACCCGTTGACGGGTGATTTGGATCAGTCCAAATCGAGAAGGTGGCAGAATTTTATGTTTGGTTCTATCACTTTCCATCTCTTTTCTGAGATGGTCAAATAATTTTTTTCGATTTTCGTTGGTATTGAGATCGATGAAATCGACTACTATAATACCTCCCATATCTCTTAAACGTAATTGCCTGGCAATTTCACTAGCAGCAATAAGATTAACCTCCAAGGCAGTTTGTTCTTGAGACTTGGCCTTATTGGATCTATTACCGCTGTTAACATCTATTACATGTAGAGCCTCGGTATGTTCGATGACCAAATAGGCACCTTTTTGCATGGATACCGTTGTGCCAAATCCAGTTTTAATTTGCCTTTCAATTCCAAAATGATCGAAAATGGGCGTTGATTTGTTTTTGAAATACTTGACAATGGACACTTTGTCAGGGGCGATGGTTTTCAAATAATCCTCGATCTCCACTTGCATTTCGGGGTCATCCACATGGATTCCCGTAAAATCATTGTCGAAGATGTCTCTTAAAATAGAAGAGGATCTATTGATTTCACTGAGAATTTTGCTAGGATATTGATCCACTTTTACAAATTTTTCACACAGGTTTTTCCATCTACCTAGCAGTTGTTGCAAATCGGCATCTAGTTCTTTCACCTTTTGATCTTTGGCTACAGTTCTGATGATGACACCAAACCCTTTGGGTCTAATGCTATTAACCAGTTTTTTTAACCGATTTTTTTCGGCAGAGCTTTCAATTTTTTGAGAAATTGAAATGCGATCTGAAAAAGGAATGAGTACCATGAATCTTCCCGCTAGGGATAATTCTGAGCTTACTCTAGGCCCTTTTGTAGAAATAGGTTCCTTGACAATCTGAACAAGAATATGCTGTTGGGTCTTAACATACTCTTGTATAGATCCGTCTTTGGGTATTTCTTTTTCAAAACGAAAATTCTTTAGAGAATAACTTTTGATTCTACCTGAGCTTACCAGTTTAAAAAATTTTAATAAAGTAGGGAGGTTTGGCCCTAAATCATGATAGTGTAAAAAACCATCTTTTTCACTACCTACGCTAACAAAAGCAGCGTTGAGACCAGAAATCGGTTTTCTGATTTTGGCAGCATAAATGTCGCCAACAGAAAAATTATTATTATCTACTTCTTTATTGAGCTCAATTAATTTTCCATCCTTGAGCAGTGCAAAATCAACAGCAGAGGAATTCGATCGTATTATTAGTTCTTTATTCACTCTGATGAATTTTAGATACGACACTATAAAGTGTGTCGTTGTTAAACAATAAATATTCAGGATTTTCCTGAAGATACTGACTTAGCAGTATCAAATTTCAATGAACTTTGGATAAATTTTTAAGTGTATTTCCAAACACTATTTTTTCTTGTGACGGTTGGCCCTTCTACGCTTCTTTCTTTTATGCGTGGCTACCTTATGCCGTTTTCTTTTTTTACCACTTGGCATAGTTCAAATTTATGTTTGAATTTATGTTTGATTTATTATGCAACTTCTACCTTTGATTTTACGCTATTCGTAAAAACTTTTGCAGGTTTAAATGAAGGAATATTATGGGCTGGAATTTTGACAGCTACATTTTTGGAAATATTTCTACCAGTTTTCTCAGCTCTTGTTTTGATAATAAAGCTTCCAAATCCCCTCAAATAAACGTTCTCTCCATTCTCCAATGAGTTTTTGATTTCCCCCATGAAGCTTTCAACAGTGGCCTGAACGTCAGTTTTGTCAATCCCTAGTTGATCGGATATATTGCTTACAACATCAGCTTTTGTCATATTTTATTTTTATTAAGATTAGTTATCCAAAGGCTTGCAAATATAAAAATTAAAATGATAATTCATTCAGACTTACCTTTTTATCTTTGTTATGAATTTTCTCTATAATTCATTTTTTAATGCCAGAATGAGTTTCCATAAAAAATTGATAGATTGGTTTAAAGAAAACCGCAGATCTTTTCCATGGAGGGACAATATTAAACCCTATAACATTTGGTTGTCAGAGATTATTTTACAACAGACAAGAGCCGCCCAAGGCATACCTTATTATGAATCTTTTATTTCAAATTTCCCAACTGTCGAAAAACTGGCTTTAGCCGAGGAAGATCATATTATGAAGATTTGGCAGGGTCTGGGATACTATTCCAGAGCGAGAAACCTTCATGCTACAGCTAAAATAATTACAAATCAACACCATGGAAGGTTTCCCAGTGATTTCAATCAAATAAAAAGTCTTAAAGGAATTGGTGATTATACAGCAAGTGCTATTGTCTCTATATGTTTCGATCAAGAACAAGCGGTTGTAGATGGAAATGTTTATAGGGTATTGTCAAGAATTTTTGGTATGTATCAACCCATCGATGCTTCTAGAGCATACAAGATTTACAAAGAAAAAGCCCAGGATTTGATGAAAGGGGCCCCTCCGGGGGACTTTAATCAGGCCATAATGGAATTTGGGGCACTTCAGTGTGTCCCCAAAAACCCTAATTGTCAAGGTTGTATTTTTTCAGAAAACTGTTTGGCTTTCCGACAAGGAAAGGTGAGTTTGCTCCCTATTAAAGCCAAAAAAATAATAGTAAAAAACCGCTACCTCAATTTTTTTGTTTTGATCGATAAATTTAAAAACACCCTTTTGCAAAAAAGAGAAGCAAAGGGAATATGGCAAAACTTGTATCAATTCCCACTAGTTGAAACTTTCGGAAAGCAAGAGGATTTTAAAAAGCACCAGGTCAAATCACTTTTAGCCGAACATCAAATTACATCTGATTTTGTCATTGATAAATGGAATGATCAGCCTATTTTTCAAAAGCTTACGCATCAAAAATTAGAAATTAATTTTTGGATTGTCAATCTTTTTGACAGTAGTAATTTAGGCACTCAAAGTTGCAGGATTCAAGATTACCCAATGCCCAAGGTACTCCAAAATTTTAGAGATAAATTTTTTATCAACTGATTGTGATTCATTACATTTGATAGTGTTATCCGAAAATCTTTTATCATGAATGGTACACTAAATAAAGTTATGTTAATTGGTCACCTAGGAGATGATGTTAAAATGCATTATTTCGATGGCGGAGGTTGCATAGGAAGGTTTCCACTTGCGACCAACGAAGTCTACACTAACAAAACCTCTGGAGAAAAAGTCACTAATACCGACTGGCACAATATAGTGGTTCGTAATAAAGCTGCAGAAATTTGTGAAAAGTACCTTAGTAAAGGCGATAAAATCTACATCGAAGGACGAGTTAAAAACAGAAAGTGGCAAGATCAGGATCAAAAGGATCGATACACAACTGAAGTTAATGTAGATGAATTTACCTTTTTAACCACAAAGAAGAGTGAAACAGCCGGATCAAATCCAGACGAATCTGCCCCTCCGGCTTTGGAAGAAAATTCTCCCGAAAGCGATCTTCCTTTTTAATCAAACTATATGTTAATTGGACCCTGACCCTTTAAGTTTATTTATCATTATTCTAGATGTTCAGGGGTTGTTGATGATCAAGTTCATTTTACTTGCATTGCTATTGATAACCTCAGGACTGGTTTCAGGTGCTGAGGTGGCTTTTTTTTCTTTGACCAAAGACCAATTGGATTCTAAAAAGGAGAAAAAGTCTAGGCAAGTGGAGATTATTCAGAAGATGCTCCAAAACCCCAAACGCCTTTTGGCAACCATTCTAATCACTAATAATTTCATCAATATTGCCATTGTACTCTTGTTTGCTTCTCTGGGCGAGGATATCTTCAGCCAAATTGAAAATCCATTTATTGTACTTTTAATTGAAATAGGAGTAATTACTTTTTTAATTCTCTTTTTTGGAGAAATACTACCCAAGGTCTACGCCAACAGAAATGCTATGACTTTCTCCAAAGCTGTGGCTTTCCCCATCTATACGATCGACCGATATTTTTTGTTTTATCTGACTATTCCCATGAGTAAAATTACCCGATTAATGGAGTCACGCTTGGCTCAAAAAAACAATGAATTTTCGATTGATAAATTATCTCAAGCCCTAGAGCTGACAAGTGAGGAGGAAACCACTAGAGAGGAGCAAAAAATTTTGCAGGGAATTGTAAACTTTGGGAATACCGACACCAAACAGGTCATGTGCCCTCGTATTGACGTCTTTGCGCTCTCGCAGGAAATGGATATGGAAACCATCGTCTCACTCATCCTGGAAAAAGGATTTTCTAGAGTTCCGGTTTATGCGGAGAATATCGATAGTGTTGTGGGAATTCTATATACCAAAGATTTACTGCCTCATCTTGAGCAGGCCAACTTTAAATGGCAAAAGCTATTAAAAACTGCTTTCTACGTTCCAGAAAACAAAAAATTGGATGATCTTTTGAGAGAATTTCAACAGAAAAAAATCCACCTAGCAGTTGTGGTCGATGAGTATGGAGGTACTTCGGGTGTTATCACTCTGGAGGATGTAATTGAGGAAATAGTGGGGGATATCAGCGACGAATTTGATGACGATGAATTGATATATTCTAAGTTGGATGATTTTACTTTTGTTTTTGATGCTAAGATCAACCTTAAAGATTTTTACAAGGTCATTGATTTAGAGCAAGAGGAAATTTTTGAAAAAGCCAAGGGAGAGTCTGAATCCATAGCAGGCTTTCTACTTGAGATCTCTCAGGCTTTCCCCAAGATTGGTCAAATTATACAATTCGAAGGATACCAGTTTGTAATTGAATCTTTAGATCGAAAGAGAATCAAAAGAATAAAGCTTATTTTACCTCCTTCACCATGAGATTATCAAAATGGGTCAAGGCTTTTTTATTGATGCTGATTGTACTGCTTTTGAGTTGCGAAAGAGTCCAACAACCCAAACCAAAGGCTCAATTTCGCCTTCAGTATCCCGAGCCAAAATACAAGCAGGTACCCGATGATTTTCGTTTTGATTTTGAATATAACGATTGGGTTCAATTAAAAGGAATTGCTAAAACAGCTCCGGATTTGTATTATCCTAAAATGAAAGCTACCTTGTATTTGTCTTATGTAGCTGTAGAAAATAATATAGATTCTTTATTAAAAGACGCATATAGACTTTCAGGGAAGCATATTATAAAGGCAACTGAAATACCCGAAAAGATCTTTTTGTCTGCAGATAAAAGAGTATATGGGACTCTTTTTACTGTGGTGGGAAATGCTGCTTCACAATTGCAGTTTTTTGTGACAGACTCTACGGATCACTTTCTTATTGGGTCACTCTATTTTTATTCAAGACCCAATTATGATTCTATCATGCCCGCTGCCAAATACGTAGAGCGAGATGTAATTCACCTGATGGAAACTCTGCGGTGGAAGGATTAATCTAATAGTTCGAAATCTTTGACAGAATAGGCCTCTCCAGTATTTAGAACTATTTGAGCAACTTCATTGGGAGTTATGACTTTAGGATTGAAAATCAAAGTGGCTTTTTTGGTTTCAAAATCTACTTTGGCTTCTTTTATTCCGTTGGTTTTGTTAAGGTTTTTTTCAATGAGTGCCGCACAACCCACAGAACAAATCATCCCTTCAATGCTCATGGCCATAGGCTGGGATTCTTGGAATGAGGCTTTGTTGGTCTTAAGAGCATTTGTTTTTAACTTAATGGTTTTTTGAGATATGTTGTTTTTACAAGAGGTAAGGCTTAAAAATGAAAGCCCAATTATAACAGAGTAGAATGATATTTTTTCCATGATTTAAAGTAAATTTTATTCAAATAAATTGTCGGGCATGGGTTCGTTAAGGATGATTGATTTTAATTGAAAATCTGCCTTTTGCGAACCCATATCTTTTTGGATAACTTGAGGGAAGAGTATCCCTTCTATTACCTTATAATTTCGAAAAGATGTCGTGGAAGATTGAACTTTCCCTTGCATTTCAATAGTCTCTACCGTTTGGAGTTTAAGAAAATCATCTACAGCATAATAAACGGTTTTATTGTCAGACCATTTGATTTCGTATGCGTCTTTTCCATCAATGATGACGATTCTTTCTAATGAGATTTGATTGGGGTTGATTTCCAACTCGGGAAATAAGGCAGCATTTTTAATAGCATTTTCAAACTCTTCACTTTTCATCTCCGTTTTTTCTCCTTTCATTTCGTTATAACCTTTAGAGGGATTTAAGACCATTTTTTGGATGATGTTGCCCATCATACTGATTTCTACCCGCATTTGTTTTTTAGCGGTTTGTCGGTTCGATATCTGTATGGTCATACCCTGCATACTGGCTTCCGAAATAGAGGTTTTGGTTTTTATTACTTCCAACTTGGCCCTGCCTCCAATGGCATCTATATATCCTTCCATAATACGTTTGGCACTTAGTCCGTCCATTAGGGGTTTAGAAAAGACCGGTCTTTCTGTAACATTTCCGTATTTGTCGAAATAAAGCACATTTAATTTACGGCCATTGAATTCCATTTTTTCTAATGGGTTCAAAACATCACTTCCCTTTCCGGTAACCACTACCCACATTAAGTTGGGATCAAAGTATTTTTTGGAGACTCTAGTAATATCTTCTCTTGTAACCTTTTGAATATTCTTTAAAAGTTTGTTATAAAAATTGGGGGGTAATTTTTGCGTCTTGGTGTTGTAAGCGAAATTGGCAATATTTTCAGGATCCTCCATAGATCGAATAAGTGAGCCTGCATATTTTTTTTTAACAAGTTCCAATTCTTCTTCGGTGACCATCTCTTTACTCATTCGATCAACTTCATAGAGTAATTGGACCACAGCACTGTCGGTTACTGAATTGCGAACAGCGGCAAAAGCCCGCAATTGGGATTTAGTTTTATGGTTTATGTTAAAACGAGAATAAGAACCATAGGTGTAACCCTTGTCTTCCCTTAAGTTAAGGAATAGTCGAGCTTCTCCACCACCACCCAATATTTGATTGGCAATTGTTAGAGCATAATAATCGGGGTTATTTCTATCAATATTAGCAGTACATAAAACCGAAACCTCAGATTGAACGGCATTGGGCATTTCTACAAAGGCGATTTGGGCTTGGGGTAAGTTTTTTGGATTGTAAAACGTAGAAGGTACTACCTGGCCTTTGGCCCATTTCCCTAAATATTTTTTGGTCAGTTTTTTTGAGGATTCAAAGTCGATGTCCCCTACTATGGTGATGTAAGCATCTTGAGCATGAAAGTTTTTTTGATACAATTGCTGGAGATCATCTATCGAAACACTTTTAATACTCTTTTCTGAAACGAATTCACCATAGGGATGATCCTTACCATAGGAGAGAAGATTTTCTACCCTGCGAGCTGCTGTTTTTACATCTTTTTCATTAGATTTTAATGCTTCTAAGGTTTTGTCTACTTCTTTTTGGAATTCCTCTTTAAGAAAGTGGGGGTGGAGTAAAGCATCGATCATCATTTCAAAAACCCTGGGAAAATAGCGTTTTAACGTACTGGCGTACCCACCTTGTGCATTTAAACTCAGACGGGCACCCATAAAATCTATTTCCTCCTCAAAATAATCTTTGGGAATGTTTTTTGATCCTTTTCCCATCATGCTGCTTAGTAGTCCAGATAAGCCTGCTTTTTCACCCTCCAGATAAAGGGGGTTGTCGATACTGAGGGAAACGGAAACTTGAGGTAATTTGTGGTTTTCTACTACCATAAGGGTTAGACCATTATCAAACTGGTGTTCTTTTGGAGTTCCAAAGTTGATTTCGGGAATAGGTCCTGGTTGAGGCTGTATGGATCGATCAATTTGTGCTTTTGCATTGCCCAAAAAGCCAATGGAAACTAATAATATTAAGGCTTTTATCATTTTTATTCTTTTTGGGGCTTAGGTAAATAGTGTAATTCCAATCGCTGATTAGAGTTGAGGTAGCTTTGAGCAACTTTTTGGATTTCCTCACGAGTAATGGATTTGTAAAGTTCAAGCTCTTTGTTGATTAGGTTCGTGTCTTTATTGTAAAAGGTGTAATATTCCGCCAGGGAATTGGCGATTCCTTCTATGGTAGAATTAGAATTGACAAATTCAGATTCAAACTGATTTTGTAATTTTTGGTAGTCTTTTTCTGAGATTAATTCTTTTTGAATTTTAACTAATTCCTCGTCAATTTCAGTTATCAGATTTTCTAATTTTGTTTCACCCAGAGGTAAACTTAAAATCACATAGGTACTGTAATCCTCGTTGTTCATATTAAAAGCAGCGATCTCAAGTGACATTTTTTGCTTATCTACTAGTTTTTTATAGAGTTTAGAACTTTTTCCTTTACTGAGATAAGTCGAAATCACGTCGAGGACTCTGGCGTCTCTAGAATTTCTTCCCGGTGTTCTGTAGGCCAAAAAAATAGCCGGTATTTGAATGTTAGAGTCAAAGGCTTCTGCTTTGATGGTCTGAGTGATGGGTAATTCTTTTGGAAATATTCGCTGAATTTCCAGACCTCGGGGGATAGTTCCAAAATAGTCTTCAATCCACTTCTTGGCTTGGGGAATCTTGATGTCCCCTGCAACAGTCAAAGTTGCATTATTGGGAATGTAATACTTTTTATTGAAGGCCATAAATTCCTCGAGGGTAGCAGCGTCTAAATGTTCCATTTTTCCAATGGTCGTTTGGCTGTATGGATGCAATTTGTACAAATAGGATTTTACTTCTTCATTCCATTTTCCATAGGGGCTGTTGTCGTAGCGCATGCGTTTTTCTTCTTTGACCACTTCGTTTTGGGTGTCAACACCGGTTTGATCAATTATGGAATGGAGCATGCGTTCGGACTCCATCCAAAGGCCCAGCTTGAGATTGTTGGAAGGAAAGTTTTCGTAATAATAGGTAAAATCATTTGTAGTGTAGGCATTGTTAGAACCTCCGTTGCCAGTAACTATGCTGAACCATTTTCCTTTTGGTATATTTTTTGTGCCTTCGAACAACAGATGCTCAAAAAAATGCGCAAAACCTGTCCTTTCTGGATCTTCATCTTTGGAGCCCACATGATACAAAACTGAGATTGTGACTATTGGGACCGAGTTGTCTCTATGCAATATTACATGAAGACCGTTATCTAGGTCGTATTCTTCAAAGACAACTTTTTGACAATAAATGAATTGAGAGCCAATAAATAAAGCTGTCAAGATACTGAGGTTAAGTTTTTTCATACTATAATTGAGCTTAAATTTAATTTAATTTAATAAATTACCTATAAAGAAGCTAAAAGAGAATGTTTTTCTAAAGTTCTATGGGTAATTATGAGTCAGATCTATTTAGTATTTCTTTTCTTGGAGCATTAGTTAGGACTGTTTTATTAACATGAAAAAAGAAATATTTTAAAAGAAGAAATTAATCCTTAGATTCATAGTTGTTATAACGCAAGGTTAAACTCAACTTGATCACTAAAAATCATCAAAATGAAAAACAAAATTTTCATCGTTTTTTTCTCACAATTCTTTTTTCAGCAAATGTTATTAGGACAGGTTTTTTCCTTTATAACTCAAGAAAATGGAAAACACATACAACATAGAATTTTAATGGATAAGGAGTATTTTGTAGAAACTCAATTTTCTTCCAAATCCAATCAATTTATTAAAACCATAGGAGGCTTCTATCAAAAAAAGGGTAACGATTTGATGGTGGTCTTAGAGTTCAACTCCAATTTTCCCAAGGATAGCCTGAAAAACATTATGATCAACAATCAAGATTATTGGAAAAAAATTTCCAATAATACATTACCTCTTCAAGGCAAGTGGTTAATGGCCGGAAGGGTTAATGGAGATCAAGAACGAAGAAGAGATACGGACCGCCCAAGAAAAACGATGAAAATTTTAGTTGATGGTTATTTCCAGTGGATTGCGTATAATACAGCTAGCTTTTCCTTTCATGGAACAGGAGGGGGAAGTTATACCGCATTAGAAGATACCTATACCGAAACAATTGATTATTTTTCGAGGGATAACAACAAAGTAGGAATTACACTAGGGTTTGAATATGAAAAAAAAGGAATGGATTGGCATCATAAAGGATTCAGCAGCAAAGGAAAGCCCTTGCATGAAATATGGACTTATAGAATTCCCTAGTCGTTGGGTATATTTAACACTATACCTGCTGCTTTTCCATGGATTGTATTGATTGCTTCGTGTCTAGCATTATACCATCCTCCACTATTTACTTGGTTTTCCGGAAATTGGATAACCCTTGGATTGGGAGGCATAATGTTGGGTATGGGTTTGACATTACGATTAGTGGATTTTCTTAGGGTGACCCAGACTCCAAGGTGGGTTATGACCGGTCTTCTTTTGCAGTTTACGGTTATGCCTTTTTTTGGTTGGCTTTTGGGAAAAGTATTTGATTTACCTCCTTTTTTTGCGGTGGGATTGATTCTGGTTTCTAGTTGTCCCGGAGGAACAGCTTCTAATGTGATTGTATTTTTATCTAGATCCAATTTGGCTTTATCGGTTACTATGACTGCCCTCTCGACCATGGTGGGGATTGTTATGACTCCCTTGTTGACCAGTAGTCTTTCAGGTAGTGAAATTCATGTGGATGCTTTGGGCTTGTTTTATACTACGCTCAAGGTGGTCTTGGTTCCTGTAGTCTTGGGTGTTTTTCTCAATGCCCAGTTACCGCGTTACACTCAAAAGATTCAATTTTATTCCCCATCCCTTGCCGTAATACTTATAACATTGATAGTGGCTAGTATTATTGGACAGGGAAAAGAAATTATTCTTGGATCTGGTATTTCCCTTATTTTTTCCATTATGACCCTTCATCTGGCAGGATTTATTTTAGGCTATTTTTTAAGTAAAATCTTTCTAAAAGAAGAAGGTGTGAGTAGAACTATTTCGGTAGAGGTGGGCATGCAAAATTCTGGTTTGGGAGTAGTTTTGGCCAAAGAAAATTTTGCAAACCCTACAGTGGCAATCCCAGCAGCTATTTCCAGCTTGGTTCATTCACTTTACGGAAGTATTTTCGTAGCCTTGTTCAGCAACAGAACTGCTGAGCCTCCTATGGAAAAGGCTAATTAAATCCGCTAGAAGAATTTATCTTATATTGAATACGAATTCATCTATAAACAATTTAAATATATGAAAACCAACCGTTATAGTCGACGCCAGTTTACTTCTCAATTGGTGGGAGGTTTGGTCAGCTTGGTTCTTTCTCCGGCACTATTTGCCCAAAAACCATTGATGTCAGAGAATGAAATAGATTGGTATGATGTAAAAGGAACAGGGGTAGAAGGGAAAGGCTGGAAAGACACCAAAAGATGTTTTGACCGATTTCCTTCCAAAGCTCAGGGAATGGTTCGTGAGGCCGTATGGAATCTCTCTCGTCATTCAGCGGGGATGTGCTTGCGGTTTGTTTCGGATTCGCCTAATATATATGTTCGCTATAGCCTTTACGAAGACAAATTGGCCATGTCCCATATGCCCGCTACAGGTGTGAGTGGTTTGGATTTGTACGGTAGTGATGATAATGGTATAGACCGTTGGGTGGCAGTCGTAAGACCAGAAAAAAAAGAGATAGAAACCACCATAGCCAAAGACTTGGCCCCGGGGTCACGTCGTTATACGCTGTATTTGCCTCTATACAATGGAGTAGACTCACTGGAAGTAGGTGTCTTCAAAGGACAATCTTTTAAAGCCTTAGCCCCCCGTAAGGAAAAACCCTTACTCTTTTATGGAACCTCTATCATGCACGGTGCTTGTGCATCACGACCAGGCATGGCTTTCCCGGCGATTTTGGGCAGGAGGTTGAGGAGGCCAACCATCAACTTAGGATTTTCAGGGAATGGACGTATGGAAGCAGAGGTAGCTGCTTTGCTAGCCGAGCAAGATCCATGTGCGTATGTAATTGACTGTCTGCCCAATATGAACGAAATCAGTATCTCAGAAAGAACAGTTCCGTTGGTGAAAAAATTGAGAGAAGCACACGACAAAACTCCTATATTATTGGTAGAAGATCGAAGTTTTACTAATACTCGATTTTTCCCTTTCAGAAAATCTCATCACCAAAAAAGTCGAGCAGCACTCAAAAAAGCTTATTCTAAATTGATTGATGCCGGCATAGGAAACCTCTATTATTTGGATGGAGATTATCTATTGGGTGAAGATGGGGAAGGAGCAACTGACGGTTCACACCCTAGCGATCTTGGAATGGTGCGTTATGCAGATGCCTATGAACCTGTTTTGAGGTCGATGCTTAAGCAGTTTTAAACGCTGTTTTAAAGTAAAATGATTATTTTTAATAGATAAATTCACAAAGTTTAAACCTTGCATGATTTTTTGTGGAGAATTATTTAAAAAATAGTAGAAAGAAGTATACTTAAGGATCAGATAATTATTAAAAAAATAGAGTCATGATAAAAAAAACGACTTGGCGTCCTTTGCCAGATTTCTTGACCATTAAGAAAAGTAAAATAGAAGGTCTGGGGGTTTTTGCCACACGGGATTTACCCAAAGGATTTGACCTAGGTATCTCACATATTTTTGACGAGCGTTTTCCTGACGGATATATTCGTTTGCCCTTGGGTGGTTTTATCAATCACCACGAAATCCCTAATTGTAAGGCGATTTTAGCTGAAGAGGACAATGAAATGGGGAAATTAAAACACATTCGCATTGAAGCGATTAAAACTGTTACAGTGGGTCAAGAAATTACCATAAAGTACATAATCAACAAATTGGAAAACCCCAATTGGGAGTTTGAATATGAGATTTCTCAATAAATTTTGCCTCTATTTATAAAAAAACCCGCTAAGTTTAGCTTGAACTTTAGGGGGTTAAACCAATTAAACAAACAAAAATGAAGCTTATTAAATTCTCACATAAAATTAATGAATGATTTGTTAAAGAATTGGTAAAAGTGAGGTTAAATAGAAGTTAAAACATTTATTTTCAACAAGAGAATTTTTAAAAAGCTAAAGAATTATTTACTAGATAAATTCATTTAGAAATAACACTTTTTAAAAAATCAGTCCATTTTTTTTCAAAAAGGTCTGGCTTTAGCATTTTATATAGCTCCATTACTTTTGCAGGATCTTTTGCTAATTTTCGATGATCACTGTAATCGATTGCATCAAAAAAAAATGCTTTAAGATTAACCGCCATACATTTGTTTGGAATTTCAGTATGCCAACCTGAAGGGTCGATTAAGGGTGAAAAAATTGCAAAAGTGGGCTTTTTGAGTCCTTTAGCAATATTGATGGCTCCTCCTTCATTCCCCACGACAGCATTACAATGATAGGCTTTAACCATATAATCCCTCAACGAACTTGGGGTTAATGATTTCATCACTGCTTTTTTGGTGGCGGGTTGCAGCTGATCGACCAGAGTATCAATTTGTTCCTCTTGATCGGGGCGGTAATTTAGTATAAATGGGAGGTTCGTGGTTATAAAAGCAATTTCCATCAGTTGAGCCATATACTCAAAAGGATAGGTTTTGTTTCTACTGCTGCCCATTGCAGAAACCATGATTGCTTGATTACCCTTACCCAAAACAGCGTCCATTTGCTCCCTAATTATAGCAATTTCTTCGGAGGTCAGATGAATTTCAACTTCGCTGTTTTTTGGAAAATTTCCCATGATAGGTTCCAACAATTGAAATCTATTTTTGATTGATAATTGAAGTGAATCTTCTTGAACTTTCTTTTTTTTGACAGCATGACTATAGAAAAAAGAGGTGTAAAATTTTTTAAAACCGATTTTGTGTTGAGCAGGAACTAACAAACAAATCAAAAGGCTTTCAAGTTTTCCATAGGCATCAATGATGTAATCGTATTTTTTTTTTCGATGGTATCGTAAAAACTTTAAAAACCCCCACTTATCTTTTTTGAAACGGTCTTCGAAAACTACAACTTCATCAATGTAAGGATTGTAACGAATTACATCTAATGTATGGCGATTGGCAATAAAATCAATATGTATGACCGAATTCCACCGTTTTAAATTTTTACAAATTAAGGTGCTGATCAGTACGTCTCCAATCATTTTTTGTTGAATGACTAAAATTTTAATTATTGATTTATTTTTAGATAAATCTTTTTGAAAGCTCATAAATTCAATAGATTCGTTTAAAATATGTTAGACATGTTCTTTTCAATCTATCATAAAAAATCAACTGTAACTTAATATTTTATTTCTTCTATTACCCAATAATCGGATGTCCCAAAGGTAGTATTTTAGAAAAAAGGAATTCCTCTATTATAGAAAATCAGTTTTTAATATCTCATTACCAAGGTTTACCAAAAAACAGATTGTTCCTTTATTCTCTTGATTATTTTTCTTATTCTTGATTACTATTTTTAATATATTGAAATCATTCTGTTTTTTTAATACTGTTGACGAATGGGGCGGAGGAGAACGGTGGCATCTAGACATGGCCTTGCATCTTCGGTCCAAGGGGCACCGTGTGATGATTATTACCCAACCTGGTGCTGTTATAGGGCAACGTGCCCAAAGAGAAGGGATAGCAGTTTTTCATATTGTTTTGAGAAATTTGAGTTTTTTTAATCCTTTTGTATTACTCAAATTGGTTAATGTTTTTAAATCTAATAAAGTAGATACAGTTGTTTTAAATCTATCTCGTGACTTAAAATGCGGGGGTATTTCGGCTCGGATGGCGGGCGTTAAAAAAATTATTTTCAGACGGGGAAGCGATCGAAGAGTTAGAAATTATTTTATAAATCGATTTTTTTATCAAAAGGTGATAACCGGAATTCTTACCAATTCTCAGGCTACTAAAACAGCAATTCTATCCAATGGTCGTTCCTTGGTTTATCCAGACAAGATCACGGTTATACCAAACGGCATTGACATTCAATCCTTTTTGAATAAGAATTTTGAGGTGCTTAAGCCGAAAGAAAAAGCTTCTATTGTATTGGGAGCTTTGGGGAGGTTGGAGCCTCAAAAGAATTTTGAATTTTTGATTCCTGTAGCCATAGAATTAAAAAAAAGGGGCATTCCTTTTGAATTTTTAATCGGAGGAAAAGGTTCTCAGGAGTCAATGCTCAAATCGATTGTTGATGAAAATAATTTGACAGATTTTTTTAATTTTTTGGGTTTTCTTGATAACCCTAAGGATTTACTAATGTCTTCGGATATTTTTCTTTTACCTTCTTTGTGGGAGGGTTTTGGTTACGTCATTGTTGAGGCTTCTTTGAGTGAACTTCCGGTTATTGCATTTAATATTAGCAGTAATGGCGAGGTGATTAGTGAAGCGACTGGTTATTTGACACCACCTCATGATGTAGCTGCTTTTTGTAATAAGATAGCTTATTTATACAATCATCCTAAGGAGCTCAAAGCCATGGGAAAAGCGGGTAGAGCTTTTGTAGTAGATCAATTTGAATCAACTAAAATTTTTAAAAAGATTGAACAATATTTAACCGGCGATGACTAAAGCCGAATCTTATAAAGCATAGGATAACTATTGACTCCACCTTCGCTTGTTATCCAAAAGTTTTCTTGATCGATGATTTTAACGGCTTCAATTTGCTTTCCATCCAGTGGCAATTTGAATTTTTTCATTTTGACTTGGTTTAAATTTTCCATATCAAATGAACTGATGGTGTATAGAAATTGTTCTCTAGACTTAGTATAGCCTACCAGGGCGACTAACTTTAAGGAGTGGTAATAATCCCCTCCTGTGATCAGCGATTGAACATCAAAAGAGTTTTGCGAGCTTAAGGAATAATTTCCTGGAGTTTTAGGGATGGAATACAGTTCAGTCCTAGAAGTTTTTCGATTCTTTGAAAATAAGATCAACATTTCTTGGGTGGCGATCAAGGCTTCTGCATCAAAAGGGTGTTTATTTCTTTTGTCAAAATTTTGTTGGTCGAGGTAATTGAATGCTATTTTTCCAACTTTTTTAAAATTATTTTTGGGATCAACGATCAAGACGTTGAGGTCTTTTCTTTTTCCTTTGTTATTTCCGCTGTCTGAGATGTAGAGGAAATTTTCATCTTGTGTAATGTCTTCCCAGTCATTATTTTCAGCTCCCAAGATACTGTATTGCTCAATAAGATTCCCCTTTTTAGTAAACCTATACAGGTCGGGCTTCCCACCGGAATCATTGTGGGTAAGGAAGTCATTTTCAAAAAACTCTAAACCTGAAGTTTCTTCAATTATTTTGGGGAGTTGCACTTCAGAGACTACAGTTTGGGCTAATAGCTTTGCACTGTTATTTGGGAAGTATAAAAGCAGAAGAAGGATTAATATTTTAAGAAAAGGTCTCAAAAATCCTATTGTGTTTTAATTGAGAAGTTAAGGTATTTTTTACGTCCAATAATGCCATTGAGCAGCTCAAAAGGAAGCTGAAAAGATGTTTTTATTTCCAATGTCTTTATGTTTATAGTTTTTTCGCTGTAGGGCTCAATTTTGAAAATGGTTCCGTCTTGATGAAAGGTAAATGGTCCAGTATATTTTAGGTGTAGTGTATTGGCTGATAGATTTCTTAAGGTGACTTTTGCGATCAACTCATCATCTTTGTAGCTGGGGGAAGATGCGGAGATATTGGCCTTAACAAGATCCAGCAAGTGTTCTTCCTTTCCAATCATCAGCTCTTTAAACCAAACCATTGTTTTCCCTTCAAAGAGGGCTTTTTTTACTTCTTTGGGACTGTTGTCTTTAGAAAAAACAAACGTCATGGGCCTATGACCACCCTGTGGAATATCAAAATCCCAAGTGGTTAATCCGTGGACGTCTGAAGTTCCTAACATTGTAAGGTCATTTTCTAGTGCAATTTCAATGGCCTCTTCTGAATAAGTGGTGAAGTTGACCACTTCGATACCATGTATGAGCTTTCTTTCAATGAGATCGATATGCATAGTATCTAGTCTTGCAATTCCGTCTTTCCTTTGGGCTTCCCAATTGGGATGATTCCAAAAAACAAATCCCTTTTGATGATTGGCCTCTTCGATCCCGGCAGAAGGGTCATCTGGGAATAAAAGTTTGTTAGCATCTTGAATAAATACTGCATTGAGATGTCCGGGTGGCATAGAGCGAGTTATTTCGGCACCTTTAATCACTATAAGTTTTGATTCTTTAGCACTCCCCTTTGCGATATCGTAGGATCGATTTCTATCGGGATTAGGAAGGTCCTCATGGTGAGGTTGATATTCTAGGTGATCTGTAATAGAGATAAGATCAAGTCCTTCTTTCAGTGCCTCAGATACTCTAATGTTGGGCCAAACTGAGCCATCTGAAAAGGTGGTATGGATGTGAAGGTCTGTACTTACAAGGAACTGTTCCTCTGGGGCTACAAAAAAAGGTTGATCCTGTGCGTAAATCCACAACGGAAATGTTGAAAGTAAAATGAGAATTTTTTTTGGAGTAATCTTTATCATAAAAATTTTATTTACTAGTCATTCAAATCATAGAAAATCTTATGCATTAAGGTATCCAAAAACTCATTTGTAACCATCTTACTTCTCGTAAGAATCTTTTTAAGCAATTTTTTTCTATTTGCAATAACTGATTAATTATTCTTGTATAAGTTACTCAATCTTTTTTTGAGTGCTATGTTTATTCAGTAGACAAATTTTGTAATGATCGATGTAGATTTTTATTTTTAATCAAATCAATATAGGTGTTATTAAAGAAAGTTAAAAAGATCATTTACACTTTGTGTCTAATATCAAAAAGTTATAATTAAAGCTAATATTTAGCGGCCAAAGTCGTCTTGCAGTCTTACGATATCTTCCTCATTGGAGGGATTGTTGGGGTCGGTATGTTGCCAAATTTCGGCTACTAAGGCTTGCTGTTTCAGACCAATAAGCCGGTGGCGTTCACCTTGTTTAAGTTTAACTTGATCCCCCTCATTAAGCGTTAGTAGTGGTTTTTGATCGTCATCATTGGATCGTATAATACCGACAGTTCCTTTATAGACCCGCCAGATTTCCGCTCTTCGGTGGTGGTATTGCCATGAAAGTCTGGAATTGATATTGACGATGAGGATTTTGGGGCTGAGCTTCCCTCCAATTTTAAGACTTTCAATTGAAATTTTATCAAAAAATTGATTTGCAAATTTTTGAGCTTGGGTTTCATCGATGACCAAGAAGCCCCCCCAAGGTCGTTTAAAATCGAAATTGACAATATGGTATCCAAAAGATTCGATATGATTTTTAACTTGAATGAATTTTTCGGACTGACTCATATTATAAAGATAAAACAGGAATAACAAATTGTATTGCTATTCCTGTTTTATATAGTATTTAAAAAAGGATTAAATAGGAAGCTCCCAGCCTGCGCGGTATTCTTTACTCACAAAGGCATTTGCTTCATCCAAGTTCTTGATATTCATGTTTTCGCCATCCCAAAGCAGTTTTTTTCTGCCATAGTAACTAGTGATTTTTCGACCGTTTTTTCTGGTTCCAATCTCCTTTCTAAGATCTCTACTACGAAGGGCAAGGTTCCCCATGATTACAGTTTCTGTAAAAGGTCCAGAATAATCAAATGAGGAGGTCAAATTTTTGTGTTCGCTGCTGTTGAATCCAGCCTTACACGCTTCTGTCCATGCTGCAGCGTGGACATCATTTACATTGGCTTGTTTTCTGGTGTCAAATAAAACAGGCTCCTCTCCTTTGACATATAATGTCGGATTATTGGCATAAATCTCAGAAGTAATAACTCCTTTGGCTCCTAACATCATAATTCCACTAGAGTTCCCCATGTCGAAATTCATTATGAATTCTTCTTCTATTTCTTCAGGAATGGTTGGGGTGAGTCCTCCGTCCATCCAGATGAGTTTGATTCCATCTTTGTTATGTGGAGAATTTTTGTATTCTAGGGTAACAATAGAGGAAATGGGACATCCCTCTGGGGTGTATTCCGGGGTCCACATTTTTTTGAAAACGTTGCTTGCGGTACACTCTACACTGCTGGGATATCCCAACTTTAATGTTTTGTATGGCGCATCGAGGGTATGGCATCCAATGTCTCCTAATGCACCGGTTCCGTATTCCCAAAAACCTCTCCAATCGAAGGGGTGTAATCCAGGAGAATAAGGTTTTGATTGGGCTGTCCCCAACCATAAATCCCAGTTTAATGTTTCAGGTTTTTTACTTGCAGCAGGACCGGGATGATTAACACCTTGTGGCCAAACTGGACGATTGGTCCATGCGTATATGGTGTGAACTTTTCCAATTTTGTTTTGGTCAATCCACTCTTGAATTTTGGGGACTCCAATACTGGAACCACCCTGGTTACCCATTTGGGTAACAATTTTATTTTTTTCAGCGGTTTGAGCTAAAAGCCTTGCCTCAGCAATTGTATGAGTTAGGGGTTTTTGCACATAAACATGAATGCCCCTATTCATACAATCATATGCAATTTTTGCATGATTGTGATCGGGTGTAGAAATAGTTAGCGCGTCGATTCCCTTTTCTTTATCAAGCATTTCCCTATAGTCTTCATACTTGTTTACATCAGGATGACTTTCATAAGAAGTTTTTGCATTAGCAGGATCAACATCACAAAGAGCAACGACTCGGTTTTTCCCATTTTGATATGCATTTCTGATGTCTGAGGTTCCTTTTCCTCCTGATCCAATGGCTGCAAACCCCAATTGGTCACTTGGAGCAGTATATCCCTCTCCACCCAAAACGTGACGTGGAACAATGAATACACCTGTTCCAATCATACCTGTTTTTTTTATGAAGTTTCTTCTTGATTTATTTTGTTTGTTGTACATCTTTCTGTTTTTCATGGGTTGTAAAAATAGTCAAGTTTTTTTAATTTTTCACAATACATTTTTTTTGATTTATAGAGAAATATCTCGCTTCCATGGCAGGAAGTCAAATTGTCTATTTCGCGATGCTTTGGTGATGCTCTCCCCGCTGGCAACTTTTATAATTAACTCTAGCATATGGTCAGATAATTCTTCCAGAGTTTGAGCCCCTTCAATAATAGAACCGGTATCGAAATCAATGATGTCTTTCATTTTATTAAATACCGCTGTATTTGAGGAGACTTTAATTACAGGGGCAATAGGGTTGCCCGTTGGGGTTCCAAGACCCGTTGTAAAAATAATTAGGTTGGCTCCAGACCCTGCCATTGCAGTTGTGCTTTCCACATCGTTTCCTGGGGTGCAAAGTAAATTCAATCCTTGATTTTTAAAATATTCTCCGTAATCCAATACATCGACAATTGGAGAGCTCCCCCCTTTTTTAGCCGCTCCGGCAGATTTCATGGCATCGGTTATGAGTCCGTCTTTGATGTTTCCGGGAGATGGGTTGGCGCTAAAATCAGTTCCTGAGGCAATCACTTTGCTTTCATAGGACCTCATGAGTTTAATGAATTTTTTAGCTTTCTCTTTATCGACACAGCGGTCTACGAGTTCTTGCTCTACTCCTCTTAGTTCAGGGAATTCAGAAAGTATTGCACTGCCTCCTAACTTTACCAATTTGTCCATAGAGGCGCCCAAAGTGGGATTGGCAGAAATCCCTGAAAAGCCGTCAGAACCACCGCATTCTAAACCAATGGTAAGCTTGGTAAGGGGTGTTTTTTTCCTTTCGATATCATTGACTTTTTTTATTTCAACTAGAGAGTCTTTGATTATTTTTTGAATTAAGTTGATTCCACTTCCTACTTCTTGTTGGTCAAAGATCAGTAGGGGTTTGTTAAAGTTTTTATTAATTGTTTTGAGCTGCTCAAGGAAAAGATCTACCTGTAAGTTTTGACAACCCAAACTTAAGACGGATGCTCCGGCTACGTTGGGATTATTGACATAGCCCGCCAAAAGCTTTCCCAACATGGTAGAATCAGCTCTTGTTCCCCCACAACCAGCATTATGAGTGATAAACCTTACTTCGACATTGGGGAAGGGATTTACAGTTTTTCGGGATTGGACGGTTTCTGATTTTCCTTGAACTAGAGTTCTTAAGAAATGCTGATGTTCTGATAATTTGTCGGGATAGAATTCTCTTTCAAAAACGGTTTTGAGCAGCTCGACGTTTCTGTTTTCGCAAAAAACCAAAGGAAAAAAAAGCCAGATGTTTTGAGTGCCTACTGTACCATCTTTACGGGGGTAACCCATAAAGTATCTTTCGTTTTTGGGCAGGCTTTGGACTGAAGATTTCCCTACATTTTCAAAACTGATGTCTTCATTGAAGGCATTATCCATATTTTTTGTTGTAAGTGCCGCTCCCCTAGGAATATCTTGATTGGCAAGGCCTACTTTGACACCATACATGATTAGTGTGTCTCCTTTTTTTACTGATTCTTTGGTGAATTTGTGTTTTTGTTGAATATCCTCTAACAGGGTAACTTGTTGTTGTTCAAGCTTGACCGTTTCCCCTTTTTTGAGATTCTCAAGGGCAACAATCATATTATCTTGAGGATTTATTTTAATTGCTTTAATCATGACTGAAGAATTTGAAAAACCTGATAAGCCTCACTTATTTCGTCATGTGAGGTTATGGCATTGAGCGCTTGAGTAAGGGTGTTCTTTAGCGGACCAATTTCGGTCAAATTTTGATCCCAAAGTTTAGAATTAGAAAGAGTTTCGGTTACTACTTTTTCAATTTTTTTGTCTTTCCAAACATCATTGAAAAATGAGATGATTTGGGGATCATCTTTCAGTGGGTGATTATGTTTAGATATCTCTTTGCCATAAAAGTAAATAAGGGCAGCCATTGCAAAAGTTAAATTTTTGGGAGCCTTTCCTTCTTTTTTGTGGTAAGAAAGTAAACTGGGGAGGACCCTAACTTTGAATTTCGATATGGAATTTAATGAAATAGATTCTAATTGGTGAATGATAAAGGGGTTTAAAAAACGTTCCAAAACCGATTGCGCATAGTCTTCTAATTCTTGCTTGTCAAAATCTACACTTGGGATAATTTCATCAAATAGTGTCTCGGAGATAAAAGTTTTTAGAAAATCATCTTTTAGGGTCTCCGAAACGGTCGGTGTTCCGTGGAGCAGGCCTACAGGGACAAGTGTTGTGTGGCTACCATTTAGTATCCTCACTTTTCTAGTTCTGTAGACTCCCAGGTCTTGGACGACCTTTACATCAATGTTTTTTAATTGATCAACTGGAAAAATTTCGAGTAGTTTGGAATTTCCTTCAATTACCCAGAGGAAAAAGGGTTCACATGTAACGATTAATTGGTCATCAAAGGGCAAATCTTTTTTGTAAAATTCAAGATCTTTTTTGGGAAAACCGGGAACTATCCTATCGACCAATGTATTGTAAAAATGGTTCTGATGAATCCAAGCAATGAAAGAATTTTCAAGCCCCCATTTTTTACAAAGCTCCAAAATTATTTCTTTGAGTTTGCTACCGTTTTTTTCGATCAATTCGCAGGGAATGATGTGTAAAACTTTTGATAGATCTCCGTTAAATGTTTTATAACGATGATAAAGTAGCAGTGTTAGTTTGCCTGGGAACGATTCGGGTGGGGTGGCCTTAAATTGATCATCATGATTTAAGGCAATACCAGCTTCAGTTGTATTAGAGAAGATAAAAGTTAAATTTTCATTTTCAGCTAGTTTTAAGAAATGATCAAACTCTTGATAGGGGTTTATCATTTTGTCGATACAGTTGATTTGCCGTCCCTCCCTTAAATTTTTTCCTTCCATCACCCCCTCGTGAAACAGATGGTATTTTCCATTTTGTTTTTTTAGCTGATCTATCATCCCATTGGGTATGGGTTGAACGATATTTACTTTTCCCGAGAAAGAGCTTTTCTCATTTAGCAATTGAATACAATAATCTACAAAAGCTCTCAGGAAATTTCCTTCACCAAATTGAATGCTATCTGTGATAATGTTTTTCATTTTTAATTATTCCGATGGTAAAGCTCTGTCATTTGTGACAGAGTTAATTTACTAACTTTGCTAAAATAAAGACTTTTATCTTTTGTTTTTACTTTTGTAATTAATTACGCATGAAAAGATTTATTTTAATTTTTTTATTTTCACTTTCTTGCTCAAAAGATAAAGAGTGCGTGATCATTCTAAATAAGGAAGAAGTAAAGGAAAATTATTATTTCTATTTTCGTCCAAATCTAAATTATCTTCCTAACTCTCAGGCAAATTCTCTTGGATCTCCTGGCTTAAACGCTAATTATGCCTCTGGAAAAGTCTCCAAAGAATTATTCGATCAGTATAATATCGGGGATGAGTACTGTTTTTAGTGCTTAAGTTTTAATAAACTCTGAAGGGCTTTTTCCGGTAAATTTTTTAAAATTATTATAAAATGTAATTCTTGATTCGAAATGGCTTGACTTTGATAAAGATTCTATAGTATGTCCATGCAAGAAACCTTGATGAATTAATTTTATCGAAAGAGCTATCTTAAGAAAATTAAAGTATTCATGGAATGTCAAATAGTTATAGTATTTAAAAATAATCTTTAAATGTGAATTAGGTGTTTTTAATTTTTCAGAAAGCATTTTTATATTTATTTCGCTACTATTTAAAAAATTAAAATCTTGTTCAAAAGACTTTAAAGAATATATTAAATCAGGAACCGACTTACTTATTTTGTCATATATCAACTGATCCGAATTCTCCACTTTTTTTAAAACTTTATATTTCCATGGATCATATAATTTAGACCTTGTATTTAATTGAAATAAAAGATAATCTTTACCAAAGACAATAACTGGATTTAAAACAACGTAAATCAGGCATATAGCCCACATGATAGAACTACTCCTATAAAAGTCTGTAAGTACCATGTGGGGTTTAACATTATCAACTATATCTAATGGACTAGTATGCCAATAAAGTACATTGTAATTTAGAAAAAATGTAATTATTGTTAAGTTTGAAAACATAAGAATTAGCCACCTGAAAATTATCTTATTGAATGAGAATTTCAATATTATTTTTTTGTAGTTTTTTAATACTAGAGTTAACATCAGAATCCAGTAAACAGTTGTGAATAAGAGAAAGATTATCCTATTAAAATAATCAGGAATAATTTGTAATTGCTTAATAATTAATAATAATAAAGGTAAAATTAGGTGAATCAAATCGCTATATGAAGTATTTCTTTCCTCTAATGAATTTTTAAAAAAAAATAAGAAAATAGGAATAAAAACCAGAGCTATAAAGGGAGATGTTTCAAATGGGGATTTGAAAACTATTAAATTCATATTCGCCATAAAGTTTTGAAATCGCTGTAATCCAACAATCAAAATAATAATGAAAAATGGTAAATTAAAAAGTCTGTTAAACCTAAATGAAGCTATCAACATTAAAATTATAATTAGACATAAAAAAGTCACAAAAAGCCCAATAAAATCTAAAATCATTTTTCTATAATAATTTGTTTCATATTTGTTAAATAATTTTTTTTAGTCTAGAGATTTTTTAAGTAACAACATCTTCAACTAGAGCATAAAAAATCTATTAATTACTAGAATTAATCAATAGTCATATTAAATTTTAAACTCGGAACAAACAGTTTTTAGGGCTTAATACATGTTTCATAAATGAATATATTTGTTTCAAAAGTAGCAATTTTATATAGTTTAAAAATAATAGCTCTAAAAAACAAGAAGTATTATTTATATTCCTCTGATGTTATCTAAACTTTACTGGTTTACAAGTAAAAAAATACCTTTTTTTACGCTTGTATTACTACTTCCTTTTCTGTTTTTTGGACAATCAGATTTTTATTGGGTTGGTGGAAATGGTAACTGGTCTAACTATTCATCGCACTGGGCAACATCCTCTGGCGGAAATATTTTTCACACCACCTCTCCAGGTTCAAATGATAAAGTGATTTTTGACAGCAATTCATTTTCCCAAGCAAACCAAACGGTCAACTTAGATTCAGACAATCAAAGTTTTAAAGATATGTCATGGGTTGGTGTGACTGATAATCCTAAGTTTAACATGTCTGGTAAAACCTTTGAAGTCCATGGTAAAGTTGAATATGATCCTAACATGCAATTTCAAAGTGTGGGAACTTTATCATTTGTTTCTAGCGCTACAGGTTCTATTATTTCAGGGGGACATAATCTTGGTAACATTTATATCAGAAAGCCATCTGGGACATTTCATTTATTAAGCCCCATAAGAGCTTCCCACTTTGAAGTGAGAAACGGCTCTACTTTC
>MDSV01234538.1_pt1 | contig 79961 bp, 75 predicted proteins | sample 810851 | NCBI WGS metagenome assembly MDSV01 (sample SAMN05326640, study PRJNA326480) | marine metagenome | isolation source: seawater | place: Atlantic Ocean: North East | collected 2012
CCTCCAGCGACGGCGAGGAAATGCCGATCAGGAAGGGCGATGCGCTGATTTTGCGTCCGGGTTCCGAACATGTGGTGAAGAATACCGGCTCCTCCAAGCTTTACACGCTGACGGTGATGACGCCGAACCAGGATTTCGCCGAGCTCATCCGTTCCGGCGAGCGCGTCTCGCTTGACGCCGAAGACCTGAAGGTGCTCACCGGGAAGGCGGCCTGATGCAGGAAGACGCCGATGCCCTGCCGCTCGGCCCCTCGCGGCTGAACCGCTGGCAGGTTTCCGCGGGCCGGGTGGACATGATCCGGCCCCAGCCCGCGCCGCGACCGCTTGTCGTGAAGGACGGCGACCGCGAGGTCGTTTTCGATCTCAACCGCACGGCCATCGTGATCATCGACATGCAGAATGACTTCTGTCATCCCGAAGGCTGGCTTGCCGGCATCGGGGTCGATGTGACGCCGGCGCGCAGGCCGATCGCGCCACTCAACCGGCTTCTGCCGGGCCTGCGTGAAGCCGAAGTTCCGGTCGTCTGGCTCAACTGGGGCAACCGCCCGGACAAGGCCAACCTGCCGCCGTCAACGCTCCATGTCTACAAGCCGACGGGCAGGGAAACCGGGATCGGCGATCCATTGCCCAATGGGGCCAATGTGCTGGAAAAGGACAGTTGGGCTGCCGCCATCGTCGATGAGCTGGAAATCGCCGAAACCGATATCGCGGTCGACAAGTTCCGCATGTCCGGCTTTCAGGACACCGAACTCGACAGCATATTGCGCAATCTCGGCGTTACGACCGTGCTGTTTGCCGGGGTAAACGCCGACCAGTGCGTGCTGTGCACGCTTCAGGACGCCAGTTTTCTGGGCTATGACTGTCTGCTGGTGGAGGATTGCGCGGCGACCACATCGCCGCAATTCTGCATGGATGCAACGCTTTACAATACCCGCCAGTGTTTCGGCTTCGTCTGTTCCTCGGATGATATCGTCGCCGGCCTTACCCGAGTAGACGCATGACGCAAGACAATCAGGCCGCGGTTCAGCCGGTCAACATTCCCGAGATTCTGGAAGAGGTCACCAAACTCTGCGATCTTTACGAAAAGGCGCTGATGGAAAACGACCTCGATACGCTGGATGCGCTGTTCTGGGAAAGCGAGCAGACGTTGCGCTACGGCGTTGCTGAGAATCTCTATGGCATTTCCGAAATCCGCGACTTCCGCAAGGGCAGGTCGGGCGGCTCGCCTCAGCGTGAGGTCATTCGCCGCCAGATTACCACCTTCGGCGGGGACTGCGCGGTCTGCGATCTCGAGTTCCAGCGGCCGGGCGCCGCCGTTCGGGGGCGGCAAAGCCAGACATGGATTCGCACTGCTTCCGGCTGGAAGGTTGCCGCCGCCCATGTATCGCTGATGGGCAATTCCCATTGAGGCCGTTTGCCGGGCAGCATCCCTGAATTTCGGGCGTGCGCTTCGCGTTGCGTTTTCAACGCGGCGCGTGCATGCTCCGGCCACTGTTCCTCCATTATCGGACATGTTTCATGACGCAGTCCATCGGTCCCTTTGTCGAACGTTTTGAACCTCCGGTCACCGCGGAGACGCCAGCTACAGAACTGCTTTCGGGGCTCACCGTCGCGGTCAAGGACAATTTCGACATCGCGGGCACCGTCACCGGCGGCGGCAACCCCGAATGGGCGGAAGATCAGGCCCCGGCAGCGCGTCATGCCTCTGCGGTGCAGACCCTTCTCGAAAATGGCGCGGCTCTTGTCGGCAAGGTTCATATGGATGAACTCGCCTATAGCCTGATGGGGGTGAATGCCCGGTTCGGCACACCGGAAAACCCGGCCGCGCCCTCGCGCGTGCCCGGTGGCTCATCCTCGGGCTCGGCCTCTGCGGTCGCATCGGGGCTGGCCGATATCGGGCTTGGCTCCGATACAGGTGGGTCGGTGCGGCTTCCGGCCTCCTTCTGCGGGCTTTTCGGCTGGCGGCCGACCCATGGGCTTGTATCGGGCGAGGGGCTCTTGCCGCTCGCAGAAAGCTACGACGTGCCGGGCTTTCTGACCCGCGATCTGGAAACGCTGTCCCTCCTTTGTGAAATCTTTGTCGATGGGCAAAGCGCCGATGAGGATGTCCGGCTGGTTTATCCCGCCGATGTCTGGCGGCTTTGCGAGGATGCGGCGGCGGCAGCCCTGAAAGCGGCACTGCCAAGAGGCGACCGCAATGACAGCCCGCTGCTTCCCGGCGGCGACCTGAAGGAATTGCTGCCGGTTTTCCGCACCCATCAGGGCTATGAGGCGTGGCAGCATTTCGGGTCCTGGATCGAAAGGCGTGAACCGGAATTCGGCCCCGGCATCCGCGAACGATTCGCCATGGCGGCGAAGATCACGGCGGAGGAATTCGAGGAGGCTAAGACGGGACGCGCCGCGTTTCGCGCGCATCTGGGCAGGGTCCTGTCGCCGGGGACCATCATGGTCTACCCGACGTCACCGGGGCCCGCACCGCTTCTGACCGACGGCAATAACATTGTCGAGACCTTCCGCAACCGTGCCCTTTCGATGCTGGCCATTGCCGGTCATGGCGGCCTGCCGCAAGTGTCCGTTCCGCTTGCAGCAAGCCAGGGCTCGCCGCTCGGGCTTTCGCTGGTCGCGGCACCCGGCAGCGACAGGCTGCTGATCGAAACGGCGAAACGCTTCATCTGAGGGCATCATGCTTCATACCGCGAAAGGCTTTGACGGGGCGTTTTCCGCACCCCACGCTGCGGCAGCGCTGGCAGGCCGCGACATCTTGCGCGCTGGCGGCACGGCGATGGAGGCCATGGTCTCCGCAGCGGCGACGATCGCCGTCACCTATCCCCATATGAACGGCATTGGCGGCGATGGCTTCTGGTTGGTCCATCGACCGGGCCAGAAGGTGGTCGGCATCTCCGCTTGCGGCCAGGCGGCCGGCCTTGCAACGCCGGAGTGGTTCGCAGAGCGCGGGTACGACAAGGCGATGCCGACGCGCGGAGCGCTCGCTGCTCTTACCGTTCCCGGCACGATCGGCGGCTGGGAAAAGGCGCTGTCGCTGGTGGCGGACGAAAAGCGCCTGCCGCTCGAAAGAATTCTTTCTTCGGCGATCCACTATGCGGAAAACGGCATTGCTGTCACCGGAAACCAGGCGCTGTGCACGGCGGACAAGCTTGGCGGCCTGCGCGATGTCCCGGGCTTTGCCGACACATTCCTGATCGATGGCGAGGTTCCAAAGGCGGGAGCGCGACTTTGCCAGAAGCCGCTGGCGGCGACTTTGCGGAGGCTCGCAGCGGAAGGATTGTCTTCCTACTATTCCGGTGAACTCGCCCGCACCCATGCGGCCTTCCTTGAAGAGACCGGCTCTCCGCTGCGCTTCCCGGATTTCGCCGCCTATCAGGCGCGCATGGTCGACCCGCTTCATGTCGAGACCGCGCATGGAAGGCTGATGAACATGACCCCGCCGACCCAAGGGGTCGCCTCGCTGATGATCCTGGCCTTGTTCGATCGGCTGGGCGTCGGAGAGGCCGAAGGATTTGATCACCTCCATGGCTTGGTCGAAGCCACGAAGCAGGCCTTCCTCGTTCGCAATGCCGGGCTGGGCGATCCGGATTTCATGGCCGAACCCGCCCAAGCCTGGCTTGCCGATGATCGTCTCGATGCGCTTGCCGCGAAAATCGACATGAAGACGGCCTTGCCATGGCCCTATGAGCCTGCCGATGGCGATACGATCTGGATGGGCGCGGCGGATCGCTACGGCAATGTCGTCTCCTTTATCCAGAGCGTCTACTGGGAATTCGGCTCCGGCCTCACCTGTCCCGAGACCGGGGTTTTCTTCCAGAACCGCGGCGCCGGCTTCTCGTTTTCGCCCGGCCCCAACCAGCTTGCGCCTGGAAAACGTCCGTTCCATACCTTGAACCCCGCGCTTGCGCATCTGAGGGATGGCCGCGTGATGGCCTATGGCACGATGGGCGGGGAGGGCCAGCCGCAGACACAGGCCGCTCTGTTTTCGCGCCACGTGCAGTTCGGCCAGGATTTGCAGGCCGCCATTACCGCGCCGCGCTGGTTGCTCGGCCGCACCTGGGGGGAGGAAACCACGACGCTGAAGCTCGAGGACCGGTTTGATCCGGCACTCGTGACGGCATTGAAAGAGGCCGGCCATGATGTCGAAATGCTGTCTGCTTACAGCGATGCTGCCGGTCATGCAGGTGCAGTGGTGTTGCACGAAAACGGCCTGATGGAAGCGGCAACTGATCCGCGCGCGGATGGTCTGGCGCTTGTGGACTGATGCCTCTCAGGCCGGAAAGCGTTTGCGCAGAAAACCGTCGATGAAATCCCCGGGCTTTTCCTCCAGCAGCGGGAAGCCGAGTTTTCGGGCTGCTTCGGCTGCAAAACAGGCGGGAAAATTCTGCGATCCATAGAGTGGCGGATCCGTACGGTCGATCAGCGACAAGATGTCGTCTCCTGCCCGTTCTGCAAGCGCTGAAAGCAGCGCCTCGACAGTCAGCGACACGCCGGGCATCACCAGCGCCCGCGCATCTTCGGGGATACGACCCTCGATATTTGCCGCGTGGATGAGCTGGGCGACCGCCGTTTCCGGCGAGGCCAGCCAGTGGCGCACATCGCCGGAAGCGGGCAAAAGCGCGCGGCGTCCTTCCAGCGGTTCGCGGATGATGTTGGAAAAGAAGCCGGAATTGCCGTGGGTGGCTTCGCCGGGCCTCACTGCAATTGTCGGCAGGCGCAGGCAGATGCCGTCGACAAAGCCCATGCGCGAATAATCGGCGATGATTGCCTCGCTCATCAGCTTCTGCGTGCCGTAGGAACTGTCCGGCCGGGGCGTTGTCGTATCATCGATCAGCGCGGGAAAGGGTGCGCCATAGACCCCGATGGAGGAGGCGTGGACAAGGCGGGGGCAATAGTCATCGCCCGCAAGCCGGATGGCCTCGACGGTTGCCCGCACCGTATCGAAATTGATGTGATAGCCGATGGCGAAATTGCTGTCGGCCTGGCCCATGGCCGTCGCGGCCACGTGGAAGATCACATCCGGCCGGGACGCCACGACACGGCTGATCGTTTCGAAATCCGCCGCATCCCCGGTCACCCATTGCGTGCCGGTGCCACCGATATCGCTCTTGCGGATGTCGGAGAGGACGAGCGCATCAATGTTTTTCTTGCCAAGCCTGCCCGTTGCAATCAACGTTTCGGCAAGCGCGCGGCCGATCATGCCGGAAGCGCCGATGATAGCGACGGAGGTCATGGCCGCTCTCCTTGCTCCTACACCTTCACGCGTGGATAAAGGCCTATCTCGCGCGTTGTCGCCTTGTTGTACATCTGGTCGAGATAAGGCCGAACCTCCGCTGCACCCCTGCTCATTTCCGGGCAATGGTCGCGTTCGAACTTGGCAGCCGCTTCGGCGATTTCGCCGCGCAGATCGTTCTCGTTTACCCTTGTGAGTTTGCGGTCTTCCATCACCAGGTTTCCGCCGACGATCGAATGGGTAACGACATCGGAATTGACCGAAAAGGCAATCTTCTTGATCGGGTCATGCAGCGGCATGAAGCCCCAGTCCGTCTTGTCCATCAGGATGATGTCGGCAAGCATGCCTTCTTCCAGCGTGCCGACCTCCTTTTCCATCAGGCTGGAGCGCGCGGCAGACGTGGTCGCCATGTCATAAACCTCATGGGCCGAGATCCAGTCATTGTAGTCGAAGCTGCCGATCTTGTGCAGGCCGGCGGCGGCCTTGAAGGCCACGAAGATATCGGCGGTGTCGGCAGAGGCCACGCCATCGCAGCCGAGCGCGACATTGACGCCCGCATTCATCATCTGGCGCACCGGTGAAACGCCGGAGCCGAGTTTCAGATTGGCGAGCGGGTTGTGCGTCGTCGAGCAATTGGCCGCGCCCATCATCGCGATGTCTTCGTCGGTCAGCCAGATCGCATGGTTCATGGTCAGCCGATGGGTCATCAGGCCCATGTCCTTGAGGAATTGCACCAGCGTGCGGCCATATTTCTCCTCGCCGGTCACCGCCTGGGTCTTGGTTTCCAGGACATGGCAGTGGACCGGCAGATCGCGCGCTTGCGAAAGGTCCGCGCATTCCTGCAAAAGCCTTTCAGAGCAGCGCTGCGGGCCGCAGGGGCCGAGGATGATGCGAATATTGTCCTTGCCGTGCCATTTACCGGAAAGCTCCTCGAACAGCGCGATCTGCTCCTTCCAGTCGGGCGCGGGCATGGCATCGAGCCGTGCCTTCATTTCGGCGGGCACGAGATCGCCCATGAAGGGCAGGCTGTTGCAATAGCTTTCATCCCACATCGAGGCGGTGATCCAGCCACGCAGCCCCACATCGCGGAAAGCGCTCGCCGTCGCGTCAACGGCTTCCGGCGTGCCGGAAATGTTGATCACATCGTCCTGCAGCGTGGTGACGCCGGAGCGCAGCGAAATGATCGCGACCAGCATGGCTCTGAGATAATGCTCGCGCCAGGTCATCGTCGGCGAACCGAAAGGCGGATAGACCTCCGAAAGCCAGATTTCGAGCGGTAAATTGTCATACCGGCCCATCTCGAAGCCTTCATTGGAATGCATATGGGCATCGATGAAGCCGGGCATGACCAGCTTGTCAGGCGCATCGATCACCTGAAGGTCCTGAAAGGCGGCGGCGCGTGCCGAAAGATCACCGCCTTTGCCTATTATCCGGTCACCGTCGATCAGCACATCGCCGGTCGCAAAGCTGTGTGCGCCGGTTTTCTGGTTGATGACGAGGCCGTTCTTGATCAGGATTGCCATGCTTTACTCCGTTTGCCTGCCGCTTTTGGTCAAGCGGCATGAAAATTGCTTGTGTATTCGCCGGGGATGAAATTACGCCGGTCGGACCGCTTGTGGTGGGAGCGATCCGGCCAGACGGAAACCTTGTGAAAGGAATAGCGTTTTGGCCACACCAGCCGGAGACCACGGTCTCGACCTGCGCCTGATGCGCATTCTCGATGTGCTGCTTGACGAGTGCAGCGTTTCGAAAACCGCCACGATCCTTGGCCAGAGCCAGCCTTCCGTTTCGCTGGCGCTCAAGCGGCTTCGCGAAATTCTCGGCGATCCGCTTCTGGTGCGCTCCGGCGTGAAGCTGATCCCGACGGAAAAGGGCATCGCGCTGCGCGCCCACGTTTCCAATATCCTGCGCGAGATCGACGCGCTCGCCGTCTCCGAAGACACGTTCGACCCGGCAAGCTACAACCGCCGCTTCCGCGTCTACGCCGCCAATTGTCTCGGCACCTTCTTCATGCCGCGCATCGGCGAACTGGTGCGCCGCGAAGCGCCCAACATGCCGCTCGATTTCTGCGCGATACCCGAGGAATCCCGGATATTTACCGAGCTTGAGGAGGGCAAGCTGGATCTCGTGATCGGCAACTGGCCGATGCCGCGCGACTACCTGCGCTTTGCGCCGCTGCTCGAAACCGACATTGTTCTGGTGATGCGCAACGAGCACCCGCTTGCAGGCCGCTCCCGCATCGACCTTCAGGAATATCTGAGCCTCGACCATCTCTCGCCGACGCCGCATACGAGCCCGGCTATCAGTCCCATTGACGGACAGCTTGCCCAGCTCGATGCCAAGCGCGAGATCGCCATGTCGGTTGCCGAGTTCACGCTTGTGCCGCACATGCTGGCGCGCACTAATCTGGTGTTCACCAGCAGCCGCCCCTTTGCCGAGCAGATGGCGCAGTCTGGCGCCTTTTCGATTGTCGGCGCGCCGGAGGAACTGGCCCGGATGAGCTTTTACACGCTGTGGCATGAACGGTCGCATCTCTCGCCCGGCAATCAGTGGTTCAGGAGATTATTGCGCCGGGTTGCCAAACAGATAAGCGAATTCACACCCCTTCCATCAAGTGAAACTTCGCCTGAAGCCATTAGTGGGAACCAATAGAGTCTATTGGGGTCACGGGGCTTATGAAACGTCAATTCCTGCCTTTTAATTGTTTTCGAGAGAGCCGGCCTTCCACGGACCTCTTCCTGATATCCGGCAAGCGGTCCACATGTCCGCGATCCGGGTTCCAGCCAATCAGACAAACAAGGGGAATTGGAACATCATGCTGAAGAAACTCACCACAGCCCTTCTTGCCGGCGCCATCGGCCTGCCTGCCGCCGGCGCCTTTGCCGCTGACGACTATTCCGGCCACACGCTCGTCGTCGGCGTGTGGGGCGGCGATATCGAACGCCTGCTGCGCGAAAACGTCGCCGAGCCGATCGAAGAGGAAACGGGCGCATCCGTCGAATTCGTTCTCGGCGGCACGGGCGACCGCATGGCCCGCATCTATGCGGAAAAGGACAATCCGACCATGGATGTCGCATTCCTCAACATGTACGAGGCTCCGCAGGCGCTTTCCGATGGTATCGTGCTACCGCCGGATCCGGAAAGCGACATGTACAAGGCGATCTGGGACGGCATGAACAATGGCTGCTACGCCATGTCTCTGGTCGGCCTCGGCATCGCCTACAACAAGAATATCGTTCCGGAAGCCCCGGAATGGGAGGATATGTGGGATCCGGAATATAACGGCATGATCGCCGTTGCCCAGTATCCGGGCTCGGAAGGCGATGGCCTGATCGGCGTCGCAGCACGCCTTGCCGGCGCCGATGAGCACGATCCCGATGCCGCTTTCGAAAAGCTTCAGGGCCTGAAGCCGATTGCGATGACCTATACCAATCTCGATGAAGTCTTCGCCATGATGGATGCCGGTGAAGTGGCCATGGCGCCGATGATCTCCGGTTACGTGCTTTCGGCGCTGAAGGAACATCCCGATATCGGCTTCTCCTTCCCGACGGAACCTGGCCCGGTTCTGGTGCGTGACATGTTGTGCCTGGTGAAGGACAGCCCTGAGCCCGAACTGGCCAGGATGTTCGCGGAAAAGGCACTCGGCGTTGCAAACCAGACCGACTATGCCGAGCAGATATTCTTTGGCCCGACCAATTCGCAAGTCGAGCTCTCGGAAGAAGCTTCGGCAGACGTGATCGACACGCCGGAAGAGGTCGAGAGCCTGGTGCAGCTTGACTGGCCGTATGTCATTGAGCAGCGCAGCGACTGGACCCAGCGCTGGAACAAGGAACTGCTCGAACAGTAAGCGTCGCGATCATTGCCGCCGCGCCGTAACCGACGCGGCGGCGTTCACCCTTTCGGTGATGCTGCAATCCGGTAGATGTGATTTCCATGAACAAACGGGCGCTCATGTTGCTGATGCCGGCACTTATTCTGTCGGGCATCGTCTTTCTGCTTCCCTTCCTGTGGCTGTTCGTCACCAGTTTCAGGCTGCAGGGGAAAGGCTCGCTGTTGATAGCGGAGGGGTTTTCGGCGGCCAATTATGGAAGACTGGTTTCCGACAGCTATTTTGCCGAGGTTTTCTTCCGGACGATCTGGATGAGCGCTGCGGCCACCCTCATTTCGCTCGTCATAGCACTGCCGATGGCGCGCCAGATTGCCGTCAGCGCCGGGCGCGCCAAGGGCCTGCTGCTTGCGCTCATTCTGGTGCCGCTCGTCTCCGGCGCGCTCCTGCCCACGCTCGGCATGCTGCATCTTCTGGGGCCTCTCGGCGTCGTCAACTCCATCCTGAAGGACCTCGGGCTGATTACCCGCAGCGTCAAATTTCTCGGCACGACACCGGGCGTCATCATCGGCCTGGTGCAGGCCTTCCTGCCGCTGATGCTGCTGCCACTCGTCAATGCACTCTCGCGCCTGCCGAAGGATGTGGAGGCGGCGGCCGAAACGCTTGGCGCGCCGACATTGATCGTGTGGCGCCGGGTCATCCTGCCGCTGATCGCGCCGGGTATCATCGCAGGCTCCGTGCTGGTGTTCTGCGCCTCGCTGACCGCCTTCGTCACGCCGCAGATCCTCGGCCAGGGCAAGATCGCGACCTTCGGCACCATGGCCTATCAGCAGGCCTCGCTGGTGCTTGACTGGCCGTTTGCTTCGGCCATCGCCGTGGTCATGCTGGCAATTCTCGGGCTTGGCCTTGCCATCGGCTCGTTCGCCGCGAAACGGCTCGCCCGGAGGCCTGCATGAAAACCTATGGCTTTGCCGTTTCGGCCCGCTTTGTCTGGACCGTCCTCGCCTTCGTCTTCCTTTTGGCGCCGATCGCGGTGCTGATCTTTGCGTCCTTCGACGATGCGAGCTTCTTCCGCTTTCCGCCGAATTCCTATTCGCTCCGCTGGTATGAGGCGGCCATCGAAAGCCGGGAATATAGAAGCGCGCTGTCAGTCTCGCTGCTTGTTGCGGTGCTTGCGGGCTTTATCGCCGTCCTCTTCGGCGCGATGGCAGCCTTTGCGCTGGTGCGTTACAAGCCTGCCGGCGGACGGATCGTCGAAGCGATCCTGATGACGCCGCTGGTGCTGCCGCTGATTGTCTGGGCGATTGCGCTTCTGCAGATCTATTCGAAACTTGGCATGTCCGGCACGCTGCCGGCGCTGGTGCTTGCCCATGCGGTGATCACCATGCCGTTTTCCGTGCGCATCATGGTCTCGACCTTTGCCGATCTCGATCCGCTGCTGGAACAGGCCGCCGCCACGCTCGGCGCCTCTCCCGGACGTGTGGTCCGGCGCATCACGCTGCCGCTTGCCATGCCGGGACTTGTCTCTTCCGCCGCCTTCTCGGTTCTGATCTCCTTCAACGATGTGATCGTCTCCTCGCTGATCGCGGGCGCGCGCTGGATAACCTTTCCGGTCAGGCTTTATGCCCAGCTTCGAAGCCAGGGCATCGATCCGATCACGCTCGCCATCGGCTCGGCGATTGTCGCCTTTATCCTTGTCGCCGCGCTGATCGGCGAATTCATGTTCAAATGGTCACGCCGTCTTTGAGAAAGATCGAATAATGTCCGAAGAATACCGCTATCTCAAAACCATGCCGCATTTCGTGCGCGACGGCGTGCCGCTGCTCACCGGCTTCAAGCGCGATCGTATCGCTCCTTATGTGGTGCTCGCCGTCAAGGATCCGCTGGTCGTCGGCGACGGCGCGGAGGAAGATTCCCTTGCCGCCGCTCTCGACAATGGCGAAGTCGCAGCCAGGACCGGCCTCTTCACCACGGTGACCGGCACCTATGAAGGCGCGCCGGTCTCGATCGTTTCCGGCGGCTCCGGCTCGCCCGAGGCGGAGCTTGCGCTGATGGATCTCTTCAACTTCACAGATTGCACCACAGTCATCCGCATTGGCGGCTGCGGCGCGTGGAGCCCGAAGGTCGGCGTCGGCGATATCGTGATCTCGTCTGGCGCCGTGCGCGACGAAGGCATGACCAAAGCCCATGTGCGCGCCGAATACCCGGCTGTTGCCGACTGGCAGGTGGTGAGCGCGATGAAGGTTGCGGCCGATCAGGTCGGGCATCCCTATCACATCGGCATTACCCGTTCGGGCGACAGCGAATATTGCGGTTGGGGCAAGCCGGGGCCGGGCGGCTATCTGCAGGAAGACCACAAGCAGATCATCGATTACTGGAGCCGCGCCGGCGTGCTCAATACCGACCGCGAGGCCGCCGCGATCCTGACGCTCTGCGGCCTTTACGGCCGTCGTGGCGGCGCGGTCTGCTCGGTCGGCGACAATGTGGTGACCGGCGAATTGCACAAGTCTGGCTCCGGCCAGACGGCCGCGATAACGGTCGGCCTTTCCGCCCTTGCGCGCCTCTTCCGGGAGGACGCTGATGCCTGAGCCGCGCGCGCCCGACCATCTGGTAATCCAGAAGGTGATGAAGAAGTATGGCAGCGGCGAGCCGGCGCTGAAGAGTGTGTCGCTCAATGTGCGCAAGGGCGAGTTCCTGGCGCTGCTTGGCCCCTCCGGCTGCGGCAAGACCACGCTCTTGAAGATCATCGCCGGTCTTGAAAAGGCCACCGAAGGGCAGATGGCCCTGGCGGGCGAGGGGCTGGACGCGATCCCCACCTACAGGCGCGATATCGGCATTGTCTTCCAGTCGTATGCGCTTTTTCCGCACATGACGGTCGACGCCAATATCCGTTTCGGCCTCGATATGCGCGGCATCAAGGGAGACGAGGCCGATCGGCGCGTGGCGGAGGCGCTCGATCTCGTCAAGCTTGACGGACTTTCCGCCCGCATGCCCAACGCGCTTTCCGGCGGCCAGCAGCAGCGCGTTGCCCTTGCCCGCGCACTGGTGATCCGCCCGAAACTGCTGCTGCTTGACGAGCCGCTCTCCAATCTCGATGCGGTGCTCAGAAAAAGCGTGCGCGTCGATATTCGCGAGCTGCATGAGCGCATCGGGCTCACCACGGTGATGGTCACCCACGACCAGGAAGAGGCGATGAGCATGGCCGACCGCGTGGCGGTGATGGCCAATGGCTATGTGCTGCAGCACGACACGCCCGAGGTGATCTACGAGCATCCCGCATCGGCTTTTGTGGCAACCTTCGTCGGCAGCCCGCCGGCGATCCTGTTGCCGGTGGATAAGACAGCCAGGGGCTACGGCATTGGCGGCACGGCATTTGCCCCGTCAAGGTCGCTCGCCGCGGCCATCGACCGGCAGAACGGAAAGCCGGTTCTGCTCGGCTTGAGGTCTGACCGGCTCTCCTTCGCCGACGAGTCCGGGCCGCTGACAATTACCGGCGAGGTGCATTCCAGCGAATATATCGGCGGCTCCTGGCTGGTGCATGTTGCGCTCGGCGAACATCGTATTGCCGTGCCGACGCGAGCGCGTCCGCCGGCATTCGGCAAGGCGGCGCATATCCGCATCGATGAGGCCGAGCCGCTGCTGTTCGATCCCGTAACCGGCGCGAAGGTGGCGCTTCCATGAGCGGCGCCGTCTATTGTCTCGGCCCGCTCGTGCTCGACCGGGTCTTGAGCGTCGATGACCTGCCCGGCCATGATGAAAAGGCCTTCATCAAGGAAAAGGAAGAACGCGCGGGTGGGCCGCCGCTCAACTGCGCCTGGGCGCTGAGCCGGCTTGGCGAGGATGCCCGGCTGGTCTCGACCATCGGCGATGACGGTGAGGGCGCGATCCTGATGCAGTGGCTCGCCGAACGCGGCATGAGCACCGAGGCCGTTGACGTCAAGGCCGACAGCATCACCGCGTCCGCCACCATCATCGTCGACCGCACCGGCGAGAAGGCGATCCTGATCGATCCGGTGCCCGTGGAAACGCTGGCGGTGATCGGCGACACGGTGACGCTGCAGCCGGATGACACGGTCGTGTCCAACTTCTTCCATCCAGAGGCCGTGGCGCGCCTGTTCGACCGTGCGGCGGAAAAGGGCATAGACCGGTTGATTGATCTCGAACTGCCGGAAATCGAGCGCTGGGGCTGGCGGGCAATGGAAAACATCCTTCCCTTCGCCTCGCTGGTGGTCACCAACCGGCAGGTTCTGGAAGCGTGGATGGCGCGCAGCGGAAATGAACGACCGATCGATGAAGCCGCTGAAGAACTGGCGCGTTTCCTGGCCGCCGATGGTCGTCGCAAGGCGGTCGTCACCCTCGGCTCGGAGGGGCTGGTCGCAATCGACGGCAGTGCGGTTCATCGCGTCGGGGCGTTCAGGGTGACGCCGCGCAACACGACCGGCGCAGGCGATGTGTTTCTGGCCGGTCTTGCCACGGCCATGCGGCGCGGACGCCGGTTTGACGCGGCGCTGGTCTTCGGCACGGCCGCCGCCGCGCATTTCCTGGAAACGGGACGGTGCGACGACGCAGCCGCCGAGGCGCTAGTGAAAGAAAAGATGAAGGAAAGACTGTAGAAAATGGCAACCACGTCGAAAGCAATCGAGGCCGTATTGTCGGCTGCCTGTGTCGCCGATGCGCTGGGCGCCGCCACCGAATGCATGCACCCGGATGAAATCGTCCGGGTTTTCGGCGGGCCGGTGACGACCTTTCGCACGCCGCCGGAGAAAACGCCCTTCGCCAAGGGGCTCGCGCCGGGCCGGCTGACGGATGACGCCACGCAGATGCTGGCTATGGCCAAGCGAATTATCGGGCTTGATCGCCCGCCGGTCTCCGCCGATGCGATTGCCGGTTTCATCGACTGGTCGCATGACGAGGAAATGTTCCAGCGCTTTGCCGGCCCGACGACCCGCATTGCCGTGGAAGCGATGCGCGCCGGTGCGCCCGCAGAGGCCGTGGCCACGCCGGAGGTCTATTCCTGCATGTTCGGCACGTCAAACGGCGGCGCCATGCGCGCGCCGACAGCGGGCTGCGCGGCGGCTGGCAATCTTTCCGAAGCTGTCAGGCTCGCCTGCCTGATGTCGGCGCCGACGCACAATACCCAGATCGCCTATGCCGGCGCTTCCGCCGTTGCGGGCGCGATTGCCGTTGGCCTTTCGGGCGACCGATCAATGACGGTTTTCGAGGCGGCGATTGAAGGCGCGCGGCAGGGCGAGGCCGAAGCGCGCCGCAGCGGTCGTATCGTTGGTGGCGCGGGCGTGTTGCGCCGTATCGAGATCGCCATCGAGGTCGGTCTCCGCTACAAGGCGGATCTCGAGGCGGCGCGGGCAGAGCTGATCGAGGTGATCGGCAATGGCGTTGCCATGGCGGAAGCCGTGCCGCATGCTTTCGGCCTCATCGCCGCTGCGGATGGCGACCCGTGGCAAGCGATCGTCGCAGCCGTCAATGGCGGTAATGACAGCGATACGATCGCGATGATCGCCGGTTCGGTTGCCGCCGCCTGGAACGGCGCGGAAAACATTCCCGCTGCGCTGATCGAGGAGGTATCGAGCGTTAACGGGCTTGATCTCGCGCGCATTGCCGAGGGGCTGGCAAAATTCAATGCACAGGTGATTGCAGGAGAGCAGGGATGAAACGCTACTGGCTGGAGATGACATCGCCGGAACATGCGGCGCTGCCGAAAAACACCGTCGCGGTACTGCCCGTCGGGGCGACCGAGCAACATGGCCCGCATCTGCCGGTCGGAACCGATTGCCTCATCAACAACGGCATCGTCGCAGCCGCGCTTGAGAGGCTCGGCGACGATATTCCCGCCGTGGTCCTGCCGTTACAGCCGGTTGGCGCGTCGCAGGAACATCTCGATTATGCCGGTTCGCTCGCCCATCCCGCGCCCGATCTGATGCAGTCCTGGACGCGGGTGCTCGACTGCGCGGTGCGCTCCACAGGGCTGAAACGCATCCTGATCTTCAACAGCCATGGCGGACAGGCGGGGCTGCTCGCCGCCGTCGCACTCGACCAGCGCGTGCGCCACAACGTTCTGGGCGCCTATGCCACCTGGTTCGATGCCGGCTATCCCGACGGGCTTTTCACCGAGGATGAGATCCGCACCGGCTTTCACGGCGGCGATATCGAAACGTCACTGATGCTGGCGCTGCATCCGGAACTTGTCGTGACAAAAAACCTCGGCGACTTTCCGTCATCGGTCGATGAAATCGAAGCAAGAACCGGGCAGCTTTCCGCCAATCCCGGCGGTGGGCGCGTCGGCGGTCTGGGATGGAAGGCGCAGGACCTCAACTCTGACGGCGTGACAGGCAATGCGAGCCGTGCAACGGCCGACAAGGGCAGGGCGCTGCTGGAATATACCGCGCGGGGCCTCGCGACGTTGATCACGGACCTGTCAAACGCTCCGATGCCCTCGGACAACTGGCCGCCGGGGCGATACCGGGCTTGACCCACTGCTTTGCGGTTTGAATTCATAGACAAGGCGCATGGCATTCATCCTGCTTGCATCCAGGCGTTGCCGCCTGGCCTTATGAGGGGGAAGGCAGGGGCGGCGAGCCCGGCCCGAAGACGTGAGGCGAGAGCACGATGTCGGCGAGCGTGTAGTGGTCGAAAACGTTGAGGAAGGATGTGAGTGCTTCGTTCAGGATCGCCGGCAGCTTGCAGGTGTTTGTGACCACGCACTGGTTCCCGGTCGCAAAGCATTCGACAAGCGCGAAATCGGCCTCCGTTGCACGAACGACCGCACCGAGATTGATCCGCTCGGGCGGCAGTGCCAGCCGGAAACCACCGGAGCGACCGCGTACGCTGACCAGATATCCGTGTCTGGTCAACGCGTTCACGACCTTCATCAGATGTGTCTTCGAGATTGCATAGGCGGCCGATGTCTCCTCGATGGTGATCAGCCGGTCACCGGCTGATGCCGCGTACATCAGCACGCGCAGCGCATAATCGGAAAAGGTTGTCAGACGCATGGGCGCGCTCCGTGGATGCTGTGGCGGCGGAACACAGAGGATGTTCCGCATCCGGGTATTTTCTCTGTTGCCGGTATTATCATATATCGTAGATGAATCTTAAATGTCGGCGGGAGACGGGACCAAAACATGACGAATTTTCTGCTCGCGATTGTCGTTTTCCTACTGGCCCATGTCATTCCGCCGGCGCCGCCCGTGCGGGCACGGCTGATTGCCCTGCTGGGGCGTCCTGCCTACCTCTTCGCCTATTCTTTTCTTTCGATCCTGCTTCTGGTCTGGATCATCGTCGCGGCCCGATCTGCGCCGATGATTTATCTCTGGTATCCAGCGCCCTGGCAGGCCCTTGTTCCGGTGATTGCGATGCCGTTCGCCTTCTGGTTCATTGCTGCGGGGCTCGCGGCGCAAAACCGGCTTTCCATCACCTTCCGGCGCAGCGGTGCGGCGGGCGCGCAAGGCAAGATTACCGCCATAACCCGCCACCCTGTGCTGATCGGCTTTCTGATCTGGTCGCTCGCGCATATTCCGCCGAACGGGGATGTCGTGTCGCTGATCCTGTTTGGCGGCATGGGGCTGCTCGCGCTTGCCGGAATGTCTGTGCTCGACCGAAGGGCGCGGCGCCGGCTCGGCGATGCCGAATGGGCGATCGTGCGCGCGCAAACCTCCGTCGTGCCGTTTCTGGCGCTCGTTGAAGGGCGCTCGCGTCTGCGCGCGGATCGAGATTTCTGGCTTTGGACGGGCGTTGGGTTGGCCTTCTATACCTGGTTTCTGTTGCAGGGGCACCGCCTGCTGATCGGCGTCGATCCGCTGGCCTGGCTGTAACCGTTTCAGCTGCGGGGCTTGAACAGCATCGGTCCGTAGACAATGCAGAAGCCGGCAAAGGCGATGACCCACGCCAGACCGGCAAGGGGCATCAGCGTGAACGTCCAGTTGGGATTGAAAGCAGCCACAAGACGCAGGACCAGTGCAATCATGATCGCCAGATAGATTGCGACAGTGGCCGGCGGTGCCGTCAGCGTATGGCCGGTGTGGCCGCGGCTGGCGCGGGTCATGATGGCAAGCGTCATGCCGCCGATGGCGCCGACAGTCCAGCAATGGATCGCCGCACTTTCAGCGCCCCCATTGCCCGTGAAAGCAGCATAGCCGGCGAAGACGAAGCCGAGACTGACCGGCAGGAATGCAAGATGCAGAATGAAGACCAGCGGCTCGGCAAAGGTTTGCAGAGGCCGCCAGCGCCATTGCCGGAACAGGTTGAAGGCGCCGATGGCCATCAGAAGCAAGCCCAGCACCGGCTCTTTTGTGTCAAACGCGGGAAACGCGATCCATGCGCCAAGACCGGCTGCGCTCATCACCATCACGAACCGGTCGAATTCGCCGAAAGCAGGCGGAAGAACCGGAGAACCCTGCTTCTTGAGCCAGTTGCGGGTAAAGCTTGGAACCACCCGACCACCGATGATCTGGATGAGCATGATAACGAGGGCGATGGCGGCGCGTTCGGCATAGACCGACGTGCCGTAGCGGATGTTTTCGTAGTAAAACAGGATCTGCGTGGTGGTAAACAGCGAAAGGACCACGATCACCTTCAGGTTCCGCCAATTGTGTCCGGCCAGGATTTCCTGGGTCAGAAAACCGATCAGCGCCAGAGGGAGGGCAAGGGCAGCGAGATAGACAAGGGCGGGCGGGAGCGAAACCGAAAAGGCGACGATGACTCGCCCGCCAAGCCAGAGGCCAAACAGGCCCGCAAGCGGCCAACCGACCACCGGTAGACGTCCCGTCCAGTTGGGAACGGCGGTCAAAAGAAAGCCCGCGATGATCGCCGGAACATAGCCGTAAAGCAGTTCGTGGACATGCCATGAGACGGGCGTGAACATGCTCGGCACCTGGATGAAGCCCAGATACCAGGGCACCCAGAGCGCGATCAGCAGGGCGGCGTCAAGTGCGCCGAAAAGGAAGAAGGGCCGGAAGCCATAGCTGAAAATCGCCGGACCCTGCCATGCGCGCAGTCTTGCCATTGTCGTCATTGTTCTTCTCAGCGATCATGTTGGTTGAGTGTTGCAGGATCGGAGAACGCCGGCCAGTAGACCCTTAGCCAGAGCAGAAAGCCGCCGGCCCTGAAAATTGCCTCCACTGCGTGATGGTGACCGACGAGTTCGGATGCGATCCCGAATTCGGGAAGAGTTCGGATTGCGATCGCGATAACGATCAGTGCGATTGCTATCCTCGTCTCCACGGAAAATGCGAGCGGCTGCCCCGTGTGTCCTAGCCCGGCGACACAGTGCGCTTCGTTGCCGGGCTGAATGGTGAGCAGGCCGGGCTCGAATATCATCGTCAACCCGGTTGAGCATGTTCATGACATGATCTGCGGCTTGCGTCGGGGCCATTGTGGTGGTTGGCGCGAGAAACGAAAGGCTGAATAAACGGAACAAGGGCACACCGGTCTGGGTATGGGACGGTCGCTGGCGAACACGTCAAAGATAAAACATGTATTTTGTATTCATCTTTTATGAGATCGGTCAACGATTGCTGCAGGGGCGGGTCAAGTTGACGCAGTGAGACCGGTTATTTGCGCATACTGCGATGCCGAGAATCCTTGAACGGCATGCAACCAATAGCCGCATGCTCGACAGCGACCGAGGCATCAAGGGTTTTGACATCAACGATTGGCCCTGCCAGTTCCGCCTTGGTTTCATTGCCAAATTCGCAGGTCGCCCCCTCAAGGAACTGATCTCTCCATTGCTTGAACTGGCGGGCACATCGAACTGCAGGGATAATTCCACCACCGGCTGCTTACTCTGGCTGGCGGCAAACGCCACTTTCGCCTTGAATGCCGGGCTAGGTTTCCGGCATTTATGCTGAAGTCAGGCAGACATTCCAATTATTCCCGCTGTTCAGTTTTTTCGGGCCCCGTCTTTCAGCCTTCATGAAAATTCCCCGTGGATCGCAACGAAAAATTCATAAACGCCGTGCAGAAAATAAACTTGAATTAATTAATCATGTTTAATAGCTCACCTCGGAGAGCGCTTCCATGCTGGCAAATGATCATCGGCTTTGTGGGCATGGGCGACCTCGAACGCGCAATCTAAAATCGGCTGCAGGTTGCAAGGAGCGTTGGTTTCTTATGACTTCGTGGAAACACCAATTGGCGCGGCTTTTCGCCATGCATCGGGGACATGTCGAGCAGATCGCCTTTCGCAGGGTCCATGACCGCGAAGCCGCCGCCGATATCGTTCAGACGGCCTTTGCCAAGCTTCTGGCGGCGGAAGGCCGGCAAAGCGAGGAAGAGAGCACCAAAATCCTGTTCGCGACCGTGCGAAACGAGAGCCTGAACTATCTTTCCGGCCGTTCCCGGCGTTCGCGGATCATGTCGGCGCTGACGACCGAGCAGCTTTATCACGGCTCGCCATCTTCCCAGGATGCGGTTGAGAGCACGCAGGCGATGACGGCTCTGGAAGCGGCGCTTGCGGAATTGCCCGAGCGAACCCGGACCATCTTCATAAGACGTCGCCTGCACGGTGAGAACAATGCCGACATCGCCGCCGATCTCGGCATATCGGTTCGCGCCGTCGAAAAGCATCTGGTGCGGGCGATGGAACATTGCCGTTCCGCGATCGATGACTACTTTTCCGCCTGAATGTGTGTGAAACTACGTAGCGCACAGCACCGGGAAGGCCGGCCGAACATGAGCAAGGAAGAGAACAACAGTGAGCTTGAAGAGGTGGCCATGCAGTCCATCACGCTGAGCGGCGAGGAGCGGAAAGCCGCCTATGCCTGGCTGGCGCGCCGGGACGGCAACACATCGGCGGCGACCGAGGCATCCTTTCAGCGGTGGCTGTGCGACAGCCCGAGAAACAGGCGGGCCTATGACGAGGCTTCCCGCCTGTGGGCGATGATGGGCGCGCCGGCTGCCGCCGTCGCCGCCGGCGGCGAGTGTCGCCCGCCGGTGCGGCGGCACACGCAACGTTCCGGTTTCTTTGCGCCGGCCGCTCTGGTGGCGTCGATCATCCTGACGGCCTGTGCCGCGCTCCTGATTTTCAGTTCCAATATGCTGCAGGACTGGCGGGCCGATGTGGTGACCGCCTATGGCCAGATCAGGGAATATCCGCTTCCCGATGGTTCGACCGTCACGCTCGGTCCGGATACCGCGCTGGCGCTTGATTTTGACGGCAGCGCGCGGCGGGATGTCGAGATCCTGCGCGGCCAGGCGTTTTTCGAGGTCAGGCACGGCCTTCCCGCGCCCTTCACCGTCGAGGCCGGCAAGGGCCGGGTCGAGGTTACCGGCACGGCGTTCGATGTTGACAGGCTTGGCGATGACGTCACGGTGGTTGTCGAGACCGGTTCGGTCAAGGTTTCGGGCAGCGGCGAAAACGCGGCTCTGCTGGGTGCTTCGGAAATGGTCGATGTCGATGATGGCGTCCCGGGCAGCGTCCGGAACGTCGATACCAGCCTCGCGCTCGGCTGGATGAATGGACAGGTCTCCTTTGATCGCCAGCCCGTCGACAAGGTGATGGCAACGCTGCAGCGCTATCTGCCCGCCAGGGTCGTGACACGCGGAAAAATCGGCGAGCGTCTGGTTTCCGGAAGCTTCCCGACCGATGATCCGGAGCAGGCGATCCAGGCCATCGCCTCGACCGTCGACGCTCGGGTTCAGCGCTTAACACCCTGGTTGATCGTCATCTACTGATCTTCTGCCAGGGTGGAGATGACGCCTCCAAAAAAAACTTGAGTAAAAAAGTTCGCTTTTAGCGATCTCACTTGTTTTAGCTGATGAGAGGCACGGTTGCCTCCCGCCGGGTTCGGCGCGGATAAAACAGGGAATGCTCAATTTATGTTGTATCGAGTAGCGGGCGAGCGGCGTCGGTTCTGCTTCGCTTCGATGTTGTTGTCGTCGGTCGCCTTTGCCGTTCCGGCTTACGCACAAACCTCTGCCGGCAGCGCTGCTGTCGAAACTTCCGTTTACGATTTCAACCTTCAGCCTTCGGTCCTGGGCTCGACCGTTGCCAGGATCGGTGCCCTTACCGGCTGGCGCATCTTCTATGGCGGCGATGTGCCATCCGATACGCTGACGACCGCCGTCAGCGGCCGGTTCTCGGTGACCGAAGCGCTCGGGCTCGCGCTGCAGGGAACCGGGTTGCAGTATCAGGTCACGGGGCCGCGCTCGGTGAGCATCGCCTCGTCGATGTCCTTTGACGACATATCGTACATGAACGATCCCGAGGCGACGCTGCTTGAGCCGGTTTTTGTCACGACCGGGGTTCAGGGGGCGTCGGGCGCCGGTTTCATGGGTACGCCGGACTGGGTCTACGACACCGCTGGCTCCGTCAGCGTTGTCTCCCGCGAGGCCATTCTCGGCGCGCCGTCGCGCAGCGCGGGCGATCTTCTCGACAATGTCGCGGGCGTCTATGCCAACCGTTCCAATGGCCAGGACCCCGGCATTTCAGTCAATATTCGCGGTCTTCAGGATCAGAACCGCGTCGTCACCATGGTCGATGGCGCCCGCCAGAACTTTCAGATCGCCGGCCACGGCACCACGTCGCGCGCCTATGTGGATTCTGCCTTCATCCGCGAGATCGACATCGACAAGATGGGCGGCTCAGGTGTCGGCGGGGCGGGCAATCTCGGCGGATCGGTCAATTTCCGCACCATCATCGCCGACGATCTGATCACCGGCGACAAGGACTGGGGGCTCTCCTTCAATGGAACCGGCGGTTCCAACGAATTCAATTTCGACGGTTCCATCGCGGCGGCGACGCAACTGACGGACAGTTTCTCGGTTCTGGCGGGCTACAGCCGCAAGAAGATCGGCGCCTACGAGATCGGCACGAACGGCGATATCGAACTCAATCCGGAGACCACGTCGGACAACGTATCGGTGTTCACCGGTTCCGAGGTGGAATCGAGCATCCTCAAGGCCGAGGCCCAACTGACAGACGATCTCGACCTGACGCTCTCCTGGCTGCGCAACAGTTCCAAGTTCAGCACCGGCGGCTATATCACGGCCGGCACGCTGGAAGGCGGCACGCAGGAATCCGAGTATGACGTGGTCAACAACACGTTCACCGCCAATCTCGGCTGGGACCCTCTGAGCGATCTCGTCGATCTCGATGTCAACCTCTGGTACAACCACCTGCAGAACGATCAGGAATTCGAACAGCTTCTGATCGGCGTCATCCTTGCAGCACCTGCACATTACGAGCTCGGTACGTTCGGCGGAAGCATCGACAATACCAGCTTCTTCGAAACGCCGCTCGGCGATCTCACCGTCAATTACGGCATCGAGGGCTTCCACGATGACGGCAAGACAACCGTCGACGCCGACTACATTAACAGTGCCACAGGTCTCAGCGACAATGCCGGGCTTACCGGACCCAACCCGACGGGGACGCGCGATGTTTTCAGTGGCTTCGCCAGCGCGACACTGGAGCCCACCGACTGGCTCTCGCTCACCGGCGGGCTTCGCTATGACTGGTACAGGATCAAGGGAACGGGATCCTATGTCTGGATAGAAAACCACCCTTCCACGTATCAATGCGGCCGCGTTTGGGATGAGGAGACCCAATCATGGCGCAGTTTGTGCACGGGCGAAAAGGCTTGGACGGAGTGGGTCAAGGAAGACGTCGATATCGACCGTTCCGACGGTGCATTCCTGCCTTCCGTGACGGCGGCCTTCGGACCGTGGGACGGTCTTCAGCCCTTTGTCCGCTATGCGAAGACCTTCCGCCCGCCGACGCTGATGGAGCAGCTTTGGGGCGGTCAGCACTATATCGGCAGTTCGCCGCTGACCTATGCGCCCAATCCTGACCTCAAGGCCGAGCGCGCCGATACCTACGAGATCGGGGTCAACTATGCCCGGGACGGATGGCTCCAGTGGGATGACAGTTTCAGGATGAAGGCCGTCGGCTTCTTCCGCAAGGTCGACGACTATATCGCGCTCGGCCACGTCTACAAGGAGACCGGCGAACGCGCCTATCAGTCCTTCGTCAATCTCAATGGCGCAAGCTACATGAAGGGCATCGAGTTCGAGGCCAATTACGATGTCGGGCGGTTCTATATCGGCGCCTCGGCAACCCTTCTCGATACCGACTATGCCGACACCTACACCTATTACGGCGAAAGGGCACCGGGATCGGGGACGAGCAAGCCGTTCAAGCCCGGAGACGTGCTGAGTTCCGACACGCTCTATGTGCCGCCGACCTTCTACCTGACCATGGATGCGGGGCTGCGGTTCTTCGACGAGCGCCTGACGCTCGGCGGCCGGTTGACCCATTCCAACGGCGGCAAGGCCGGAGACATCGAAACCTACGATGTCGAGAACTACACGGTCTACGATCTTTACGGCTCGTGGGTGTTCAACGACACCGCCGCGCTCCGTTTCGCGATCGATAACGTGACTGATCTCGCCTACGTGCCCTCGATGGGCACCGCAGACCTGCCGGCGCCTGGCAGGACATTCACGGCATCGCTCAATCTGACGTTTTGAATTTCGCGGCTTCAACCGCGAACAGGGGTCCGTCCCCGGACGGATAATGTGAGGAACGCCATCAACTTGGAAGGAAAAGGACCATGGCAGTTACGATCACGCAGCAGAATGGCTACAGCAACGATTTGCTCGGCTATTTCAATTCCTGGAGCAGCAACTACACCTATTATGATCACGGGTTCTTCAACCCGGCCTCAGGCGGCACCTACACCCAATGGGGTGCCGGCACGGAATATGACCCGACGGATCCCGGCGACACGCCGACTTCCAGCGTCATTCTGAATGGCGACGACTTCACATATTCGACCGGACGTTTTTCCGGGGAGATCGAGTCGCTGAATTTCGGCGAGGGAATTCACTACGACGGCGGCTCTTCCGAATATGTTCAGACGGACGAGCTTCTCATTGACGTCAGCAGCGTGAATGTCGGCAGCTCGAGTACTTTTACCTATGCGATCTACGTTCTGTCGAACTACGGGTCACTCGAAAGCCAGACCGTTTTCGGCACGAATTTCCCTGGCATGTATGATTTCTTCGCCGAACAGGGCACGGAGCAGATCGGCACGGCCGGAGCGGATACCCAGTCCAGCTTTGGCGGCGACGACACGCTGACCGGCGGTTCGGGCAACGATACCTTCCGCTTTGTGCTGGATGACACCGGCGCGAGCGCCATCGGCAACGATACCATCACGGATTTCGACGCTGCCAACGAAGATATCTATATCGGCCTGAACGACACGGCCTATGACAGCTACAGCGAGATCATCAATGCTGCATCCGATACCGTTGACGGTGCCTACATCGATCTCGGCGGCCATGGCTCGATCACGCTGGCTGGCGTGACTGTTTCCGAGCTTTCCACCGACAACTTCGTTTTCGCCTAGGTAGGAACGAATGTTTGGACCATCCAGACAGGTTCCGTCGCAGCATAGTGCTGCGACGGTATCCTTCCCGGTCGCAGGGAGTGCCGTGGGCATTGGCCTGATCAGCGGTGTAGTCAATCTTCTGGCGTTGACCTCACCGCTGTTCATGCTGCAGGTCTATGACCGCGTGCTGGCGAGCGGCAGCGTTCCCACACTTGTCGGCCTGGCGGTGCTGGCGGCGGGTCTCTACGCCTTCCAGGCGGTTCTCGACGCCTTGCGCGCCCGCGTGCTGCTCAGGATCGGCGAACGCTTCGATGGCGCCTTTTCCGGCAGGGTCTACGATGCGATCCTGAAAACGCCGCTTCTGACGCGCGTCAATGGCGACGGGCTGCAGCCGCTGCGCGACCTCGACAGCGTGCGCGGCTTTCTGGGCGGCAACGGGCCGACGGCGTTTTTCGATCTGCCATGGATGCCGCTTTATCTGGGCATCTGCTTCCTGTTCCACTTCTGGATCGGCATGACCGCTCTCATCGGCGCGACGTTGCTGATCGCGGTGACGCTGCTCGCCAACGCGCTTTCGCAGAAGGCGGTGCGCGATGTCAGCGCGCGCGGCGTGACGCGCAACGCCATGATGGAAGGGGCGCGCCGCAATGCCGAGGTCGTTCGCGCCATGGGGCTGCAAGGCGTGCTGGCGGCCCGGTGGCAGGACGCCAACAGCGCCTATCTCGATGCCAACCGCAAGGCCGGCGATGTCTCCGGCGGGCTCGGTTCGCTCTCCCGGACCCTTCGGATCATGCTCCAGTCCGCCATTCTGGGCGTTGGCGCCTATCTTGTCATCCGCCAGGAGGTGACCGCCGGGGTGATGATCGCAAGCTCGATCATGATGGGCCGCGCGCTCGCACCCGTCGATACGGCCATCTCGAACTGGCGCTCGTTCCTGATGGCACGGCAGGGCTGGGGACGGCTCAGGGAACTGCTGGCACATGTTCCCGCCGAAGCATCCGTCCTGCAACTTCCGGAGCCGGGCAGGGACCTTAGGGTCGAGGGGCTCGCGATTGTCCCGCCGGGACAGAAATCTCCGAACCTTGCGGGCGTGAGCCTGAAGATCGAAGCGGGCAATGCGCTCGGCGTGATCGGGCCTTCGGGGTCCGGCAAATCCACCTTCGTGCGTGCGCTCGTCGGCGTCTGGCTGCCGGCAGCCGGCAAGGTGCGGATCGATGGCGCGAGCCTCGACCAATGGGACCGCGTCATGCTGGGGCGTCATATCGGCTATCTTCCGCAGGGCGTCGAACTTTTCGACGGCACGATCGCCGAGAATATCGCGCGTTTCGAGCCCGGCGCGGACCCAGCCCGGATCGTCGAGGCGGCGGAGGCCGCCGGCGTGCATGAACTCATCCTGCGCTTCGAAAAGGGATACGAAACCCAGATCGGCGAAAGCGGTTCGGCGCTCTCGGCGGGGCAGCGCCAGCGGATCGGCCTTGCACGCGCCCTTTACGGCAAGCCCTTCATTCTGGTGCTGGACGAGCCCAATGCCAATCTCGACGCGGCCGGAGAGGCGGCGGTCATCCGGGCGATCGCGGGCGTGCGGGCGCGCGGCGGGATCGCGGTGGTCGTCGCCCATCGTCCCAGTGCCATCGAGGCCGTGGATTTCCTGCTGATGCTCGAAAACGGTCGCCAGAAGGCTTTCGGCAAGCGCGATGACGTCCTGTCCCGCGTTCTTCAGCCAGCATCGTCCGTTACTTCACGCGGGTTCCCGGCGACGGGCGTCGGGCTGACGCCGTTGCGCGTGATCGCCGATGCGGCGTCCGCGCCGGCCGGCCCGCAATCGAATGCATTGGAAGAGGTGCCCGATGGCGCGCATTGATGCGGTTTCCCATTCGATCCGCCGTCATCTGATTGCCGGACTTGCCGTCAGCCTTCTGCTTGTCGGCGGCATCGGCACATGGGCGGCGGCGACCAGTCTTTCCGGCGCCGTCGTGGCATCCGGACATTTCGTCGTCGACAGTTATGTGAAGAAGGTTCAGCACCCCACGGGCGGCGTGGTTGGCGAGATATTCGTCAGCGAGGGCGACACGGTCGAGGCCGGCGATGTTGTGATGCGGCTCGACGCCACCCAGACCCGCGCCAATCTCGCGATCGTCGTGAAGCGGCTGGATGAACTCACGGCAAGGCTTGCCCGCCTGCAGGCCGAGCGGGACGATCGCGACGCGATCACTTTCCCATCGGGGCTGACACAACGCGCCGATGAGCCCGAGGTCGCGTCCATCATCAACAGCGAGACGAGCCTGTTCGTGTTCCGCCGCGAGTCGCGCGCCGGCCGGAAAGCGCAGCTCGAGGAGCGGATTGCCCAGTATCGGCACGAAATCGAGGGACTGAGGGCGCAGGAGATGGCCTATGCGGAAGGGCTTGAGGTGCTGCAGGGCGAAATCGCCTCGCAGGAGGCGCTGTTCAAACAGGGGATCGTCTCCGTCCAGCGCCTGAACGGCCTGCGCACCGAGGCGGCCACTTTCGGCGGCGAGCGCGGCGAAAAGATCGCCTATCAGGCGCAGGCGGCCGGAAAAATTGCCGAAACCAGATTGCAGATCCTCTCCATCGACAATGACCTCAAGACCGAGGTCGGCCAGGAGCTGCGCGAAGTCCAGGCGGAGATGGGCGAATATGTGGAGCGCAGGGTTGCCGCGGAGGACGAACTCAGGCGCGTCGACATTATCGCGCCCCAGGCCGGCGTGGTGCATCAGCTTGCCGTGCACACTGTCGGCGGCGTGATTTCGCCGGCCGAACCGGTGATGCTGATCGTGCCGGAGGGAGACGACCTTGCGCTCGAACTGCGCATCCGCCCGCAGGACATCGACCAGATCCGGCCGGGCCAGAAGGCCATGCTGCGCTTGTCCGCCTTCAATCTCAGGACGACGCCGGAGCTCGAAGCCTATGTCAGCCGCGTTGCGGCCGACCTTTCGACCGATGAGCAGAGCGGCCTTTCCTATTACCTCATCCGCATTTCGGTGCCCGCCGGAGAAATCGCCAGGCTTGGCGAACTGGCGCTGGTGCCCGGAATGCCCGCCGAGGCGATGATCCGCACCGGCGATCGCACCGCGCTTTCCTATTTCGTCAAACCGCTTTCCGACCAGATCGCGAAGGCATTCCGTGAACAGTAACCGAGAAATCCGGACGTCCGCGTCGGCGGCGTCCTTTTTGAAGACAGAGGGACCAAGTAGAATGTTTGTAAAGATGTATCGCGTTGAAAGTGCATCAGGCGCATCGAAGGGGACGGCCGGCAGGACGCGGCGGCGCGTGCTCGCCAGTGTCTTTCTCGCCTCGACCGTGCTCGGCGCTGCGACACCGCTCAAGGCCTCGGATTGGGTCGTGGGCGATGGAGACTGGTTCACCGCTTGCAACTGGAGCGATTGCATGCTGCCGAGCGTGCAGGCTTCGGCCTACATCAGAAATGGCGGCAAGGTCACGATTGCGAGCGGCGATGCCGTCGCGGGCACGCTGCAGGTGGGTGACAGCAATGGCAGCGGCACCCTGACCTTTTCCGGAGGCAGCTTGAATTCAGGTAACGCGGCAATTGAAAACGGTGTCATGACCGTGACAGGCCGGGGCACGGAATGGGACCTGACCAATCCCCGTATGCCTGTTATCAAAGGCCAGATCGACATTGGCAAGCACGGGACAGGCGTACTTGTCGTTTCCGGCGGCGCCAAGGTCCTGAATGTTGGCGGCGTGACCATCGCCCCGGGGGAGGGAGATTCAGGAACACTTACCCTGACAGGGATCGGGACCACTCTGGCTGTCGAGGGGACGGTCAATATCGGCGGAGGGATAGGCGGTGCCGGAACCGTGACGATCTCGGAGCGGGCCAGCTTCTCAACGGCCTCTTCTTTCAATGTTGGCACATTCGATGGCGGAACGGGAACGGTCGTCGTAACCGGCAACGGCTCCAGTCTGACGGCAGCGAGGTTGACGGTCGGCTATCGCGGCAGTGACGATGAGCGGTCCAGCGGATCGCTGACGATTTCCGACGGCGCAGTCGTGAATGCCACCGAGGTACTCCAGATCACCCGGAGCACAAAGTATTCCGGTACGACCGGCACGGTGAACATCGGCGCCGCCGAGGGCGAGGCCGCCGCGGCCGCCGGCACAATCAATTCGGCCAATGGTATCTTCTTCGGCGATGGCGAAGGCATACTCGCCTTCAATCACACCGAGTCGAACTACGACTTTTCGCATGTGATGACCAATTCGGAGACGGGCACGGCGACGATCAAGCAACTCGCCGGCGTGACCACGCTTTCGGGAGACAGTTCCGCCTTCACCGGTTCGACGGAGGTCACGGGCGGCACGTTGCTGGTGAACGGCGCGCTCGGCGGCACGCTTTCGGCCAGCGGTTCGGGCGTGCTCGGCGGCGTCGGCACGATCGGCTCCGCGACGATCGCATCTGGCGGCGCGCTTGCACCAGGCCTGCGCAATGCGATCGGCACGCTCACCGTCAATGGCGACCTGACATTTGAGAGCGGCTCCTCCTATGCCGTCGACCTGACGGGCGCGGCCAGTGACCTTGTCAGCGTTTCAGGTAAGGCGACGCTGAATGGCGGCACGGTGCGCGTGCGCTCGCTCGACGATTCGACCAGCTATCAGCAGAGCCAGACCTACACGATCCTCTCCGCCGGCTCGCTTGAGGGCAGTTTCGAAGAGACGCTCAGCACCTCCGCCTTTCTCGATGTCGCGACAACATATGAGGGCAATGACGCCAGGCTGACGGTGACTCTGATCGGCGAGGGCGAAGGCGAGGGCGGCGATGATGGCGGCGGCGACAATGGCGGTGATGGCGGCGGCGGTGATGGCGGCGGCGATGATGGCGGCGCGGACTATCCCGGCGTCTTCACGCCGATCGCCGAGACCAAGAACCAGTATGCCGTTGCGCAGGCGCTCGATTCGCTGGATCAGTCCGGGGATTCCCTGGCGCTCTACAACAGCATGCTCATGCTCGGCGTCGATGAGGCGCTCGAGACCTATGAACAGCTCTCGGGCGTCGTTTACGCATCCGGTCAATCGGCGCTGATGCAGAATGCGCTGACGGTCAACGCCGTCATCAACAACCATCTGCGCGGTGCCGCGCCGGGAAGCGTCGCGCCGCCCTCGACGGATGCGCTCGGCTATGCGGAAGAACCGCAGGCCGACTCCACCGGAGATTTCCCCAATGTCGCGGAGGATGGCTTCGATGAGGGCCGCTTTGCCGTCTGGGGTAGCGGCCTCGGAACCTGGGGCAAGATCGACGGCACGGACGGCAGTTCGGACGCCGATCTGAAGAGCGGCGGTTTCCTGCTTGGCGCCGACATGCTGGTGGATGACATGTGGCGTCTCGGCGTGGCGGCCGGCTACACCCGTTCGTCCTTCGATATCGACCAGTCCAGCGGCGAAAGCGACGACTACATTCTGGCGGCCTATGCCGGCATGGAGCTGAACGGTTTCGCCGTCCGCAGCGGGCTCGGCTATACATGGCACAATGCAAAGGCGACGCGGGACGTGCCCGCCCTCGACCAAACCCTCACGGGTGAATATGACGCCGACAGCTTCAACGCCTTCGGCGAACTCGCCTACAATGTCGATCTCGGCCCGGCGGCGGTCGAGCCTTTCGCCAACCTGTCCTTCGTTCAGGTCAAGACCGATGGCTTCACCGAAACCGGCGGCACGGGCGCGCTGACGGTCGACGGCCAGACCATGAACACGACCTTCACCACGATCGGCCTGCGCGCGGCGACCGATTTCGACCTCGGCGGCGTGGCGACCTCGGCGCGCGGCACGCTTGGCTGGATGCATGCCTTCGGCGATGTGGACACCGAGACGACCGCACGCTTTGCCACCGGCAACGACTTCACGGTCTTCGGAACGCCGCTCGACCGCAACACCGCGATCATCGAAGCGGGGCTGGATTTCCAGGTCACGGAATCGGCGACGATCGGCATCGGTTATGCCGGCCAGTTCGGCGAAAACGCGCGGGATCAGGGACTGAACGCGGATCTGCGCGTGCGGTTCTGATCGGACCGCAACTGTGCATTAGGAACAGGTCACTCTGTTGAACAGGAGCATCGCGCCGTTGCGGCGCGCGCTCGCAGCTTCGGGTTTCCCGACGGGGAATTCGAAGATCGTAGCGGTCAGCCAGCCAGCCATGTCCCGAGACTCCGCCAGCCAGCCAGCCGTTTCGGTCTGCATCCTATGTCTCGATTGTCAGGCGGAAGCCTTTTTTCAGTCGCCTTTCGTTCAGCCCTGCCGCGCTGCACCGCTGAGAAACAAATCCCAGGCGCGACAGAAATAATCGTCCTGCGCTGCTTTCTCTTCAAATTCGGCTTCACCCAACAGCTTTGACATCAGCGGCCTTATCGATGTGGCGTAGAGAAGCTGGGTTGCGAGGAATGCGGCATCGCCAGCGGTGAGCGCGCCGCTGCTCTGGGCCTCTTCCACAAGGCCGGTCAGGCGTTGCATGATTGGGTCTTCATCATCCGGCTTGCGTTCGCCAAGGGCGGAGGGCTCGCTGAGCACGACGCGGTTAAGGGCGACCAAATGCGGCCGCAGATTGGCGGCGAGGATGGCGCGCGTATAGTCCCGAAGGCGCTCAAGCGCCGTGCCGTCCCGGCGCAGGGCGGCTTCGAGATCAGCCAGAACCTCTGCCTGAAGTCCGGTCATCAGGGCGCTGAACAGCGCGGTCTTCGATGGATAGCGGCGGTAGATCGTATCCTTGCCCGCGCCGCAGGCGCTGGCGATCTGCTCCATCGATGTGGCCGCAAAGCCCTGGGTGGCGAACAGGTTTGCCGCCGTCTCGAGGATGTGTCGTTCCAGCTTCGCCGCTTCCGCCTTGGAGGGGCGACCGCCACGGGGGCGGGGCGGGCGCTGCGCCGTCACGGTGTCGCCGCGGTCTGGTTTCTGGCTCATCACATTCTTTCGTTTCAAGCGGATCACTCTTTCAGTCAGCCGACTTTATCCGTCGACGGAAACCAAACGCAACCGTTCTGTTGCGGTGTTGCAACGACAATAAATATGAGTAGAAAAGTCATAATTATAACTGGACGAGACCGTCCCGTTTTGTTAGGCGGATTTAACGAAGGATTTTCGGACAGAAAGAGATACGCGATGACAACGGCCCCAAGGCTTGCCCTGCTTTCCGCCACTACGAGCTTTCTTGCGCTCACAGGCCCGGTTCTGGCTCAGGAAGCGACGACCATCCTGGAGCCCGTGACGGTTGAGACCCAGGCCGGCCTTCAGGCCGAATCCGGTAACGCCGTCTTTGTCCGGGACACATCGGCGGCAATGAAGACCGAGACGCCGGTGATCGAGACGCCGCAATCGGTGACCACGGTAACGCGCAAGCAGATGGACGAGCAGAGCCCGCAGACCGTCAGCCAGGCGCTGCGCTACACCGCCGGCGTTCTTTCCGACCGGGATGCCAATACCCGCTACAACTCGATCTTCATGCGCGGTTTCGGCGCGTTCGGGACGGCGACGAGCTATGTCAGCTATCTGGACGGGCTGAAGCTGCCGCGCGGTCAGGCCTTTGCCCAGGTGGCCATCGATCCCTACCTGCTTGACCGTATCGACGTTCTCAAGGGTCCATCCGGCGTGCTATACGGCCAGATGAGCCCTGGCGGGCTTGTCGATCAGGTCAGCCGCGTGCCCTCTGCCGAGCCCTATAATGAGGTCTTCCTGCAGGGCGGTTCGTTTGGCCGGGTCCAGGGCGGCATCACCTCGCGCGGTTCGCTGAGCGAAGACGACAGCCTGCTTTACAGCTTCACCGGCATCGGGCGGTCCTCCGGCACGCGCTATGACGATGTCGATGAAGAAATCTACGGCTTTGCGCCATCGCTGACCTGGCAGCCGGACGAGGATACGTCGCTGACGATTTCCGGCTACTACCAGAACACCCCGGAGGGCGGCTATTTCAACTCGATCTACCCGACCTTTCTGGCGCCAGAGGAATATCAGCCCTATCTCGGCCGAGACGTGAATATCGGCGATCCGAACTACGACTATTTCAATCGCGAGCAATATGGCATTGGTTACGACTTCGAGCACTATTTCAGCGACAGCGTGAAGTTCGAGTCCGCGCTTCGCTACTCCGATGTTGATATCGATTTCCGCTCGCTGCAGATGGCAGCACCCCTTGATGCCAATGGCGATATTCCCCGGCAGGCGCTGCGTTCGATCGAACATGTCGGTGGCGTCTCGACTGACAACCGGCTGACCTTCGAGTTCGATACCGGCGCCGTCGAACACACCATGCTCTTTGGCTTCGACTATCAGCATTCGGATAGCGACTGGCAGTATCAATATGGCGCAGCGCCCGCGCTGAACGTCGTCAATCCCGTTTACGGCCAGCCGATTGCACCGCTGATGACGATCATCGACAGCAAGCAGACGCTTCAGCAGACGGGCATCTATCTTCAGGACCAGATGAGCTTTGGCGGACTGCATGCCGTTCTCGGCATTCGCCAGGACTGGACCGAGCAGGAGTCGACCAATCGTCTGGCAGGCACCACCTCCAGCCAGTCGGACGAAGCCACGACATACAAGGCCGGCCTTCTCTATGCCTTCGACAATGGCATTTCGCCCTATGTCAGCTATTCGACATCGTTCGAGCCGGTGATCGGCGTCGATGCCGCCGGTCAGCCCTTTGTGCCGAGCGAAGCGGAGCAGTATGAGATCGGCATCAAGTATGAGCCGGTCGGCTGGGACGCGCTGTTCACGGTCTCCGCCTTCGACATCACCCAGCAGAACGCATTGGTGCCGGACGCCCTGGGCTTCAGCCGACAGGCGGGCGAGATCCGTTCGCGCGGGCTCGAATTCGAGGCGCGCGGCAACCTGACGGAAGAGTTTGAACTGATCGCGGCGCTGACGCTTCTCGATACCGAATATGAAAAGACGTTCATTGCTGCAAATGAGGGCAACGGGCCGCAGGCTGTGCCGGATTATTACGGCTCCGTCTGGGGGAACTACACCTTTATGTCCGGCGCGCTGGAAGGCTTCTCCGCCGGTGCGGGGCTGCGCTTCGTCGGCGCAAGCTATGCCGATGATGCCAATACGGTGAAGGTTGATGGCTATACGCTGGTCGATGCGGCGCTGCGCTACGACTTCGGCGCCCGCAGCGAAAAGCTGAAGGGGCTCGAGGCGACCTTCAACATCACTAACCTGTTTGACGAAGACTATTATGCCAGCTGCAGCACCGGCTTCTATTGCCAGTATGGCGATGGTCGCCAGTTTCTGGCCGGTCTGAACTACAAATGGTGACGCGTATGATGCTGGATCGACGTTCGTTTTGCGGCGCTCTTCTGTTGGGCGGTCTGGTGTCTTTCCGACCTGCAGCGGCATCCGGCCCGGTTACCGTGACAGACATGACCGGCCGCAGCGTGCTGTTGCCCGCTACTCCGAAGCGCATCGTCCTGCTGGAGGCGCGCGACATCATCAGCATGGCGATGCTGGTTGACGATCCGGCAGCGCGCGTCGTCGGCTGGGCGGCGGTGGACCGGATCGATGCCCCCTTGCTTCAGGCGCAACTGACAGGCGATCATCAGATCGCGGAAGTCGGCAAGCAAGGGCCGGACACGATCTCGCTCGAAGGCATTGTCAGGCTGGAGCCCGATCTCGTCATATCCAATTTCTACATGACCCCGCTGGGAGAAGACGACCTTCTGGTCCAGCGCCTGTCAGAACTCGGCATTCCGGTTGTCTTCTCCGACCTAGCCACCAATGCAGAACCTGATGGCGGAGCAAGGCCCGGACCGGTGGAAAATCTTGGCCGGCATATGCGGATGTGGGGCGAGGTGCTGAAGGAGGGCGCGCGCGCCGAGGACTATCTTTCATTCGTCGACAGTCACCTAGACCGTGTCCGTGCTTGCCTGACGGACGTCGCGCCGATGACGACCTATCTGGAAATCATGTCAACGGTCGATGATTGCTGCTGGGCGGCAGGTACGACCGTCTGGGGCGAGCTTCTGGCGCTTGCCGGCGGTCAGACCCTGCCGGGCGTGACCGAAGCCTGGTATCAGAAGCTGCAACTTGAACACCTCCTGTCGACGCCATTCGACGTCTATATCGCCTCCGGAGGCGGCTGGTTTGCCGGCGGCCGCCCGGCGATCGGCCCCGGCATCGATCCCGAGGAAGGCCGCGAGGGGCTGCAACGGCTGATCGGCCGGACGGGGTTCAGCGAGCTCGATGCGGTTCGCGACAACCGGGTTTATGGCATCTGGACCGGGCTGATCGCCGCGCCACCGCTCAATATCCTGTTCATCGAATGCGCGGCCAAATGGCAGCATCCCGAACTTTGCGCCGCGATCGATCCGGCGCAGACGCTGGCCGAAATCAACGATCGCTTCATGAGCACGCCCATCGAAGGCCCGCTCTGGACAGCGCTGGAGGGCTGAGCATGAGAGAGAAAACCTCTCTGGGCATGCGGTTTCGGGCAGAAGCGAAGGTCGATTTCCCAAGAATTGATGATTTCTTTGAACCGATTGTCGAATCCATCGCCACCCATGACATGCAGGTCATTCGGCAGAACGAGAGCTGTCGGGTCGTCACGGATATCGGCCTGGGCATGCTTGAAATCGGACCCGGCAAACTATTTCTGACTGTTGAAGCGAATGACACAGCATCGCTCAACAGACTGAAATATGCGCTCTATGGCCCGATCTCCTTCATTGCCGCCAGCGAGAAACCAGTCATCAGGTGGTCTGGCGACGACACCGGTCTGACGCCCTTCGATGAACTGCGCGTTGTGAAGGTTGCTCGCACATTCTTGATCACCCCGCACATGCGCCGCATCGTGTTTGCCGGTGAGGACCTTGGCCGGTTTGACCGTATTGACCAGCTTCACTGTCGGCTCATCTTCCAGCCGAGGGGAACGCTGCGGCCGGAATGGCCGGGCCTCGATGCCAATGGCCATATCATCTGGCCCGAAGGTCGCAAGCTCGACACGCGCGTCTATACCATCCGCGCCATCAATGCTGCAAAAGGCGAGGTGACGATCGATTTCGCGCTTCATCCCAAGGCCGGGCCCGCAACGCGCTGGGCCATGGAGGCCGGGCCCGGCGATATTATCGGCATGGTCGGGCCTGCCGCCAATGGCCTCGAACAGGCGGAATTCTACGTCTTCGCCGGCGATGAGACGGCGCTTCCCGGCATTGCCCGCATGATGGAAGCGCTCGTCAGGTCTGCGACAGGTCATGCTTTCATCGAAGTCGACAGCCCCGATGACGTCCCGGACCTCCACTTTCCGCCCGGCATCACCGTAAACTGGCTCTTTCGCAACGGAAAACCGGCGGGGACGACCTCGCTTCTGGAGGAAGCGGTCCGTAACGTCTCATGGCCCGCCGATTTGTCATCCGTCTTCTTCTGGGGCGGATGCGAACACAAGGCGTTTCGCAAGATCCACCGCCTGCTGCGCCATGAGCGTGGCCTGCCGCGCGAGCGGATGGTTTTCTATTCGCACTGGCACCGCTCGCTCAGTGAAGAACAGATCATCGCGGAAGGCGCGACTGCCTATTTGCCGGAGTGACGGATGGCTGTCGGGCAATGTTCCCGCAGCAATACGCCCGCCGGCCCTGAACCGAGCTAGATGATTGCGCGGCGGACGCGGACCGAGACCCATTCCGACATGATGACCGTTGCCAGAATGACGATCATGGTCACCTGCGGCCAGGCCAGCAGGTTGAGTCGAGTCGGTAAAGCGACAGGCCGATAAGCCGCGGCATCACCTGCGGCTGGACGGCGTAATTGCTCATCTGCAGCCGCGAGGCGACGGTGGCCCGGACGGCTTCCGCCTGTGCCTCGTCTATGTCCTCGATGTCCTCGGCCAGGAGCTTGGATAAAAGCCGATGGTCGCGAAGGACAGCGTCAGCAAGCCAGCAGAGAAACGCGCCTCGCGCGCCCAGCCTTCGGCAAGGCGGGCCCAGTTCGGCTCGGTAACACCGCCAAGCAATGCCGCGGCCTCCCGCGGCTCGCTTCTCTACGCATCGACCGTTTCAATCCGTTCGAGAAGTTCGGCTCGGGGGAGTGCGGCCTCTTTCTCGACCGTCAGGTAGCGATAGCCATGGCGCTGGGCCAGTTCCGTGGCAGCCTGAAACCGCATGTCAGCATCCTCCTGTGTCGCTGGCAAGCCGAGTCTCTCAGGCTGCGATCTGCTCGGCCCAGATAAGAGGGGCGTTGACGTTGGCCTGTGTCTCGGAATCGGTGTGAAGATTGAGCCAGATCTCACTGCGGGTCTTGACCGCCGCGAAACGCTTCGGGACGCGCCGCCGAATACAGAATGCCGATCCTCTTCGCATGAGCGACATCGCACGCTCCCATAATCAATGTCTAGCCGAAACGAAGTGTCAGTTCGCAATCGAGGTTGAGCGATTAAATTATCGTTTTTTATGAGTTCCTTTGAGGTGGCCTGAAAGGGCTATGGCGGATGAGGTGTCCGTCGATCTGATATCGCATAAGATAAAAAATAGAATAATTACAGATAGATAGTTTTTATGGCATTTCCATTTATGTAGCAGAATGTGTAGCAATTCAGCAGAGCCGTTGCGGCGTTTACTATGATGGGCTTAACGATGCCGCCCTTTAGAACTGCAAGCGTTGCGTTAACCTCCTTCAAGCCACTCTGGAGCAAGACGATATGGGTCGCTAGATCCGTTTCAAAATCAGCGGCAAGCGTGCGATGATTCAAATCACCATCCCCTGGCCTCCCATCCGTGTTGAAGCAAATGCGGTTCGTGTCTCAGATCGAGGTGAGATCGTCTTCGGTAGTCTGTGGCGCGCGATCAGTTTGCGACCTTCAGCTTGGCCTGTTCGAGGGTCCAGTATTCCATGTCGAAGAGATCCGCTTCCGAGATCGGCGTGAAGCGACCATAGGATTCGGCGGCATTGATGGCGCGGGTTGCCTGTTCGCAGAGATCACCGCCGATCGTTGCGGCGTTTTCGGTTGCCCCCAGGGCAACCATGCCTTCGCCTCTGATGACCACGACCCGTGGGTAGGTATCGAGGATGGTTTTCGGTTCAGAGGCCCGCGCGGCGTTGCGTCTGAAATAGGCTTCGTAACGTTCGCGGTATGCTGCAAGGGCCACTGCGATCTTCTGCTCGCTGTCGTCTTTTCCGATAATCATGGGCCACGGTTTGATGCGGATCACGTGATCCGGCGTCACCGTGCCGCGCGCGGATAGGTCATCGACGTCCGTTCGCGAAACGTAATCGCGGATTGCAGGCGTCGAGCGATAGTCCATATAAAGCGTCTTCGCAAATGGCGAGCCTTCGCCGCGCAGGACATTTTCCAGCCTCTGCAGCAATGCTTCATCGGCGTGCCTGTCATTTTCCTGCGGCCCGGCCGGGGCGGCGCCCTTATCAGCCAGTTCCTGCTCCGCCATCGTCACGAATTCGATCATCAGATCGTAGGAGTCCTTCGCCGTATCCGCGAAGGTAAAAATGCCGTGGTTTTCGAGCCAGAGCCCTTCGCAATCGGTGTTTGCCCGGTAGACCTTATCCGCCTCGATCGAGAGGTCGAAGCCGGGCATCACATAGGGCACGAAGGCGAGTCGGTCGCCATAGATGCGCTTCACCGTCTCGCCCATGTCCTTCTGGTCGGCCAGCGCGAGGATCGCGGTTGCATGGCTGTGATCGACGAAACGGAAGGGCAGGAAGGCGTGAAGCAGCGCTTCGACCGAAGGGTTGGGCGAGGCGGGATCAAGCAGGTTGGCTCTCAAAAGTGCGACCATGTCCGGATCGCTCAGCTTGTCGCCATCACGCGCAGCGAGAAGCGGCGCCATTTTGACGGCGGGCAATCCGGGCGCTTCGATCGTGTCGAGATCCCAGCCGCTGCCCTTTATGTGGATGATTTCTTCGCCGTCAGCGCCGGTCACCTTGACCGAGGTATTGCCGCCACCGTGGAGAACGAGATCGGGATCGGCCCCGACGATGCGCGAGGTATAGACCCTGAGACCCAGTTGCGGGTCCTGTCCTGCCGCGATCGCGGCGTCTTCGAAGGCCTTTGCATCAATGTCGTTCCAGCGGCTTTGCATGTCATATTTCCCGTTATCAAGAAAATGACGGGCGACCGTGATCGCCCGTCTTGTCGGCTTCGCTTCGATCAGAAGTCGAAATCGTTGATGTTGTCCTTGGTGAAGACAGTCCGCTCCGGCAGCAGGATGATGCCGTTGCCCTCTGCTTCGTAGTCATAGCCCTGGACACTGTTGGGGGAGACTTCGACTGTGCCGATGCCCGGAATGTCAAGCGTGTCGCCCACCTTCATCGGACCGTTCTTGAGAACGTGATCGGCGACGTAGACCGAAATCTTGCCCTGTTGCGTGACATCCCAGAGACCGAAGCGGTCGATCGTGCCGCGCTCGATATAGGGGCGCATGACGTTGGGTGTCGAAAACCCGACGATGGTCACGTCATCCGCGCGCTTCAGGTTTTCAGCGGCCTGGGCAGCCGCGGGAAGCGCATTGGCATCTGGCGCGATGATGGCGTCGAGGTCCGGATAGGTCTGCAGAATGCTTTCCGCCGTCTGCAGCGATTTCTGGGCGTCGTTGTAGCCATATTGCGTGGTCACGATCTCCCAGCCCGGATGCTCCTTGGCGATCTTTTCCTTGGCGGCGTTGGCCCAGGCGTTCTGGTCGGTCACCGTCGGGCTCGAATAGAAGAAGGCGACCTTTGCCTTGTCCTTGGTAACGCCTTCGGCTGCCATGTCCACCAGAAGACCGCCGAGCTGCTCGGGCGTGCCCTGGTTGATGTAGTAGCTGCGGCATTCCGGGTTGACGTCGCTGTCCCAGGTCATGACCAGCACATCGCGCGCCATGGCGCGCTTCAGCGCCGGGCAAAGGCCATCGGGAGAAACAGAGGATACGATGATCGCCTTGTAGCCCTGGTTCACGTAGTTGTTGATGAACTGGACCTGGCCGGAAACGCTCGGCTCGGTCGGCCCGTCATAGGTCACGTCGTCGCCGAGTTCCTCGCCGGCCGCGACCGCGCCAGCGCCGCCGCTCGTGAAAAAGCCGACGCCGACCAGTTTCGGAATGAAGGCGATCTGCTCGGATGCATATGCTCCGCCCGCCATGAGCATCGAGCCGGCCAGCAATGCCGCGCCGAAAACGCCCGTCTTGAAACCAGAATTCTTCATTTTCATTCTCCTCCTTAAGAAACCGTCGCCCGCTTTGCATTCTGCTGGCGTGCGACAGCGATGAAATCGGCCAGCATTGTCGTGCCGTGACGCAATGCGACCGCTACAACCAGCAACCCTCCCGAAAGTGCGCTGGAAATCTGACTGGGAACACCGACGGCCTGTAGGCCCTGCTGCAGGTAGCCTATGACGAAGGTGGCGATCAGAGTGCCGATGATGGACCCCTGTCCGCCGTAGATGGATGCGCCCCCGAGCACGGCCGCCGTAACCGCCGGCAGCAGGGTGGCCGAGCCGAGGTCGACGCGGGCCGAGCCGAAATAGGCCGACAGCGCAAGGCCTGCAATGGCCGCGCAGAGACCGGTGATCACATAGGTGATGGTCTGCACGCGGGCGACGGGAATGCCCGAGAACCGGGCCGCACTTTCTGACTGGCCCGTCAGGAACACGGCGCGGCCGAACCTGGTCATGTGCAGCAACACGATCAGCACCGCCGCAATCGCGACAAACAGCAGCGTGGGAGCGGGAATGCCCAGGAATTCGGCGTATCCGAAACCGGTAAAGACCTCCGGAAAATTGCCGATCCCCTCATAACCGCCGGCGCCCGCGAGACCGGAAACGACGGTCGCAGCGCCCTGGAACAGGTAAAGGCTGCCAAGCGTCACCACCAGCGGCTGGATCTTCGAGAAATGGATGACCCAGGCGTTGAGAAGTCCGCAAAGGCTTCCAACGATCAGGGCAACGGCGATCGAGACGGGCAGCGGCATGCCGAAATAGTTGGAGATGCCGAAGGAGATCGCGGCAAAGCCGATGACGGAAGCGAATGAAACGTCGATCCCGCCTGCGATGATGACCAGTGTCAGGGGCAGGGCGACGATACCGATCTGCACGAAATCGGAAATACCGTATATCAGATTGGAAAGGTTGAGAAAGCGTGGATTGATCAGGCCGAAAACGGCCAGTTCCACGATCAGCATCAAAAGCAGCGCCGTTTCCCAGCGGAAGATGATCTTTTTCATTGGTCGGCTCCGGCATTGGCGGATGTGGACGTGGGAAACTCTGCCGGTCGTTCGTTCCGGTCATGAACGGCATAGCGCTTGGCGCGGATGCGGCGGCTGACGATCAGGCGAATGCGGCCATCGAGCAGGATGACGGAGAGCAGGATTGCGCCGGCGATGAAGTCGTTCCAGTAGGCGGGGATCTTCAGGAAGACCAGCGCGCTGTCGATCGATGTCAGGAACAGAACCGCGGCAATGACGCCGCCGACGGAGCCGGTGCCCCCAAGCAGACTGACGCCGCCGAGAACATTGACGGCAATCGCCTTGAGCTCGACGCCGTTGCCCGCCTGGTTGGGAATGAACCCGATCTGCGCGGCGAAGGTCAGGCCTGCAAGCGCTGCGCAGATGCCGGTTATGACAAAGGCTGTAAACTGAACCAGCCTGACGGGAATGCCCAGATGATGGGCCGCAGCGCGGTTATCACCAACTGCATAGAAGGATCGTCCGAAATTGGTGGCGCGCAGGAGAAGCCAGATCAGGACCAGCATGGCAAAGACGATGAGCGTCAGCACCGAAATACCGAATGCAGCATTGGCGGCAAGCGCCTTCAGGCCCTGCGGCAGATCCTCGATCCAGCGTCCGCCGGTCATGGCCAGCATGAGGCCGCGGTAAAAGCCAAGCGTTCCGAGGGTTGCCACGATCGAGGGGATGCCGAGATAGGCGACAAGCACGCCGTTGACGGCGCCAGCCGCGATGCCGGTCGCAATGCAAAGCGCGATTGCCAAGGGGAGGCTCGCGCCCGCATTCAGCGTCAGGCCGAGGACGGCCGCACTGAGGCCGAGCACCGACCCGCTTGAAACATCGATATTGCGGGTGATGATCACCACCATCGTGCCGAGTGAAATCAGGGCCAGCACGAGGCTGTTCGACAGCACCACGGAAGCGGTCGCAAGAGATAGATAGCCGGGGGCAAAGGCGCCGGCTGCAAGCGATGCGAGGACCAGCACAACAAGAAGGGTCAGGACCCGGTTCCGGGAAAAAGCCTCAAGCATGGGCGTTTTCTCCCGCGCCGAATGCCATCCTTGCGATGGCATCGACCGCGATATCGCTGTCGATTTCACCGGCATGCTTGCCGAACGCCATTACCTGCACGCGGTCCACCAGAGTCTCGATCTCATCGAAGTCCGAGGAAATCAGCACGATCGCGACGCCTGTCGCGGCAAGTTCGCGGATCAGGGCGTAGATGTCGTTTCTGGCGGCAACATCGACGCCGCGCGTCGGCTCATCCATGATGAGCACCTTGGGTTTCGCCGACAGGCATTTTGCCATCAGAACCTTCTGCTGATTGCCGCCTGACAGCCCTTTCGCCTCCTGGCCGGGCCCCGTGCAGACGATTCCCATATCGGAACGGAACCGATCGAAACTCAGTCTTTCCCTTCCTGCGCGCAGAAAAAAGGGCAGGCGGTGGATCAGATAGGAAGATGCGTTCCAGAAGAGCGGCGCTTCGAGAAACAGACCGTGCTGCTGGCGGTCTTCGGGCAGATAGACCAGCCCCCGGTCGATCGACCGTCGCGGCGAACGGCTTGGAAAGTCTTCGCCTTCAAGGGTGACGGAGCCGGCCGACTGAGGGCGCAGGCCGAACAATGTTTCGGCAAACTCCGTCCGGCCAGCGCCGACGACGCCGGCAAGCCCCAGAATTTCACCGGCATGGACGTCCATGTCGATATCGGCAAAACCTTCTCCGCTTAGATTTCTGACGCAAAGCCGAGCGCGGCCGACATGGGAAATGTTTCCTGTCGTCCGGGGGACGGTGACTTCACTTTCGGCACTTTCAACGCGGCTCATTGCATCGACGATCTCGTCATCGGTGAAATCGGCGAGCGGACCGGAAAGGACGATGGCACCGTCGCGCAGGACGCTGATCGTTCCGCAGATTTCGCGAATCTCGCGCAGCTTGTGCGAAATGAAGAAGATGCCAACGCCCTGAGCCTGCAGGTTGCGGACACGTTCAAAAAGCGCGCGGGTTTCAAACGGCGTCAGCGCAGAAGTGGGCTCGTCGAGGATGAGAACCCGCGCATCACGAATCATGCCCCTGAGAATCTCGACGATCTGTCTTTCGGCAATCTCCAGCCCGGCGGCTTCGGCATCGAGATCAAGAGAGACCGACAGCTCCTCGAGCAACTGCTCGACGCGGGCGCGCATGCTTCTGGCGGAACGCTTCAATCCGAGGCAGATGTTCTCCAGAACCGTCTGGTTCGGGAAGATATGTGCCTCCTGCGGGACGAAATAGAGCCCGAGTTTCTGGGCGGCTGCAGGCGAGGGGGTCGCAAGCTCCTGCCCGTTGATCTCGACAGATCCCGAATTTGCAGAGATGACCCCGGACATCACTTTCATCAGACTGGATTTTCCGGCGCCATTTCCGCCCAGAAGCGCATGAACCTCGCCAATGCCAAGCGTCAGCGTGACGCCTTTAAGCACCGGCACGGGCCCGTAGGACTTCCAGATATCGGTCAGCTGCGCAGCCCTCCCGGCTGTCGGCATCGCGAATACTCCTCACCTGTTCAAATGCTCCAACGCAACAACATACGATCATATAGATTGAACTTCGTCAACATGATCAGAACTGACGCCGAACAAATCTCCAGAGAATTCGCGACTATAAACGGTCAAAATATAGAAAAATCAGCGTATTGATGCCTCTGGAAAAATTTAACCGCTCTTATCCGTTGACGGATCAAATGTTATTGCGATATGCAAGTGTGCATAAATTGGGATGAGGGAAGCCGATGAGCGCAGACGCTGGCGACTGGAGTTATGCGGATACGGACGAGGAGTTGCTTACCCGTATCGCCTGGTACTATTACAATGATGGCCTGACCCAGAGCGACATCGGCGAAAAGCTCGGCATGTCGCGCATCAAGGTGTCGCGGCTCCTGGAAAGCGGACGCCGCTCGGGCATCATCCAGGTGCGCATCAACTCACGGTATCAGGGTTGCCTGTCCCTTGAGCGCGAGGTGAAAGAGCGCTATGGCCTGCAGGAAGCCTATGTCGTCCCGAAACTTCCCGAGAACAATCCGAGCGACCGCCTCGGCCAGGCCGCCGCCCAGTTCCTGATGCAGAGGCTTGAGCCCGGCGACCTTCTCGCGGTCGGCTGGGGCGAAACGGTTTCCAACACGATGCAGCGCCTCGGTCACGTCGCCAATGAGCGCAGCATCGGCCTCGTCAGTCTTACCGGCGGGGTAGGCACCTATGTTGACGGCATGCGTACGGCAAACTGGGGCAGCAGCGTGCATCTTGTGCCGGCGCCGCTGGTGGTGCGGGATCCGGCGGTTGCCAGCACGCTCAGCCATGAACCGGCGGTTGCCAATCTTCTCGATATGGCCCTGAACGCCTCTTATCAGCTGGTCGGAATCGGCGAAATATCGCCATCCTCGACCGTAGTACGGTCCGGCTACGTCACTCCGGACGAGATCGAGCCGCTGCGCCGCAAGGGCGCGGTCGGCGATATTCTCTGCCAGTTCTTCAACGATCAGGGCGAGGTCCTCGACCTGCCATTCCACAACCGCGTCATCGGCGTGAAGCTTGCCGGCCTCTCGCGCGCGGAAAAAGTGGTTGCCGCCGCCGGCGGCCTGCACAAGGTGCAGGCCATCCATGCGGCGCTCAAGGGCCGTTTTGCCGGCATTCTGATCACCGACGAGACCACGGCTGAGGGCCTCATGAAAATCCAGGAGAGAGCAGCATGAGCAGCAAGCAGACCTATCTGCTCGCGATCGATGCGGGCACCGGCAGCGGAAGGGCCGTCATATTCAACGCGTCCGGCGAACAGATCGCCAGTGCGCAGCAGGAATGGTGGCACAAGCCGGATCCCCGGTTTGAAGGCTCGATGGATTTCGACGTTCAGGGAAACTGGGCGCTGCTTTCGCGCGCAATCCGTGCGGCGCTTGAAAAGGCTGGTCTTCACGGCAGCGATATTGCCGCCGTTAGCGCCACCAGCATGCGGGAGGCCTTCGTTCTATTCGACCGGGAGGGTCGCGAGATCTGGGCCTGCGCCAATGTCGACAGCCGCGCTGGCCGCGAGGTTGGCGCGCTGAAGCGTTCGCACCCGGAACTTGAGGCCCAGCTTTACGCAGAATCCGGCCAGACCTTCGCGCTCGGCGCCTTGCCGCGCTTGCTATGGCTGAAGCGCAACCTACCCGACATCTACGAGCGCACGCACCGTATCGCAATGCTCTCCGACTGGGTGCTGACACGCCTTTCCGGCGTGATTGCCAGCGATCCCTCCAATGCCGGCACGACGGGTCTGTTCGACCTCAAGGCTCGCCGCTTTCAGCCAAGCGCGATGAGCCGCGCAGGTCTCAGAGACGATATCTTTCCCGATTGCGTCGAAACCGGCACTGTGATCGGGCGCGTTACCGATCAGGCAGCCGAGGAGACCGGTCTTGCGGTGGGAATTCCCGTCGTCATGGGCGGCGGCGATTGCCAGATCGGAACCGCGGGCACCGGCCTCGTCAAGGAGGGCGACTGCGCTGTGCTCGGTGGCACATTCTGGCAACAGATCGTCAACGTGTCGCCGAGGGTGACTGATGCGTCGATGGATCTTCGCATCAACCCTCATGTCGTCGAAGGCCTCAATCAGGCGGAAGCGATCAGCTTCTTTGTCGGCGTTGTCATGCGTTGGTTCCGCGACAGTTTCGGTGCGGAAGAGGTTTTGAAGGCGGGAAGCGAGGGCGATGCCTATGCGCTTCTCGAAGAAAGGTCAAAGGCCGTTCCGCCCGGTGCCTATGGCATCATCCCGATCTTCTCCGATGTAATGCATTACGGCGAATGGTATCACGCCGCGCCATCGCTCCTGAACCTGTCGATCGATCCGGAGCGTTCCGGCAAGGCTGCGATCTTCCGTGCCCTTCAGGAAAACGCGGCGATCGTGGCTGCGCGCAATCTCTCGCGCATTTTCAAGCTCGCCGGGATCACGCCGGACAAGATCGTCTTTGCAGCCGGCGCTGCCAAATCGGCGCACTGGGCCCAGATCCTGTCAAGCGCAACCGGCATACCCGTGGTCACGCCGGTGGTGAAGGAGGCGACCGCTTTCGGCTGCGCCGCCGCCGCTGCCGTTGGCGCCGGGCTCTACCGTGATCTGCCCGAGGCCGCCAGTGCCTGGATCCGCTGGGACCAGCGGTTCGAACCCGATACCGATCACAAGCAAATCTATGATGAAGCCGGCGAGCGCTGGGCGCGCGCTTACGCCCTGCAGCTTCAACTCGTCGACGAGGGTGTCACCACCTCGATGTGGAAGGCGCCGGGTCTCTAGGATTTCTCACGACAGTTTCAATTAAAACCGGGAATACAGATATGATTGTTCAATTGGTCAGCATCGAAGTGAAACCAGGCCATGCTGCGGAATTCGTCGAAGCCTTCCGCATCAATTACGAAGGCACGCGCAACGAGCCTGGCAATGTCCGCTTCGATGTCTTGCGGGACCCGGAGAATGAAAACAGCTTTCTCATCTACGAGGTCTTCACGTCGGAAGAAGCGGTCGACGCCCATCGCAAGACCGAGCACTATCAGGAATGCGTCCGTCTGATCGATCCGATCCTGGCGCGACCCCGCACGAAGGTGTTCTATAAGGCCGAAATGGCCGAGTTCTTGTAGTGCCGGGCCGAAGCGCCGATAGAGATGCTGGCCGATGTCGGTTAAGGTGCCTGGCTTCGTCAGACCGGTGAGATCATGACGGATTGATTTGTGCATTGGCAGCGAGCACTTCCTGCGCGCCAGCCCGAGGTGATCTGATCGACCTGTTGAGCAAGCGGCAGTATGCCGCTGACGGTGCGTCCCCATTCCCTCGCATCCAGCGGTTCGAGCGTCTGTAGCTGGCTTTCGGGAAGGGTCACCGGCATGAAGTGCTGTCTCATCGTCATCTGCTCAACAAGGCGCACCTCATCCACCTCCGGATGGATGAAGAAGATCGGACCGCCAGCCGAAAGCGTCGACCGATAGCTTCGCTTCAGCGCGGAGCAGGATGCGACCGATCCCTTCTGCTGCGCCCGCAGGGCAGCCGCGACGTTCTCGAACCAGGGTTTGCGCATTTCGTCATCGAGAGGCAGGCCTTCTCTCATGCGGGCGACGTTTGCAGCGGGATGCAGATCGTCCCCCTCAATAAAAGGAAGACCAAGCCGGCTGGCGAGCCGGCTGCCAAGGGGCTCTTGCCGCAGCCGCCCATGACGATGATATGCTTCGGCGCCATCATGTCAGCCATTCGACCGGCCACATCACGATCTGCGGAAAGGCCGCGACAAGAACCAGCACCACGGCGTTGACCGCGTAGAAGGGCAGGGCGGCCTTCACGAGCTTCGGCGTAGGTACGCCGGACACATAGGCCGTCGCAAACAGGCAGGTGCCGACCGGCGGCGTCGCCAGACCAACGGCGAGGCATGCGACCATGTAGATGAGGAAATGCAGCGGCTCGACGCCCGCCGAAGCCGCGGCCGGCATCAGCACCGGGATCAGCATCAGCGCGGCCGCCACGATATCCATCAGCATGCCGACGACCACGAAGATCAGGCCCATCAGCATCAGCGTCATGAAGGTCGAACCGCCGAAGATCGTCAGGAAGCCGGACGCCTTCTGAGGCAGAAGGTCGACGGTGAAGACAAAGGTTGCAGCGCTCGCGACCATCAGGATCAGCAGAACCGAGCCGGCAAGCTTGCCGGCGACGACCGCGAGCTTCAGGAAATCGCGAAACCCGATCTCCCGATGGACGAGAGCCGCGACGATCAGCGTGTAGAGAACCGCCAGCCCGGCCGCTTCCGTTGGCGTTACGATGCCGGAAAACATACCGCTCAGGATGATGACTGGCGCGACCACGGAGGGGAGCGCCCGAAACAGCGCCCGCGCTGACGCCGTCATGTCAAACGTCGTGATCTTGCCATAGCCCTTCCGGCGCGAGACGATCGTATTGTAGATCGCGAGCACGACGGCGAGCAGCACGCCCGGCCCGAGACCGCCGGCAAGGGCAGCGCCCACCGATTGTCCGGCCGACGCGGCCGCAACGATGATCAGGATCGAGGGCGGCACCAGGGTTGCGAGCGTCGCCGTGATCAGCGTCAGAGCCGCGGAATAGGGCTTCGGATAGCCGCGCGCGGTCATCGAGCGGATCGTGATCGGGCCGAGGCTTGCGATATCGGCAACCGATGAGCCGGAGATGCCGCCGAAGACGAAACTCGAGGCGATATTGACGTGGCCGACACCGCCCGGAAGCCTGCCCACAAGCGCTTCGGCCGCATCGAAGATGCGCTCGGACAGGCCGCCGCGTTCCATGATCTGGCCAGCGAGGATGAATAGCGGAACCGCGATCAGAAGGAAGGAGTTGATCGAGGTCGCCATCGACTGGGTGATCATCGATAACGGCATGTCGAACCACCACAGCGTCGCCGCCGACGCCAGCCCGAGCGCGACGGCGAGCGGCACATCCAGGATCGCGAATAGAATGAAAAGCGCAACAAGGGTAAGGCTCATTGGCTCAATCCTTCCTGTGAAGTCGAAGGCTCTATCCCGGCGTCATCGCCGCGAGTCACGATGAACGCATTGATCGCCGATGCGGCGACCGTAAGAAATGAACCGATAACCAGCGGCAGCGTGGTGACCCACATGCCGATCTGGAGGATCGGCGACAGCTCTCCGAATCTGAGCTGCTGGACCAGGAGCAGCCATCCCTGCCAGGTGACGATGGCGAACAGGAGCATCGCGCTCACCGTCGGCACCAACCGGTAGGCGAGCATGAGGCGGGCCGGCATCACGTTGATCAGCAGGTTGAGCGCTGGGTGCTGGCCGCTGCGGAAACCCGCGGCAAGACCGAGCCACACCGTCCAGATGAACAGAAAGCGCGACAATTCTTCGGTCCAGGCGAGCGAGTGGCCGAACAGCCGCGAACCAACCTGCAGCGTGATCAGCACCACCATGCTGACCACCGCTACCAGGATAATGAAATCGACCACACGCCAGATGATCTTGTCCAGGAACTGCATCGTCTACACCATCAAGGGTTCACATCGGGTGGCGTCCTGACCGTCGGCCGGACGCCCCCGTTGATGTCAGTTCGACTTCACGAAGTCGAGGCTGGTCTGCATGAAGTCCGCGCCGATCTGTTCCTGGAAATCACCATAAATGCCACGGGCAATCTCCTGAACCTTGGCGAGTTCGCCATCGGCAAACACGTTCACATGCATGCCCTTGTCCTTGAGCTTGCCGATGATTTCCTCTTCCTGCCTGATCTCGCTGGCGTCGTGCTCGGCGATCATCTCGTCGGCGGCGGCCTGCACGGCATCATGATACTGTTCCGGGATCTTGTTCCAGGCTGAGGAAGACAGACCGAGAAGGAAGCTGTCGGCAATGTGCTGGGTGAGGTTGAGCTCGCCCTGCACTTCATAGAAGCGGTTGTTGTAGGGCACTTCGACCGGGTTTTCCTGACCGTCGATCGCCTTCAACTGCAGCGCCGAGTAGACTTCCGAGAATGCCATCGGCGTGGGGTTGGCGCCCAGCGCATGGAACAGCTTGACGAACAGCGGATTGTTGGGCGTGCGCAGCGTCAGTCCCTTGAAATCCGCCGCCGTGGTAATCGGCTGGTCACGGGTGGTCACGTCGCGGAAGGTGCGCAAGAAGAAGCCGAGGCCCTTGATGTTCAGCCGCTCGACGGAGGCAATCAGCTCCTGTCCCGGAGCGCCCGAAAGATAGGCCTTCAACTGGTCGTAATCGGTAAAGAGGTAGGGCAGCGAAATGGCGTTCATCTTCGGCTCGAACGAGGCGTAGACCGACGAGGCCAGGATCAGCCCGTCAAGGGCGCCGGAGCCAAGCTGGTTGATCGCGGCGTTCTGGTCCTTGCCGAACAGCACGCCATCGGGAAACACCTGGAATATCACTTCGCCGTCGGTCTTCTCCTCGACCAGTTCCGCAAAGCGCGAGGCTGCGCGCCCGACCGAGCTTTCTGCCGGATCGGGAACTGCAATGCGCAATGTCGTCGCGGCAAATGCGGAACCGGCAATGCTGCTGCCGGCGATCACCATCGCGGCCGCGGCCAGGCCGTGCATCAGACGGCGGCGGGTAAGGTTGAGTGCATTTTTCATTTTGGGTCTCCTCCCGTGGTTGATGAACTGGGTGTTCAGGTTTTCAAGGCGCTTTCCGACAGGTCGTCGCCATTGCGCCGCTTCAATTCGAGAAACAGCGCCGAATGATCGAGATCCGCGCCGCCATGTTCGACAAGCGACGAGAACAATGCATCCGCAAGCTTCAGGGCTGGCAGGTCGAGTCCGAGATCGTCGGCGACGTCGAGCGCCGCCTCGGTGTCCTTGACCTGGTATTTTGCCGGGCCTCCGGGCTGGAAGTTGCCGGCAATAATCCTTTGGCCGTGCAGATCGAGGATTTTCGAAGCGGCAAAGCCGCCAAGCAGCGCTTCGCGCACCTTGGCAAGGTCCGCGCCGCCCCTTTCCGCCATCAGCAGTGCTTCCGAAACCGCCACAAGCGTGCTTGCGACCAGCGACTGGTTGATGAGTTTGGTGAGCGCGCCCGTGCCGGCTGGGCCGATGTGAACGACGCGCCCCATCGCAGACAGGATTGGGCTTGCCGCGCGCACGTCTACCGTCTGCCCGCCGACCATGATCGACAGCGACCCGTTCGTCGCAGCAGGCGTTCCGCCGGAAACCGGAGCGTCGAGCCACCTGAGGCCAAGAGCTTGCGCCCTCTCGGCCATGGCCTCTGCCTCGCCCATGCCGATCGATGACATCACGATCAGCAATGCGCCCTTGCGCATCGCATTGGCCGCTGCCCCGCTGCCGAAAAGCACGTCCTCACAGACTGGCCCTGAGGATAGCATGACGATCACCGCATCGGCATCGGCAACGGCGCGCGCCGGGTTGCCGGCAAGCCCGGCGCCCTTGGCCGCGAGTGGGGCGGTCTTTTCTGCACTGCGGTTCCAGACGGTGACCTGAAAGCCGGCGCCGAGCAGATTGGCCGCCATCGGGCCTCCCATCAGGCCCGTTCCGAGAACCGCAATCTTCGGCCTGCTCATTGGATGCTCCTCATGGCATCACCCGCTCGAAGAACCCGACAGGACCTTCCTCGACGAGCGACAGGGCGTCACGAAACGCCGTCAGATGCGGCGTCTCGAGATGGGCGTCGAATGCCGCGCGATCGTCATAGACTTCGTAGAACATCACCTTCACCGGCGAACGGCTCCGGTCAACGAAGACGTCGAACTGGCGGCAGCCCGGTTCCAGCGCAAGTGACTTTTCCGCATCGTCACGAGCGGCCTCAAGGAAGGCCGCCAGATTGTCCTCGGCAACATCGAACTGCGGCAGGACGACATAGCTCATGCCGCCTTCTCCGCCTTTGGTCCCATGCTGCTTACCTGTTCGCGGCGCAGAGCGACGACGTCGAGATCATCAACGAGTTCCACGTCGGACATGCGAACGACCTGATCGCGCTTGATCGGGTTCTTGAGCTTGACGTTATGGGCAAGGCCGATCGGCAGTGCGTCGATCTTGCTCGAAATGGTGGCCGGGATCGCCTTGGCCCAAACAGCATAGCCGCCTTCGCCGTCCAGCATGTCGCCGGCCTTGAACTCGCCCTTGGCGGCAGCCACGGCATCGCCGCGATACTCCTTTGAAGATCCGGTCGGCTCACCGCGGAGTACCGCGGACAGGACCGAAACGGAGGTTTCCAGACCGATCAGGTGGAAGGGGCGCCACATCGAGCCATACCAGCCGGACTTGTCCGTCAGGAGACCGTATTGCTTGAAGCAGTCACGGGTATATTCGTCCGGTGCCTTGAAGGTGACGAACATGCCGTAACGGATATTGTTCAGCACTTCGCGGCCATCGGGTTCCTGGCTGGCGGCGATATCGACAAGGCCCGACTTCGGCATGCGGCCGCCTTCGGATGCCGGCTTGAAGACCGAGGCGAGATCCTGAAGGCCGGAGGGGTAGAAGGCCAGTCCGTCATCCGGGCAGTCGAGCCCGGTCCCGTTGGCAACGGCCGCCATTTCGATCGCGGCCTTGGTGCCATCCGTGAACGAATTGTACATCTTAGGGTTGAAGTCGCCCTTTGCCACTTCCTCCTCGGTCCAGCCGAAAAATCCCCATACGGTATCCGGCGTCGAATATCGGTAGCGCGGCTCGAAATTCATGCCCTTGCCGGCGGAGATCAGCTCGAAACCGCAGGAGCGGACCCAGTCGACCAGCTCGCAGATAAAGGCCGGCTGATCGCCGTAGGCCATGGAGTAGACGAGTCCCTTGGCGCGCGCCCTAGCCGCCAGGATCGGACCGCACATGACATCGGCCTCGACATTGACCATGACGATATGCTTCATCCCGTCGATCGCCTGCAGCGCATGCCGGGTACCGGCAATCGGATGGCCGGTCGCCTCGATGATGCAGTCGATGCCCTCGAACGCGCACAGGTCGGCCGCGCTCTCGGTGACAAAGGTCTTGCCGGTGTCCATCGCGTCGGAAAGCGACGTGGCGTCGTATTCCTCGGCCTGCCAGCCAGTGCGCTTCAGTGAAGCCCGCGACTTGCCGGCATCCAGATCCGCAACGCCGACGATGTGATAGCCGGCGATCTTGCGCGCCTGGGCCAGAACCATGGAGCCGAACTTGCCTGCTCCGATCAGGCCGACGCGGATGGGACGGCCTTCTGCATGGCGCGCTGCGAGCATCGATGAGAGATTCATGTGGAGCTACTCCGTATTGCGACCGTCCGGTCGAAAAACCATTTTCCGCGCAGGAGAATGCCGACGGTCACTGCGCCCGCAGCCATGCTGCGCAACGCGAACGGAAACCCGGTGCTCCTCCCAGCACGCCGGCTCTTAAGGCCGGGCAAGAACATCTTCAGGCACTGAGAACTTCAGAGCAATTTACTTTTTCTGTTTGATTGTGTAGCTGAACTAATCAATGAGGGAGCGGTCTTCGTTGTACCATACCTGCGCCTCACGTTTGATCCATTCCAGGAAGCGTTGGACGCGATCGCGCCTCAGATGCGTGTATGGACAGACAATCCACTGCGTGGAAATCCGCATTGCGGGCGGCTGGGCGACGGCGACGACCAGACGGCCATCCTTGAGTTCCTGCTCCATCATCAAATTGCTTTCAAGCGCAATGCCCATGCCCAGCACGGCCGCATCGACAACCATGTGCGAGCGATCGAAATAAAGCCGCTTCATGGGAACGTCATTGGCGATACCCTGGTGGGCAAACCAGGATTTCCACTGGACCTGCGCCTTTACGGAGTGGATGAGCCGGTGCTGCAAAAGGTCGGCAGCGTTCAGGGACTTTTCCCTTGCGAGAGAGGGCGCGCAGACCGGCAAGAACCGCTCCTCGACAAGTTCCTCGACGTGCAGGCCTGGCCATCGTCCGGCGCCGTGGCGAATTTCCACGTCCACCAGATCACGATTGAAATCGGTCGGTTCGTTGGACCCGTCGAGCCTCAAGTCTATATCCGGATTGGCCTCGAAAAAGCGGGGCAGGCGGGGCAGTATCCATTTGGTGGAAACGGTGGGGGTCGCCCTGATTGTCAGAAGCGTCGTGGTCTTGTTGCCGCGGACGATCTCCGTCGAACGGATGATTTCCTCGACATGCTGCGAAATGAGGTCGAAATAGCGCTCCCCGTCTTCCGTTAGCTTGACCTTGCGACCGACCTTGGCCACCAGCGTCATGCCGAGCTGTTCTTCCAGAACCCGGACTTGCTGGCTCACTGCAGAAGCGGTGACGTTCAATTGCTCGGCTGCCGCGCTCACCGAATTAAGGGCCGCGACATGATAGAATACCGAAATGGAACGAAATGGAGTCATGGTGTTCTGGCCTCAACGATCCTGTTCTTGCAGACCTGCCGGTGATGCCATGTCGCGGGCCCGCCAATGCGGTCCCATCACAACGCGATCGACAAATGCGCATATCGTCCAAAGTCATTCAACCATGGAATGCAAGCATTCCATGGTTGCACCGTCAGGACATTTCAGCCAGCAGACACGCCGTATCGCCGTCGACGATGAGTGTTTTGACGATGCCACTGTTCAGAAGGGCAAGCGTTGCGTCAGCCTTCTCCAGGCCACCCGAGAGCAGGACCGTATGGGTCCCGCGCAGCGTTTCGAAATCAACGGCAAGCGTGCGATGATTCAACTCATGATCCACCGGCGTTCCATCCTTGTTGAAGAAAATGCCGTTCGTGTCGCCGACCGCTCCGGCGGCGTGCAACTCGTCGAGCTCGGCCTGGGAGATCATGCCGGATTGCCGCAGGAGGGAGCGCTTCGTGAGTTCGCCCACGGAAATGATCGCCAGGTCCGGCTGACGCGCCATGTTCAGAACGGATTGCACAGTGGTCTGAGACAATAGCACGTCGCGGTCGCGCGGGGTGTTGGCAATGAAGGGCACTGCGAGGAAATAGCCCTCCGCGCCCGTGGCGCGGGCGAGCGCCTGCACCACTTCAAAGGGATTGAACGCGCTGTTGGCGGTCAGAGATCCCATCAGGCTCACAAACCGCGCATGCGGCGCACTCACGCCGGCCAGATTGCGGGTGATCTGGTCCAGCGTTCGTCCCCATCCCGTGCCGATTGTCGCTTTGGGATGGCGGTGAAGATACTCGCGCAGAAGCCTGGCAGCGAGCGAGCCAACAGCCCGGCGGGGATAGTCCACGAAATGCCCGGGCAATGCATCGCTGCCGGAAAGACCAAGCGTCGGTGAACAGATGCAGCGCTCGAGCGCGAATCGCTGCCGGAGCTTGTTTTCGATCTGCAGAAGGCCAGTGCTCCCGGGATCGATCGAAATCGAGACAATGCCTGCGTCCTTGGCTTCCTGCAGCAGCTTGTTGACGCGGGCGCGAGTCGTGCCAAGGCGGTTGGCCGTCTCTTCCTGGTTGAGCCCGCCGACATAGTAGAGCCACGCCGCACGGCCCATCAGTTCGTAATCATCATTGTCCTTCATGCTTCGCTTTTAGCCGTTGTCTCCAACTCTGACAATCGAATGAATGACCATGAATTACATTTGTATCGCATCTTGACAAAAGTAATTAGCGGCCGCAAAGTTGCCGAGTGGACGCGGTTAGGAGGACTGCGCACACGTCAATTCCGAAGAGGAGGGAACAGATTATGTCCAGATACATGTCCGCCTATGTCATGAGCGCCACGCTGTTTGCTGTCGGGTCCGGCGCAGCCATGGCCCAGGACAGCCTTGATGTCGCCTGGGTGCATTCCAATGCCGCGGCACAATCCGAACAGCGCGTAAAAGCCGGCTTTGAGGAGTGGTTGGGCGAGAATGGCTATGACTGGAATGTGAGCTTCCTGGACAGCCAGGGCTCGGGCGAGGCGACGGCATCAAACCTGCAGGACGCGGTTTCGCGCGGTGTCGACGCCATTATCATCACCATGTCGGATCTGCGCGCGTCGAAGGCTGCAATCGACGTTGCCCTTGAGGCCGGCGTACCGGTTTTCTCCGTCGACAGCGGATATATTGACGGCGTGCAGGTGGATGTGACGACGAATAACTGGGCCATGTCCGCTGACGTATCGCCCTATCTGCTCGATCAGATGGGTGGTGAGGGCAACCTGATCTTCCTGCGCATGGCCGAGCATCACGGCACCCGCAAGCGCGGCGATGTCATGGAAGTGGTGCTGCCGGAATATGGCGATGTGAAGGTGCTCGCGGAGCACAATATCGACTATACCGCCTTCTTCGAGGACACGACGTCCACGATGCAGGATTATGTTGCCCGCTTCGGCGAAGACATTGATGCCGTATGGGCGCCATGGGACGAGCCGGCCCAGGCCGCGATTAATGTGATGAAGGCCGCCGGCCTGACCGATGTAAAGGTGATCGGTATTGATGGTCACCCGCAGGCCGTTGCCGAGGTCTGCAAACCCGACAGCATGATGATTGCGACCGTCAGCCAGCCGTTTGAAAAAATGGGCGCTCAGGTCGGCGACTGGATCGAGCAGATTGTCGGCGAAGGCAAGGCCCGCGAGGATGTGATTCCCAGTGACATCGTTTATCTCGATGCGCCGCTGGTGACCAAGGCGAACTGCAAGGACTTCATGTAGTCCGGTTCCTCCCCGGCAGGCGGGCCGCGTCTTGTTTTCGCGGCCTGCCGGCTGTCAGCTCTCTCAACGCAACACTTCAACAGGAGGGCGCGCATGTCCGTGCATCTCTCCGATATCGTTATGGAATTTCCCGGAACGCGGGCGCTTGACGGCGTGAACGTAACCTTCGGCTTCAACGAGGTTCACGGGCTCGTGGGCGAGAATGGCGCAGGCAAAAGCACCTTCGTCAATATTATTGGTGGTTCGCTTCAGCCAACCGCGGGCGGCGTCTCCATCTCCGGAAAACCCGTCACTCTGTCCGGCCCGCGCGCCGCATTGGCGCATGGCATTGCCCATGTCAGCCAGGAGGGCAGCCTTGTTCCCTCGCTGACCGGCGCGGAGAACATCATGCTCGGCAGCGAACCGAAACATGGTTTCGGTATTCTTCATCGCAGCGCGCTGCGCGCCGATGCTCGGTGCTTGCTGACGGAGTGGTTTCCTGGTGTCGAGATCGATCTGGATCGCCCGGTCATCGACCTGCCGATGGCGGAGCGCAAGGTCATCGAGATCGTCCGCGCCCTCAGGGGCGATATCCGGCTTCTGATCCTCGACGAACCGACGGCAACGCTTGAGGCGCGCGAAAAGAAGCGGCTCTGGGACATTATCCGCCTGCTGCCGCAAAAGGGTGTCGGCGTTGTCCTGATTTCCCATTTCCTGTCGGAAGTCGTCGCGCTTTCGGACAAGGTCACGGTTCTACGCGACGGAAAGCATGTCGCCACGCTTGAGGGCGCGGATGCCAGCGAGGCTGTTCTGACAGATCTGATGCTCCGCCGCGACAACATGCAGGACGCGCCGGCAGCGGAAGCGCCAGTCGCGAAACAAACTACGTCAGGCGGGAGCAGCGTCGTCCTGTCCGTTTCCGATTGGCGTGTTGCCGAAATTCAGGTGGACCGTTTCGCGTTGCGGGCCGGCGAGATCGTCGGCCTGATCGGGCTGACCGGGGCCGGGCATTTCGGCTTCGCGCGTTCGCTCTACACGAGACAGGGCGTGGTGCGGGGCGAGATCGTCGTCGCTGAAACGGAGATCCGTCATTCCGGCGTGAGGGCAATGCAGCGCGCGGGCGTCGCCTTCGTGCCGGATCATCGCATGGAAAACGCGCTGGCCGGCGACGGAACCGTGGTTGAAAACCTGACCATGGTCCATTCCGGTTTTGCTGCGACGGGCGGCGTTCTCAGCCACGGCAAGGAGCGGCGGGAAGCCGGCCGCATCATCAAGCTTCTGAACGTGAAGACGCCAAGCCAGAGACAGCTCATCCGCAACCTGTCCGGGGGCAACAAGCAGAAGGTCTCGATCGGAAAATGGCTCTACGGAACCGGAGATCCCTACAAGGTCCTGATCTTCATCGAGCCCACCGAAGGCGTCGATATCGGCGCGAAAATGGAGATTTATGCCCATATGCGCAGGCTTGCCGCCGATGGCGCCGCAATCCTGATTGCGTCTTCCGATCTCGGGGAAATCGCGCAGGTCTGTGATCGCGCCATTCCCTTCGTCCATGGCCTTCCCGGCGCCGACATTCCGGCATCCGAATTCTCCGAAGGCCGGTTCATTCAAGCTATTTCTGGAGATGCCGCATGACGCCGCAAAGCTCTTCATCGTCCGAACCGGTCAAAACGCCCGCAAGCAGGCCTGTCCGATCGGATTTCATCCAGCGTTATTCCACGCTGGGCGTTCTGATCCTGATGTTCATCGGATTTTCGCTGTTCGTGGACAGGTTCCTGACTCCATTCAACCTGACCAATATCCTGCAGCAGATCGCGATCCTGACGATCGTCGGATCGGGGCTAACCATTGGATTCGCTGCAAAGGAGATCGATCTTTCGGTGGGCTTCACCGTGGGGCTTTCAGGCATCCTCGTTCCTCTTCTCCTGACGTCCGGATTTTCTATCGCAGTCGCGCTTCTGGCGGGGCTGGCGGCGGGCGTTCTGGTCGGCCTCGTGAACGGCTTTCTCATCACCAAGGTGGGCATACCGTCCCTGATCGCGACGCTTGCCATGGGATCGATCCTGTTCGGGATAAACTTCCTGATGACCGGCGGCCGCGCGATCTATGGCGGTCTGCCCGATGCCTATCTCGCGCTCGGCCAGGGACGCATCTTCGGTATTCCGAACCTTGCCTTCTTCATGGTGATTGCCGTGGCGATCGCCTGGTTCGTGATGGAGCGGACGGTTTTCGGGCGCTACGTCTATGCCGTTGGCGGCAATCAGAAAGCGGCAGAGCTTTCGGGGGTGCGCATCACCTTTTACCGGATGGCAGCCCTGGTGCTCGTCTCCGTCTTTGCGGTCGTTGCCGGCGCGCTTCTTGCCTCCCGCCTCGGTTCGGGACAGCCCAATGTGGGCGAACGCTACCTGCTCGACGGGCTTGCCACCGTCTTTATCGGAATGACGATGTTCCGCCCCGGCACGGCGACCGTGCTCGGCACGCTTTGCGGCGCGCTCTTCATCGGCGTGATCAATAACGGGCTGAACCTGATCGGGATGGATACCTACATCCAGAACATCGTGAAGGGCGTCATCATTCTAATCGCGGTCGCGATCGTCTCGCGCACCACCAAACTCAATCTTCTCTGAGGATGCCATCATGACTGCACCAAGCGATACCGCCGTATCGGACAAGATGCCACGTTCCAATACCGAGCTTCTCCCGCTTTACCGGGAAATGCGCCGTGTCCGGACTTTCGAGGAACGTGTCGGCGAGCTCTTTGTGCGCGGCCAGTCCGCGGGCTCCATGCTTCACCTGTCGATTGGCGAGGAAGCTGCCGCCGTTGGCGTTGCCTCGCTGATGCGCGATGGCGACACGTTCACAACCCATCACCGGGGCCATGGCATCTTCCTGGCCCGCGGCGCGGATCCGAAGCGGATGATGGCGGAGATCGGCGGCAAGGAAGAAGGCTACTGCCGAGGCAAGGGCGGTTCGATGCACATTGCCGATATGGGGCTTGGCCATCTTGGCGCCAACGCCATCGTTGGCGGCGGCATTGCCGCTGTGGTCGGCGCCGGGCTGGCCTCCAAACGGGCCGGAAAGGGCGCTGTCTCCGTTGCCTTCTTCGGCGACGGCGCGATGCAGCAGGGCATTCTCTACGAGAGCATGAATATGGCCGCGCTCTGGGATCTGCCGGTCCTGTTCGTCTGCATCAACAATCAGTACGGCATGGGAACACGCATCGAGCAGGCCACGAAGGGCCGCGCCTTGCATGAACGCGGACTGGCCTTCGGACTGAACGCGGAGACGGTGGACGGCCTCGATGTTCGCGATGTTCGTTCCACAGCAGCCCGTTTCATTGATGAGGCGCGCAACGGCAAGCCGGGCTTCTTCGCGATCGAGTGCTACCGTTTCTTCGGACATGCGCGAATGGACAAGAGCCCGTATCGCAGCGAAGAGGATGAAGCTACGGGGCGCGCCAAGGATCCGGTGCTTCACGCCCGCAAGGCCCTGCTTGAGCATGGCGAGGCCGATGAAAAGGCGCTGGATGCGATTGACGCCGAAATCGCGCACGAGATGGACGCAACCATCGACTTTACCGTCGCAAGCACCGAGCCGCCGCTCGGATCGATGTTCCGGGATGTCTATGCGCCGGGCGAGCCCGAGCCGGAGCCGGTGGCCACGCGTATTGACCGAATTCTGGCAGGGGAGTGAGCCAATGGTCGAGATGACTTACAGAGATGCGCTCAAGCAGGCCTTGATCGACTCAATGACCGAGGACGACAGTGTCGTCGTGATCGGCGAGGAAGTCGGACGTTATGGCGGTGCCTATGGCGTGACCAAGGGGCTTTACGAGACCTTTGGCGCGGAGCGCATGATCGACACCCCCATTTCCGAACCGGCGATCGTCGGCGCGGCCGTCGGGGCGGCAATGTCGGGCATGCGGCCCGTTGCGGAACTGATGTATGTCGACTTCATCGGCATGACAATGGATCAACTGGGCAACCAGGCTGCCAAGATCCGCTATATGTTCGGCGGCCAGATCGGCGTTCCGATGGTGCTGCGAACCCAGGGCGGAACCGGACGTTCCGCCGGCGCGCAGCACTCCCAGTCGCTGGAAGCCTATGTCATGCATACGCCGGGCCTCAGGCTGGTGATGCCGGCAACGGTTTCCGACGCCTATCACCTGTTGCGTCAGTCCCTGAAACAGCCCGATCCGGTCGTGTTCATCGAGCACAAGGCGCTTTACACCCTGAAAGAGGATGTCGATCTGAGCGCGCCGGCGCCGGACTGGGGCAAGGCCGCGGTGCGTCGCATGGGGGATGATCTCGTCATCGTGACCTATTCCCGCCAGGTCCATAACGCCATGGCGGCAGCCGAGGCCATGGCGAACAATGGAATAGAAGCGACGGTGATCGACCTTCGATCGCTCAATCCGCTGGATTTCGACACGGTGCGTGCTCATGTCGAGCGCGTCGGGCGGGCGATGGTCGTCTCCGAAGGCGTGATGACGGCCGGGGTCGGTGCGGAACTTTCCGCGCGCATCCACGAAGAATGCTTCGACTTCCTTGCCGAACCCGTCATCCGCGTCTGCGGTGAGGATATTCCGATCTCCGTGTCGGTCGAACTGGAGAAGAATTCGGTCCCGACGGCGCGCTTCATTCAGGATGTCGCCCAGCGGCTGTTCGCAGACAGGAGAGCGGCATGACAACCGTCACCCTTACCATGCCGCGCCTTGGCGAAACCATGGAGGAAGGCACGGTCTCGGGATGGCTTGTTGCCGAGGGCGAGGAATTCGCGCGCGGCGCGGCGCTGATCGAGTGCGAGACCGACAAGACGGCAGTGGAATATCCCGCACTTGGCGCGGGTCGGCTGGTGAAGCAGCTTGTTTCCAAAGGCGATCTGGTCCGACTTGGCGAACCGATCGCGGAAATCGACCTCATGGGCGGTGATGACTGGGTCAGCAGCGGCGATGCGACTACGGATACAGCCGGCCCCACGAAAGGTTCGGCCGAGGAAGGGCAGGGCGATACCGTCGTCATCGACCTGTTGATGCCGCGTCTCGGAGAGACGATGGAGGAAGGCCGGATCATGGGCTGGATGGTCGCCATCGGTGAGCATTACGAACGCGGCACCTCGATCCTCGAGGTCGAAACGGACAAGACCGTCGCCGAGTTTCCCGCCCTTGTGCCAGGCCGGATTGTCGAAACGCTCGTCGAACCCGGCGATATGGTCAAGGTGGACATGCCGATCGCGCGTATCGAGGTTGCGCGATCTGATGCGCCGCAAGACGGTGAAACCGGAGAGGCGAAGACCTCTGCCCCCGAAACTCAAGCCGCAACCCGACAGCCCGCCGCTTCGGCCCAGGCACGCGCGGGAGGACCCGTGCGGGCAACGCCGCTTGCTCGCCGTGCGGCACGCCGGGCCGGTCTAGATATCGCTTCGGTCAGCGGGACGGGACGGCGCGGACGCATCGAACTTGCCGATGTCGAACGGGCGCTTGCCGGCCACGGAGGCGCTCTGGCCTCTGAGAGCTGGGGTCCGGCTTCCGGTGGCACGCCGGTTCTATTGGTCCATGGGTTTGGTGGAGACCGGTTGACCTTCGATCAGTTGGGCAAGGCGCTTGGACGGGCCGGGCTTTCCGTGCGGGCGGTCGACCTGCCTTCCCACGGCAAGACCGACGTTCGGGCCCGCAATTTCGAAGATATCGTCGCCGCGCTGAGGGGCGAGCTGGACCCACGGCGCCCCGTGCATCTGGTTGGCCATTCGCTTGGCGCAGCCGCCTGTGTTGCCGCTGCGGCCCGCCATGGCGGGGTGACGTCATTGACGCTGATCGCGCCGGCAGGGCTAGGCCTGGGTATCGACGCGGAGTTCATTTCCGGTATGGCGCGGGCTGAAAGCGCGGGTGCTGTCGGGCATTGGCTGCGGCGTCTGTCCGAACGCGCGGAGACGTTCTCGCGCGAGATTGTTTCCGGAATCCATGCGGAACTGGCAAAGGGGCGTCTTGCGGATCTTGCGCAGGATATCTGCAGAGGCGGTCAGCAATCCGTGAATGTGCGGACCGATCTGGCTGTGCTCGCCGGCGAAATCCCGGTGCGCTCCCTTGTCGGCATGCAGGACCGGATCGTGGATTGGCGCGACGCAATCGACGTTTCGCCGGCCATAGCAATCCATGTTTTCCCCCGTGCCGGTCATATGCCGCATTGGGACGCCCCCGCCGAGGTCGCAACAATCCTGGAGAAGGAACTGCATCATGTCTGAGACAGGATTTTCCGATAAGCTGAAAACCGCAAAGTCCCGCATGGGAGGATTCGCCAGATCGGCGCCGGAATTGATGCGCGGCTTCGCCGCAGTTTCCGGCGCGGCCACGAAAGCCGGCCATTTTTCCGCGGCGGACCGGGAGTTGTTTGCCGTATCGATAGCGGTTGTGACGGGGTGCGAGGACTGTATTCTCTATCACGTGGAGGCCGCAAAGCGCCACGGGGCCGAAGAAGGGACTCTCGTCGAGGCGCTGGAGGTTGCGGTCGAGATGGGCGGCGGGCCGGCGGTGATGTATGCCGGAAAGGCGCTGGAGGCTTTCCGGGTTTTGTAACCGGCAAAGCCGCAACAGGGGAGGAGACCATGGCCTATTTCTTGACAGCCGACGGCGGCACGGAAAGTCTGCGCGCGCGCGTTTACGACCTGAAAGGCGCGTGTCTCGGGACGAAGGCGGTCGCCTATCAGACGGATTTCAAACCACGACGGGTGGAGCAGAACCCTGAAGACTGGTGGGCGAACTTCGTCGCCGCCGCACGCGGCGCGATCGCGCAATCGGGAATAAACCCGGCGGAGATCGAGGCGATCTGCTATGCGACGACCTCTTGCACCGTGGTCGCGCTCGACCAAAACGGTCGCGCGCTGCGCCCCGCGATCATGTGGATGGATGTCCGGGCGCATGACGAAGCGCAGGCGGTGTTGGCAACGGGCGACGCGGCGCTGGAGCTGAACGGCGCCGGCCACGGGCCGGTGTCGGCGGAATGGATGATACCGAAAGCGCTCTGGCTCAAGCGCAACGAACCGCACGTCTTCGACAAGGCGCATCGCATTTGCGAGTATCAGGATTTTCTGACCTACCGACTGACCGGCGAATGGGCGGCGAGCCTCGACAATGCGGGTCTGCGCTGGCATTACCGCTCTCGCCAGGGCGGTTTCGCGGCCGGGCTTTTGAAGGCGCTGGACCTTGGCGAACTGGAGCGGAAATGGCCGAACCGGGTGGTCGCGCCCGGCGATGTGATCGGGACGCTGAGCTCTTCCGCGGCGAATGAGCTCGGTCTTTCGACCTCGGTCAAGGTGGTGCAGGGCGGCGCCGACGCCTTGATCGGCATTATCGGCCTCGGCGTGCACAAGCCGGGCCAGTTGGCGATGATTACCGGCTCCTCTCATCTGCAGTTCGGCGTGACCGAAGACCCGATTCACGCCCCCGGCGTCTGGGGCAGCTATGCCGATATCGTCTACCCGGATCGCTGGATCGTGGAAGGCGGCCAGACTTCGACCGGCTCGATCATCAACTGGCTTTCTCGCCTTGCCGGCGGTCCATTGGATCTCGATGAACTCAACCGAAAGGCGGCCGCCCTCGAACCCGGATGCGAAGGCCTGCTGGTGCAGGATCATTTTCAGGGCAACCGCGCGCCCCACACCGATCCCCTGTCGCGCGGGGCGATTGTCGGGCTGACGCTGGGCCATGACATGCACCATATCTTCCGTGCTGTGATGGAAGGGATCGGCTTCGGCACGCGCGCCATTCTGGATGCATTCAGGGCCGCCGGTTATTCCGGCGAGGAAATGACAGTCGGCGGCGGCGCGGCGGCCTCTGATCTCTGGTTGCAGATCCACGCGGATACGGCAGGCATTCCCGTAAGCATTCCGGCATCAGCGGATGCGCCATCGACCGGCTCCGCGGTGCTTGCCGGCGTCGGCGCAGGCCGGTTCGCTTCGATCGATGAGGGCATTGGCGCGATGGTGCACAAGGGCAGGGTGATCGAACCTCGCCGCGAGAATGTCGAAAAATACAATGAAATTTATGCGCGTTATGTTGCCCTCTATCCGGCGCTCAGGGAGATTCTCGCATGACCTTGCAGGACAGGTTCTCCCTTGCCGGTCAGGCGGCGCTTGTCACCGGCGGCGCCAAAGGCATTGGCGCGGCGATATCGGCAACGCTTGCCGAGGCGGGCGCGACGGTCACGATTGCCGATCTCGACACGGTTGAGGGCGAGGCACTGGCCGGCCGACTTGGCGGTCACTTCATCCGCCTCGATGTCACGGATTTCGACGCTTGCGCTGCTGTCGCGCAACGCATCACGCCGGACGTGCTGGTGGCAAATGCGGGGATTGTTCACAACGCGCCGACCAAGGAGGTCGATCCCTCCGACTGGCGGCGCGTGATCGACGTCAACCTGTCAGGCGTCTTCAACACCCTCAGGGCCTTCGGCCCGGCAATGGTGGCGCGCGGATCGGGCGCCTGTGTCTGCACCTCGTCCATGTGCGGCGAGGTATCGGTGTGGCCGCAGCCACAGGCCGCCTACAACGCCGCGAAGGCAGGGGTAAACCTCCTGGTGAAGTCCACCGCGGTCGAATGGGCGCGCTCGGGGGTGAGGGTTAACGCGATCGCGCCCGGGTATACCGCGACCGAGCTGACGCTTGCCGGGCGCTCCAAACCGGAATGGTTCGAAGTCTGGATGGACCGCACGCCGATGGGGCGTCTCGGGGAGCCGCGGGAGATCGCTGATAGCGTGCTGTTCCTGTGCTCCGCCGCCGCAAGTTTCATCACCGGCACGGTTCTGACCGTCGACGGCGGCTACACGGCCCTATAAGAATGGAGGAGAGAATGACGGAAACAAGAACGGCGCTCGTTACGGGCGCAAGCCGGGGCATTGGCGCCGCCATCGCGACGGGGCTGGCAAAGCGCGGCTATGACCTCGTTCTCAACGATATCGAGCGGCAGAAGGCCGAACTGGAGGCCGTCGCGGAAGACATTCGCGGCATGGGTCGCCGGACCGAAATCGTGTTCGCCGATGTCAGCGATAAGGCTCAGGTGGAAGCCATGGCCCGCAAGGCGCTCGACGCCTTCGGCCAGATCGACGCGCTCGTGAACAATGCCGGCATCCTGATCGCGGGCGAGGTCGATGGCCTTCCCGAAGCCAGTTGGGATGCTGTGATGGACATCAACGCCAAGGGTTCGTTCATGGTCATTCAGTCGCTTTTGCCGTCGATGAAGAAACGCGGTTACGGCCGGATCGTGAACATCGCTTCCATCGGGGGCAAGCACGGCGCTCCGCAACAGGCGCATTATTCCGCGTCCAAGGCGGCTGTCATGGGCTTTTCCCGCGTTCTGGCGCAGGAGGTCGGGCCGCTCGGCATCACTGTCAACTGCGTTTGCCCGGGCATTATCCTGACGGATATGGGCCGCGTGAACATCGACGACCCGGCGGTGCGCGAGGCCTGGCAGGAGAAGACCGCCATGGCAAGGATCGGCGCTCCCGAGGATGTCGTTGGCCCCGTCGCATTCTTCGCGTCAGACGACGCGGGCTTCGTGACCGGTCAGACTTTGAATGTCGATGGCGGTATCGTGTTTTCTTGAGAAGGGTAACTGGCCCAACGCCGACGGCTCGGGTTGAAAGTCTTCGAACGAACAATGCCATAAGCACGGAAATCAGCGGGCGAGGTTGGAAACCGGTCTTTGCTCGTTCATTTCCGAGCGAACCACGGATCCAGTGTTCGAGAGTCATGCGTGCGTTCATGTCAGACCGTTCCCATTACAGAGTCCTCGCCAGGGGGAGGCTTCCGCGCGGTGTCAAAAGACGCGGGGAATTCACCGCCTCGAAGTGACCCCCACAAAATGATGATCTTAACCTCACCGCTACCAGAATAGGATTGAAGTATCTTCAATCGTCGAGCACTGGAGTATTCTGTTCTAACGCTTCCTATTAATATTCTTTTCTGAAGGGGTAAATCTCCCAATTTTTGGAAGAAAATTCCTTTGCCTCTGATAAAGTTTCCCACCTAGGATTGAAGCGCTTCAACTTGGAGTGGGAACAATGAACAAGCGGCCAACGATTGCCGATGTAGCAAAAGCAGCCGGCGTATCCACCGGCACGGTCTCGAATTTCCTGAACGAGACCCGGCCGATAAAGCCGGCTACCGCGGAGCGGATCGAAAACGCAATCCGCAGCCTGACCTATCGTCCGAGCGCCTTTGCACGGGCATTGCCGCTGCGTGCAGCACGCCATGTCGAAAAATCGGATGATCTGCCTCGGCTGCTCGTTGTTGGTCATATCTGCGTCGATTATCTCTGCCGCATTCCCGTTCTGCCACATCGCGATGACCGCGTCAGCGCTGACGTCATAGAAAAAGCCATGGGTGGCCCCGGCGCAAATCTTGCAGTGGCCGCTGCCGGCCTTGGCGAACCGTATGGTTTAAACGTCAATCTTGCCACCGCTGCGGGCGACGACGCAGATAGTGAATGGGCGCTCAACTGCCTGAACCGGTGCGGCGTCGACACCATTCCCCTCAGAAAGCCCAAAGCCAACCGGCTGCCCAAGGCGATGGTGATGATCGAGGCCAATGGTAGTCGAACGATCGTTGCAGAAACGTTTGAACTCACCGAGATCGACTTGTCCGGAAAGATCGACATCGAAGCTCCCGAGCATCCCTCGTGCCTCCATATTGAAGGGTTTCAATATGAGAATATGCGTTCTTCCATCGACATGTTCCGTGAGGCCGGATGGCGGATAAGCCTTCATGGCGCAGGCTTGCCGGCAAAGGCCAGAACGCCGGAAGCTTTCGCGAGACTGCTTGAGCGCATCGACATGACGTTCGTGAATGATGAAACCGTCCGCGCGATCTTCAGCATCAATGCGCCGCTTGCCGCGATGATCGACGAGTTCGCACGGGTCCTGTCGCGTATCAAGCAGCGCGGCGATGTTGTGCTGACGCTTGGTCCGTTCGGCGCGGTCGTGTTTCCGCGCAAGGCCATGAGCTACATCGAAGTGCCGGCGCTCGCCGTTGAGCCGATCGACGTCACCGGCGCAGGCGATGCCTTTGCAGGCATTTTTCTCAATCTCTGGCTTCACGGCGAAACGCTCGATCAGGCGGCGCGCTACGCCACGATCGGCGCCAGCCTTTCGACAACGGCGGTCGGGGCGCAGGCCCGCGTCTCGTCCGCCTCTGAGATTCAGGCCTTGCTGCCGTCGCTGTCGTTAAAGCCGACCCGCGCGGTCTCATAACTCCGCCCATTGCGCGAACACGAAAAGACAAGGGAACAGATATGCCATCGAAAAAAATACTATTGGTCGGCGAGAGCTGGGTCACGTCCGAAACCCACTACAAGGGTTTCGATCAATTCGGCAGCGTTCACTTCCATCTGGGCGCAGAGCCGCTTGTCGCCGCGCTGAAGGAAAAGGGAATCGAGGTCGATTACATGCCTGCGCATGAAGCGGCCGAAGCATTCCCCTTCGAAAAATCCGGCCTCGAACCCTACTCGGTCGTTATTCTCTCAGATATCGGCGCCAATACCCTGCTTCTGCCGCCATCCGTCTGGATCCACGGAAAGCCGGTGCCCAACCGTCTGAAAATGCTGCGCGAATGGGTCGGTGAAGGCGGCGGTCTGTTCATGGCTGGCGGCTACTTCAGTTTCCAGGGCATCGATGGCAAGGCGCGCTGGCGTTCGACGCCGGTTGAAGATGCGCTGCCGGTCAACTGCCTTCCCTATGATGACCGGCTCGAAGTACCGGAAGGTTTCCGCCCGGTTCTCACCAAGGGTCAGTCACACCCGATCTTACATGGCCTGGAGGGCGAATGGCCAATCCTGCTCGGCGCCAACGAGGTTGTCGCCAAGGCGGACGACAGCGTCGAGGTTCTGGCAACGCTTCCCGAGGGTGACGGCGGCCACCCCCTTCTCGTGACCGGCCAATACGGCAAGGGCCGCACGGTCGTCTGGACCTCGGATATCGGCCCGCACTGGCTGCCGACGCGATTCGTCGAATGGTCCGGTTACGGCGTTCTGTTCGCCAACATTCTCCGCTGGGCGGCGCGCGAGATCTGATTGGCCGGATTAGTCGAGGGATTTGATCATGAAAGAACCGCTGGTCAGGGCGAAAGGCCTTTCAAAGCGATTTGGCGCATTGGCTGCTCTTGTCGACATCGATCTCGACATCTACCGGGGCGAAGTGCTCGCTCTGCTGGGAGACAATGGCGCGGGCAAATCGACGTTCATCAAGACGCTGGCCGGGGCGCATCAGCCAAGCGGCGGCGAATTGATCGTCGATGGCGAAAGCGTTTCGTTCAGCTCACCCAAACAGGCGTCCGATGCGGGTATCGCTACGATCTTCCAGGAGCTTGCGCTTTCGGAAAATCTGTCGATCGCCGAGAACGTCTTCCTTGGGCGCGAGTTGAGCCGCTCGTTCTTCGGCATCCCGGTCCTGCGCCGCTCGGAAATGCGAAAGATCGTGGATCGTCTGATCGACGAGTTGAACGCCCATATTTCCGATCCGAACGCCCCGGTGGGCTCGCTTTCCGGCGGTCAGCGCCAGACCGTTGCGATCTGCCGCGCGCTGAACATGGACGCAAAGCTGGTGATCATGGATGAGCCGACGGCGGCGCTGGCGGTCGCCGAAACCCGCAAGGTACTCGAACTGGCGCGCACACTCGCTGAACGCGGCTGCGCCGTCCTGCTGATTTCGCACAATATTGCCGATGTCTTCGCGGTCGCCGATCGCATGGCCGTCTTCCGCCGCGGTCGCAAGGTTGCCGAACGTACCCGTGACGCCACCGACCCGGAAGAAATCGTCTCCCTCATAACCGGTGCTCATCCCGACGTGCGGGCACTGGAACAACAAAATCAATAAAGCACGTTACCTTCAGAGAGGAATTTCAAGATGCATGGAAAGTTCAGAAAACTCCTTGCAGCGACAGCGGTCGTCTCGGCTCTGGCTGCAAGCGCAATGGCTCAGGACAAGCCACAGGTGGCATTCGTCCCGCAGTTGATCGGCATTCCCTACTTCAACGCCATGGAGGAGGGCGGCAATGCGGCCGGACAGGAATTGGGCGTCGACTTCATCTATACCGGCCCGGTCGACACCAATCCGGTCGACCAGCTTCAGATCGTGCAGAACCTGATCAATCAGGGCGTCGGCGCGATCTCAGTCAGCGTTCTCGACGCTTCGAGCATCGCACCGGTTGTCGAAGAGGCCGCGAAAAAGGGCATCAAGCTGTTCACCAGCGACAGTGACGCTCCCGACAGCGGCCGGGCGGTCTATGTCGCCCAGGCCACGGATGAGGGGCTTGGTTCGACGATCATCGACGAACTCGTCAAGCGTGTTGGCCCAGACGCCAAGATCGGCATCGTCTCCGGCGAGGCCACGGCGTCCAACCTCAATGCCTGGATCGGCTTCATGCAGAAGACGGCCGAGGAAAAATACCCGGACCTGACGCTTCTCTCTCCGCAATATGCCGGCGGAACCGCTGAACGGGCCGCCCAGATTTCCGGCGACCTGATGACCGCCAACCCTGATCTGAAGGCAATCATCGCGGTTGCTTCCTCCACATGCCCGGGCGTTGCCCAGGCTATCGAAACCGCAGGCAAGGTCGGGCAGGTGATCGGAACGGGCTATTGCAGCCCGAACACGGCGCGCTCCTACCTGAAGAGCGGCGCCTTCGGCTTCACGGTTCTCTGGGACCCGGCCAAGCTCGGTTACCTGACGGTATGGGCCGGCAAGCAACTGATCGACGGAACCCCCTTCCAGGCCGAAAACGAGGTTCCGACCTTCAACGAGCCCGTCGCCTATGATGCCGAGACCGGCATTCTTCTGCTGGGCCCGCCGGCGGTCTTCACTGCCGACAATGTCGATAACTACGACTTCTGAGGCAGATCATGAATGCGATCCGACCGTGGGTCCGGCTGGGCCGACTGCTTAACGCACGCGAATGGTCATTGTTGATCGCGGCGCTGCTGGCCATCGCCCTGTTCACTGCCGGATCGCCCTACTTCGCGACCGCCGACAACGCGACCACGATATTGCGCAACAGTATCGAACTCCTGCTGGCGGCGCTCGGCATGACGTTGCTGCTCGCCATGGGGGGCATCGACATCTCGGTGGGCGTCGCCATGGGGGTCGCCGCCATCGTTGTGGGAAGATTGCTTCAGGCCGATACCTCGCCGTTTATTGCGGGCCTCTCGGGGCCGATTGCCGGGGCGCTTCTCGGCATTCTCACCGGCGCGGTCGTCGTGCTCGGCCGCATTCCCGCAATCGTCGGCACTTTGGGCCTGTTTGGCGTCTATCGAACAGCCGTCTTTGTCCTGCTCGGCGGGCAGTGGCTTTCCGGGCTTCCCACAGGCCTGACAGAAGTGATGGGGTTGCGGATCGCGGGTATGCCACTCTCGGCTGTGATTTTGATCCTTACCTATGCCGTCGTCTGGTTCCTGTTTCGCCGCACGCCGTTCGGCACGCACCTTCTGGCGATCGGACATTCTGAGGAGAAAGCCCGGCTTTCCGGTGTGCCCGTCACTCGCGTTCGCATGGCTGCCTTCGTTTTCTCCGGGGCGCTTGTCGGCCTGGCAGCGACCTTCTACATCGCCAACTACCGCAATGTCGCAATGACGGTCGGCGGTTCGCTGGGTCTGGATGCGGTTGCAGCTGTGGTTCTCGGCGGAACCAGCATTCTTGGCGGCAGGTGCAGTCTCGTGGGAACAGTGCTCGGCGTCCTGCTTCTGCGCATTTTGCAGAACGGCCTGCTGTTGATCGGCGTCCCGTCGCTTTGGCAGACGGTGGTAACCGGCGGTCTGCTGATCGCCGTGCTTACCCTCGAAGTTCTGGGCAATCGTTTGAACCTCGCCGAAGCGGGGTGGATGAAAAGATGAAACTTCGCAAACTCGAGGGACCGGCGCTGGTCCTGACCATTCTTCTGGCCCTTTGGGTCGTTGTTCTGGCTATCCTGCTATTTGCCCGCCCATCCTTTTTCAGCGCCTCGACGCTGACGACGATCCTTCAGTTCTCGACGATCCTGATGCTGGTCTCGATGGGGCAGGCGATCGTGATCCTCTCGGGCGGCGCCTGTATCGATTTGTCCGTTACCGGCAATGTATCGCTGACGGCGGTCTGTGCGATGCTTCTGGCGAAGGCGGGCATGCCATTCACCTTGGTGCCCGTCGTCTGCATTGTCATTGGCCTTGCGCTTGGCGCTCTCAACGGCGTCATCGTTACCCGTCTGTCGCTGCCGCCGCTGATCGTGACCCTTGCAACTTTATTTGTCTATTCGGGTCTGGCGCTTGCCGTGACCGGCGGTGCGGCCCAATCCGGCGTTCCAGCCTGGCTGACAGGTTGGGGTCGCGGGCTTGTCGGAGCTTTCCCGATGCCTTTCATAACGCTGGCCCTGCCGGTGGTGATCGTCATTGCAGCGCTTCTCTCGCTTACGTCCTGGGGTCGCTGGATCTATGCCATGGGCTTCAATGACCGCTCCGCCCGTCTCGTCGGCATCCCGGTCGAGAAGACGCGGCTTGTCCTCTACATGGTGAGCGGCACGCTCGCCGGGCTTGCAGCCCTTGTTTCTCTTGCCTGGCTTGGCAGCGCGCGCCCGAATATCGGCCAGAATCTCGAGCTTGATTCTCTGACAGCGGCCATGCTTGGCGGCATCGCCATCACCGGAGGACGCGGCGGCGTTCTGGGCGTGGCGGCCGCCGTCATCCTGATCGTGACGCTCAAGACCGGGCTATTGCAAATGAACGTCAATACCGTCTGGCAGATCGGGATCGTCGGCGCGCTTCTGATCGCCGTCCTGCTTGCCGAACGCCTTTCCGAACGCTGGAGCTAATGCCAAATGCCTTCCATAGAACAAATCATCGCTCAAAAAGTCGAAGACAGCGCCGACGACATCGTCAAAACGCTGAGCGATCTCGTGTCGTTTCCGTCGATCGTCAAATCCGACCCGACTACCGCCGGACCGGGCGAACGCGATTGCCAGCACTATCTCAAGGGGCGCCTGGAAAAGCTCGGCTTCGAAACCGACCTCTGGGATCCGGACGGACCGGCGCTTTATGAGAAATACAAGGGGCGACCGGGCGCCAACAAGGGCCGCACCTTCGAAGGCCGCCCCAATCTCGGCGGCGTGCTGAAGGGGAGGGGCGGTGGCCGATCGATCATGCTCACCGGTCATATCGATGTCGTGCCGCCGGGCGCTGCGGAGCACTGGAAGAGCGATCCGTTTACGGCGGTTGTCGAAGATGGCTTTGTCCGGGGTCGCGGAACGGTCGACATGAAGGGCGGCGTCGCCTGCATGCTGATGGCGGTCGAAATCCTGAAGACGCTTGATATCTCGCTTGCCGGGGACATCGTCTTCACCACCGTGGTCGACGAGGAGATCGGCGGGATGGGCTCGCTGGCCATGGTCGATCGCGGCTTCAAGGCCGACGCCGGCATCATGACCGAGCCGACGGCCAATCGCATCGCACCGCTTTGTCACGGTATTCTCTGGGGCCGGATCATCATCGATGGCGTCGGCGGTCATGCCGAGCTGACGCCGAATGCCTGGTATTCAAGCGGCCCCGTGGATGCCGTTCAGCTTACCAGACAGATGCTCGATGGCATCGACATTCTCAACCGCCGCTGGATGTTCGATCCCGGCAAGAACCACCCCTTGATGGACCTTCCGAACCAGATCATCGTCACCCAGGTCAATGTCGGAGAGCATCCGTCCTCCATGGCGGGCCGCGGTGAAATCATCATCGACGCTCAATATCTGCCCCACGAAAAGGATGAATTCGGCCTTGGCGGCGCCGTCAAGCGCGAGATCGAAGAGCATGTCGCCAATATCTGCCAGGCAGACCCTTATCTGCGCCAGCATCCCGCACGGGTCGAATGGATCCTCGACGCTGACTGCGCGGAAATCCCGGCCGACAGCGCATTTGTCAAAGTCTTTCAGGAGGCCACGGAAGCCTCAAGCCTGTCACCGGCGCTTTCCGGCTTCGGCGCGCATAGCGACATCGGCCTACCAACCTCGCTCGGCAACACGCCGACAGTGAACTTCGGCCCCGGCGATCCGGCCCAGTCGCATCAGCCCAACGAACAGGTTTCCATTCGCGACCTGATTGATTGCACCAAGGCCATCGCCATCGCCATCGCCAAGTGGTGCGCATGAGGCCGTAAATACACTCGATATTTCAATAACTTGGCCCACAAGAACATGGCGGAGGAGGTGGGATTCGAACCCACGGTACGCTTTCACGCACGCCGGTTTTCAAGACCGGTGCCTTAAACCGCTCGGCCACTCCTCCGGCTCAGGCGCATTCACGAAATATTCGTAGATGTCGCTTAGACGATGGCCTTTAGCACCGTGTTCTCTTGCGGGTCAATCCCGGTATATGCACCGGTCTGACGCGGACACGCGGCGGCGGTTGAAGCGGGGCGGGATCAATTTCGGGTTGCGCAATTTCGCCAATTTTGTTAACGCGCCACAAAGCGGCCATCAAGCATCCTCATAGGAGAGTTTGACACAGTTTCAAGGTCCAGGGGTTCCGGCAAGCAATCCTGACGGTACATCGACATAGACGGAAGAAATGTTGGCATGAAAGAAATCCGGTTTTCCACCTCGCTGGCAATGCTGGCTATGACTGCATTGATGGCTTCGTGCACGACCACGGGCGATACATCCAAAGACATCAAGGATGACGCGGCGGAAGTCGCCGATGCTGCCAAAAACAGCATTTCCGAAGCGGATGCGCTTTCCTACCAGAAGATCGGCAAGCCCTATCAGGTGAGGGGCAAATGGTACACGCCGAAGGCCGACACCAAATATTCCAAGACCGGGCTCGCCTCCTGGTACGGGCCGAAATTCAACGGCGCCCAGACGGCGAGCGGCGAAATCTACGACATGAACCACCTGTCGGCGGCCCACAAGACGTTGCCGCTGCCGAGCTATGTCCGGGTGACCAATCTCGACAATGACAGTTCCGTCATCGTGCGAGTCAACGATCGCGGACCCTTCGTCTCCGGCCGGATTATCGACCTTTCCAAGAAGGCCGCCGAAATGCTGGACGTCACGGGTTCGGGCGTGGCCAATGTCAAGGTCGATTACGTCGGCCCCGCCTCGCGCAACGCCGACGACATGAACTACCTGATGGCCTCCTACGAGAAGAAGGAGGTGCCGGAAGGCGTCGATCCGGGACGTTTCGGCGAGGTGCAGCTCGCCAAGGCTGAAGCGCCGGCAGCCGTCGCAACAGTCGAGACGACCGAGACGGTCGTTGCCACGACGGAGACAAGCGAAAAGCCTGTCGAGCTTGCCACAGCTTCGGTAAAGCCAGAAGAGGCAAGCGCGCAGCTCGCCCTGGTCGAGGAGGCAAAGCCCGTCGCGGCGAATGATGCCAGCGAGGCGACGGAAACCATCCTCGCCGACAATACCAGCTATCCCGTCCCGATCCCGTTCAAAAGATAGCATGCGCAGGGCTTTTGCCCCGGCCTGAATTCGTCTAAACCCGGACGAACCGATGGCCGGAGGTATGTGAGAGCTTGAAACGCGGGGTTTTTATCAGCTTTGAAGGCGGCGAGGGGGCCGGCAAGTCGACGCAGATCCGTCTGCTGGCCGAACGCCTCACCAGCCTTGGCCGCGCGGTGGTCGTCACGCGTGAGCCCGGTGGCTCAGCGGGGGCTGAAGCTGTGCGCCATGTGCTGCTGTCGGGCGCTGCCGAACCGTTCGGCGTTGGCATGGAAGTGCTGCTGTTTGCCGCCGCCCGCAACGATCATGTCGAGGAAATCATCAAGCCTGCGCTGGCAGACGGCAGCATCGTGCTCTGCGACCGGTTCATGGATTCCTCGCGCGTCTATCAGGGGGCGGCCGGCGGCCTTGCGCCCGATTTCATCTCGACCGTGGAGCGGGTCGCCGTCGATGGCACCATCCCGGATCTCACCCTGATTTTCGATCTCGATGCCCTTGAGGGATTGCAGCGCGTCAAGGCCCGCTCGCCCGAACAGGCGCTTGCCGGCACGCCCGACCGGTTCGAGAAGGACGATATCGCGGTGCACGAGGCGCGGCGCAGGGCGTTTTTGAAGATCGCCGAGGCGGAACCGGACAGATGTCGGGTCATCCGCGCCGATGATGCACCGGAAGCGGTGGCGGAAGCGGTCTGGGAGGCGGTCTCGCCCTTTCTGGAGGAGCGCGCCGATGGCTGACGATATGGTTCTGGAAGGCGCCGTGCATCCGGCGGCCAATCCCAATCTGTTCGGCCACCAGGAAGCGGAGGCCTATCTCGCGACGGCCTATCGTTCCGGCAAGGGGCATCACGCGATCCTGCTGGAAGGCGGCGAGGGCATCGGCAAGGCGACGCTTGCCTTCCGGTTTGCCAATCACGTCCTGCATTTTCCCGAGCCGCACAGCGCGCCCGATCATATCATCGCGCCGGACCATGCAGCGCCGCTGACGCGCCAGATCATTGCCGGCGCCTCGCACGACCTGCTCCATCTGGAACGACCCGTCGATGTGAAGACCGGCAAGCGGCGGACGGCCATCACCGTTGACGAGGTCCGCCGGGCGGGGCATTTCCTGTCGCAGACCTCGGGCACCGGCAACTGGCGGATCGTCATCGTCGATGCCGCCGACGACCTCAACCGCTCGGCCGCCAACGCCATTTTGAAAATTCTCGAGGAACCGCCGAAACACGCGATGTTCCTGCTGATCTCGCATACGCCGGGCCGGCTGCTGCCGACGATCCGCTCGCGATGCCTGCCGCTGCGCCTGCGTCCGTTGGAGCCGGATGATCTCCTGAAGGCACTCGGGTCTCTCGGCGTCGATCCCGCCGGCGAGGACGCGACGCGGCTTGCGGCGCTTGCCAATGGCAGCGTTTCGGAAGCGCTGAAGCTGGTGAATTACGGCGGCGGCGAGATCATCGACGCCTATCATGAAACGCTCGCCGGCTCGGACGCCGAGGCGAGGGCGCTGATGCACCGGCTCGCCGATACCCTTGCCAAGCGCGACAACGAGACGGTCTTCGCCTTCCTGCTCGCCCATGTCGAGGAGGATGTTCGCAGCCGCGCGCGTGAAGCGGCGATGGGCGGTGAGATTGCACGGGCCGAGCGGCTGTCCGCACTCTCCTTAGAACTCGGCAATGACGTGGCGACGGCCGATGCCTACAATCTCGACCGCAAGCAGCTCGTGCTCGACCTGCTCACCCGGATCCGCGCCGCCGTCAATTGAACGACGCGCGCCGGTCGGTTTGACTTGATGCATTGCGGCACTGGCGTTAAGACCGGCGAAACGATCGAGGCCGGCGCCGCTTTTTTGGCGGCCGGCAGCAGCAGTCAAGCGGACGGGTTTCGGACATGAGCGACAAGGCCAATAATTTCTACATCACGACGCCGATCTTCTATCCGAACGGCACGCCCCATATCGGCCACGCCTATACAATGATCGCGACCGATGTGCTGGCCCGCTTTGCCCGGCTCGACGGCAGGAATGTGCGGTTTCTCTCCGGCACGGACGAGCACGGCCAGAAGATGCAGCAGACCGCCGAGAAGGAGGGGATCGCGCCGATCGAGCTTGCAACCCGCAATTCGGCGGTGTTCCGCGACCTTCTGGCGCGGCTGAACTGCTCCAATGACGATTACATCCGCACCACCGAGGAGCGCCATCGCATCTCCGTGCAGGCGCTGTGGAAGCGCATGGAGGAAAACGGCGATATCTATCTCGGCAAATATGGCGGTTGGTATTCGGTGCGTCAGGAGGCCTATTTCGACGAGAGCGAAACCACGGTCGGCGAGGATGGCGTGCGCAGCGAGCCGCTCGGCTCGCCGGTGGAATGGGTCGAGGAGGAGAGCTATTTCTTCAAGCTTTCCGCCTATGGCGACAGGCTTCTGGAATATTACGAATCCCGCCCGGATTTCATCGGGCCGAATGAGCGCCGCAACGAGGTCGTGTCCTTCGTCAAATCCGGTCTGAAGGATCTGTCGATCTCGCGCACCACCTTCGACTGGGGCATTCCCGTGCCGGGCAATCCCGATCATGTCATGTATGTCTGGGTCGATGCGCTGACCAATTATATCACCGCGCTCGGCTTTCCGGATGAAACCAATGCGCTGTGGGACTTCTGGCCCGGCATTCACATCATCGGCAAGGACATTATCCGCTTTCATGCCGTCTACTGGCCAGCCTTCCTGATGTCCGCCGGTGTGGCGCTGCCGAAACGGGTCTATGCCCATGGCTTCCTGCTCAACAAGGGCGAGAAGATGTCGAAATCGGTCGGCAATGTCGTCGATCCATTCAATCTGGTGGAGCATTTCGGGCTCGATCCGATCCGCTATTTCTTCCTGCGCGAGGTCTCCTTCGGTCAGGACGGCAGCTATAGCGACGAGGGAATTGGAACGCGCATCAATTCCGATCTGGCGAACGGGATCGGCAATCTCGCCAGCCGCTCGCTGTCGATGATCGTCAAGAATTGCGACGGCCAGGTGCCGGAATGCGGCCCGTTGACCGACGAGGACAAGGCCATGCTCGCCACCGCCGATGGCGTGATCGCGACGGTGCGCGCCGATATGGACAAGCTTGCGATCCACCGCGCGCTTGCCGCGATCATCGGCGTGGTGTCCGACGCCGATCGCTATTTCGCGGGACAGGAGCCCTGGGCGCTGAAGAAGACCGACCCGGAACGCATGGCGACCGTGCTTTACGTCACGGCGGAAGTGGTGCGCCAGGTTGCGATTCTGCTGCAGCCGGCGATGCCGGAATCGGCGGCGAAACTACTCGATCTGGTCGCCGTGCCGGAAACAGAGCGCACATTCGCGCATTTGGGTGAGGCAGGCCGCCTGAAGCAGGGCACGCCGCTGGAAAAGCCCGCGCCGGTTTTCCCGCGCTATGTCGCGCCCGAGGAATAGAGAGACTTTCATGCTGATCGATACCCATTGCCATCTGGACTTCCCGGATTTCGACGCCGAGCGCGACGAACTGGTCGCGCGCGCGAAGGGGGCGGGCGTTGCGCAGATGGTTACGATCTCAACGCGCGTGAAGAAGTTTCAACAGATCGTTGATATCGCTGAAAAATATGAGACCGTATTCTGCTCCGTCGGCACCCATCCCGCCAATGCCGATGAGGAGCTGGATATCACCACGGAAGACCTGATCGCTTACACGGCGCATCCGAAAGTGGTGGCGATCGGCGAGGCCGGTCTCGACTATCATTACCAGCCGGAAAAGGCCGAGGCCCAGAAAACCGGGCTTCGTCGGCATATCGATGCGGCGCGGCGCACCGGGCTGCCGCTGGTGATCCACAGCCGCGACGCGGATGAGGACATGGCCGCGATCCTGACCGAGGAGAGCGAGGCCGGGGCGTTTCCGTTCATCCTGCATTGCTTCTCGTCGGGCAGGGGGCTTGCCGAAACCGGCGTCGCGCTTGGCGGCTACGTGTCGTTTTCGGGCATCCTGACCTTCAAGAATTCGCAGGACATCCGGGACATCGCTGCCGATATCCCCATGGACCGGCTGCTGGTGGAAACCGATGCCCCGTATCTGGCGCCGACGCCCTTTCGCGGCAAGCGCAACGAGCCCTCCTATGTGGTCAACACCGCCCGGGTTCTCGCCGAGGTGAAGGGCGTCAGCGAGGATGAGATCGCGGCGATCACCACCGAGAATGCGTTTCGCTGCTTTTCCAAGATGACGCGGGTGTGACCCTTGGGGTATCGGCGACGTTTTACCATACTCGGCTGCTCGTCCTCGCCCGGCGTGCCCCGGATCACCGGGGACTGGGGCGCGTGCGATCCGCAGAACCCGAAGAACCGGCGCACCCGCGCCTCGCTGATGGTGGAGCAGATCGGGCCGGATGGCGGCGTGACGACCGTGGTGATCGATACCGGTCCGGATTTCCGCGAGCAGATGATTCGCTCAGGCGTTACCCGCATCGACGCGGTGCTGTTCACCCATGCCCATGCCGATCATCTGCACGGCATCGATGATATCCGCGGCTTTTTCCACGCCCAGCGCCGGCGCATCCCGGTCTATGCGGAGCCGGTGACGATGGGCCGGATACTCGACGGCTTCTCCTATTGCCTGCGGGTCCCCGAGGGCAGCAACTATCCGGCAATCGCCGAGCCGAACCTTATCGAGGATCTCGATACGCCCGTGCGAATCGAGGGGCCGGGCGGGGCCATCGAATTTCAGGCCTTCCCCCAGCAGCATGGCGATATCATTTCGCTCGGTTTCCGGATCGGCGATGTCGCCTACTGCACCGATGTCAGCGATTTTCCGCCCGAGGCGGTTGCAAAGCTTCAGGACTTGGACCTGATCATCATCGATGCGCTGCAATATCACGGGCACCCGAGCCATCTGTCGCTGCCGCAGGCGCTCGGCTGGATCGAAAGCTTCGCCGCCCGCCGCGCGGTGCTGACCCATATGCACACCCCGCTCGACTACGACACGGTGATGGCCGAAACGCCGGGCCATGTGGAGCCCGGCTATGATGGTCTGACGATCGAATTCGATTCGATTTAGCCTCGCTTTGCCGCCGCAGGCAGCGTCATCCAGCGTCGCAAACAGGCGCGGGGCGCGTTGGTGGCCGCGCTATCCTCGACACTGATTTTTCGCCGGTTCAACGGCGGAGCGCCGCCAGTTTAAACGTTATGCGTATTCATTATACCAAAGTCTTAAGTACCCGGTGCTTCGCTTGAGCTTCAAGGCAAAATCGACCGTTCATTCCGCGAGGACTGAAATTTGAGGTTGATTTGACGCGCGTGAATTGCAGTATTGGGTACGGCCTGCCTAAAAATCGCGCATGAGAAAGCGATGGGCAAAACAGATGGGGACAATATGGCGAATAACCGTGGTGCATCGGTTAAGTACGAAAATGTTCAAAAGAGCTATGATGGCGAAAGCCTGGTCGTCAAAAAGCTGAATCTCGATATCCCGCCAGGCGAATTTCTGACGATGCTGGGGCCGTCCGGCTCGGGCAAGACCACATGTTTGATGATGCTCGCCGGCTTCGAGCCCGCGACCGGCGGCGAAATCTACCTCAACGAGCGACCGATCAACAATGTGCCGCCGCACAAGCGTGGCATCGGCATGGTGTTTCAGAACTATGCGCTGTTTCCGCATATGACGGTCGCGGAGAACCTCGCCTTTCCGCTGCAGCTGCGAAATATGAGCAAGTCGGAGCAGGAGGAGAAGGTCAAAAACGCGCTCGACATGGTCCAGCTCGGCAAGTTCGGCAATCGCAGGCCGGGCCAGCTTTCCGGCGGCCAGCAGCAGCGCGTCGCCGTGGCCCGCGCGCTGGCGAACCGGCCGGCGCTGGTGCTGGCGGACGAGCCGACGGGCAATCTGGACGAGCGCACGGCCGACGTGGTCCTGGCCGAATTCCTGCGGCTGGTCAGAGGCGAAG